>Ga0118677_10014884_pt1 | contig 10885 bp, 8 predicted proteins | sample AliMusrvi5mmetaG_FD_86154 | JGI IMG/M metagenome (GOLD analysis project Ga0118677, IMG submission 86154)
GCCCCGACGCGCCCGCCCCCTTCCTGTCGGATGCCCTGGACCACCAGCTGATGGTGCTGGCGGCGCCGGCGCTGGAGCGAGGCGAGCCGGTCGAGGCGGAACTGGAGATCCGCAACGTGAACCGTGCCGTGGGGGCCATGCTGTCCGGCGAGGTCGCGCGCCGCCACGGCCCGCGGGGCCTGCCGCCGGACACGATCCGCCTGCGGTTCAAGGGATCGGCGGGCCAGTCCTTCGGCGCCTGGTGCGTGGACGGGGTGTCGCTGCGCCTGGAGGGCGAGGCGAACGACTACCTGGGCAAGGGCCTGTCGGGCGGACGCATCGTCGTGGTGCCGCACCGGGAGGCGCTGTTCGATCCGGCACAGACGTGCCTGGTGGGCAACGTGGCGCTGTATGGCGCGACCGGCGGCGACGTGAACATCCGGGGACTGGCGGGCGAGCGCTTCGGCGTGCGGAACAGCGGTGCACGGGTCGTGGTCGAGGGCGTGGGCCACCACGGATGCGAGTACATGACGGGGGGCGTGGTGGTCGTCCTGGGACGCACCGGGCGGAACTTCGCCGCGGGAATGAGCGGCGGGCTGGCCTTCGTGCACGACCAGGACGGCAAGTTCGAGCGCCGCGTGAACCGCTCGCTGGTCGAGGTGGGCCCGGTGGATCAGCCGGCGGATCGCGACCTGCTGCACCGGATGGTCGAGGACCACGCGACGCGGACGGGAAGCGCCCGCGCGCAGCAACTGCTGGCCGACTGGGACGATTCCCTGTCGCATTTCGTGAAGGTCATTTCGACCGAGTACCGGAAGGTCCTGGAGGAACGGGAGGAACTGGGCCCGGCCGTGAGGTCCGAGGACGTCACCGTTCCGGCAACGGCCCAGGGGTAGGACGATGGGCGATCCCAAGGGATTCATCGCGATCCGGCGCCAGGACGCGCGGTATCGGCCCGTCGCGGTGCGGGTGACCGACTGGCTGGAGCTGGTCGAGCCGATCCACGCCGAGGTGATCCGCAGCCAGGGCGCGCGGTGCATGGACTGCGGCGTGCCGTTCTGCCAGAGCAGCTACGGCTGCCCGGTCCAGAACCTGGTCCCCGACTTCAACGACCTGGCGTACAGGGGCCGCTGGCGCGAGGCGCTGAAGGCGCTGCAGGGCACCAACAACTTCCCGGAGTTCACGGGCCGCCTCTGCCCGGCGCCGTGCGAAAGCGCGTGCGTGCTGGGGATCACGGACGACCCGGTCACGATCAAGGCCATCGAAAAGGACATCGCGGACCGGGGCTGGGAGAAGGGGTGGATCCGCCCGGTGCTGCCGGTCGAGAACTCGGGCAAGCGCGTGGCGGTGGTGGGCTCGGGGCCCGCGGGACTTGCCGCCGCGCAGCAGCTGCGGCGGGCCGGGCACACCGTGACCGTGTTCGAGAAGGCGGATCGGCCGGGGGGCCTGCTGCGATACGGCATCCCGGACTTCAAGATGGAAAAGCACGTGCTGGACCGCCGGCTGGAGCAGCTGGTGGCCGAGGGCGTGGAGTTCCGGTGCGGCGTCGAGGCGGGGCGCGACGTGGGCATCGAGGAGCTGATGCGGTACGACGCGCTGCTGCTGGCGATGGGCGCGATGGAGCACCGGGAACTGGACGTGCCGGGACGCGACCTGCCGGGCGTCCACCCGGCCATGGACTACCTGGTGCAGCAGAACCGCGTGGGCGCCGGGGATTCGATCCCGGACGGGCAGCGCATCCACGCCGCGGGCCGCCGCGTGCTGGTCATCGGCGGGGGCGACACGGGGTCCGACTGCGCGGGGACCGCGATCCGCCAGGGGGCGGCGTCGGTGCACCAGGTGGAAATCCTGCCGCGGCCCCCGGACGAGCGCTCGCCGTCGACGCCCTGGCCCCGGTGGCCGAACAGGCTGCGGTCCAGCCATTCGCACTACGAGGGCTGCACCCGCGACTGGTCGGTGCAGGTGGCGGCGCTCGAGGGCGAAGGAAGGGTCCAGCGGGTCCGGGCGACGCGCCTGTCCTGGGAACCGGACGGGAGCGGCCGTCGCCTTCGCCCGGTGGAAATCGCGGGCAGCGAGTTCGCGATCGACGCCGACCTGGTGCTGCTGTCGATGGGGTTCACGGGGCCCCGGACCGGCGGGCTGATCGCGGACCTCCGCACGCCCCTGGACCCGCGCGGCGCCGTGGCCACCGACAATTGCTATCGCACGAAGGTGCCCGGTGTCTTCGCGGCCGGCGACGCCCACCGCGGCGCCTCGCTGGTGGTCTGGGCGATCCGCGAAGGACGCGACGCGGCCCGTTCGATCGACCACTTCCTGCGGCGCGACACGACCTGGCCGGCGTAGGCCGCAGGCCGCCCCACCCTACTTCGCGGCGGCTTCCACCAGCGTGTAGCTGGGCAGGATGTCGATGGGCAGCCCGCGCATCTCCGCCAGCTTGGCCCGCACCTCGCCCGGGACGATGCCGTAGTCGAACACGTCCTGGCCCGCCCGATCGTAGTCGCCGTTGATTTCGATCGTCAGCAGCTCGGACACCAGGTTCCGCAGCGCGTTCGGCAGGCGGTCGTAGTTGACCCAGAACTTCTTCGTCGCCGGCTCGTAGCGGTACGCGCCGTTGGCCGCCAGGTAGTTGTACACCATCAGCTTGGCCAGCCCGTGCGTGTCCATCGTGCCATACCGGAAGGACTCGAACAGCGACGCCAGGTGCGTGATGGGGATCGTGTTGGCCATCGTCGGGGCGAACACCTTCTGGTCCACCAGGTACAGGGCGTTCAGGATCGCCACCGCCTCGGACCGCGCCGCCTCGATCACGCCGTAGCGCTGGCGCAGCAGGATGCGCGGCGACACGTTGCCCCCGCCCGACAGCACGATGGGCCGGGGCGAGAACCCGTGGGCCATCTGCCACATCAGCAGGATGTCCAGGTACGCCTCGTCGCTGACCTGCGCGGCCTGCTCGGGCACCAGCACCTCGGCCGCGACCGGCTCCAGCAACTTGTGGAACCGGGCGTCGACCACGTTCTTCAGGATCACGTGCTTGGTGCCCTTGGCGACGACGACCCGCTCGTCGTTCGGCAGCACGAAGGCCCGGATCTGGAATCCCGCCTTCGCATCGCCGGCCGCGAACACCTCGTTCGCGATGGTGATGGGCGCCGGCCTGGCCAGCTCGACCCGGCTGCGCAGCTCGTCCGCCAGCGGCAGGTTCGCCAGCAGGTCGTGCGTGTACTTGTCCAGCGACGCGAACTGCGCCGTCTGGTCCGCATCCACCATCGTGACCAGCGCCTGGAAGGTCGTCTTGTAGCCCATCAGCCGGTCCTCGTAGAACTCGTACGGGCCGACCGCGATGTCCACCGGGCAGTTCGAGTCCATCCACAGCAGATCGCTCTTGTAGTAGTCGTTCGAGGCGAACGCGTCGGCGCGTGCATTCAGGAACTTCGCGAACGGCTTGCAGTCGGTCAGCTCGGCGGCCTCGCGCAGCGCGGTCGCTGCCTGGTCCAGAGACGCCCGGTACGCCCGCGAGTACGGGATGGCCACCAGGCCCGCCCCCTCGCGCCGGATGACCGTGTAGGGCGACGTGAAGGCCTCCCGGTCCTGGGGATGCTCGGCCAGCCACTGCTCCAATTCGCGCCGCGAAAAGTCCTGCGGGTACAGGTTCACGCCTTCGGGCCGCGGCTGGCGACCGATCAGGGGCTCGTTGTCGGCGAACCGGTCCCATGGGCCGTAGTTGATCCGCAGCAACGCGGCGGTGTCCTTCGACTCCTGGTCGGCGGACTGGGACAGGTCACCCATCTGGCGCGAGCCTTCCTCGGACACCTGGTCCCAGTACACGCGGTCGATGGCCTCGGACGCCTGGACCAGTTTTTTCAACAATTTCTGAGTCTTCACGTCGGCCTTGCCCGGCGGTACCCCGATCTCCGCGGGCACGTACCGCGCCAGGCGCTTCTTCACCTCCGGATGCGGAAGGCGGAGTTCGGGCTTCGGCATGAGGGCCGTGAACGGTCCGCGCTCCCGGGCCGGCGCCGACGACGGCCCCGCCAGGCACCCCGCGACGAAGAGGCCCAGGAATACCCGCACCACCGGATTACGGTCCATGACATTCCCTCCGTGCGATTTCATTTCCACGGTAGCACCGCGCCGACGGCTGAAAAGTGGATGGGAGCGGGGGGTCAGTGGGGACGCCGGCCGGACGGTCATTCGCCCGGGCCAACCAGCGGCCGGCTGCCTGCCGGCCCTCGACATCGGGTTCAAGGGCATCGACCGTGCTATCCTACTGCCGGTTCCGTTCCAGTACGGAGGTCCAATGGCGCACATCCTCGTGGTGGAAGACGACCTGTCGCTTCGGGAAGTCCTGTCGATGTTCCTCCGCAAGAGCGATCACGAGGTCGTCGCGGTGAGCGATGGCGACCAGGCCTTCCGCGAGCTGGACGGCGATGATTCCGACTTTGACCTCGTCCTGACCGACCTGCGGCTGGGCCGCCGGAACGGTCTGGACGTGCTGACCCACGTGAAGGAGGTTTCGCCCCAGACCGAAGTCATCCTGATGACCGCCTTCTCCACGGTCGAAACGGCCATCGACGCGATGCGGCGCGGCGCCTTCGACTACGTCGGCAAGCCGTTCAAGCTGGACGAGATCAGCATCACGGTCGACAAGGCGCTGGAAAAGCGGAATCTCCGGCTGGAGAACATCCGCCTGCGCAAGGAACTGTCCCAGCGCTACCGCTTCGACGCGATTGTCGGCAAGACGTCCAAGATGCACCAGGTGTTCGAACGCATCATGCGCGTCGCGCCCACCAAGACCTCGGTGCTGATCACGGGCGAATCGGGCACAGGCAAGGAACTGGTCGCCCGGGCCATCCACTTCAACTCGCCGCGCAAGGACAAGCCCTTCGTCGTGGTGAATTGCGGCGCCATCCCCGACCAGTTGATGGAATCGGAACTGTTCGGGCACGTGAAGGGGTCGTTCACGGGCGCACATGCCACCCGTCACGGGCTGATCGAGACCGCGGTCGGCGGCACGATCTTCCTGGACGAGATCGGCGAACTGTCGCTGACGATGCAGGTCAAGATCCTGCGCTTCTTGCAGGAACACCAGATCCGGATGGTGGGCGGCGTGCAGGAGCAGTCGGTCGACGTCAGGGTGGTCGCCGCGACCAACAAGGACCTGGCCGTCGAGGTGGAAAAGGGCGCCTTCCGCGAGGATCTGTACTTCCGCCTCAACGTCATCCGCATCCACCTGCCACCCCTGCGGGAGCGGTCCGAGGATATCCCGTACCTGGTCCACCACTTCATCGAAAAGTACCGCAAGGCCCTGGGCCGCGACCTGCACGGCGTGTCCCCCGAAGCGATGGAAATCCTGATGTCCTATCGCTTCCAGGGAAACGTGCGCGAGCTGGAAAACGTCATCGAACACGCCGCCACGTTCGCCTCCGGCGGCATCATCACGCCCGAGGATCTGCCCGAGCACCTGCGCGCGGACGGTTCCGACACCGCCCGGCACGACGACGTCACGACCGTGCCGCACGACGGCCTCGACATCGAGGCCCGGCTGGCCGACATCGAACGCCGCATCCTGATGAACGCGTTGAAGCGGACCAACGGCGTTCGAAAAGATGCCGCCGACCTGCTGCGGATTTCCTTCCGTTCGCTGCGCTACAAACTGGCGAAATACGGCATCGGGGATCCGGAGGACTGAGGCGGGGCGGGGGTGCGTCTACTCGGCGCCGTGCATCGGGCCGTCGGGACCGCCGGGTCCGCCAGGCCCGCCCTCGGGACCACCCTCCGGACCGCCATCGGGACCGACGTCGTGCCCGTCACCGCCGTGGTGTCGCAATTCGCGCAACTGCTGCCACTGGGCCTTGGACAGGATCACCCGCACCTGCAGCATCATGCCCATGAACTCCTTCTGCAGGCGTCCCCGGGCCGCGATGATCTGGTCGGTCAGCGCGGAGATCTTCGCCGCATCGGGCGGATCCGCTTCCATCAGATCCTGCAGCTCCATTTCACGCTTCTGCAGATCCCCCTTCAGGTCCACCAGCTTCACGCGGTGATCCTTCACGGAGTCCTGCAGCTTCTTCACCTGGACGTCGGTCAGGCCCAGCTTCTTCTGGACCTCGGCTTCGTTCCACCACGCGCCCATGGGACCACCGGGACCCATGCCGAAGCCCCCGCCGTGAAACTCGGGACCACCACCCCTCGGACCCGCACCGGCTCCACCCCTGGCGAGCGCAACGGCCGGCAGGGCCAGGATCATCACGACGACCATTCCCATTCTTCGCATCGCATCCTCCTGTTCTTCCTGGAACCCTCGAAAAAGCCTCGTCCGGCCTCATTCCTCGTCCGGGTCGCGCGCCCCGGGCAGCAGGAAGTCGGCCGGCTCGAAGGCCATCGGAACCTCCCTCAGGACGGCCTTTTCCACGTCCATCAGCAACTGGTCATCCCCGTTCGCCCCGATGTTCGCGACGGCGATCATGGCGGCCGGGGCCTGCACCGGGTCGGGACCGCGAGCCAGCAGGATCGCCAGGGCCGTCGCGGCCATCGACGCCGTCCCCAGCACCGCGACCCATCCCCACAGGGACACGCCTTGCGTCCGGGTGCGCTGCCGGATGTCGGCACGCTGGCGCGCCCAGAACGCCTCGTCCCGATCCGCCTCCACCCGTACCGTCCGGACCCACGCGTCCAGCCCCTGCGTCGGCTGGTCTGGTTCCTCATGCCCGGTCATGACCCACCTCCCGCCGGACCGCAGCCGTGGCCCGGGCCAGGTGCGCTTTCACCGTTCCCACTTCACATCCCAGCGTTTCGGCAATCCGAGACACGGACTGCTCCTCGACGTACCGCAGCGTGAACGCGGCCCGCTGCCGGATCGGCAGCCGCGCGACGGCCACGCCGATCGCGCGGGCGTCCTCCCGTGCCAGCAGGGCCCGCACCGGGTCCGGGGCATCGTCGGGCACCTGCTCGGCCTCCCTCGCCGCGTCGCCATCGCGTCGAAACAGGGACTTCCAGAAGCGCCAGGGACTGCTGCGCGCCCGATCCCGCACCAGGTTGATGGCGATCCGCGTCAGCCAGGTCCCCACCGCACAGTCGCCCCGGAACGCCTCCCGATGCTCGAAGGCCCGAACGAACGTTTCCTGGACCAGGCCGTCGGCCTCGTCCGGGTCGCGCGTCATGGCCAGCAGCAGGCGGTACAGGCGCTGCTGGTGCTCCCGGACGATCCCGTCGAACGACGCCGCTTCCAGGCCCATGGCCCGGACGGCGGGAACGTCGATGATCGAGGTCGTCTGGCGGGTCATGGCTCCGCGTCCCTCAGGGGCCTTCGACAGGTTAGACGAAACCGCGGGGGTCGGGGGTTACATCGCCGCAAACAATTCGATCAGGCATGCCGTTTCGCGCCGGACGGGCGGGGCATTCGCACGAAGATCGCCGCGTTCAACGCCAGCAGGGCCACGCAGGCACACAGGGCGGGACGCAGCCCGATCCCGTCCGCGGCGATCCCGATCGCCGCCGGAACGATGGCGCCGCCGACGGCGCCACTGGCGATCATCGCGGCAAGGATGGCCCCCGAGCGGTCGGGGCGGGCCGAGGTCGCCATGCTGACCATGGTGGGGAAGACGGGGCCGAAACACAGGCCCAGCCCGAACGATGCGCACAGGGCGGAGGCAGGGCCCGGCGACAGGACCAGGGCCGCCTCGAACAGGGTGCCCAGGCCCAGCACGCATCGCAGGATGGTCAGATCCTCGGCGCGCCCGGCCACCGCGCTGGCGACCAACCGGCCGACGGCCAAGCCCGCCCACAGCAACGACAGCCCGGCCGCCGCCAGGGCCGGCGGGGCGCCCAGTTCGCGCTCCAGCAGCACGGACAGCCAGGTGGACTGGCCGATTTCGGTGCCGACGTACAGCGCGATCCCCAGGCACAGCCAGGCGAGGGTCGGGGTGCGCCACGAATCGGAACGAGGCGCGTCGAGCGTCGGCAAAACGGCGACGGCCGGGCGACGGCCGACCCCCCGCAGCACGGCGACCAGCGACAGGAACGCGCCGACCGAGGCGACCACCGCGACGACGGAGTAGCCGACCCGCCAGTCCACGGCCGCATCCAGCATCCAGCCCACCGCCAGGGGCGATGCCACCGCCCCGACGCCGAACATCGCCTGGGACAGGTTCGCCATCGAGGTCCTGCGCCTGTCGTCGAACAGGTCCGACACCAGCGCGATCGCGGACAGTTCCGACAGGCCGCCGCCCAGGCCAACGACGAGGTTGGCCAGCGTGGCGGTCGAAAAGTCGCCGGACACGCCGAACAGCAGCGCCCCCGATGCGATGGCCAGGTTCCCGGCCGTCATCACCGCGACCTTGCTCCACCGGTCGACGACCAGGGCGGTCAGCACGATCCCCGCCAGGAACCCGGCCATCAAGGCCATCGGCAGGCGGCCCAGCATGCCCATCGAGGCACCGAACGTTCGCGCGATCTCGTTGTTCAGCGACGGGGTCACGAACAGGGCCGCCGCATAGGCGAAAAGGCTGACACAGGCGGAGGCCATGCCCAGCCACGTCCCGGCCGCGGCGCGGTCCCCTGCGGCGGCTTCGGCGCGATTCCCTGTCGGCGACACCACTTTCCCTCGCACCTCAGCCTACGGCAACCACTGGGCTGCCGGTACCGTGTTCTGCAGGTACCAGGAGGTGTTCGTCGTCCCCCCCGATTCGGCCCATGAGGCGAAGTCCGGGTACGCCTTCAGGATTTCTGTCTTTTCGAGCGGGTGCTTCCACGTGGTGGGGATGTGCAGGGCCCACGGGAGGTTCCGGGAGGTCTTGTACCAGCGCCCCGCTGCGGCATTCGACGTGTCCTGGACGGTGCCCAGCAACGAAGCGTCGGCCAGCGAGGTGGGCGGGTGATCGGGCAGGTGGACCTCCAGGCCCCGCCGGGTGGTGCGGAACAGGAACGGATCGTAGGGGTACATGCCCAGGAGGGACGCGGCCACGGCCGTCTTGAATGTCACGATCAGCCGGAACGGCGGGGGGTCCACGCCCAGGCAGCCGGCCTCGGTCCGGAAGAACTTGCACCCCGACGGCGCCGGCGTCAGCGGCTGGGCGTCATCGAAGACCCGGAACACCGCCTGCGACGCCGACTCGGACGTCACCGCCACCGCGGCCGCGGTGCCCACCTGCAGCGTCGCCGCCTGGACCTGGGCGGGCGTCACCCCGGGCAGCCTCAGCCCGAAGCCGTTGCGATTCCCGGCCCCCCGGGCCGCGATCCGGTAGGCGACGTCCACGTCCTTCACCGCCCGGGTCGAATCGGTCACCAGGTGGACCTGGTACAGCATCACCAGGTCGTTCATGTCGTAGTCGCCCTGGCCCGGCCACTGGTCCTCGTAGGCCAGGGTCCCCCAGCCCCCCTTCGACGGGTAGTACTCGTCGAAGGCCCGCAGCGGGTCGTCCGGGTAGGCGTCCTCCGAGTCCATGACGCCATCCTTGTCGCGGTCGGTCACGGCCGGCAGCTTGTTCAGACCGGAAGCGGACAGGGCCTCCGGGGGATTCGCCGTGACGACGAACAGGATGTCGTTGAAGTCGTGGTCGCAACTGGCTGCGGTCCGGTTCGTGTCCTCCATTCCCAGCACCGCGCCCTGGGTCGAAACGTCATACAGCAGGACCGTGTGCGCGCGCAGGGCCGCATTGCTTTCGGGATTCAGATCCTTCAGGGTATAGAACATGTTGCTGGCCTTCGGAGTGACGTTCACGCCCGTCGTCGGGTTGAACTCGCTGGATGCCACGAAGAACCCCAGGCGCGTTCCGCCGGTGATGCGCCCGAGGGCCAGCGTCTGCCCGGTCTTCAACCCCGCCGGGCCGCCTCCACTGTTGTAGAAGGAGGCATTCGGGAACAGCACCACTTCGGATACCGCGGCGCGCGTCGTGGGGATCGTCGCGTCAGTGAACTTGAAGTACCCGAAGGCGTTCTTGTTCCCGGCGCCCTCGCTGAGGAAGCTGACGTACACGTCCGCATCCTCGGTCAGGCGCACGTTGGCCCCCTCGTCCGTCGCCAGGTATTCCGGGTGGTTCGCGGGGACGCTCTTCTGCTCGGGCAGTGCCTTGGTGACCCGCTGCAGGAAGGCCGTGTCCCACGTCTTCACCGAATCGAACTTCAGCGGAATGCCCGACGCGTCGTAGTTGCTGGAGTACGCCCCCGCCAGGAACGTCCACGTGACCTTCCCGTTGACGAGCGTATACCCGAGGCCCAGGAACGCCAGGCCCAGGACCGGTAGGATCGTCGCGAATCGTCGCATGCTCATCCTCCCTCGTCCTCGGGCTGGAACACCACGGTCGCGTGCCCGTCCGCGATGGGAACCACGGCCGTCGCGGACACGCCCACCACACCGGCGATTACCGGCACGGCTTCCATGCGGCCGGGCAGGGACACGGTGCCCGCCCAGCGCCCGTCGGAGCCGGTGAGGCCCTGGGCGACCTGCTGGTCCGGCCCCGGGGGATCCGCCTCGTCGGTGAACACCATCACGAGGATGCCCACGGCCGGGCTTCGATCCGGCCAGAGGACCTTCACGTCCAGTTCCACGTCCTGTACGGTCTGGTACGAAAAGGATGCCGGGACGTTCATCTGAGCCATCGATGTCGGGAGCGCCGTTCCCGCGTCCCCCCCGACATCACATCCGGCGAAGGTCAGCAATGCCGCGACCGCGGCCAGCCAGCGGGATTTCCGGATCATCGACGCCTCCCCGGGGCCGGACCAGCAGGTCGCCCAGGGCCTCACCGGGTCCGACGGGCGCTGGGCGGGCACGGTGTCCCTGCCCGGCCGCATGGAATCCGTGCCCGTGTGGGCCAGTGTGGTGGGCGTGCCCGCGACGGCCGTCGTTCCCATCGTGGACGGGAACGCGACCGTGGTGTTCCAGCCCGAGGACGAGGGGGGATGAGCATGCGAC
>Ga0118677_10014887_pt1 | contig 10883 bp, 10 predicted proteins | sample AliMusrvi5mmetaG_FD_86154 | JGI IMG/M metagenome (GOLD analysis project Ga0118677, IMG submission 86154)
AAGCTTTAGGTGACTATTGCGGCGGGGTTCCACCTCTTCCCATTCCGAACAGAGAAGTTAAGACCGCCAGCGCCGATGGTACTGCACATTGTTGTGGGAGAGTAGGTCGTCGCCATTCTTTTGAAACTCCATTCCTTTATTGGGATGGAGTTTTTTTTTTTGCTATATTTACGCAGCTATTAGCGAATGCGAAATGGCATAGGATATTGACCTGCCTGGAAAATTATAATACGATTTAAAATGATAGAAACAATTAAGAAGTTATTTGGACTGGGTCCAAAAGTGGAATTTGCAGAATTGGTCAAGAAGGGTGCACTGATTATTGATGTACGAAGTAAAGGAGAATATGCAGGCGGCCATATTAAAGGATCGATCAACATCCCTGTTGACCAGATTGGTCAGAACATTCAGAAGTTGAAAGCGAAAAATAAAACGATTATTACCTGTTGTGCTTCGGGTATGCGCAGTGCATCAGCTAAAAGAATCTTAAAGTCAAACGGAATTACTGAAGTACACAACGGTGGTGCATGGCGAAGCCTGCAAAACAAGATTTAGTATATCTGAAAGTTTGGAATTAAACTGTTCGTTTAATTCCAGTTCAATGAATTTATTCGAAGCTCTGTCCCTTTATTGGGATGGAGCTTTTTTTATGTGATATTTCAAGCATTATTAGAGCATTTGAGCCTTAATCTTAAGGAAAAAGTCAGTTAAATCCAATATTCGTTATGTCTTTCGAATACATCGATTCTTACCCTATTTTCGCAAATATTGAATATACTATTTAGATTAATTTAACAATCGTTAGTTTAATTTGGTTAACTGATAAATAATTACTTTTTTCGCTTAACGAATTACTATATGATAGTATTGTCGATTATTAAGTATTAAAATGTAATAATAAACCTAAAATATCTATACCTATGAAAAAAGCAATCATGTTCTTTGTTATGGTATTCTGTGTGAATATATTATTTGCGCAGCATGTGCTAACAGGGAAAGTTACTGATGACCAAAAGCAACCACTGCCAGGAGTAAGTGTGTACGAAAAAGGAACTACCCGTGGTGTTACCAGTGATTCAGAAGGTAATTACACGATTACATGTAAAGATGACAATGCCATCGTCGTTTTTAGTTATGTAGGGATGGTTAGTCAGGAATTTAAAATTGTTAAACTGAAGGAGTTAAATGTATCATTAGTTAGCAGTACAGTTTTAGATTATGTAGAGGTCGTCGGTTCTCGCCGACAAAACAGAACAGCAACTGAAAGTCTGGTTCCTGTAGATATCATTGATGTCTCAAAATTGTTAACAACGCTTGGACAGACCGATGTGAATCAAATGCTTCAATATGTTGCACCTTCATTTAATTCAAATAAACAATCGGGAGCCGATGGAGCAGATCATATTGATCCTGCCAGTTTGCGTGGTTTGGGGCCTGATCAGACGCTTGTACTCATCAATGGAAAACGCAGACACCAATCATCTCTGATCAATTTATTCGGTTCACGGGGAAGAGGAAATACGGGGACAGACTTAAATGCCATTCCAATTTCAGCAATCGACCATATTGAAATTCTACGCGATGGTGCTGCAGCTCAATATGGCTCTGATGCAATTGCCGGAGTTATTAATATCGTTTTGAAATCGAATACAGATGAATTTACAGGAGATTTTTCAACAGGTTTCAGAAATGCCACACCTCCATCTAAATACAATGTTCTCAAGGAAGATCAAAAATTTGACGGTAACATTTCTCAGTTCAGTGGTAACTACGGTACTAAAATCGGGGACAAAGGATTCATTAATGTAACCATGGATTATTCAAAACTTGATCATACTTTCCGACGTGCCGATCCTTCTGTTTATACAGTATATAGGAATGAATTTGGAGATGCCGCAGCTCAGAGTTTTGCGACTTATTTTAACTCATCATTCAGACCAACTGAAAAAACTGAAGTATACATGTCAGGTGGTTTTAATTACCGCTTTACTGATGCTTATGCTTTTAGCCGTGCCGCTGATGAAGAACGAAATGTTACAGCGATTTATCCAAACGGATTTGATCCGCAAATACAATCCATAATAAATGATAAATCAATTACCGTTGGAATGAAAACTCTGATCAATGGATTTACTGTAGATTTTAGTAATACATTTGGAAGCAACAGCATGCATTATATGGTTGACAACACTTTAAATGCTTCAATGTTAGAACAATCACCTACACGATTTGATGCCGGTGGATTTTCTTTAGCACAAAACACGACCTGCCTGGATGTTTCTCAACTTTTCCCTAAAATTGCAAAGGGATTAAACGTGGCCTTTGGTGCTGAACATCGGATAGAAGTGTACCAGATTATTGCCGGTGAAGAAGCCTCCTATAAAACGTACGGACACCCAATCTTCTCAATTGCAGGTGCCGATACAACCTTCAGACCCGGTGCTGCTCAAGGCTTTCCTGGTTTTCAACCTAGCAATGAGTTGAAAGAATCACGAAGTAATGTAGCTGCATATGTTGATCTGGATTTGGATGTGACAAAAAAGCTTGCATTAAGTACAGCAGCACGTGCAGAGAATTACAGTGATTTTGGAGGTACCATCAACGGCAAACTGGCAGCCAGATATAAGATTTCGAATGCATTTTCGATACGCGGATCGCTTAGTTCTGGATTCCGGGCTCCTTCTCTTGCACAAATGTATTTCAATACTACCTATACTGATATTGTTGCTGGAAAAGCTATCGATAAGATTATTGCAAAAAATAATAGTCCAATCACCCGGGCACTTGGCATTCCTCCATTAAAGCAGGAAGTGTCAGTCGATGCTGGTCTTGGATTTACTGCCAAAGTGAAAGCCTTTTCGTTGACGGTTGATGCCTATCAGGTGCAGATAAAAGACCGTATTGTACTTACCGGTTCATTCTTAAGCAGTGATGACGTAATCGGAAGTGAATTAAGGAATCTAAACATTGGTGCGGCTCAGTTTTTCACCAATGCTGTTAATACCACATCACAAGGAGTGGATATGATATTGACTTACTCAGTAGCACTTCCACATGATAATAACCTTAAGTTTTCGTTTGCCGGTAATTTTAACAACATGGTAATCGATAAGATTTATACAAATCAAAAACTTAAGGGTAAAGAGAATACCTATTTTGGAATTCGTGACCAGTATTTTTTACGTGCTTCTGCTCCTAAAAGCAAATTTAATTTCGGGGTTGATTATACCAAAGGCGATTTCTTTGCTAATCTTAAACTTACCCGGTTTGGTAAGGTTGAACTCATCAACTGGAATGACAATGGCGATAATGTTGTTGATCCCGGGGAATTGGATGTTTATACACCAAAGATTACAACAGATATATCAGTCGGATATAATTTGAAGAACTTCACATTCACTCTGGGTGGAGCTAATATTATGAATGTATATCCTGACAAACATGATCCTGCATCAACTGAATCAGGTGGAATCTGGGATTGTGTTCAGATGGGCTTCAGCGGTGCATTGTATTTTGCCAAAGTCGGATTTAAATTTTAAATCACTTCTTTATTGGATTTATGGGTTTGGTAAAGATTGTATTTAATACAAGAGTCCACACCAAGAATTATATTTTTGCCACCAGGTCGCCAGGACTCTAAGTCTCACAAATATATTGCCTGAATATCTAATCTTTGTGCAATTTGGTGTCTTGGTGTCTTGGTGTCTTGGTGGCAATTTTTTTATTAGACTTCACGGAGTGGACTCAAACAGTATATTTCAGCATAAAACAGTCATGATAACAATTTTAAAATATGTTTTCTTAAGACTAAGCTTTAGTCAATAAGTATAAAATACTCTTCTGAGTAAGCTTACTCTTAGATTTTACTTTTATATTTGATCTAACTTATTAGATAATGATCTGGAACGAAAAGATGGAATGTGCGGGCCGCGATGAGATGAGAGCGGTTCAAACAGAAAGACTAAAAGAAACAGTAAACAGAATTTACCACAATGTACCCAGTTATCGCCAGAAAATGCAGGAAGCAGGTCTGGTTCCCGATGATATACAGTCGGTTGATGATTTAAGTAAACTTCCTTTTACAATAAAAACCGACTTGCGTGACAATTATCCTTTTGGCATGTTTACCGTACCTATGAGTGAAATTGTCCGTATTCATGCCTCTTCCGGGACGACCGGCAAGCCAACGGTGGTTGGTTATACCCGAAAAGACCTGAATACCTGGTCGGAAGTGGTGACCCGCTCTTTATGCATGGCAGGGGTTCACCGTGAAGATATTGTTCAGATTGCATATGGCTATGGACTCTTCACCGGAGGATTGGGACTGCACTATGGCTGTGAAAATCTTGGTGCATCAGTCATCCCGATTTCAGGGGGAAACACTGATAAACAACTTCAACTAATGCAGGATTTCGGAACCTCGGTACTTGCCTGCACGCCTTCCTACTCGCTTTATCTTGCCGAAGAAATGGAAGCTGCCGGAATAAAAAAGGAAAATCTGAAATTGCGTGTCGGCATTTTCGGTGCGGAACCATGGACTGAAAACATGCGTAAAGAGATTGAAACTAAACTCGGCATAAAGGCTATCGACATCTATGGGTTAAGCGAAATCATGGGTCCGGGCGTTTCATGTGAATGTGAACATCAGGCAGGAATGCACATCAACGAAGATCATTTTATTCCTGAAATTATCGATCCGATAACCTTGCTTCCTCTGCCAGCAGGAGAAATCGGTGAACTGGTGTTTACAACCATCACCAAAGAAGGTATCCCGCTGATTCGTTACCGTACACGTGACCTCACACGACTCAATTACGATAAGTGTATCTGTGGCCGAACATTGGTCCGAATGGAAAAATGCAAAGGTCGTAGCGACGATATGCTCATCATTCGTGGAGTGAATGTATTCCCTTCACAAATCGAAAGCGTACTTCTTGAAATGAGCGAAACGGCTCCTCACTATTTACTGATTGTGGAACGGGAAGGAAACCTGGATACGCTGAAACTCATGGTTGAAGTTCAGGAACAGTTCTTCTCCGACGAAATCAGGCAACTGGAAGCATTGCGTAAAAAGATCACCCATAAACTCCAGAGTACTTTGGGTATTTCTGTTGACGTTAAACTGGTTGAACCCAAAACAATAGAACGCACTGCCGGAAAAGCAAAACGAGTCATTGATAACCGTAAACTGTAGGAGAAACCATCATGATTATCAAACAACTAACAGTATTTATTGAAAATAAAACCGGTAGGCTGAATGAAGTTACGCAACTTCTGGGAAATTCGAACATCAACATGTCGGCGCTCAGCCTTGCAGATACCTCCGAATTTGGCATTTTGCGGATGATCGTTTCTGAGCCAGAGAAAGCACTCCTGATCCTGAAAGATGCTGATTTCTCAGCCAGGCTTACCGATGTCATTTGCCTGAACAGTCCTAACGAGCCTCTGGCACTGGCCCGCGCACTGGATATCCTTTCAGGGGAAGGTGTTTTCATAGAATATCTGTATGCCTATTCGATGGATAACAAATCAGCTAATATTATATTGAAGCCCGACAATATAAAGAAGTGTATTGAAGTGCTTCAGGCGCATAAGCTGGATTTGGTAAAGGCAAGCGATATGTATAAGATTTAATCTGATTAGGGATTCCATCCCCGAAAAAAGAATGGAATCCTTTCTTTGCCATTCACTGCACCACCAGCTTTTTAGACTTAATCCCCTCTCTGGTCTGTATTTGAGGTTAGATGCCATCGAACAGACTGCCAGCCATCCGATTGACATTTACCATCCCGAAGGTGAGTATTTGAAGGGATTGGTGCTGCATTTGGAGTAGGACTTCGACAAGAAACAATTGAAGGATTGAAGTACTGAAAAATCGTGAATGTAAAAAAAGCAAGGTGGAGATTCCGTTGAACTGAGTTATTTTTGAATACTATGCTAAATTATTTGTCTAAATAGTGTCCGCGCATGGAAATAATATGAAGTTGAAGGCCAACAACTTCGTAAATAAGTCAATTTCCTTTATCAATTTCACGCGACCATAAACCGCTGAGCTCGTATTTTAATGCCTCGGGCTTCCCGATTCCGGTGTATGGGTGCTGCACGATGTCCTCAATCAGCCGGGATATTTTGTTTTGGATTGTTTTTTGTCCACTTTTCTTCCAAAACCTAATGTCATCAATGGCTTTGTCCTTATAGACTACTTCCATAGATCTTCCGTTTTAATTAACTTTCCTTTACTTGCCCGTGATTTTAGTAGTTCTTGTACAAATTCGGGGTTATAAGGGCTTTCTTCCTGACCGATAATTTCGACGTTTTTATCGTTTTTTGCAATTTCGCTGATAAGACCCAGCAAATACTGGGTTTTCCGCGTACGTGCGTTTATTTTGACTGTTACAGTTGCCATATTAGATAGAATTTAGTAACAAAGTTAATTGTTTTTTTTAGTGTCCGCCGACTAAAATCAGACTACAAAGCATAGCCCATTGAATCTGGTAGTGGCGGATATTTGATATGCTCCTATTCCCGTACTTCATATATCCGAACGTTAGTGTTGCATAGGAATTGAAAGATTGTCCAGCAGTTCAGATTCCATCAAAATTGTTACCATCCATCATATTCGCCATCGAAAAGATGCTTACCGCTTGTAAAAGGGAAAGGATTCCATCCCTCAAAAAAAGATGGAATCCCTTACTGCATACTGAACAGAAAAATACCATTTCTGGTCTGTTTCATTCCAAACCGACCGTATTTGCTAACTTTCAAAAAGTTTAATGTTGCTCATGATTCTATATTTAAACCTGTTCTTATCCACTTTCCAAATTTGATTATCCTCAGTTAAACTTTCCTTCTAATGATGTTCTGTTTGATTTTATTTTCAATTGTTTTTTACTTTAATTTAGAACATTTTAAGGCTTATACCCCTAAATACTTCAAAACAATTAACTACATTTGTGGTTACAACCCTAAATACTGGAATGATTATACGGGAAACATATTTCAATCTGCTTTCAAGCTACATCGATAAACCTTTTATCAAGATCATTACAGGTCTCAGACGAAGTGGAAAATCAGTGTTGCTTAATCTGCTGAGAGATGAACTCATACTTAGGGGAATCGATGAAACTAATATCCTTCTGATCAATTTTGAAAGCTTTGAATTTTCCGATCTGGATGATGCTGGTAAACTGCACCAATATATAAAAAGTAAAATCAATAACAACAGGCGAACATATATTTTACTCGATGAGATACAGGAAGTAACCTCCTGGGAGAAAGCAATAAATTCATTCCGGGTCGACTTTGATACTGATCTTTACATCACAGGTTCAAATTCACGCCTGCTCTCTTCCGAACTGGCAACTTATTTGGCTGGGAGATATATCGAAATACCTGTTTATACCTTGTCGTTCAGCGAATATATCCGATTCAGACTTGAGTATGCCAAAGTTATAAAGCCCGTCATCTATTCTGAATTTAATCTTTTTTTACGAAAAGGAGGCTTCCCTGCCCTGCATGTTGGAGATTATTCGGATGAGATGGCATACAAAGCCGTTTATGATATATATTCTTCGGCTATACTGCGTGATACAATACAAAGGCATGGTATTCGGGATGTAGAACTGCTCGAACGTGTAGTGAAGTTCGTATTCGATAACATTGGAAATAACTTCTCTGCCAATAGTGTTGCCAACTACTTTAAAAGCCAAAACCGGCGAATCGACCTTAATACGATTTATAATTACCTAAACGCTCTTGAGGGTGCATTCATTATATACCGAATACCACGATACGATTTAAAAGGAAAAGAAATCCTGAAAACCAATGAAAAATATTTTGTTGGCGATCAGTCATTACTTTATGCAGTGATGGGGTTTAAAGACCGGCTTATTTCAGGCGTTCTCGAAAACATCGTTATGCTTGAACTAAAGCGTAGAGGATACCAGGTTTTTATAGGAAAACTCGACGATAAAGAGATCGATTTTGTAGCCGAAAAGATGGAGAAGAAACTGTATATTCAGGTTGCATTTAAAATGACAGAACAGACTACCATTGACAGGGAATTTACACCTCTGCTGGCTATAAAAGACAACCATCCTAAATACGTGGTTACCATGGACGAAAACTGGCACGACAACATTGAAGGCATTCAACACAAGCACATCGCCGATTTCTTACTTTTAAAGGAATTTTAAACACCTTTATTTGAATACACCTGCCAGCATTTAAACATATCCGAAGGAGCAAGAGTTATATTGTGTTTAAATGTTATAAAACCATTCTTTATTTACAGCCAACCAAGGGACAAATTGTACCCAGTTGCTATTAAATTCATTAATCTCAACTTTGCAGTCATACCAGTTTCATTCCAAACCGACCGTATTTGCTTGCTTTCAAAAAGTCTAATGTTGCTCATGATTCTATATTTAAACCTGTTCTTATCCACTTTCCAAATTTGAATACAAACCTGCGTCGCAGACACAAAACCAACAACCCCTCATTACCGGGATCGCTCAAATGAGGGGCAAAGCGGAAATCAAGGTTATTTTATTTTATTTAGTGTCAATGAAAGTTGATACTCAAATAATTCAAAGTCAGGTAAAAAGTGTGTTGCTGTTTTTAACTCTGATGTAATTTCTCTCCCTATAATAATTGCTCGCACCTTGTCTTGATTGAAAATTGTCTTGATACTTGATTGATAAAACAGAGTTTGTCCAACGACTTTTTCGTAGCCACGACTTACTTTTAATTCAATTACAACAAATTTGTTTTGTTTGTCAACCGCTAAAATGTCAATTCGTCTTGAGGTACCTGGAACATAAAATTCCTCTCCATCCACTCCGTTAGCTTGATAAAGTTTAAGTCCCTTTTCAATTACAGACAAATTTTTTATGAGATATTTTTGTAAATCTTTCTCGTAAGCAAATTCACTTTCTTCTCTCGCAATTTCGTCATCTTCTTCGTCTTCTGATATTGTCCCCTCTTGGTCACTGTTAAACCGTACAACAAGGTTTTCAAAAAATTTAATTCTGGAAATTCCTTTGTCTGTATGTCCCGAAGTCCAAACAGTCTTGCAAAAGTCATAAAGTAGATTTTTGTCCCGAACTAGAGTAATGATTTTTGCCCGTCTTAGTGTGCTTGAATAGGATTTGAATTTGTCTGATGAGTTTTTTATCTCATCACATTCTTTTTTCAGTCCATTTTCAGCAAGAAAGTCATAAGCGTCAAAAAGGGAAAAGTTTTTATTGTAATCCATAATATTGTCTTTAAAAGGTTGCTGGTATAAAAATTTCATTTTAATTATTATATGCTTGGGTTATTATTTCTTTCACGTAGTTTTCTATTTCGTCATTATAATGGTCAACGCCCACATGAAGTTCTGGATAACCACCCCAGCCGTTAGCTTTTATGAAGTTATACTTATTTTCATACTCGCCTTTTCTAAGATGAATGGTAAATTTATTTTGGAAAGGTGCAATCCAAATCATTCCTTTGCCCTTGCTATAGTATGCAATCATTGTACTTGCAACCTTTTCATCTATTTCGTCACTAATTTCGAATACAAAATCCCGTAGTTTTAATATAATACCTTTTATTCTAGATGACGCTTTTGCTAATACTGATTCAATACTAAGTATTTCATTTTCCGAAGTAGCTATTGGCTGGTATTGTGTTGTAATTGTAAAATTTGATGAAGTCTTTGGAATGTTTATTTGGTCAAAAGATATTAAGTCGCCATAATAGGAATATTTTATTAATTCGACACTAGCATTTATTTGATTAATTGATGTTGCTTCTTTCTGGTCAAACTCATCGGCAATAATTAATAACCTTGGCGGTGTCCGCCAATCAACTTCCATTTTGTCGATTGACTTTTCTCTTACAATCATTTCAAATGTGCGTCTATTATTTCGAAGCCAATCGACATAAAAGAGTCCCTGAATGATTGCGCTTAAGTCTTTCTTTTTTTTATATTCAATTACTATAGGAACACACATTTCATCAATACATAATGAATCAATGCGTCCATTGGGTATTGAATATTCAGATTCAAGAAACTTAATTCCAAAAAGAAATTCCATGTTCTGTTCAACAAAAATTTGAAGATCCCTTTCTTTTCTAAACTGAGAAATCTTTACATTTTCAAGTCTATTGTCCAATGTGATTCTGAAAAGTGGCATTATGAATTGATTTAAGGTTTTTATTTGAATGTTGCATAACAAGTGCATGCCCATCATTGATTTTAAACCACTAATATACAATAAATATTCAGGATAATTATAATAAAATTGAATATTTGAAACGAGGTTATGCCTTGCAAGATATTACTCATACCAATGCCTTGCTTTTTATTGGCATAAATCCTTCATATTCCGGTACAGATAATAACAAAATTGCACAATATTATAATGTGCTACAAACTGACAATGCCGTTAAATACTTTAAAAAGTTTCTGGAAATTTCATTTGAAGTTAAAATGGAATGGTCGCATATAGACTTGCTTTTTTTAAGAGAAACTGAGCAGAAAAAAGTTGAAAGTTTAATAAATAATTCAGTTGAAAACGGTTTATCGTTCATTTACGAGCAGCTTCTCATTTCAAAAGAGATTATCGAGAAAGCAATGCCCCAAATAATTGTTGTTAATAACACCCTTGCCCGAAGACTACTAGGCAAACATAAAGAAAAAGGTGAAAATATCTGGATGGGCTTTGATTTTGAATTTGACAAAATTATTGGAACTTATAGAATAATAAACCATGAAACTCTAGCAGGCACACCTGTTTTTTTTACTAGCATGCTAACGGGTCAGCGTGCTTTAGACCTTGGTTCTTATGAAAGACTAATCTGGCATATTAATTTTGTGAAAGAAAATTTATAATTTC
>Ga0118677_10014888_pt1 | contig 10883 bp, 10 predicted proteins | sample AliMusrvi5mmetaG_FD_86154 | JGI IMG/M metagenome (GOLD analysis project Ga0118677, IMG submission 86154)
GCCCAGGGGCAAGCCCTCCTGGTCCTCATGCAGTTCCAGCGAGAGATCGTCCTCGTGCGGTTGATCGGAGTCCGGTTTTTCACCCTTCGGATCGGTCACAATTCCTCTCCCCGGAAGTAATGATGCTTCCGCTCAAAAAATGGCCCATTTGGCACTGCAATTTATTATAGTTGCCCAAACGGTCGCCTGCCACTGGAATTTAGGAGACCTGGGGGCGATTTCACGACACCCCCATCAATGCGGGGAGAGCTAGAACCTGGCAGACCGACTGCGAAGCCCGGAAACTGTTACTTTGACAGAAAAATGCTGACAGAAAGATGGAAAATGAAGATTGGGGACGAGAACATCAATTCCCCTTCTTTTTCACATATTTCTGTTTTACTGATAGTTATAAACACATTATCAATTTGATGTTCGTTATAAAATTCAGAAATATACCCTATTTTAAGCGTATTATCTTTTTTTAAAAATACTAAACGGGGTTGAAAGAAATGAATCAGAGGCATTTGAATACCATCTTCATGAGCAGAAGTAAGATTTTCCAATTCATTTTTAAGGTCGTAACTAAAAAAACCAAACAACCAATCCTGCACATCTGAAAAATATTTTTTAAAAGCAGATAATGCTTCTTTTTCAGGACAGATGAATTCTGAGGCAACGCCTACAGCACATACAAAATCATAAGTACCATACTTTTTATCGAGATGGTTAGAATTCAAAAATGCCACCCTGTCGGTTCCTTTTAACCATTCAAAAAAACGGTCAGTAAAAACCTCCGGATCAGATATATTATAACTTCTATACTTCCTCATAGTACAAACTTACAAAAAATAGCTATTAAGCATTTATTAAAGGGAAAAACAGCTAAATTTGTAATAATTTTCTTAATAATAGCCCTATTATCTTACATTTGCAATATTAAATTTATTACAATGAAAAAAACGCTGAATCTTTTCTTTTTTCTTTCAATATTCTGTTTTACAAATGCACAGATACCTCTGGGGTATTATAATACCGCTATGGGTTTAAATGGAATAGCATTAAAAACGGCCTTGCATAATATTATAAAGAATCACACTGTCATATCCTATTCAAATCTTGATAATGAATTTCCAAGCACAGATAACAAGGGTGGTAATATTGTCTGGGATATTTATTCGGATGTTCCCGGGGGCACACCACCTTATACTTTCTCTTATTTAGTATCTGCCGATGCTTGTGGAAATTATTCTGCGGAAGGAGATTGTTATAACAAGGAGCATTCGTGGCCTCAAAGCTGGTTTGGAGGTGCTTCACCCACTTACTCCGATTTATTTCACATTTACCCTACCGATGGTTATGTCAACAACAGAAGGAGCAATTATCCCTATGGCGAAGTAACCAATGCAACATGGACTGCTCAGAATGGCGGCAAATTAGGACCCTGCACTTTTCCGGGTTATACGTCAACAGTTTTTGAACCTATTGATGAATATAAAGGCGATATTGCCCGCTCCTACTTTTATATTACAGTAAGGTATTACACCGAAGGCTCCTCATGGCCGGGAAGCGATATGACAACAGGTTCTGAACTAAAAGACTGGGCTTATAATCTTATGTACCAATGGCATAAAAACGACACTGTGAGCCAAAAAGAAATAGACAGAAATAATGCAATTTATGGCATCCAGCATAACAGAAATCCTTTCATCGACCATCCTGAATGGGTTGACTCCATTTTATTTCCCGTAGGTATTGCACATACCATGAAAATGAATGATAATATTTTTGTTTATCCTAATCCGACAAGCAGTTTTATTCAGATTTCCAATAATAATCCAATCACTGATATTTTTCTGTATGATGCTCTGGGAAAAGAAGTTATGACATTGCATAATGTCGGGGTTAATCACACAAAAATAGATCTTTCTTCATTTGAGAGAGGATACTACTTGTTACAGGTTCAAAGCGAAAAGGCTGTTTATTTTAAGAAGATTATTAAATATTAGGAACCATCATCTCCATAGGCAAATATTTTATCCCGAATTCCTCCTGCATTTCATCGGTTTCAACGAATCCCAGTTTCCTGTAAACAGGGATAGAGAATGGTGATGCGTGAACATAAAACTTGTCAATGCCAGGATTTCTTTGTTTGCATAGCTTTAACAATTCTAGAAAAAGTTTCTTTGCAATGCCCTGTCCATGATAATTCTTCTCTACAAATAATAAAGAGATGTATCTGTTTTCCCGAACCTCAATCATACCAATAATTTCAGAATCAATTGTTGCAATTATAATATTTTTCTGGTTAATTTGTCTTTTTGTAATATTTGAAGGCTTTATCCAGTCATAAAAAAAGTTATTGCCTTCTTCGGAATAATCCAGGGCAACAAACTCGTCATAAACTCTTTTTATCAGGTTATAAATCATTTCCTCCTGCCCATTTTGAAAAAGGGTTATTTTAATTGGATTCATAATAAATATATTAATATCACTAGATTCAATTATTGCTACAGTTTAATTTAATGCAAAAAAACCACAACATTACTGTTATGGTTTTTTGTTTTGATTCTTATTTTTCACAGAAGGCTTATTAATTCCTTTTTTTTCTCATCTCTTTTGCATTTTACTGCTTTTTCTGCAACTGCCTTCTGCCTACTTTTTAAATTTCCCAGGTATCGCCGCTGTTCAACAAATCGTCAACATTTTTGATAGGGCTGTTTGATTTAGCATAATAAATTTGTTCTTCAACCATATCATCATAAGTAGGATAAGCTGCTGAGCGGATTACACCTAAAGCAACAGGCATGCCACCACGGGCAGGGCTCATACGGGCCAGCATACGTTGAATACCAGGGTCTTTAAGATACTGGTCGTGAACAAGAATGTCATCAATAGTATACCCATCTTCGCCAATAGTAACCGACTGAAGGGTAGAATCTTTGAAAATGATACCTTTATTCTTGTCTTTACCAAAAATCATTTTCTCACCATGCTTGAGGATAAGCTGCGCATCGTCTTTCACATCTTTACCCGTAATTTCTTCATGAGTTTTATCGGCAAAGATGACACAGTTCTGCAATATTTCAACCACAGAAGTGCCGTCGTGTTTTGCTGCTTCATACATTATTTCAGTCAGGAGAGCAGGACGCGTGTCAACACCTCTGGCAAAGAATGTTCCCTGAGCGCCCAATACTAAGTTAGCTGTATTGAAAGGGTGTTCTATAGTGCCTTGTGGAGATGTTTTAGAAACAGTTCCCAATGGAGAAGTGGGTGAATATTGTCCCTTGGTCAAACCATAAATCTGATTATTAAAAAGCAATAGATTGACGTCAATATTTCTTCTGACAATATGAATAAAGTGGTTTCCGCCAATAGCCATAGAGTCACCGTCGCCGGTAACAATCCATACACTAAGATGGGGATTGGCAATTTTAACACCTGAGGCAATAGCATTAGCTCTGCCATGGATGCCATGGATTCCATAAGTATTTACATAATATGGAAAGCGTGACGAGCACCCGATACCGGATACGAAGCAAAAGCTTTCTTTTTTATATCCAATTTTAGGAAAAACGTTTGTTGCCGCTGCCAGTATAGCATGGTCTCCACATCCGGGGCACCATTTTACCATCTGGTCACTGACAAAATCTTGTTTTGAAAGTTCTTCATTCGATCTTTCAATTGTGTTATTATCAATCATGTTATTTTCCCTCCAATATTTGGTTATACTTTGCTTTTAATTCAGCTACCAAGAAAGGTAAGCCCTGTATTTTGTTGAACTGCTGATACTGGAATTGAGGTAAGCTGGAACGCAGATAGTTGACAAATTGTCCCATATTAAGTTCACAAACAACAATTTTCTTGAAATTTTTAAAAATTTCAGCAGTATTTTTTGGTAATGGCATAATGTAGTTGAAATGCGCATGACTTACTTTTTTGCCGTCGCATATCATATGTTTCACACTTGAACGCACAGCGCCTTCGGTACCACCCCAGCTTACCACCAACAAATCGCCCGATGCTTCACCATGAACTTCCTGCTCTGGAATGAAATCAGCAATCTTCATTACTTTCTCATTTCTCAGTTCAGACATTTTCTGATGGTTGAGGGGATCAGTACTTACAGTACCTTCGACATCAAGTTTTTCGAGACCACCAACTCTGTGTCTTAATCCTATTGTTCCCGGGATAGCCCATTTCCTAACCAGATTTTCATCTCTTTTATAAGGTTTGTATCCTGGTTCATTATCTTTGGCAATTGGTGGTTTAATTTCAGGCAATTCTTTAATATTAGGAATTCTGAAAATTTGTGAACCTAAGCCCAGATAACCATCTGTAAGTAGAATTACAGGTGTCATATGTTCCATTGAATATTTGGCAGCCATATAGGCATAGTAAAAACAATTGGCAGCTGTAGATGCTGCTATTACTATTACCGGGCATTCTCCGTTACGGCCATAAAGAGCCTGATATAAATCTGATTGTTCAGATTTGGTAGGTAACCCTGTTGAGGGTCCCCCTCTCTGAACATTTACAATAACCAAAGGTAATTCAGTCATTACTGCTAAGCCAATAGCTTCACTTTTAAGAGAAAGGCCTGGGCCTGAAGTGGTTGTACAGGCAAGGGACCCTGTATAACTTGCACCTATTGCAGAACAGATACCTGCAATTTCGTCTTCTGCCTGAAAAACTTTAGCTCCCAACGATTTATGAAGCGACAGTTCCATTAAAATTTCAGTGGCAGGCGTGATAGGATAAGAACCCAGGAACAACGGTCTGCCTGATCGCTCAGAAGCTGCTAATAAGCCCCATGCAGTGGCTACATTGCCGGTAATATTTCTGTATCTGCCTTTTTCTAGTTTTGCAGGACCTACATGAAATTTTTGTTTATAAACTTCATTTTTTTCAGCATATTCAAAACCAGCAGTAACGACAGTTTTATTCATCGTAGCAATTTCGGGTTTCTTTTTAAACCTTTTTTCAATCAGGTGATAAGAAACTTTCATGTCCATTGTAAACAAGCTGTAGACCAGACCGAGACAAAACATGTTTTTACTTTTCACACCCAGCTTAGCGTCTGCACCAAGTCCCTCAACGCATTCTTTTGTAAGCGTAGTGAGAGGTAAGCTTACAAGATTGTAATTTTTAAGCGAACCATCTTCCAGTGGGTTGGTATTATACCCTGCTTTTTCGCAGGCTTTTTCATCAAAAACTTCGCTATCAACAATGATTGTGGCATTGGGTTTACACCATTTTAAATTTGACTTTAATGAAGCGGGATTCATGGCAACTAATACATCGCAGTTATCACCCGAAGTATGTATCTTTCTTTTGCCAATATGTGCCTGAAATCCTGAAACACCTGCAATTGTATTGTGTGGTGCACGAATTTCGGCTGGATAATCGGGAAATGTGGCCAAATCATTACCCAATAATGCCGCAGTATCTGAGAAGAAAGTTCCGGTAAGTTGCATACCATCACCGGAATCTCCTACAAACTTAACGACAGCATCGTCCAGTTCTATAAGATTATTATTTGTCATAGGATTTGATTAAAATTATTAAATTTTTTGCAAAATTAGAGTTTTAATATTAAAGTGACTTAAAAAAAACATTTTTTATTTACTTAGATTACAGATTATCTCAACGAAAAAAAATATTTATCTTCGTATAATTGAAATAATGAAATTCATGATAAAAAAATTGATATTTTGTTTGCTTTTGATAAATTCAACCTTCTTGGGAATCAGTCAAACTGTAATAATTACGCACGGTTATAGTATGTATGGCACAACTGATCCGGTAAGTACATGGATGACCGATATGGCAAACAGCATTGTAAGCCGTGTAGGAGGAGGAGAAATAAGAGTTTACAACCCTCAAAGCGGAGACTTTGATATTTTTTCAGGTTCAGGACTGCCTAAAATATTACTCTTCGGATGGAAAGATGAGACCAATGAACCTGGTCATGGCTTTTCAGAAGATGCAGGCGCAGCTTTATTTACATCGCTCATGAAAGGTATGCTGCAAGGTGATTTCAACTTAAACTCAATGCATTTTATAGGGCATAGCAGAGGTAGTGTGGTAAATAGCGAAGCAGTAGAAAGACTTCTGGCAAATGGCTTTTCTGTGGAGCAGGTTACCTATCTGGACCCTGACGACGGAGGGCTTTATGTCGCCTATTCAGATCAAGATTGTAATCCAGACTCTATAGCTTCAGGTATTGAAGGATGGAACGGCATTATCTGGGCTGATGATTACTGGCAAAATAAACTTTTTTTTGCTTACGGAAGAGTTGTTGAAGGAACATTCCCTGAATATTTGGGCACTATAGGTCATCAGGAGGTACACAACTGGTATGCTACTACTATCGCAGATACTAGCATTCATGATGGTTTTTATTTCTCGTTACTGGGTGGTGGAAGCTCATTCAGAAACCCTGTTACCGGACTTCAAAGAAACCCTTTCTTTAATCCATATAGTGATGGTATAGTCAATGGCAACCTGGAAAAAGGGAACTGGCAGATTGTAAGCGTGCCGGGATGGTATTATCACGGAGGTAGCGGAAATGCCATCAAAGACAGCACCTTTCTTTTGCTCGATTCAACAAGGACAAACAGGACTCATGACCGATTTTATGTGCCTCCTGATGCCGCTCAGATAGCTTTCGACTATAAAATTCTCAAGCCCGACAGCTCAGGGCTAATTCCCAATACAGACAAATTGCAGGTGATTATAAATGGAACCGTCGTTTTGGATAATATATATATGGATTCAACAATGCATGTATGGAAACATCTATCTTTTGATATTACCCCCTATCAGAATAGTGTGCAAACCATTAAATTTCAGCTTGTAGATGAAAACGGGGGCACAACAAATTTGAATAGTGCTGTCTGGCTTGATAACATACAAATGGTCGAAGCCACAGTGCATATCTACGACATCAGAATAGAAAAACCTGTTGTTAAAGCATTTCCAAATCCTGCAAGCAGTGAAATAAACTTTATTTTTGAAAACAGCATCAATCCGGTAACTAAAATCACTATATATGATATTGTAGGCAAAGAAGTATTCATGGAAAATAAGCCCATTCAGGCAGAAGTAAAAAGTTATAAAATGAATGTTTCATTTCTGAACCCGGGATTGTATCTCTATAAGATAAATAATGAGGATATAATTTCTGTAGGGAAATTAGTAATTACGAGTACCAGATAAATTGCATATTATTAAACCACTTTAATTCCTCAGCTCTGTAGGAACAAAATACTTATAGCAACGAAAACCCACGATGAGAAAGAAGTCCCGTAAGGACGATATATCATTATTTCTTTTCAAATAAATTACTAATTTTATATCAGACAAAACAATAAAAATTAAATTTACAGCTAAATGAAAAAAGATTAGTTAGGGGAAAATTTCAATGGCAAGAGGGCTATGGAGCTTTTTCTTTTTCACATTTACAAGTTGATAGTGTTGTTAAGTATATAATGAATCAGGAAAAACATCATAAAAAAATGACCTTTGCTGAAGAATATCTTGAGTTATTAAAAAAAGTTTGATGTTCTTTATGATGAAAGATATTTATTAAAGGATATCTCATAATATTCCGTCCCTAACGGGACTAAATATTTGTGAGGGGTTAACTTGCTAGAAATATAGTGTCCCTAACGGGACTAATAGGTTGCTACTATGCAAAATATAACAAACACGTAATAAAATCGCTATAAATCCTCAGTCCCGTAGGGACAAAATATTTATAGCAACGAAAAAACCACAATGAGAAAGAAGTCCCGTAGGGCATACGCGTCAACTTAAACAAAAGCTGTCATGGCTAATTGATTAAAATTCAGTCTTTTTCTTTTGTCATAGGTGCAATATTTTATTAAAATAGTATCGATTTCAAACTTATTATGCAGCTTAAAATTTCTGCTTTTTGCCAAAATCTTAATTGTTACCTCAGGATTTTTCACAAGATATTTAGTTAACTTATACATACTTAATTCCCTATTGTATTTTTCTCTGATTTTAAGAACCCACGGATTATAAACATAGTGAGTAATAATAACAATCATTATGAATCGCACTGTTAATATTATTCTAAGTTGTTTTTCAGAAACGTTATGTATTTTTGCAAACTGCATATTGCTCTTCCAGCTTTTGAAGATTGTTTCAATTCTCCACCTTATGCTATATATTGCGAGGATTTTATTAAAGTCAGCCTGTTCTCTTGGTATTGTGGTAATATAAATTGTCCATGACATAAGAGCGAGAACTCTTTCCGATGGATTGTGTCCCATTGTTTCTTTTTTTGCTCTCATTTTTCTGTTGTTTGCCACATCTTCGCAAACAGGTGCTGCAACAAGCCTAACTTTTGTACGGGAATCATCATTTAAGCAAACTTGCATATCAAGACATCCTTTAGATTTTAGCATTTTTAAAATATCAATGACATTACCAGATTCAGGAGAAAGAAGGGTTAAATTGCTTTTATATCTGTATATACAGTCCGCTCCAATATTTAAATGCCGTTTTACTTCGCCATTAGAATAATAGCCCCTGTCTCTAAGCGTAAGATCATTCTTGTAGATTTCTAAATGAGGAGCTACAGAAAGATCATTCTTACTATAAGGGTTAATTGTGAAGGAAACAAATGTTCCTGATACAATATCGTAAACTCCTTGTATACGTGCATTACAAACTGAAGAATGAGTATTTGAAACTCCATAAAATATTTTAAAAAGCCGCCCAGGTAGCTTTATTATGGTGCTATCCTGAACGAGAATGCGATTATATTTTAGTGCCGATATCTCTGAATTGGATATCTTAGATGTAATGATATGTGCTAGAATCGCTTGAAAAACACACACACAAGATTGGGTATTTTTTTTACTAATTGCCTGTTTCGTTGTATTTTTATTATAAACAGCGCCATGTCTTGAGGCTAAGTCATTATAACTTGGAGAGCCTTTTTGAGATTCAATACACATAAATTCTAAGAATTCATCAGGCTCAATTTTTTTCGTTTTCTTTTAATAAAGCCAGTTTCATAGGCAATTTTTATCAGCTCTTCTTTTGATAAGCCTTTTACTTCTAATAAATTGAAAACGTTTTGATTAGGTGTTTTTTTTTATGATAAATAAAATTTATTGATTAATTATATAATAGTATATGTACTATTAATAAAAAACAAGAAAATCATATTAAATAATTGTTAATTTTGTATATCATAATCAGAAGACATGGGATATCAAGTTAAAATTCAACGTGTAGATAGGGGAAAGACTAAATCTTTCTATGTAAACTTTCCTGCTGCGGTTGCAGAAGCCGGAGAAATTCTAAAAGGAGAGGAAATGGAATGGGTTATACAAGACAAGGACACTTATATCTTAAAACGAGTAAAACAGAGTAAGCCTTTGATTATCAATAAAAAAGAAAATTAAGTTGACGCGTATGCCCGGAGGGATGATATATAAAAAGCTGCAAAATCAAAGGAAAACATTTAATAGATATAATGTTAATTATGACTAAAATAGAAAAGTTCAAGTATAACAACAAAGTCTTATTGGCAATTTCAATGGCTATAAGACAAAAAGTGTTCGTTGAAGAACAAAATGTTGATGCAATCCTCGAATATGATGGTAAAGATGACGAAGCTACCCATTATCTGCTATATTACAATGGGAAACCTGTAGGCACAGCCCGTTGGCGTTTTACACCCCATGGGATAAAATTAGAACGTTTTGCTCTTTTACCCGAATTTCGCAACAAAGGCATAGGCAGTGCGTTTCTTAAACAGGTAATGGCTGATGTTTTAATTACTGGACAGGTTATTTACCTCCATGCTCAGGAAAAAGCGGTTACTTATTATGAGAGAGAAGGCTTTAAAATTGAAGGGGAGGCTTTTTATGAAGCGGGGATAAGGCATTTTAAGATGCTGCTTAAATGAATTTGTAACTTAAGTTTGGAGTGCCTAGAGTTTGGAGTACTTGGAGTTGAAGACCTGACGGCTTTAGGAAGTGCCTAAAGTGAGCTAAAGTACTTAAAGTGCCTAAAGTTGAGGACCTGACGGCAGAAAGTAAAAATATTCTGAATGACGAATAATGATTAACAAATGTTGATTTTAGAAGGAAATACAAGACTAGATCTTTTACCACACAAAACTTAGGACAGGAAGTTTGGAGTGCCTAGAGTTTGGAGTACTTAGAGTTGAAGACCTGACGGCTTTAGGAAGTGCCTAAAGTACTTAAGTTAGAGTACCTATCATATTGCAAACTGCCGACTTTCTTTTCTTTTTGCCGACTGCCGACTTTCTTCATTGCCGACTTTCCTTTTATCTTTTTACATTTAAATTTTTCTTGACAACTAAAAATATTCATTAATATCAACAGCCTCTCTCCCATTTTTACCTATAATCCATAGTTTTTTAAACCCTATATCTTTAAGTAAATCAATAGCTTCATGATATTTTAAAGTCAATTGCTCAGGTTTATGAGCATCTGAGTTTATCATTACAGGGATTTTCATTTTAAGGCATTTCTCAAGAATATAAGTTGAGGGGAAAAAGGTTTCTGATTTCCCTGTGTAAACGCCTCTGGTATTAAGCTCAACTATACTATTATGTTGGGCAATAACCTTCAAGGAATCGTCAACTATTTGGATGTACCATTTTTCATCTTCTGTAAAAAATCTTTTCTTATTATTCATTTTAACTTTATCCATATGACCAATAATATCCGGTTTTTGGGTAATAACCATCTCCTGTATTTGTTTATAATAAGTGTCTACTGCAATTTTTATGTCATCGTTAAAGATTTTACTCAGGCCTGTAAAATAGTTTTTTTCGGCACCATCAATAAACCAAAGCTCGCCGGAATTGGGACTTTTTACAAGATGTACTG
>Ga0118677_10014889_pt1 | contig 10881 bp, 8 predicted proteins | sample AliMusrvi5mmetaG_FD_86154 | JGI IMG/M metagenome (GOLD analysis project Ga0118677, IMG submission 86154)
GTTTTCTGGAAAGTATTACCAACATTGTAATCGCTAAAAAAGAAAAAGAGAGGATGAGAGTCCTCTCTTTTCTTGTTGTTTTTTAATCGCGCCAGAAGGAATGATGAATCATTCTTAACGGGGGCTAAAGTAGAATTATCTCATCAACAACCTGGCAAACGAGCTGTTAAATGATGTTAAGTCAAGAAGCTGTTAGAACTCTTCGACGTCCTTATCAACGATTTTCTCTTTTTCCTCCTCCTCATCTTCGACGATTTTATCGTCGCTATCCTTCATATCGAGTGCAGAGTCGAAGAAATCTTCGTCTTTATCTGACTTGGTATCCACTTTCACCGGCACTTTGATCAGGTAACTGGTATCTTCTGTGTCCAGAGTAATGGCAAAGAAGAAGCCCCCATTGGCTTGAGGAACTTTTATGGTATGATTTATCCACCCGAGTGGATATTTTTTACGAATGGCCTCCATCAATTCGGCAGAGACGTTGGCGTAACTAATGATTTGTTTTTTACGATTTGCTTGCATTGTTTCAAAGACTTATTTTTCGGATTGGCGCCGCAATTTTACGGAAGAATGAGAACAAAAAACGCACTTTTTGATAAATTAACACAGAGTTCATGTGCTTATTGTGTGTTTTCAATCTTTTTGAGAACCATTGCAGTTCTGCTTGTGAAGTAAACACTGAGTCTTGGTACTTGGCTGCTTTCGTCTAACCTTGTGTAATACAGCATTTCTTCATCAATCCTGCCTTGACCACCGTAGCGGACATTGTCAGAATTCAGTACGATACGGTACTCACCAGGTTCATTGACTGTAAATTCATATCCTGGAATGGATGCATCTTGGTGGAAGTTGAAAAGAAAGACAAGGCCTGCTCTTTCAAAAATGAGGCATTTGTTGTTCTCATCGCAGTTCATAAGATTTGCATACAAGGTTCCAAGCAAATTGGCTCCTTTTATTAAGGAGAGCATGTCGCGGTCAAAATCGGCGAGGAAGTGGTAACGGAGCAATGGGTTGTCAAGCAAAGGCCATTGGCGACGGGCATATTGATAACTCCAATTGTTGCCTTCGCGGGGGAAATCCAGCCACTCGGGGTGGCCGAATTCATTGCCCATGAAGTTGAGCCAGCCCTCGCCGCCCAACGCCAGCGTGGTGAGCCGGATGAGCTTGTGCAGGGCGATGCCGCGCTCGATGACCGGATGCGGATCGTCCTTGCCCATGTGCTCATACATCTCCTTATCCATCAGCCAGAAGGCGAGGGTCTTGTCACCGACCAGAGCCTGGTCGTGGCTTTCGGTGTAGGCGATGGTGGCTTCGCCGTGACGGCGGTTGGCCAGCATGTTCCAGAGTTCCTCGATGTTCCAATCCTCGTCGCGGCTGTGCTTGAGGAGCTTGATCCAGTAATCCGGAATGCCCATGGCGAGACGGTGGGTGAAGCCCATGCCACCCTCGGCGTGTGGCCGGCAGAGTCCCGGCATGCCGGACATGTCTTCGGCGATAATCAACGCGCCGGGTTTGAACGAGGCGACCAACATGGAGGCGAGTTGCAGATAGAGGATCGCATCCTCATCGGCATCCGCGCCGAAATAGTCGTCATAACTGCCGAACGCCTTGGTGCCGTGCGAATGATACAGCATCGAGGTGACCCCGTCAAAGCGGAAGCCGTCGAAGCGGAACTCCTCGAGCCAGTAGCGCAGGTTAGACAACAGGAACTGGCGCACTTCCGCGCGGCCGTAGTCGAAGCACTTGGAGTCCCACCCCGGATGTTCGCCGCGCGGGCCGGCGTGGAAGTACTGGTTGCCCGAGCCATCGAAATCGTTGAGCCCCTCGCCGACGTTTTTCACGGCATGCGAGTGCACCACGTCTAACAACACGGCCAGGCCCAGGCCGTGGGCGGTATCGACCAGGTACTTCAGGTCCTCCGGGGTGCCGAAGCGCGAGCAGGGCGCGAAGAACGACGAGACATGATAGCCGAACGAGCCATAATACGGATGTTCCTGCACGGCCATGAGTTGCACCGTGTTATAGCCGGCGCGGACGATGCGTGGCAGGATGGATTGGGCAAACTCGCGGTACGTGTGAACACGCGGTTCCTCGCCGGCCATCCCGACATGGGCTTCGTAGATCAACGGGCTGGTGATCGTGCCCGGGTCGAACGCGTGCTGCCACTTGAACGGTTGCGGCGGCTGCCAGACCTGGCCGGCGAAGTCATGGCTGTTAGGATCCTGCACGGCGCGGCGGATGCAGGCGGGGATGCGGTCGCGGCGCGAGCCGTCGGCGCCCACCACATGGAGTTTGACTTGTTGGCCGTGATCGAGGGTGGCCGCGGGCAGGTGGAGCTGCCAAATCCCGTTGTCGGCGGCGATGAGCGGGTGACTTTCGCGGTTCCAACCGTTGAAATCGCCGATGAGCGACACCGCGCGGGCTGCCGGCGCCCACTCGCGGATCGTCCAGTGCCGGGCCATCGCATTGAAATGGATGCCCATGAACTTATGGCCGTTGGCATAGGCCGCCAGCGTGCCGGCACCCGGCCCGATGGCCGCCAGCGCCTTGTTGAAACGCTCGATACGCCGGCCGATGGCACCCTGATAGGGTGTCAGCCACGGGTCGTCGCGCACGAGGATGGGTGGGTCCGAAGTCACGCCCGACGATGGCCGCAGCGTGGCCTGCGGGAAAGCAAAATCCGCTGGCATGCCGCGGATTGCCGCCGGTGAGGGGAAATCCCGGATCGCCCACAATTCGCAATTTCGGCAAATTTGGGTTGGACAATGCCGCCGCCACGCGCTATCGACCCGCCTCGCGTGGACGGCCCAGCCGCCCCAGCAGAACTCGGCAGAGTAGCTCAGTGGTAGAGCAGAGGACTCATAAGCCTTTGGTCGGCGGTTCAAATCCGCCCTCTGCTACCAATTCAGTATCAATGGGTTACGACTAAAAATCGAGTGTCGTAATCTACTGTTTTTTTGGATCATTGCCACTTCTTTGCCACTTCTTGTGACTTGCACCATAGCCAAGCACCGGAATGACAGGCGAAATCCCAGTAGCAATGAAGCTTTCCCTGTGGCGGGTTCCGGCCCAACAATCCAACCCATGTATCGGCAACTCAGAGGCGGTTGGTTTTCTGGCGGCATGGTACTGCTCCTTGCCTGTGTGCTTTGTCCCCTGCCAAGCCGGGCTGCGGAGGGCGCGTTTTCACCGTTGCTTTTCGTTGCCGAGGGTGCCGGGAAGGTCATCGAATATGGCCGCGACGGGAAGGTGGCTTGGGAGTATCCGGCCGAGATGTCCCGCGATGTTTGGCGGCTGTCGAACGGGAACGTGCTGTTTTGCTTCAACCGCGCCTACGACTCACAGCGCCATGAGGGTGCCAGCGGGGCCATGGAAGTGAGCCCGGACAAGAAGGTGGTGTGGCAATTCTCCACCACCGGGCAGGTGTGGTCCTGCCAGCGGTTCACGGACGGCAGCACCCTGGTGGGCGCGGCCAGGCAGGGCAAGCTGCTCATCGTCAACCCGGCCGGACAGATCGTGTGGGAAATCAAGTTGCTGAGCCGGGGTGGGCACAGTTGCCTACGCAACGCGCGGCAACTACCGAACGGCAATTTTCTGGTGGCCGAGGAAGGGGCGGGCATGGAATGCGAATATGGCGCCGACGGGAAGCTGGCACGCGAGATCAAGGTCGCATTCGCGCCGTATTCGGCAGTGCGCCTCGACAACGACAACACACTGATCTGCGGCCAGCAGTCGATGGTCGAAGTGGATGCCACGGACATAATCGTAGAGCCCACACACATGTTGTCCCTTGTCGCCGCCCTTCCGGGAGATGGTAGTTGTCCCTGATGTTCAGCCCGGCGGTCGAGGTCACCAGGATGCCCGGCATCGCACAAGCCTTCACGGTGTTGCCCGCGATGGTGATGTCCCGGTGCGCGCCGGCGGGCGCGATGGCACCGTTGCCGCCGAGCGCCTCGACGCAGATGGGAACGCCCCGGCACGCCGTGATGGTGTTGCCGGTGAAGCGAACCGATAAGCAGAAGGCTGAGTCCGAATCGTGTGATCATCGTGTTGCCGGCTTTCTTCCGGTGGCTCATCCTCACTCGCATCGCCAGGAGGAACAAGACCATTCGGGTCGTGGTCAAGACTGATGGCCGTAATACCTCTCCCGGGTTGCCACGCGTGAGAAAACCCAAACGCGGATCGGGACCCGGGAAAATGGCGGCCACCCCTTGCCCGTTTCGCCTTTGTGGTTAGATTGCCTCATGTCTGACGCCAGGATACAATAGGGCAAGGAAATCCCGACACCGCCATGAATCGCTTATTGCTGGTACTTTGTTGCATGCGGATATGCTGCGGGATTGTCGTTGGGGAGCCGCCCGCAACGCAGCCCGCAGCCGCTGCGAACCTTCTCGAAAACGGGGATTTCGAAAAGGGCAGCGAGGGCTGGAGCGCAGTGTGGGCGCGTGAGGCAGGTGCCGCCAAGGCCGTCATCGACACCACCGAACGTCATGGCGGCGCCCAGGGCATGCGCATCGAGCATACGGGTCAGAAAGATTGGAGCCTCGCCCATTCACTCACCCTCAATGTCCAACCCGGCGAGATCCTCGAACTTAGCGCGTGGGTGTGCGTCCAAGGGCCGGGCAGCGCCACGCTCGGCGTGGTCACCCGTGATCCAGCCGGCAACGCCATCAATTGGGCATTCGGCGGGCGGTCCGCGCACGAGACAAAGGCGTGGCGGTACTTGCACTCCCGATTGGTCATTCCGCCGGGCATTGCGTCGGTTCAGCCGCGCCTGATCGGGGATGGCCCCGCCACCGTCTGGTGCGACGAGTTCGTCCTCAAACGCCAGGGGAACATCTCTGCATTGAGCGCTCCGAATCTGCCGGCCGCGGTGACCATCCGCAACGCGGCCATCTGCGCAACCTTCCGCACGGCCGATGCCACTTTTGAGGTGAGGGATTTACGCAAGGACCGGACGTGGGTCCAGCAGGCAAGCGAGGCCGCCCTGGTCGTCCTCGACGCAAAGACCGACGGTAACGCGATAGAACTGAAACTCCTCGAGCCGGTGTCCATGCTCGCCGTGACGGCAAAGGCACAACTCGACGGGGACTCGCCCGAGATGGTTGTCGCCATTCGGGCCGAGGGCGGGATGGATGTCCCGCTCGCCTGGCCGGCCCCGTTCGCAGCCGCCAAGGGGCAACTGCTCATTCTACCCGTCAACGAAGGGATCAGCTATCCGACCGACGATGCCTCGCTTCCCGCGATGCACTACCACCTGTATGGCGGCCACGGGCTGTGCATGCCGTGGTACGGGACGCTGGAAGGTGGCTCGGGCTGGCTGGCGATCATCGAGACACCCGACGACGCGGCCGTCGCCATCCCCCGCCGCAATGGACTGCTCGGCCTCGTTCCCGAGTGGCTGCCCCAGAAGCAGGATTTCGGCCCGGAGCGCATCATCCGCTATGTTTTCCTGGACGGTGGCGGTTATGTCGCGATGGCCAAGCGCTACCGCGAGTATGCGAAGAAGACGGGACTTTTCAAAACGTTGGACGAAAAGCGCAGGACCGTCCCCGCCGTGGATCTTCTTGTGGGTGCCGCGAACATCTGGTGCTGGGACCAGGATGCGGTCACATGGTGCCGTGAACTGCAGACCCTCGGCATCCGGCAAATCCTCTGGAGCCAAGCCGTGGCACCCGATCAAATCAAGGCCCTGAACGATTTGGGCGTGCTGACGAGTCGCTACGACATCTATCAGGACGCCATGAACCCGGTGAACTTCCCGCGTCTCCGGTGGATCCATCCCGACTGGACCAGTGATGCATGGGCAAACGACGACCTGATGACCGGTGCCGACGGCGAATGGGTGCGCGGCTGGGAAGTCGAGACAAAGGATGGCAGGATGGTCCCGTGCGGCACGCTCTGCGACCGGCAGGCCGTGGCCTATGCGAAGCGGCGCATCCCACCCGAATTGGCGACGCATCCCTACCGCTGCCGCTTTATCGACACCACAACCGCGAGCCCCTGGCGCGAGTGCTATCATCCGCAACACCCCATGACCCGCAGCGAGAGCAAGCACTTCAAGATGGACCTGCTCAAATATGTGAGTGAAGGATGTGGCTTGGTCTGCGGGAGCGAGACGGGTCATGACGCGGCCGTCCCCTACGCGCACTACTTCGAGGGCATGTTGAGCCTCGGCCCCTACCGGGTACCCGACTCCGGGCGAAACATGATACAGGCATGCGGCGAGGTTCCGGAGCAGGTCGCCAAGTTCCAAACCGGTCACGTCTATCGGTTGCCGCTGTGGGAACTGGTCTATCACGACTGCGTCGTGGCCCAGTGGTACTGGGGCGACTACAATAACAAACTGCCCAAGTTATGGGATCGGCGGGATCTCTGGAACGCCCTCTATGGCACGCCGCCGATGTTCATGTTCGATCGGAAAATCTGGGCGGCAAACAAGGACCGGTTCGTGAAGAGTTACCAGACGGCAACGCCGGTGGCGCGGGCCACAGGCTATTCACAGATGCTTTCCCACGAGTGGTTGACGTCCGACCATGCCGTCCAGCGGACGCGCTTTGCCAATGGCGTGGTGGTAACCGTCAACTTTGGTGACACGCCGCGCCCGCTGCCCGACGGCACACGCCTTCCGGCACTGGGCGAACGCGTGGAAGGGCTCAAGCAGCCATGAGACAACCCATGTACAGGTAAGTGTCTGCCGCCGGAATTGTTGCCATTGACGAGCAATTTTCTGGCAATTGGAAGCGCTTTCATAGCAACTTCCCGCATGCGGTGCTCTCCGATACCTGATCGCGCGATGTGGACGCGGCGCCTCCTGCCGGCAACGGCGCTGGTCATTGCGGCGACTGCCGCGCTTGCCTCAGAACCCGCGAATTGGCCGCGCTGGCGAGGTTCATCAGATGAGGGGAGTGCTGAATCCGGAACCTACCCGGTGACGTGGGATGCCAACGCCGGCCTGCTGTGGAAAGTGCCACTGCCGGGCAAGGGCTGTTCCACGCCGATTGTCTGGGACAAGCATATCTATCTGACTGCGCCGGTCGGCGGAGAGGATGCCGTGCTGGCTTTCGACTGGAGTGGCAAGCCGCTCTGGCAAACCACCCTTGGCAAGGGCGTTGCCGGCAAGCATGGAAACGGATCGGGCACCAATCCGTCGCCAGCCACTGATGGCCATGGCCTCTTCGTTTGCTTCAAGAGCACGACCCTGGCGGCGCTGGAACTCGACGGCAAGCCACGCTGGAAGACCAACCTGCAAGAGCGCTTCGGCAAGCTGAACCTGTTCTGGGACGCCTGCGTTTCCCCGGTGCTCACCGCCACTGACGTGGTCGTGGCGGTGTTGCATCATGGCGACTCATACCTCGCGGCTTTCGACAAGTCCACCGGTGACCTGCGTTGGAAAGTCGCGCGCAACTACCAGACGCCGACCGAGGGTGACCATTGCTACGCCACGCCGCTGCTGATCCAACACGAGGGACACGAGGCCCTGCTCGTCTGGGGCGGCCAGCACCTGACGGCACACGCCGCCTCGGACGGCAGACTGCTGTGGGATTGCGGAGACTTCAACCCCGATTCCAACGACAACTGGCCCGCGGTTGCCTCGCCGGTGGTGGCGGGCGGCATCGCGGTGATTCCTTACGGACGAGGCAACCGCCTGCACGGCATCCGGCTTGGCGGCAGCGGCGATGTCACGACAAGCCACCGCGTCTGGCAGCGGCTGGACACCGGTTCCTTTGTGCCCACTCCTGCCGTCAGCAAGGACCGGATCTATCTGCTGCGCGACCGCGGGCAGGTGGAGTGCATCGACCCGGCGTCCGGCAAGACCTTGTGGAGCGGCAAGTTGCCTAGCCAAAGCGGCGGTTTTTATGCCTCGCCGGTGGTGGCCGATGGCAAACTTTACGCGGTGAGCGAGGATGGCATGGTCTTTGTCGCGCGCCTGGGTGATCGCTTCGAACTCCTCTCGCAAAATGACATGGGCGAACAAATCATCGCGTCGCCGGTGCCGGTGGCGGGTCGGCTCCTGCTGCGCGGGGAGAAGCATCTATTCTGCATTGGGGCGGAGTGAATGGCCACCAGGGACTCACCGTGTCGGCCATCGGCTTGGGCTGCATGGCATGTCGGAATTTTACGGGGCGCGTGACGAGCGGGAATCCATCGCCACCATCCACCGTGCGCTCGACCTCGGCGTCAACTTCCTCGACACCGCCGACAGGTATGGCTGCGGGGAAGACGAACGACTCGTCGGTCAGCCACAGGCCGCTGTGACACACTCTGAAGGTAATGGGAGTGGCCAATGATCGGTGATCAGCGTTACTCACCGGGCCGCGGTCGATTATTTTGGGAGAATCTCCTTGCATCGGACGGCGGGGTGGCAGACGGCGGATGCCTGCGCCTCCAAGGCGTCATAACCAACGCGCTACGGGGTGGCCGCCCCCTACCTGACCGAGGCGTAGCCGGGAAAATCCTTACCCAGAACCACTTGGTAAAGCTTCAAAACTCCCGAGCGAAACAGGCCGGCGCAGGACAGAAGGTAGTACTTCCACATCCGGTGAAATCGCTCGTCGTACTGCTCACGGAGGGTTGGCCAGTTGCGCTCGAAATTCTCACTCCAGGCCATGAGCGTCGGATCGTAATAGCGGCCGAATTCGTGCAAATCCATCAAATCGAACAGGCCCTCGGCGGCCGCCGCAATCTGCCGCGGCACGGGCAGGTAGCCCGCTGGGAAGATATAAGTGGTGATCCACGGATCAACCGGGAGTGGCTCGGCCGTCCCAATGGTTTGCACGAGGAAGATTCCGCCTCGCTTGAGGCTGCGATGCGCGGTCTGCATGTAGGTGCGATAATTCTTCGGGCCAATGTGCTCGAAGCATCCCACTGAAACGACCCGGTCGAATTCCGCCGTCACCTCCCGGTAGTCTTGCAGACGAATGTCCACGGCAAGCCCCTTGCAGGACTGCTGCGCAAACTCCACCTGCTCGCGCGACACCGTCACCCCGACAACCCGGACGCCGTAGTTCATGGCCGCGTGCTTTGCCAGCCCTCCCCAACCACAGCCGATGTCTAACAGCGTCATCCCCGGGCTGAGTTGCAGCTTCCTACAGATCAGATCCAGCTTTGCCTCCTGAGCCTCGGCCAGGGTGCTGACGTCTTTCCAGTAGGCGCAGGAGTACACCATCATCGGATCGAGCATGGCGCGATAAAGGTTGTTGCCGAGGTCGTAGTGATGCTCCGCAATCTTGAAAGCATCCTTCCTCGTCTGCAGGTTGAAGAGCTTCTGCCTGAGGGCGTACCGGAATGTTGGAGGGCTGAATATCAGTTTCTTCATCACTCCGGGGTTGATGGCATGGGCAAAGAATTGGTCCAGCGCGTCGCAATCCCACCAGCCATCCATGTAGGCCTCGCCAAGGCCCAGCGTGCCCTTGAGCAACACCCTGGCAAACAGTCTCCCGTCGTGAACCTGGATGTCCTGCTTTGCGGGCCCGTTGAGCGTCACTGCGGAGGGAAGAAACCTAGCAAACGCGTCCCGCGCCTTCCGTGATAGGAAAGTCGCTGTCGCATCAGATGGCGCACCGGCGATTGGAGTCTGAGTCGTTTCCATGGGATGATTCGCTGAACATGACACGCTCAGATGACTCCCGCAAGAATAAAGCACTGGCTTGCAGGGTGGACGAAAGCAGCGAAGCGCCACCCATGAGTTCGTCGTGAACCTGGTGGACGAGGCCATTGCCGGGGCGATGAACCAATGCGCCGCCCCGCTGCCGTTTGGCGAAAGCGAGCTGGCCCGTGCCGGACTGCACGCCGCGGCGTCGTCGGTCGTCAAACCGCCGCGCATCGCGGAGTCGCCCGCCAGCCTGGAATGCGTGGAGTGGGGCACGCTGCAAATCGGCGGCAACCGCGTCATCATCGGCCTGATCAAGCGCGTCCACCTGCGCGACGAACTCTTTGATGTGGCAACCAAACGGGTGCGCACGGGCAAGTTGCTCACCATCGGCCGCATGGCCTCGCCGCACTGGTATTGCGAGACAACCGAGCGGTTTGAAATGATCCTCCTCCCGACCCTTCGCGCGGAGGAATGGCGTTTTGGGATACCAAGACGGCTCCTTCGGATCGGCCTGATGGGCTCCGTCCTTCAGCACCAGTTCAAATTCTCCGCCATCCATTTTGAAGACGATGTCGCCAGGCTTGCTGGCCGCGTAGCTCCGCTCACGACCGGGCTGATCAGGAATCGGCACATCTTCGGGATAGTCGAAGCAGGCCGGAGCCGCAGCGCTTTTCTGATGCCACGCAGGCGCCTGCTCAAGGGCTTGGTCGCCCTCGCCACTGGTGCGAATGCTGCGCCACTGCTCGCCACTAGCCATGCGCCGCCGATAGACGATGCTGCGGCCATCAGGCGCAAACACCGGATCGTGATCCTGGCCCGAGTCGTCACGCGTCAACTGCCGGACGGCATTGGCGTCCGGCCCGAACAGATACAGATGGCCATGGCTCGTCCCTTCGGTTAGATAGTAGCGGATGGCCACTACCACGGACTGCGGGCTGTCAGCGGCCGACAGGATCGTAGGGGCAAGGCAGGCAAGGCAAGATGCGGTGAAGAAGGCGTTCATGGTTTAGGCTGACTGTCTCCACCGTGGAGGAGTCCGGCTCGAAATGCACGGCGGGAGGAACTGGGCTTGGCACAGGCGTGTGCAATGGCGGCCGTCTTGGGGGCGCTTGGAAGGTGCTTCAATGCCGCCGGGGGGCGATGAAAGAGGAATGGGTGGGCGGCGGATGGTGGAATCAAAAATGGGTCGGTCTTGCGTATTGTTATAGCATGCGCGAGCGGATAGGTTTGCCGATCAAGCGGACGGCGCTACGGTAACCGGCATGCGCCGCTGCCTCCTCGTCACC
>Ga0118677_10014890_pt1 | contig 10880 bp, 7 predicted proteins | sample AliMusrvi5mmetaG_FD_86154 | JGI IMG/M metagenome (GOLD analysis project Ga0118677, IMG submission 86154)
GCACGGTGCAGGGCAAGAACGAGGTCGCGGGCCGGCCGAGCTTCGTGGCCCAGCCCGCGGATAAGCTGCGCGCGATCCTAGGGCAGAACCCCCAGGTCTTCATGTGGGTCTCGGGCCACGTCCACATGGGCGCGACCAACGCGGGTTTCGCCGACTCCAGGACGAACCTGTACGCCGGCCGCGTGACCAACATCCAGAACTGCGACATGGACGGCCACAGCTACCTATCGGAGAACGACCACGGGACGACCACCCACGACAACATCTGGACCAATTCCCTGTTCCTCTATCCGGACAAGGTGGTGGTCAAGACCTACGACCACCAGAAGAAGGCTTGGTTGAAGTCCCTGACCCGGATCATCCGGCCCCCGACCGCCGCGGTCATGGCCCCGGCGCCCGCAAGGTAAAACGCACCACCTCGGCCCGGGTGAAAAGCCGCATGGGCGGCCCCCACTGCCCGGTGCCGGAGGTCACATAGAGCCAGGAGCGCCCCTGCCGGTACAGGCCGTGGACATGGCTGTAGAACAGGCGCACCAGCAGGTTGAACGGGAAGAGCTGGCCATTATGGGTGTGCCCGGACAGCATCAGCCCCGCCCCGCCGGCGGCCGCCTCCTCGAAATGCAGGGGCTGATGGCTCAGGAATAACGAAGGCTTGGATGGGTCGAGGCGGGCCAATACCGAGGCCGCGGCGCGCGCTGCGTGGCCTGCGATCAGGTCGTCCACCCCGGCCACCTGCAGGCCTCCGGGCAAGGACACAACCTCGTTGCGCAGGACGTGGGCGCCCATGCCTTGCAGTGCCCGGGCCGAGGCCTCCGCGCCATGATAGAACTCATGGTTGCCGAGGACCGCGAACAGGCCCTGCGGGGCTATCAGGCCCGCGCCGATGGCGGCGGCCCCGGCTTCGTCGCGCAGTCCCGCGTCGATGATGTCCCCGGTGAGGACCACCAGGTCGGGCTTCAAGGCCCGGACCTGCGCGACCACGGCGGCGAACTTGGACAAGGGCATGGTCACGCCCAGGTGCAGGTCCGAGAGCTGGGCCACGGTGAAGCCGTCGAGCTCGGCGGGCAGATGCGGGATCGTGACTTCCACTTCCGTCAGCCGCGGCAGGCGCGATGCGTTGTAGAGCGACCAAACGCTGGCCAGCGCGGTACCGGCCAGCACCGCCGCGGCGACCCAGGGCTGGGCCGATTCCGCCGCGCCCCAGAGCCGGCAAACCAGCAAGAACAGGTCTCCGGCCGCGGCGCAGGTCAGCCAGATGAATACCAGGCCGAGCCAGATATAGGAGCCGTAGGCCAGCCATCTGATCCAGGCCCCGCGCCAAGCGCGCAGGCCGAAAAGGGTCAGCGGGAAGCTTAGAGAGAGCAGCAGGACGCCGAGGATGATTGCGCCGCGGCTCAAGGCCAAGGACGGCAGGCTGCGCATGGCCCAGGTGGCGACATAGAACTGCATCCCGAAGTAGATCAGGATGACGGTTGCGATGAAGCCTGACATGGCCAGCATGGACGTGTTCACGCGGGGCGTATTATACATCCTTCGGGCGTGCAATCTGCTAGACTTGACCCGGCCCGGGCGCACGGGGCGGGGGTGTCCATGAAAAAGCGTATTTTTGAGAAGATCGAGAGCTATCGCGACTACGCCGTACAACTCCAGCGCGGCTTGACCGCCATCCCGGCCATCGCGCCGGCCAGCGGCGGCGAAGGCGAATACGACAAGGCCAAGTGGCTGGAAGCCGAACTGCGCAAGCTCAAGTTCGATTCCATCCATTGGTTCAATGCCCCGGACCCCAAGGCCAAGAAAGGAATCCGGCCCAACATCGTGGCGCGCCGGCGCGGGCAAAGCTCCGCCAAGACCCTCTGGATCATGTCCCATCTCGACGTGGTGCCCCCCGGCGAGCGCAAGCTTTGGAAGAGCGACCCCTATGTCCTGCGCGTGGCGGGCGGCAAGCTCTACGGCCGCGGCGTGGAGGACAACCAGCAGGCCATGGTCGCGAGCCTACTCGCGGCCCGGGCCATGATGGAGTGCGGCCTGCGGCCCCCGGCGGACCTGGCTTTGCTGTTCGCGGCCGACGAGGAGACCGGTTCGGATTACGGGGCCATATACCTGGCGCGCAAGCACCGGGGCCTTTTCGGCAAGGACGACGCATTCCTGGTCCCGGACGGCGGCGAGCCGGACGGCGGCATGGTGGAGATCGCGGAGAAATCCCTCTGGTGGCTCAAGATCACGACCCGGGGGAAGCAGTGCCACGCCTCCACGCCTGAGCAAGGCCGCAACGCGTTCAAGGCCGCCTGCGACCTGGCCCTGCGCATGCAGGGGCTCTACAAGAAATTCGGCAGGAAAGACCGGCTCTACTGCCCGCCGATCAGCACCTTCGAGCCGACCAAGAAGGATGCCAACGTCCCCAACGTCAACACCATCCCCGGCGAGGACGTGTTCTATTACGACTGCCGCATCCTGCCTCAGTACAAGCTCAAGACGGTGGAGGCCGAGATCAAGAGGCTGGCCCGGGCCGTGGAGAAGGCGCACGGCGTGAAGGTCTCATTCGAGGACATTCAGCGCGCCGAGGCCGCGCCGCCGACGCCGGTGGACGCGGAAGTGGTCAAGCTGGTCGGCGCCGCCGTCCGCGAGATCCACGGGGTCAAGCCCAGGCCCATGGGCATCGGCGGGGGGACCGTGGCCGCGGTGTTCCGCAATCTCGGCCTGCCCGCCGTGGTTTCGGCCAAGCTGGACGATACCGCGCATCAGCCTGACGAGTACTGCGTGCTGGACAACCTCATCGCGGACGCCAAGGTCTGCGCGCTGACCGCGCTGAATCTGAAAGGCTGAGGTTGGGCTAGGTGCGGCGCGTCTGGAAAGCGCCGCGCTCGCGGGCGTAGGTGACGCCGAGCTCCAGGCCGTTGCTGAACCAGAGGTGGTAGCCGCCTTCGGGATTAGGCCGGATGTTGAGCCCAGCTCCGGCGATCCCCTTGAGGTTGATAGCCAACAGGGTTTCAGCGCCGGCCGCCGGAGCGATGCCCAGCCGCGCGCCGCGCGCCTCGGCCAGCCAGATCCAGGGCCTCAGCAAAGCGCGGATGGCGGGCTCCACGGCCGCGCCGGCAGGGACGTCCATGGAGACGGGTGCTACGGCACAGCTCGCGAGATTCCGGCAGCCGATCCGCGGCGCCGCTTTCACGATCGCCGGTTGATCGGCGACGGCATCCTTGAGAGAGGGGTCCGCGAAGGGCGCGGCGACCGCCTGGATGTGGCCCAGCTTCTGCCGGACGCTGGGGTTGGATGCGAGCCAAACCACCAGGCGCTCCTCGGCGTTTAACGCGTGCATGGCCGGCCGGACCGGGGCCGCGGACAACGGCGCGGCGGCGAACAGGGCAGCGGCGCAGAAGCTCAATAGATGCATGGGATAAGTATAACGATAGTCCGGAAAGGCCGGCGAGGGACCTTGGGCCTACCCCCGGCTGGGTCTCTTGGCCCGAGGCTTTGTTATAATCCGGTATGCGCCGCCTGCGTCTCTCCATTTTCGGCGCGGTCCAGGGCGTGGGATTTAGGCCCTTCGTCTATCGGGTGGCCAGGGAGCTGGGGCTCAAAGGCTGGGTCCTTAACGGTGCCTTCGGCGTGGTGGTCGAAGCCGAAGCCGACGAGTCGGTCCTGAGCGCTTTCGCGCAAAGGCTTATCCAAGAGAAGCCCAAGGCCGCGGTCATCGCCGCGGTGGAGAGCGTCTGGCTGGAGCCGACGGGATTCTCCGGCTTCGAGATCCGGGCCAGCGACAGGGCCGAAAAGCCTTCGGCCTGGATGCTTCCGGACCTGGCCACCTGCCCAGAATGCCTGGCCGAGATATCAGACCCCGGCCAGCGCCGCCACGGCTACGCTTTCACCAACTGCACGCTCTGCGGGCCGCGCTTTACCATCGTGACCGGCATCCCCTACGACCGCCCCAACACCACCATGTCGGGCTTTCCCCTGTGCCCGGACTGCCGCGCCGAGTACGAAAACCCGGCGGACCGGCGCTTCCACGCCCAGCCCATCGCCTGCCCGGCCTGCGGGCCGCGGCTTTGGCTGGAGGAGGATGGCAAGAAGACCGAGGGCAACGCTTCCTGGGCCGAGGCGGCATCCTTGATCCGGGCCGGCAAGATCGTGGCAGTCAAGGGCATCGGTGGGTTCCTGCTCCTTTGCGATGCGCGTTCCTCCGAGGCCGTAGCTAGGCTAAGACAGCGCAAGCGGCGCAATGAGAAGCCTTTCGCCGTGATGTTCCCCGATTTGGATTCGGTCCGCGAGGCCTGCGAGGTCTCCGAGCTGGAAGAAGCTTGGCTGCAGGACGCGGCCGCGCCTATCGTTCTTCTGCGGCGCAAGCCGGGCTCCGGCACGGTCGCGCCTGAAGCCGCACCGGGCAATCCTCAATTGGGCGCGATTCTTCCTTACGCGCCTCTGCACCATCTGCTCATGCGGGCGCTGGGCTTTCCGGTGATCGCGACCAGCGGTAACCTGAGCGAGGAGCCTATCGCCAAGGACAATCCAGAGGCCCAGGCTAGGCTGAAGGGCATCGCCGACGCGTTCTTGATGCACGACCGGCCGATCGCCCGGCACGCGGATGATTCGATCGTGCGCGCCAGCCGGGGCCGGCAGTTGGTTCTGCGGCGGGCGCGGGGATTCGCGCCCTTGCCCTTGCGCACGGCCCGCGAGCTTGAGCCGGTCCTGGCCTTGGGCGCGCATTTGAAGAACACGGTGGCCTTGGGCTGGCAGAGGCAGATCGTGGTGAGCCAGCACCTGGGCGACCTGGAGACCGCGGCAAGCCTGGAGGCTTTCCGCGCCGCGGTCAAAGACTTGTGCCGGCTCTACGGCTTCAAACCGGAGCTTGTGGCCTGCGACCTGCATCCGGACTACGCTTCGAGTCGGCACGCGGAATCAATGGGCCTGCCGGTGGTGCGGGTCCAGCATCATCACGCGCATGTGGCCGCGCTGATGGCCGAGCAGGATATCGCGCCGCCGGTGTTGGGCGTGGCCTGGGACGGGCTGGGTTTGGGGACGGATGGGACCATCTGGGGCGGGGAGTTTTTGGTGGTGGACGAGAAGGGCTTCCGCCGCTTCGCGCATCTGCGGACCTTCCCGTTGCCGGGGGGCGATGCGGCCATTCGGGAGCCGCGGCGCTGTGCCTTGGGGCTTTTGCACGAGCTGGGCGCGGACCTGGGCCGGCTGGAGCCGCTTTTCCCGGAGGGCTGGGAGGCGGCGAGGGCCTTGCCGAAATCAGCCTTGCTGTCGCCGCGCACTTCGAGCGCGGGCCGGCTGTTCGACGGCTTGGCTTCCTTGGTCGGGTTGCGCCAGAAGAATTCTTTCGAGGGCCAGGCGGCCATGGCTTTGGAGCACGGGGTGGATGCGGCAGAACTTGGCGCTTATCCGGTGGCTCTGTCGGCGGGAACGCCGATCGTCGCGGACTGGGAGCCTTTGGTGCGCGCGGCGCTGGAGGATGTGGACAGGGGGGCCGCGCCGGGCGTGGTGTCGGCGCGCTTTCATAACGGTTTGGCGAGGCTTATCCTGGAGGTCGCGCGGCGCGCGGGTCTTGAGCGCGTGGCTTTGACCGGCGGGGTGTTTCAGAACGCGTATCTCAGCGAGAAGGCGGCGGGGCTGTTGGAAGAAGCGGGGTTCCGGGTATTCACCCATCAGAGGTTGCCGCCCAACGACGGCGGCATTTCCGCTGGCCAGGCGTTCGTCGTGGGGTTGGGCTGGCACGGCCTCGAAGCATAGGGGATTGCTGTCCGGCGCAGGGCCTTGACAAAAGATGTTCGTCGTAATACAATGTTCATTGACAATGAACATAGTCGAAATGACGAACAGCATCATTGCCGGGTGCCTGGAAACCATCAGGCATCTGCTGGGCAAACAGGTCATGGCGCATTGGAAGCCTGCCGGACAAAGGGGACCGGCCGTCAAGCTCGTGCTCCCCACCCAGCCCCGGATCGAGCTGGCCGGCGAGTGCAAGACAAGCATCGCCACCAGGGCCCAGGCGCTCCATGCCGTGCTCCAGGCGCGCGCCCATGTCGGCAAGAATGCCGGGATTGTCATCCTCGCCAGATGGATCCCGGAAGCGGTCGCCCAGGAACTGCGCCAGGCGGGCGTTGATTTTGCCGACACGCTCGGAAATGCCTATTTCCGGCACCCTCCGCATCTCCATATCGATATCAGGGGCAAACGCCCGGAGGCCCGCCTCGCTGCCGAGCCGGGCCGGATCGTGGAAGTCGGCGGACTGAAGATCTGCCACTTGCTGTTGACCCGGCCCCAGGCCCTCAAGGCGCCTCTGCGCGGCATCGCGGAGCAGGCCAACGTGGCGCTGGCCACGGCGCATAAAGTCATGCGGGAGCTTATGCTCGCGCGATTGCTGCTGCCGGGGCCGGGGCGGGAGCGGCGCCTGGGCGACTTCAGGGAGCTGGTGGAGACCTTTGTCCGAGGTTACGGCCTCAAGCTGCGGCCGGCATGTCTGATCGGACGCTATCGGCACAGGGGGGGGCAGCCGCAGTTGGTCCTGGATGCCGTCCGGAAGACCCTGGGGGACACGCCGGCGCGCTGGGCGGTGACCGGGGGGATGGCCGCGAAGCGATTGACCGGACACCTGGAGCCGGACCACGTCACGCTTTTTGTAGATGAGCAGGCGGAGCGGAAGCTGAAAGCGGAGCCCATGCTGCCCGACCAGACCGGCAACTTGACCTTGCTGAGGCTCTTCGCCGAGACCGCCATAGGCCAGCCGGTGGTCCGGGGAGTCCCTCTTGCCACTCCTCTCCTGGTCTATGCCGACTTGCTCAACGAGGGCGGGCCTCGCGAAGTGGAGACGGCGCAGATGATTCACGACAAGTGGATCAAGCCGGAGGGGAACCTTGGATAGCAAGCTTGCGCAGGTCATCATCCCATGAGAATCCGCTGCGACCTGCAGATCAACGGCGAATCGCGCAAGCTCATCCTTATCCCCGGCATCAACGAGCCGCTGGAGCACCGCGCCCTCAAGCTCGCCGCCTACCTTCTCTTCTGGCCCCAGGACCCTGCCATCGACATCAGCCCTAAAATCCCGGCGCTGGCCGACTACGATTTCCTCCCCGACCTCATGGCGCTGGATGACACCGGCGCCATCACCCTTTGGGTCGAGTGTGGCAGCACCACCATGAATAAGCTCACCAAGCTTACCCGGCGACTGCCCCAGGGGCGCATCGTGGTCTTAAAGGAGACCGAGCGCGCCGCCCAGGACCTGCGCGACGAACTGCGGGCCAAGCTCAATCGCGAGGAGCGCATCGAGATACTCGCCTGGCCTGGACGGCTCTTTCGCGACTGGGTGGCGGCCTTGCGGGAGAACACCGACGTCTGCGGCGAGGCCGGCGGACAGCTCTTGAACGTCGTCATCAACGAGCGCATCTTCGCGGCCGAGCTCAAGCGGCTGTAGGGCGGCGCGGGTCTAGTGCACCCGCTGGAAGATGGCGTTTTACTTGATTATAGGGAGTCCAATCCCTTTGAGATACTCAAAGGTCTGGTTATAAAATTCCGGAAGGCGTGTTGGGTCGTCTGGATCTCCTTCCGGAACGACAATAACCATTCCCTGCCGGGCCCGCGTTAGCAGTACGCGATAGGCATTCTTAAGGTAGGTCTTCCTTTCGTCCTTCCGGATTTGGTTCCAGCGGGATCCGCAAAAAGACCGATGCTCCCAGCCGGATGTCGAGTATCTGAAATCAGCATCCCACGTCACACAGGCCCAATCGAGTTCCAGGCCTTGGACATGGAATTCTGTGGCAACGTCTTCGAGATAATAGGATGAGCGAACATCTTCTTTCCCATCAAGGAACCAATGGATTGGGTCTATGGGGGATTTTACGTCAATCGCGTGCGGTTTCAGGCGTTCTGCTTGGGAAGAGACCACAATCCCGTAGCGTTCGGAGCCCCGTGCGTAGTTTTTTAGCCAGCGCTTTGCTTTGCTCAAATCGCGCGTCATTGCGATTGGATATTTGTCCTTCAACTGTGCAAAGGTCTCGCGCGCCGCATCGGCTTCAAGGTCCAGCAACTGCTTGACCAATAAAGAGACATTCTCAGCGCGGAAGGACCGCATTGAAACCCCAAGATGTAATTCGTCGCGATACGTAACGTTGTCACGGGATTTCAGTGCCGCCAGAACTTTTCCGGCAGCAAACTCGCTGTCATGGAGGCGTGGGGAAATATGGATGTGCCAATCCGGATAGCTGCGGTTTAATACTTCAACCCACTCTGCAATCCCCGATTCGCCAGTATTGATTTCTTGGCCGCCGCCTACGAGGCATACTATGACAGCCCAATCCTGATGACGGTCAAGACAGGAGATAAGGAAGTCAGGTTCGGATTGGTTGAAGTTGGGAATGCGTTTTTTGCGCAGCATGAAATTGGCAGTTTGCGTTAAGTCCCACGCCCGCTGCGCTTCATCAAAGAGCGCAACATGCTCGATCGGTGGGGCGGACCTGTCTTCAAGGCAGTCGTCACGGAAGTTATGCACATTCTGAATAAACATTTTTACTTCGCTCAGGGCGACGCCCTTGCGGATTGCCTCGCCACGAGCCTTGCTGTTGCTAACCTTGTTTCGAGCCAAAGCCTCTCTGAGAATTGCAACAAGGGGTCCGTTGCCGGACAGGAAGACACTGTAGAGGTCGTTGGTCTTGTCAACGTGCTTGGTCGCGATGTCGAGCCCGACCAAAGTCTTGCCTGCGCCAGGGACGCCGGTGACGAAACATATGGCCTTCGTGGCATTCTTTTTTGAGAGCGCGATGATCTCAGAAATCGTCTCAGATGTTTGGCTGAGGTTGATGGCGCCCGCATCATGGCGAGAGATATCTTCAACGGAGTGCCCAGCATAAAGAGCCATAGCGGCCTCGACGATTGTCGGAGTCGGGCAATAACGACCCTTTTCCCACGCCGATCTCTCGATCCCGGTCCCCGCAGCAAATCCTAGAACTGCGGATATTACGGACGACAGCGTCTCTGCATTTGCCTTGATGGGGTGAAGGATCTTGTCATGCTGCGGCATCGTGGCCACTGCTGGGGCAGGGCAATCGGCTCGCGTCGCAATCAGGACTGGGGCAATGAATTGATTGTGGCTCGCCTCATGGAAATTCCCCAAGTCCAAGGCATAGTCCCATACCTGATCAATGGCGTGCATCGGGAAGCCCGCCTCTCCGATTTTAAATTCGAGCACAAAGATTACCGATTCAATTAATAGGACTACGTCGATGCGACGGCCCATCCGCGGGATTGAATATTCGAAGTAGATTGTGCCTTGATGCGGGGGGAGGACCTGTTTAAGGATTTTGATTTGTTCGAGCCAGGCATCGCGTTGCAATTGGTCGATTTGGAACTGGCTGCGATTAGTTAAGATGCCAAGTATCTGGTTTGGGTCAGTCGTTAAGAAGGAGGCAATGGAATCAGAGTATTGTTCGCGTGTTGTCATGATGCGGCCGGGTAAGTTGAAAATTTTACAATCATTCTCAATCCTGTCGGGCCGTCATCTTTCCTCTTCCCCACATCCCCATACACTCTCCCCATCAACTTACAGGCTTAATTCTAGTCTTTAGTGAAACACGCTGGCCAGTAGCCCATCCACCGCGGCCCGCCACCCCGCATCGAACTTCCGTCCACGCGGCAACCGCACCAGCACGCGGCGGGCGGCATAGCGCCTCATCCCAGCCGGCGAAACCATCCTGTCCAGCCAATGCCCCGGCATCCGCCGCACGGCCGCGATGGCCGCGTAGAGCAGGTCGAGCGGCTCCTGGTCCTGCGGCGCAAAATCGCCTCGCGCCGGCCAGACTGGAACTTATTCGGCCCTTGCTCGTATGCATTGTGTGGAGCCAACCCATAGCGGACGCCTCAAGTGCCTGACCGCGCAGCCCACGCCGGGCCAGCCGTTCCAAAAGTTAGTCGGCGACATTCGCGCCATGATCGAAGCCGCCCGGGGGCGGGTGGCCCAGGCCGTCAACTCCGGGCTGGTCATGCTGTACTGGAACATCGGTCAGCGTATCCGGCAGGATATCCTAAAATCGCGGCGGGCCGAGTACGGAAAGAAGATTGTGCGTACGCTTTGCGTGCAATTGGTTCGGGACTATGGACCGGGATACAGCGTCCCCGCCCTGTTTAGAATGATGCGATTCGCCGAGGTATTTCCTGATCCAAAGATTTTCTCGACACTGTCGAGAAAATTGACGTGGAGTCATTTCGTCGAGATAATCCCGCTCAAGGACTCCCTCCAACGTGACTTCTACGCGGAGATGTGCTGCCTGGAGGGCTGGAACGTCAGAACCCTCCGAACGAAGATTGCCGGGATGCTCTTCGAGCGCACGGCGCTCTCTAAGAAGCCGGAGGATATCGTCAGGCTGGAACTCAAAAGCCTGCGGGAGGAAGACCGGCTCACCCCGGACCTCGTGTTCCGGGATCCCTACTTCCTCGACTTCCTGCGCCTCAAAGGCGCCTACCAGGAAAAAGACCTCGAGTCAGCCATACTGCGTGAGATGGAGACCTTCATATTGGAGCTCGGGACCGGCGTCTCCTTCGTGGCTCGCCAGAAGCGCATCCAGGTCGATGGCGATGACTTCTACATAGACCTGCTCTTCTTTCACCGCAAGCTGCGCCGTTTGGTGGCAGTCGAACTCAAGCTCGACAAATTCCGACCAGAGTATAAAGGGCAGATGGAGCTCTACCTGCGCTGGCTGGAAAAGCATGAGCAGCAGGCTGGGGAGCAACCGCCCATCGGGCTCATCCTCTGCGCCGGCGGCTCCAGCGAGCAAATCGAACTCTTGCGGCTCGACAAGAGCGGCATCCGCGTCGCGCAGTACCTCACTGAGCTTCCGCCGAGGGAGGCCCTGGTGGAAAAGCTGCGGGCGGCCATCGCCGTTGAGCGCGGC
>Ga0118677_10014892_pt1 | contig 10880 bp, 10 predicted proteins | sample AliMusrvi5mmetaG_FD_86154 | JGI IMG/M metagenome (GOLD analysis project Ga0118677, IMG submission 86154)
ATTCTGGTGTATCCGTTTTATCGCCCGGGTTCGGTGAGCCGGCCGACACCCGGCGCGCCGGCACCCGATCCCGCCACCACTCCGATTCAGATTGCGCCGAATGCGCTGTTCCCGATTCCCAAAGACGCGCCGCCGGTGTTCCTGGTTTGTGCCGACGACGATCGTTCGCACGTGGAGCCGACCGTGAAGTTTTATCTGGAACTGGAAGCGAATCACATTCCGGCGGAAATGCACATTTATTCGTACGGCGAGCATGGGTTTGCGCTGCGTCCTACGAAGAAGCCGGGCGCGCCGGTGGAGACGTGGACCGACCGGTTGGTGGACTGGCTGGCGGAACGGGGCATTTCCCGTAAGTAGCGGCTTCCGGTTAACAACCGTGAGGCCGGGTTTGTGCTCCGGGTTACCCTCGGGTTAGTTGTTTTACAACTCGTTCACACCTCCGTTTTGAGGCGAGAATACACTGAACTTGAAATCGCTACCGCAACGGGAGTTACTTAGGGTTGCGGCGCGTTCAGGAGTACTCTCATGTCTCTTTTCCGTTGTATCTTTTCTCTCGGAGTAGTTACTCTGGCCGGGAGTTCTCTCGCACCGGCCGCTTACATCCAGACGAATCTCGTGTCGGACGTGAGCGGCCTTGCTGTCAACACGGATCCGAATCTGAAGAACCCCTGGGGAATGTCCGCCAGCCCCACCAGTCCGTTCTGGGTTTCCAACCAGGTCACCGGCGACACGACTCTGTATAACGGCGCGGGAACACCGCAGGCGCTGGTGGTGAGCCTGCCTGGAAGCGGCGCAACGCCTCCGCAGGGACCGACAGGTCAGGTGTTCAACAGCACCGCCAGCAGTTTCCAGTTGCCGGCTGGCGGTAAGTCGCTGTTTCTGTTTTCGACGCTGGGCGGCACCATCGACGCGTGGAACGGGTCTTCCGGAACCACGGCGGCGGTGGAATTTACGGCTACGGATCATGCCTCTTATACCGGTCTCGCGCTGGCCACGGCGGGGACGAGTGATTTTTTGTATGCGGCGGATTTCGGTAACGGCAAGGTGGATGTTTTTAACTCAACCTTCGGTAAGACCACCGCGCCGGGTAACTTCGTGGATCCTACGTTGCCCTCCGGTTACTCTCCCTATAACATCCAGGAAATCAACGGCAAGTTATATATCGAATACGCGCTGGTGAACCCGACAACTCACCGCGCGTCGACGAATGCGAATACCGGCGTGGTTTCCGTGTTCGATAACAACGGGAACTTTCTGCAGCGCCTGATTACGAACACGAATCTGGATGCGCCGTGGGGCGTCGCGCTGGCTCCGGCCGGCTTCGGGCCGTTCGGCGGCGATCTGCTGGTCGGCAACTTCGGCGACGGCAGGATCAACGCGTTTAATCCGACGACGGGCGCGTTCGTTGGCACCATCACGGGCGCGAACGGCGCGCCGCTGGTGAATTCCGGTCTCTGGGGCATCGCGTTCCATGCCGCCGCGACTGGTTTCGATGCGAACACGTTGTACTTCGCGGCCGGTATCAACAATGAAGCGGACGGGTTGCTCGGGACGATTCAGTTCACGCCGGAGCCCTCGACGTTTGGTCTTGCGCTGTTATCGCTGGCAGGTGGCGTGCTCGGCTGGAGGCGAAAGCATCACGGCAAAGCATGAAGGAAGTTCTGGAACAACTGAAGGAAGGCGTCCGGCGTTTTCGGACGGAAGTCCACGAAGAAAATGCCGAGGCCTACCGAAGAGCGGCGAGTGAGCCGCAACGTCCGCACACGCTGATTGTGGCGTGTGCGGATTCGCGCGTGGACGTGGAAACCATCACGGCATCGGGTCCCGGCGATGTTTTTATCGCGCGCAACGTGGGCAACATGGTGCCCGCTTACGGAGAGGTGCCGGGCGGCGTGAGCGCGGTGATCGAGTGTGCGGTCAGCGCGCTGCAGGTGCGGCATGTTGTGGTGTGCGGGCACTCCGACTGCGGCGCCATGAAAGCGCTGCTCCAGCCGGAATCTCTCACGGCGATGCCGACCGTGAAGAGATGGCTCAACCACGGGCAGGCGGCGCTGCAGGTGGCGGAAAGTCTGCGGGCGGAAGCGGGTGGGAATCTGCTTTCGGTGCTGACGGAGAAGAACGTTTTGATGCAGCTGGCGCATCTGAAAACGCATCCATCCGTGGCGGGCGCGATGGCGCGGGGGGAACTGACGATTTCGGGGTGGGTGTACGACATCGGGTCCGGGGAAATCCGCATCGCGGAGGATGGCTCGGCGGTCTTTGAGCCGGTGCTGCCGGTGTCGGTCAGTGCGATCGAGGCCGCTGGCTGATTGCCGGAGAACCGGCCGCCACGCTGGATAAAAAGCTCACACGCGGCCGGTTTCTATCTCGGGAATCGGCACTTCGATAGAGCTTCCGGCCTTTGCTTCGTTAACAGCGGCAACCACCGTTGCCATCACTGGTCGCACGAGCGCCCAGCGTCCCCGTTTCAAGACCACCAATGCAATCTTCCGGCCCTGAAGATTTTGTCGATAACGGATGTTTTGGTCTACCGTCACCATCACATCGAACCCGGCTTCCCCGGCCGCGTTCAGAAGCTTGCCGTTCGTGAACTCCGCCCAGCCCAATTTTCGTGCCGCCGCTACTTCATGGCCGACGAGAAAGCGAGCTATGCCATAGGGCGTGCAGTGGTCAAAAAGAACGCGCATCCGCCGCCGGACGAGAAGCTGGAACGGGCACCGGCGCATCGAGACTACGAGCGGCGAATTCCAGCACGGATTTGATTTCTTCGCTCGTCAGGTCGAACTGTTCCATGACTTCGGCGATCGACAGCCCGTCTTCCATATTTTCAAAAACAGAGGCCACCGGCATGCGCGTACCGCGCAGCACCCACGCGCCCCGAGCTTGTCAGGGTTGCTTTCCACTGCCGGACATTGCGACCAATCCAGAACCGCCATATTACGCCTCGCTTACATTACAAGAATGACCGTGCGGCGGATTCGAGGGGTGCTTTGTTGAACGCTCAGGCGGGCAGGACGTCCGCGAAGACAAAACCGCCGCGTTCGACGATCTCTCCGCTCTTCACCGCGATGGGCGTTGCAAAGACCGGGGCGTCGTGGACGAAAGTGTGGAATTCGCCATTCTCGCCGCAGGGGTCGGCGGACGCGGGCAGATCGCGCAGCAGGGCGGCATCGAATTCCCTGCCGGCGAAATCGCGGTCGAGTTGCGAGGGATCGACGCAGGTCAGCTTTGCTTTCAGACCGGCGGAAATCATGTTGCGCGCCAGTTCGGCGGTCGGAATCCGCCACACCGGGAAGATCGGTTCGAGGCCGGTGCCCGCCAGTTGCTTCTCGCGGTAAGCGCGGATGTCTTCGAGGAAGAGATCCCCGAAGGCGACCGCGTCGATCTTCTCCGCGAGCGCGCGCCGGAAGACATCCGCCATGCGCGCTTCGTAATCCTCGTTGGTGCAGGGCCACGGCAGTTCCACCTGCCAGAGCGGCAACCCCGCGGCGGCAGCCTGTCGCTCGACCAGTTCCCGGCGAACCGCATGCATGGCGACCCGTCCGGCGGCCTCATTGAAGCTGGTGATCAGGGCGACGACTTCCACGTCCGCGGATTGCCGCAGTAAGTGCAGCGCCCAGGCGCTGTCCTTGCCGCTGCTCCAGGACAAGGCCACTTGCTTTGGTTGGGACATGCTTCGGAGGATAGCTTATTCAGAAACGGCCTACCGATACAGCCCAGGCCGCTATACTGACAATTTCCATGCCAAGTCCCGCAAAGCCCATCCTCGACGTGAATGAAATCCGGCAGATCCTGCCGCACCGGTATCCGTTTCTGCTGGTTGACAGGATTGTCGAAATGGATGCGGAGAGCATTGTCGGAATCAAAAATGTGACGGCGAACGAGCCGTTCTTCATGGGTCATTTTCCGGATTTTCCGGTGATGCCGGGCGTGCTGATCGTGGAAGCGATGGCGCAGACGGCCGGCATTCTGGTGCTTCGCAGCATTCCGGATCGCGATCAGAAACTGGTGCTGCTGGTGTCGGTGGACGGCGCGCGTTTCCGCCGGCCGGTGGTGCCCGGCGATCAGTTGCGGCTGGAGATGAAGCTGATCCGGCGTAAGGGTTCGGTGGCGAAGATGTCCGGCCGGGCGCTGGTGGATGGGGTGCTGGTGGCCGAGGCGGAAGTAATGTGCAAGCTGGAAGACAAGGTCCAGAAGACCACTGAGGACGCACCGGCAGAGTAATGCCGGCACATCCGACAGCGATTATCGATCCGGCCGCGCAGGTGGACGTCACCGCGGAGATCGGCCCGTTCTGCGTCATCGGCCCCGAAGTGCGGATCGGCGCGCGAACCCGGCTGATGGCCAACCTTTATATAGAAGGGCCGACGGAGATTGGCGAGGACAATGTGTTCTTCCCCTATTCGACGGTAGGCGTGGCGTCGCAGGATCTGAAATACAAGGGGGAGCGCGCGTTCACGCGGATCGGCAACCGCAACCGGATCCGGGAGTTCGTGACGATCCATCGCGGGACGGCGGGCGGCGGCCTCGAGACGACCATCGGCGACGATTGCCTGCTGATGACTTACGCGCATGTGGCGCACGACTGTCATATCGGCAATCACGTGATTCTGGGTAACAGCGTGGGCCTGGCGGGGCATGTGACGGTGCAGGACTGGGCGGATATCAGTCCGTTCGCGGGCGTGCACCAGTTCTGCCGCATCGGGCGTCATGCGTTCGTGGGTCCTTACAGTGTGATTAAGCAGGACGTGATGCCGTACTCGCTGACCAGTTACCAGCCGGAGGTGCAGGTGTTCGGCGCGAACTCCATCGGTCTGACGCGGCGGGGTTTTGAGAAGCCGGTGATCGAATCGCTGCAGACGGCGCTGCGGTTGCTGACGCGCGCGGGACTGAATACCACGCAGGCGCTGGAGCGCATTCGCGCCGAGGTGCCGCCGTGCGCGGAACTGGACGAGTTGCTCGGATTCATCGAGAGTTCGGAGCGCGGCGTTATAAAAGGATGAAGTACGGCATTATCGCCGGCAATGGCCGTTTCCCCGTGCTGGCGCTCGAAACCGCGCGCAAGCAGGGCGACGAGGCGATTGCATTCGCCATCCGGGAGGAAGCGTCCGCCGCGGTGGAGAAGGCTGCCGCGCGCTGCCACTGGATCTCGCTGGGCGAGTTGAGTAAGCTGATCGAACTGTGCCATACCGAGGGCGTGACGCGGATCATGATGGCCGGGCAGGTGAAGCACGCGAAGATTTTTTCGTCCATCCGGCCCGACTGGCGGCTGGCGAAGGTGCTGCTGACGCTGGGCTCGAAAAATACCGAGTCGCTGATCGGCGCGGTGCAGAAAGTGCTGCTCGACGAAGGCATTGAACTGGTGGATTCCACGCTGCTGCTGAAGCCGCTGCTGGCGCCGCTGGGCGCGGTGACGAAGCGGAAGCCGGATGCCGAAGAAATGCGCGATATCGAGTATGGCCGGAAGATCGCGCATGCGCTGGCCAGTCTGGATCTGGGGCAGAGCGTGGCCATTGCCGATAAGGCCTGTGTCGCGCTCGAAGCGATGGAAGGCACGGACGCGATGCTGCGGCGCGCGGCGAGTCTGGTGGAAGGCAAACGGCTCGCGCTGGTGAAAGCGTCGTCGCGGCGTCGGCATTTGTTGTTCGATGTGCCGGTGATCGGGCCGGGGACTGTGGATGTGATGGTGGAAACGGGAACGACGGCGCTGGCGGTGGACGCCGGGCGGACGTTGCTGCTCGATCGCGAGGAACTGGTGGAAAAGGCCAACGCCGCGCGGCTGGCGATTACGGGGATGGAGGCGCTGGGGTGAAAAAGCGGGTAGCTGTGGTGGGTGCCGGCGCGTTCGGGAAGAATCACGCGCGGGTAGTGTCGGAAAGCGCGCGGGCGGAACTGAAGTTCGTCGTCGATACGAATGAGGCGCGCGCGCGGGAGTTCGCGCATGGCGCGCAGGTGCTGACGGACTATCGCGAACTGATCGGCCAGGTGGACGCGGCCATCATCGCGGTGCCTACGGTGGCGCATGCGGAGGTGGGTTGCTCGCTGCTCGAAGCGGGGATCGATGTGCTGATCGAGAAACCCATCGCTTCGAGTCTGGAAGAGGCCGATCGACTGGTGCGGACCGCGGAGCGGCAGGGGCGCCTGGTGCAGGTGGGGCATCTGGAACGGTTCAATCCGGCGGTGATCGCGCTGGAGAAGCTGGTGACGCTGCCGCTGTTCTTTGAAGTGCACCGGATGAGTATGTTCACGCTGCGCAGTCTGGATGTGGACGTGGTGCTCGACCTGATGATTCACGACCTGGACGTGGTGCTGGCGTTCGTGAAATCGCCCGTGAAGAGCGTTGACGCCGTGGGCATCCCCGTGCTCAGCACGTCAGAGGACATCGCGAACGCGCGTCTGCGCTTCGCCAATGGCTGTGTGGCGAACATGACCGTCAGCCGCGTCAGCCCCGAGCGGATGCGCAAGATTCGGGTCTTCAGCGGCGGCGCCATGACCAGCTACATCTCACTCGATTACCGCGCGCAGGAAGGGTTCATCTACCGCATCGCCCGGGACGACGAAGAAGAAAGCTCGCTGCTCAAGAAGCTGCTCCGCGCCAAAGACTCCACCATCGTCAGCGCATTCGGCGGCAAGCGCATCGTGCGCGAGCCGGTGCCCATTACGAAGGAGGAGCCGCTCAAGCTGGAGCTGCAGCATTTCGTCCAATGCGTCCGCGCCCACCTCACCCCGGACGTCAGCGGCGAATCGGCGAAACGGGCGCTGGACCTGGCCTTCGAGATCACCCGCCAGATTCGCGCCCAGTGAAACCCAAGAGCTTCATGCTGATCGCGGGCGAGGCCAGCGGGGACGTGCTGGCTGCGGAACTCGTCCGCGCCTTGCGCCAGGAGTTTGCGGAAGCGGAGGCAATTCCGACGCCGGATTACCAGCCGCTGCACGCCCGCCTGGAGCCGCGCTTCTTCGGCGCGGGCGGTCCGCGCATGGCCGCTGAAGGAATGGACCTCGCCTTCGACATGACCGAGCACTCGGTCATTGGCCTGACGGAGGTGCTGAAGCACTACCTCAAGTTCCGCCGGCTGTTCAACCAGCTCTTTGAACTCGCCCTGCAACGCCAGCCCGACGCGATCATCTGCGTGGACTTCTCCGGCTTCAACCGCCGCTTTGCGCACGCCGTCAGGCAATATGCTCGCGCGCACGCCGGCTGGTTCCACGATTGGGACCCCAAACTCATCCAATATGTCTCGCCCCAGGTTTGGGCCTCGCGCGAGCGACGCGTCTTCCAGATGGCGCGCGACTACGACCTCGTCCTGAGCATCTTTCCGTTCGAGCAGGCTTGGTATGCGAAACGCGTGCCGCAGTTGCCCATCGAGTTCGTCGGCCATCCCATCGTGGACCGGTACGCCGAACGGCCCCGGGCAAAGACAGAGGAGCGAAGGACACAGAACACCTCGAACTTGCTGCTGCTGCCGGGTAGCCGCGCCAGCGAACTCGCCCGCCACTTGCCGGTGATGCTGGCGGCCTTCGAATTGATCCGTGCCAAAACGCCCGACCTCCGGGCGCGCATGGTTCTGCCAAACGCAAATCTCCTCAAGCAGGCGAAGGCCCTGGGCCTCCCCGCCGGTCTGGAAGCCCAAATCGGCGGCCTGCCCGAAGCGTTGGCCGTAACGGACGTGGCGATCGCCTCGACCGGCACGGTAACGACCGAGTGCGCTTACTTCGGCGTCCCGACCGTGGCCCTCTACAAGATCTCCTGGAGCACCTGGCAAATCGCCAAGCGCATCGTAAAAGTGAAATACGCGGCCATGCCCAACCTTCTGGCCAATGAGGAAGTCTTCCCCGAGTTCATCCAAAGCGCCGCCACGTCTGACAACATTACCCGCGCGACGGTTGACCTCCTGCGCGATGCTCCCCGCCGCGCCAGGGTCAAAGCCAGGCTCGCCGAAATCATCGCCTCATTGGGCGACCCAGGCGCACCCCGCCGTGCCGCGAAAGCCATCATCAGCAAGCTGAAAGATGGCTAACCGCCCGTCCAAATAGTAGGAGCCGACGTGAGGAGGCTCTGAAATCTCCTTGCAGGAAACGGCCCACCAATCGAGCAACAATCGAGCAACAATCGAGCAACAATCGAGCAACAATCGAGCAACAATCGAGGAACAATCGAGACTTTCCCGCGGGTTCATGGCTTGTTTGGCGCTGGCAGGTCCGCCAGCGCACCACATTTCCGGTAACATTTGCTCGGATTCGCTTCTGAGTAGGGTGTATGAATGACGCCGGAACGAATCGGACTATGCCACAGAAGTGTCCTCAGTGCGGTGCCTCGCTGCCGAAAGGCGTGCTGGCGGGCCTTTGCCCCGCCTGCCTGATGCAACAGGGCGCCGCCGCGGACACCGCCACGTGCCCCGAAGCCAAACCGTTCGTGCCACCCACAGTCGAGGAGGTGGCCCGGCTCTTTCCCCAGCTCGAAATCCTCGGCTTCCTCGGCAAAGGCGGCATGGGTGCCGTGTACAAGGCGCGCCAGCCTGCCCTCGACCGCCTGGTCGCGTTGAAGATCCTGCCCGCCCAGACCGCGCCCGACCCGGGCTTCGCCGAGCGGTTCACCCGGGAAGCCCGCGCCCTGGCCCGCCTCAGCCACCCGAACATCGTCGCCGTCCACGAGTTCGGACAAGTGCCTGCTAGCCGGAACGCCGGATTTATCCGGCAGCCCCAGCGCCACTCGCCCGCCTGCCGGATAAATCCGGCGTTCCGGTAGTGGTATCAGGGTGCGCCCATTGAGAAGTGGCAACCAAACTTCTGCTTGTAATCGGAACAGCGACATGAGACAACTCAGAGAGCAAAATCCGCTGAAAACACAGGCGATCCGATGAGAAATCCGAATGGCCAATTGGGAGCCGTCAGGCTCCCGTCTAACGCACGCCACGCAGCCCGTGGTGGTCCGGCTCGTGTTGGTGCGCGGGCGTTTACCCTGATCGAACTACTGGTCGTCATCGCCATCATCGCCATCCTGGCGGCGCTGCTGCTGCCGGCCCTGGCCAAGGCCAAGTCCAAAGGCCAGCAGGCAGCCTGCATGAACAACCTGCACCAGATCGGCCTCGCCTACGTGATGTATATAAGTGATTACAAGGCGTATCCCGGCAGCGGAGGCTATTTCGGGGGGGCTTATACCTACGTTTGGATGACGCGAACCCTGGCCCTGATGGGGAACAATCGAAACTCTTTTTATTGCCCAGCCGCGCCCCCGAACAGCTCCTGGGATACCAACCGCAACCCGACTCTGGGAGGCACTGCCGAAAATGGCTCTGCCGATCCTTATGCTGTCACCTCCAAGTCGCGCTTTTCCCTGGGCGACAACGACTGGGGGCTGGACCTCGGACACAAACCGACGCTCGGCACGGGCGGCGATGTGGCCGGCGGTATTTTTGCTGGAACCGTGAGTGAATCGATGGTGCTCCGGCCCTCCGAATTCATCGTGATCGGAGACTGCCGAGCACAGCCCAACGCAGCCTTAATCAGCTTCGATGCCAACCTGGACCCCTGTGACAGTTCCCCTGGCCATAGCCAGTGGCCCTCCAACCGCCATGCCGGCCGAACTGACTTCCTGTTCGCGGATAGCCATGTCGAGACCGGCAAACGGCCTGACTCGTGCAATCCCGCGAACACCTTCTGGAGGCGCCGGTGGAACAACGACAACAAGGCCCATGACGGTGTGGACGGCGATGCTGTGCCGTCCTGGACAATGGACCCGGTCGCCGCGGCAACTGTCGATCAAGGCCTCTAAAGCAAACCTCGCAGTTCTCCGGCTGCCTGGTACGGACTTCCTGAGCACGCGCTCTGGCTGCGCCTCGGCAAGTCACTTAACAAAAACTGGTTTTTCCGCCTAACTGGCCTTATCCTGTTAGCCAACACCTATGTCATTGGACGTGATGGCCACCCGAGCGGCCCAACTATTCGCCCGGTGCTTCGGCCACCCACCTCGCTGGCTGGTCGCAGCCCCGGGCCGCGTGAACCTGATCGGCGAGCATACCGATTACAACGATGGCTTCGTGTTGCCTATGGCAATCCGGCGCTACATCCTCATCGCCGCGGACACCAATACCAGGCGCCAGGTCACGCTACACAGCGAGACGACGGGCGAAACGGCGAACTTCAGCATCCGCCCCAAAGTCGAACGCGGCGAGCCAGGCTGGTCCAATTACGTCCGGGGTGTGATCGCGGGATTCCAAAAGCTTGGAAAAGGAGCCACTGGCTTCGACGCGGTCATCGAATCCTCTTTACCCTTTGGCGGCGGGCTCGCCAGCAGCGCCGCGCTGGAGGTGGCCACCGCCACCTTGCTCGAAGCGATGACCGGCCCGGCACTCGAACCTCTGGAGAAAGCATTGCTCTGCCAGCGGGCCGAACACGACTTTGCCGGCGTGCCCTGCGGCATCATGGACCAGTTCACCTCCATCCTCGCCCAGGAAGATCACGCGCTGCTGCTGGATTGCCGCTCGCGGACGGCGACTTCGGTGGCGATGACCGATCCCGCAGTCACCGTGCTGATCATCAACACGCATGTCCGCCACAAACTGGCGGAGAGCGAATACGCTAAACGACGGTCACAATGTGAAGCCGCTGCGCGCGTGCTGAAGGTGGCGGCGCTGCGCGATGCCACGCCCGAGGCGCTCAACAATGCACGAAGGCAAATGGAGCCGGCCGTGTTCCGGCGCGCCCGTCATGTCATCAGCGAGAATGCGCGGACTGTGCAAGCCGCGCAGGCGATCCAGGCATCTGACTGGGCCAAGGTGGGCGAATTGATGTATGCCAGCCATGCCTCGCTGCATGAGGACTACGAGGTGAGCTGCCCCGAACTGGATACGGTGGTTGAAATCGCCCAATCAATAGGCGAG
>Ga0118677_10008132_pt2 | contig 10879 bp, 7 predicted proteins | sample AliMusrvi5mmetaG_FD_86154 | JGI IMG/M metagenome (GOLD analysis project Ga0118677, IMG submission 86154)
CCTCAAACTGTCCTTTTTCAGGATTAGAAAGGTTGTCGTAACCACCCACCGTCGTCTTGCTCGAAATGCTCATACGAGTTATGCCAAGTCCGGCCATACCGTCCCGGTAATGAGCGCTTTCTCTGGTCGAAAGCACAAGTTCCACATCTGGTAGCGCAATACGGAACGAAAATATCATACGGGCCAGTAAGTGATCGTTAACAGGAAAGGGAGGTACATAATTGCCCGTCTGTGGCCTCAGGCGCGGAAACGAGACTGAGACCCCGGCACGCCAACACGTTCGTCCAATATGGCGGACATGGCGATAAAGCATTAATGCATCCTCAACGGGATCCGACAGACCTAACAGGACTCCAAGTCCGACGTTTTTTATGCCTCCTTCAAGCGCCCTTGCCGGTGTTTCCAACCGCTCCATAAAATCCTTTTTCGGACCCCATCGGTGTAGTGCTTCATAACGTTTCCTGTTGTACGTTTCCTGATAAATGGTAACACCTGTGCATCCGCAGTTAGCCAGATCACGGTATTCTCCGACGCTCATCGGAAAAGCTTCTATTGATACTCTTTGCATGCTCTTGGCCGCTCTCTCAACGCTACGCTGCAGGTAATCGAATCCCGCTTGGCTTGTTCGTTCGCCAGTCAACAGTAGAATGTCTCTGATGCCGATTTTTTTCATAGCCTGAAGCTCTCTCTCAAGCTCCTCTTGTTCGAGCCGGCGACGAATAGTGCTTCTGTCAGATGCAAAGCCACAGTAGGTACACCCACTCGTACAATAGTTCGACAAGTAAAGTGGAGCGTAGATCGACATCGTCCGTCCAAAACGACGGAGGGTCATCAACATCGATTCAGCAGCAAGGGTTTCCAGCGGGATGGTTGAAGACGACGAAAGCATGCCTGCAAGTTTCCTCGATTCGATGTCGGTTGTGAGCCATTCGGGCAAAGCACTCATGAAGGCGTTCCCAGAAACGATGTCAGGTGACTCGTTGCAACGGCAGTACCACTTTTCTGCATCAAACCAGCCCTGTAAGCCTTTCTTCCGGCATCCACAGCTCCCGCAAAAGCACTCGCCATCTTTTGAGGATCTCTGGCAACAGCCACGGCACTATTCACAAGAACAGCCTCGCAACCCATTTCCATTGCAGCTGCGGCTTCGGAAGGTGAGCGCAATCCGGCATCCACAATAACCGGTATCCTGCTTTCGCGTATGATAAGGTTAATCATGTCGGCTGAACCAATTCCCTGTCCGCTTCCTATAGCCGATCCCAGTGGCATTATTGATGCACAGCCAACATCCTCAAGACGTTTAGCTAAAACAGGGTCAGCTGCAATGTATGGCATTACTAAAAATCCTTCCTTTGCTAAGATCTTTGAAGCTTCATAGGTTTCAATCGGATCAGGCATAAGATGCTGAGGGTTTGGGTGAATTTCCACCTTTATAAACCGGCTTCCCGATAGTTCCCGTGCGATATGAGCAGCCCTGACAGCCTCCATAGCAGTTGAAGCACCAGAAGTGTTGGGCATGAGAGTGATTCCCTCCAAAGTCGATAGTGGACCAAAAAGGTCATCATCCATCTGTTCACGGTTGAAACGACGCAATGCCACCGTAACAAGTTGAGTGCCTGAAGCCTTGATGGCATCGAGCATGACCAGTGTACTGCTGAATTTTCCAGTTCCAAGAATCAGACGTGAAACAAAGGTATAGGATCCTATTTGTAATAAGCTCATTGGGGGATAGTAAGTCTTTAATCAGCCGCCACCGGCAAAAACAAGAATTTCAACTCGGTCACCTTCTTGAAGCAGATGGGTTGAGCGGTTTTCAGGCCGTATAATCTTTTCGTTAATTACAACCGCCACGTTTGTGTCGTCACAGCCGACAAACGAAAAAAGATTGCTTACTGACGATCCGGATTTTAGGCACTGTTCTTTACCGTTGAGCTCAATAGTAATCATTTGTGCGAAATGTTAATGGCAACTACACCTAATCCTGAGAAGTTTTGATAGAATAAGACAATTTCTATAAAGGAAATTTTTTTCCTGTTATTCAAGGGTACTCAAAAATATACCGCAAATATGGTAGATGATACCCATCGGCATTATTGGATATGTATTGTAAAACCAGATATGGCGAGGTTGTTTATATCCATGCAGGAAAGCTCTCCTTATCGCTTCAAATATAATACAATAAGAGTGAAACAGCACTGAGTGATGCGTCTGTGTTCTTGTGAACTCTGAAGAAGCTCGGTCTGTGTCCATTTATCTTACTAATTAGTAAATTATTAGTACTTTTCCAGTCTGTAACCGAGCACAACTTTGTAGAAAATCTCCCTCGCCCTTTCAGCTTTTATGAAGAAGGATAAGGGAACTGCAGACGACTATGCTCCTTACTCCTGGTACTGATAAGCTGATGTTGTTCTTGCCGCCATTGTCGTGTATTTTTCAGGTCGCAGGAGCAACAGTTATTGTAACGTTGAAGTCATAATCGAAAAGGAGTGCTGGTCTAGAGATTGTAAAAACCTTTTGTTATGAATAAAATCAAGACAAGCCACGTTCCGATCATTGCATTTGCTTTGGCTTTTGTAATGATTCTCGTCTCCAGCATCTATATGGGCATGCATCTGCAGGCTCTCAATAATAGTAGAACCTTGGTTGAACTCTCGCTTCAGGTTGAGCACAAGCTTGACGAAACGCTTGCTCTGGTCACTGACGCCGAAACAGGCCCTCGCGGTTACGTCATTATGGGCAAAGAGGAATTTCTTGAGCCGTATTTCGCCGCCATAGCATCAACAGACGGCATTATCCCACATTTCAAGGAGCTTCGTCGATTAACTCTGAACAATCCTCGTCAACAACAACTGCTTGACAAGCTTGATCCTCTAGTCAGGGAGAAACTTGCCTTTATGAACAACGTTGTTGAGACAAGAAGAAATAGAGGGTTTGAAGCTGCAAAGAAGTTGATAGCAACCGATATCGGTCGCCAGGTGATGGTTGAAGTCCGTCATGAATTGCTGGAGATGCACAACATCGAGGGAGAGCTTCTCCAGCAACGCACCAACGATGTAGCTGCAAACTTGCGGGATACAATTTTTGCCTTGATCACTGGCTTAGGTTCGGGCATTTCACTGCTGATGATTTCTTTTATTGTTGTCAAAAGGGAAGCCGGCAAACGCATGCATGCCGAGGAAGCATTGCGGCAACTCAATAGCGAGCTGCATGTGCGTATTGAAGAGCGAGTCGAAGAGTTGCGTAAAAGCGAAGAGGGCTTTAGCCTGATGGTAGAAAGCGTCAAAGATTATGCCATCTTCATGCTCGACATGAACGGCAATGTTTTGAGCTGGAACAAAGGTGCGGAACTTATGAAGGGCTACAGGGCAGAAGAGATTATCGGGCAAAACTTTTCCCGGTTCTTTCCTGAGGAAGATATTGCAGCAAACAAGCCATCTCTTCTACTGAAAATTGCTGCTGAACAGGGAAATGCGAAAGATGAGGGTTGGCGGGTGCGCAAAGATGGTACCCGGTTCTACGCGGATGTTGTGCTGACCTCGATCTATGATACTGATCATCAATTGATGGGCTTTGCCAAAGTCACACACGATAGCACATTCCGAAAAGAAAACGAGTCAAGAATTACCCATCTCAACAGAATGTATGCAACACTTTCGCAGATTAATGAAACTCTGGTACGCGTTAAAGATAAAGAGCAGTTGTTCAAGAGTATCTGCCGAGTTGCAGTTGAGTCAGGCAAATTCGGATTAGCCTGGATCGGGGAGCTTGACCAGGAATCCGGCGTTGTTACACCGACAGTTGTGCACAGTTCAATCGAGGGTATTCCGCCCTTTAAGAGGTTCAACATAAAAGAAGCGCCCTTCAACAATGGCATCGTCAGTAAGGCTGTCGTAACAGGAACGGTTTTTTCTTGTAAAAATATGCAGTTGGACCCTGCCATGCAGCACTGGCGTGATATGGCAATCGCAGGTGGTTTTCAATCAGCAGCATCAGTGCCTGTTCGGCAGGGCGGTATGATTCTGGCACTGCTAAATCTCTATGCAGCCGAAGAGAATATGTTTATCGAAGAAGAGATGAATCTTCTTAAAGAAATTGGCGAGGATATGTCGTTTGCCTTAGACACTCTCCATTTGGCAGAGCTGCAAAAGCAAACTGAAGCATCGCTGCTGCAGAGCGAAAAGCGCTTTAAGGATATGTTTGAAGGCCATTCAGCCATGATGTTGATTTTTGATCCCGAAACAGGCTTTATTCTTGAGGCGAATCAGTCTGCAACTGAGTTTTATGGATGGTCGATCGATGAAATCCGCAAGTTGCGTATTCAAGATATCAACACAATGACTCCTGAAGAGGCAGAGAGCGCCATAGAGCAAAGCAAAACAGTAGAAAAAAACTACTTTATGTTCCGCCATCGCAGGGCTGACGGAAGCACTCGTGATGTAGAGGTCTATAGCCGAGCCATTGTGACCGATGGAAGATCGCTTCTCTATACCATTATTCATGATGTCACGGAACGAAAGCACTACGAAATTTCCACCAAAATGCACATCACGCTTCTTGAAATGCTGGAAGGTCATTCGATAGAGGAACTGCTGCAGTTGACACTCGATAAAGCCGAAGAACTTACCGAAAGCTCGATCGGCTTTTTTTACCTCGTTGATGAAGATCAGATAACACTATCCCTTCAGGCATGGTCAACCAACACAAAAAAGAATATGTGCATGGCTGAGGCAGAGGACAGGCAATATGCGCTCGACAGTGCCAGCGTATGGGCTGATGCGGCGCGGGAGCGTAAAGCGTTGATTCATAACGATTATGCCTTAGTCAAGAATCGCAAAGGGATGCCGGAAGGCTATGCTGAGGTGAAACGTGAAGTGGTAGTTCCGGTCTTGCGCAGCGATAAGGTTGTTGCCATCCTCGGGGTCGGGAACAAGCAGACTGCGTATGATGAGCATGATATAAAATGGGTGAGTATGGTGGCCGATATTGCCTGGGATATTATTGCTAAAAAGATGGGTGATGAGGAACGGATAATACTTCAAGCCGAGAAGTATGCCATTGAAAATCTGGCAATGCATGACTCGTTGACTGATCTTCCGAATCGCAGGCTTCTGTCTGAACGGATGAAATTAACCTTTGCCCTGTGTCAACGGAACCAAACAATGGCCGCGTTGATGATATTTGATCTGAATAAATTCAAACCGGTTAACGATACACTCGGCCATGCAATAGGCGATCTGCTGCTCCAGCAGGTAGCAAACCGTACGCTCGGAATCATGCAGAGAAGCAGCGATACTCTGGCCCGTCTTGGGGGAGATGAATTTGTTGTGCTGCTGCCGCAGATAAATGCAAGAGCTAATGCTGTTGTCATTGCTGAGAAAATCCTGAAAGCCTTACAAAAGCCCTTCGAGATTGAGGGCCATGTTATTAATATTACCTGCAGTATCGGTGTCGCTTTTTTTCCTGAGCATGGTGATAATGAACTGACCCTTATGAAAAATGCTGATGATGCCATGTATACGTCGAAAAGTCAGGGGCGAAACCGAATTACAGTCTTCAGCGGGGAGGAAGAGAGTGATGAGGAACAATAGTTGGCAGTTGGCAGTGCACATCCACAAAAGGCTGTTTGTGGAGTGCGTTGTTCTGTTTATATGACTTTGCTGGTTCCACTACCAATACAACTTGCTATTCTGTATATTGTAAGCACATTGGATAAGCAAACTAAGCACATTTATATAGAAAATCTGAGCCTCCTTTCATCTGGTAATATTGTTTTAACTGTAGTAACAGAGTACCTCCCACCCCCATGGCAAAAAAACAGAATAGTATTAACCCGGGTCCGGCAGCCAGCCCCAAAGAGTTACGCTCTCTAGCTGAAGAGCGCCTGAAGCAAGAACACCCCAGCACTAGCGTCTTAGCACTCAGTGCTCCATCTTTACCCGTTGAAGCGCTCAGGCTTGTCCATGAGCTCCAGGTTCACCAGGTCGAGCTTGAAATGCAGCAGGAAGAACTGGCTCGCACCAGAATGGACTTGGAAGACAGTCTCGGCAAGTACACTGAACTCTATGACTTTGCACCAAGCGGCTATTTGATTCTGGGCAGGGACAGCACAATCCAGCAAGCGAACCTGACAGCCACCAAACTTCTTGGCGTTGACCGCAAACGGTTACAAGGCATGTGCTTTAAACAACTTGTTGTTCCTGAAGACCATCAAGTACTTGATGCATTGCTTGAGAACGTTTTTACCAAGAGAGTGACAGGAAACTGTGAGGTGAAGCTTTTAGCAGTTGCTGCACAACCATCGAACACTTCCCGGACTCACTTTGGCCACATCGTTCGCATTGATGCTGTAATGAGTGATACTGAGTATGTATGCCGGGTTATTCTCCTGGATATTACTGAGCAAAAAGAGGCAGACAATGAACTGTTCAGGCTGACACGAATACTCCGAGCCACCACAGATTGCATTCAGGCACTGATTCATAGCACTGATGAAATGGAATTGGTTCAAAAGATTTGCAACATCGTTGTAGATATTGGTGGCTATCGGATGGCATCGATTGGTTATGCAGAACATGACGAGGCAAAAAGCATACGCCCGATAGCTCAATCAGGTTTTGAGGAAGGTTACCTTGAATCAGTTCCAATAGTCTGGGATGATAGTGAATTTGGACGAGGCCCCACAGGAACAGCAATCCGCACTGGAAAGCCAATACCTTCGGTTGATATCATCCATGACCCGATAATGAAACCACGGCAAAGCGAAGCGATAAAGCACGGTTATGCTTCTTCTCTAAGCTTGCCCCTGAAAGCCAGTCATGAGGTATTTGGGGCATTATCAATGTATTCTTCTCATCCAGCTGCTTTTAATGCAGAGGAGATAAACCTTCTCACAACTCTTGCTGATAATCTGGCGTATGGAATCACGATGTTGCGAAACCGTGAGGCAAAACAACGCTCAGAGGATGAATTGAAGCAAAGTGAAGAGCGGTTCAGAAAGTTTTTTGAAGGCTATTCTTCCGTAATGCTGATTGTAAATCCCGATACAGGGTCAATCATTGATGCGAATCCTGCGGCTGAAGAATTTTATGGTTGGTCGATTCAAGAGCTTCGCCGAATGCGAATACAGGATATCACTACGCTCTCACCTGAAGAGTTTGAAGTTAATGTGGAACAAGCCAGATCGAAAAGGAAAAAACGATTTCTATTTCAACACCGCAGGGCAGAAGGCTCGCTCTGTGATGTAGAGGTGTTCACAAATGCAATTAATATCGGAGGAAAAGACCTCGTTTATTCAATCATTCAAGACATCACCGAGCAGAAAGTTGCACAAGAAAAGATAAAGGGTTACGTAAAACTGCTGGAAACCGCAATGCAGAGCACGCTCCAGGCGGTAGCCAAGGTCGTGGAAGCACATGATCCCTACACCGCAGGTCATGAGTTTCGTGTTGGCATCATCGCTGCGGATATAGCACGGGAAATGGGGTGGAGTGAGGAGAAGTGCAGCACTCTGAACCTCATCGGATTGGTGCACGACATCGGTAAAATGAGCATACCTTCCGAGATACTTACCAAACCAGGCCAATTGTCAGCAATCGAGTTTGAGCTCATTAAGACTCATGCGGATCAAGGCTATAAAATCCTCAAGGATGTTGAGTTTCCTCTGCCGATTGCACGAATCATCCGTGAGCACCACGAGCGTATGGACGGCAGCGGTTATCCGCAAGGCCTGAAAGGAAAGGAGACACTGCTTGAAGCACGTATACTTGGCGTAGCCGATGTGCTTGAATCCATGGCTTCACATCGCCCTTACCGGCCCGCATTCAGCATTGAAGAAACCCTTCGTGAAATTGAGAGTCATCGGGAGCAGCACTTTGACCCGGAAGTAGTTGATGCAGCTCTCCGCCTGTTTCGTGAAAAAGGTTATCAGCTCCCAGCCTGATGCATTACAGACCATAGAGCAACAACGGTACGCTCAGAGTGCATTATAATTTGGTAATTATACCTTTTCCATCACCAGTAGCCGGTATTTATGGGAAAAAAACAGAATGCCATCCAGCCATCCACATACAGAGAGTTACGCTCTCTTGCTGAAGAGCACCTGAAGAATAAGCGCCTCAGTACTCAGTACTCAGCATTCCATCCTCACCAGAAGATATGGTCAAGCTTGTCCATGAGCTTCAGGTTCAACAGAATGCTTGAATTCTATGTTTTCGATTCCGGAAGAGGTATTTCCGTGGATAAAAAGGAGAAGATATTTGATCGCTTTCACCAGGCAGATATCTCGTTGACCCGTGCCCACGAGGGATAAGGTCTCGGGTTGAGTATTTCCAAAGCATACGTTGAACTCCTCGGTGGTACAATCCATGTCAAATCAATTGAAGGCGCCGGAAGCACCTTTACCTTCACCATCCCTTATAAACCCAGCCCATTTGCCCACTGCCTACTGCCCACCGCCCACTAACCTCTCCTCCCTCAGCACTGCGTTCTGTATTCTTATCGCTGAAGATGATGATCTGAGCACCACCCTTTTTAAAAAGAACCTCAAAGGCGAAAAAATCACCATTCTCTGTGCCGAAAACGGATGGGAGGCAGTAGAACTTGTTCAGCATCACCCCGAGATCAATCTGGTGCTTATGGACCTTAAAATGCCCATCATGAACGGTTTTGAGGCAACTAAGCTCATCAAACTTCGGCGCCCTGACCTGCCCGTCATCGCCCAAACAGCATTTACCTCAACAGAGGACAAAGAAAAAGCCAGAGAAGCAGGGTGCGACAGTTTCATCACCAAACCTATCAACAAAAGCGAGCTGCTTGAGCTTATACATAAGCTGATCAAATCCTAACTGGCCATTTGTACATACTGTCTGCCCTTTAGTAAAAGCTTGCTGGGTATGGCGATGCGCCAGTGCATATGAAAAGCTGTTTAGACACTTCAGCTTGCTGAAGTTTATGGTGGTGAAGGTTTTCAGAAGGTCAGCGGGATTTAAAAATCAGCGGCTGGCATTAGGGGAACTGACTACGGCAAGACTAATGTTATCTGTAACATATAATTATATTATACCTTTTGATCCACGAGGCAAATGATTCCCAATGCAGGACAATAGTGATCATCAAGATGACAGTTGTTGCACTTTTGAGCAACGCTACAAAACCCTCCTCACTGTATTTGATTCCCTTGGCCCTTCATTTGTGATCGATCATAATGGTACGATTCTTGAAACCAACCATGCTTTTGCCGTCATTTTTGGCATGCAAGTGCATGAGTGCATCGGCAAAAACGCTTATGATTTAATTCCTCCAGAGCTGGCAGCAATGCGCAGGAAAAAGGTTGATGAAGCCCTTCGGACAGGTAAAATCATCACTTATGAAGATTAACGAGAGGGTTGCTTTAATCGCTTTGTGTTTATTCCTATAGCGGATAAAGACGGCAAGTGGACAAAGCTCTCTATGACTGCAGAGGACATTACTCAGCTGAGAATGGCAGAAAAGGAGGCTTTAAAGTCGAATGTTATCAGCAGTGCCCTTGTCGAGCAGATTCCAGGTCCCGTCGTTATCATTGATGCCCTTGGGCGTGTTGTTCAATGGAATACTTATGAGCGGGATGTTATTGTAGGAAAGAGTGAACGTGAAATGGCAAATACCCTTGTTATCGAGACCATTCACCCCGATGACAGGGAGCTGGTCGGTGAAAAAATCAGCTCTCTTTTTCAATCCGACCATGAAGATTCCGCCGAAGTGAGAATCCTTATACACGGCGGCCCTGAATTTCGCTGGTATAAGATTTCCGCCAAAAGAATAATCCTCAACAACACTCCTTTCCTTATTGGTATTGCCACCGATTTCACTGACCATAAACTTGCTGAAGACGCAGCGTTGAAGCATAGCGAAGATAGGTTCAAAACCCTTTTCGAGGAGCATTCCGCAGTGAAACTGGTTATTGAAGCCAGCACTGCCAACATCATCGATGCTAACCAGGCTGCGGCAGATTTTTATGGCTGGTCGATTGAAGAGCTCCGAACCATGAATATGGTGGATATTAATACCACTATTCCTGAACAGCCTGAGTTATCAATCGATAAAATTCGGATGACAGGAACCCATCCTGTGATTTTCGAGCACCGCTTAGCAGACGGTACTCTTCGCACGGTTGAAGCCTACGCCACAAAGATCAATATTGAAGGAAAAGACGTGTTCTATGCGATTATTCATGATATCACCCTACAGAAGCAGATGCATGAAGAGTTGGTCGCCGCCAAAGAAAAAGCCGAAGAGACCGACCGGTTAAAATCAGATTTCCTTGCCACCATCACCCATGAGCTGCGAACACCGATGAACGGTATCCTCGGCTTTTCGGAACTGCTCATGGATCCAGAACTGCCACACGAGGAATCCGTCGAGTTTATCGACCTCATCCATCAAAGCGGCCTGCGCCTACTGACGCTTATTAATGAACTCATTGATCTTGCACGCATTGAAGCAGGAGAGGCCATGGTGCAGCAGGTTGATACCAACGTCAATATGCTCCTTAAGGATCTAACCAACTTTTTTAAACTTGAAATTCACAAGAAAGGGTTACGGTTGTCGTGCGCACCAGAACTCTCTGACAGCGAAAGTATTATCAAAACCGACAGCGCAAAACTTACCCAGATACTGACCAACCTTGTCAACAATGCCTTGAAATTTACCTTTTCTGGAGGCATTGATATTGGGTATACCAGGCAGAACGGCATGCTTGAGTTTTATGTCAAAGATTCCGGCATTGGAATACCGGTTGCCATGCAGGAAAAGATATTTGAACGTTTCATTCAGGTGGATAACCCATTAACCCGTCAAATTGAAGGCTCAGGACTCGGTTTAAGCATTGCCAAAGGATACGTTG
>Ga0118677_10010038_pt1 | contig 10879 bp, 9 predicted proteins | sample AliMusrvi5mmetaG_FD_86154 | JGI IMG/M metagenome (GOLD analysis project Ga0118677, IMG submission 86154)
GCTCGGTCCCACCGCGCGGCAGGCGCGCACCCTCCTGCGCGTGGCACTGCGCGACGCCGAGGGCCAGTGGAAAATCGAGAACGGCCGTGGCTGGGCCTTCCTCAAGCCTCTCTGGCAGCAGAAGAGCCAATTCCAGGGCTCGCTGGTCAAGCTGGTGTTCAAGATGGAGCGCTACCCCCCCTTCAACGGCAAGGTCGGCATCTCCTTCAAGGCGCTCCAGCTGGAGATTGGCGCTCAGACCACGCCGGCGGAGCCCGAGTACGTGCCTTGCGAGGCCGACGACGCCGAGATGCTGGCCGAACTCGACGCCGAGATTCTGGCGAGGTGCCTGTGAAGAAGCTTTGACATAGTGGAGCGCACCGCACCGCCGAGAAAGCCGCTTGCCAGGAAAAAAAAGGAGTTGCCGCGCTTGCAGCGAATGCGCTCTGCTCGGAACGCTCTATTTGCAGCAGAGCATGTGCCGGCCTCTGCAAATGCCTGCTCCCAACGCCACGTGTGCACATGACAGCGAGTGCACTACGCCGGGCATGTGTGCGTCGTGCAGCAGCGTCGACTCCACGCTGGCGACGACTTCTCTCTTGGGCCTAGCAGCGTGGCACGCAAGGACTGCTTGGTGGTGGCAGCTGCGTGATGACGAGGCTGGTGTAAATTTCAGGGAGGCCCGAGGACACCGGGGTGCCGCTATTTCCGTTGGGGAAGGCGGCGTAGGTGTAGAGGGCGACAAAGCTGCCTGATTCGATGGCGTCGGGCACATCGATGGTGCCATCAAAGTGTAGGTCTCCATATACAATGTTTTGCGACTGCAGAAGCACGTTGAACGGATTGAAAGACTTGCTTGTTGTGAACCAAACTAAGAAGGCCTGATGAGTTGGGATAAGGCTGCTGCCTGCCGTCACTCCCTCCACTCTGTATTTTCCACTTGGAAGGTAGAAGGTTCCATCGGGCCTTATGACAGCTTCGAGAGTGCCCACCGCGTTGTTCAGCGGAACGAACGAAAAGCCTGTCGGAAGAATAGGAGTGGTGGTCCCGCTGGGATAAGTGGCCTGCACCGTGCACTGTAGAGGTGCGGGCGCCATCAAGCATTTCTTGGTAAAGGTGATGTTGACGTATAACTCTGGCACACCCGAACCGACGTGCTGTCCAAAGCCTGTTGCGTTGTCAGCAAAAGCGAACACCGCAAGGATGCTGCCTCCTCCAGCACCCGCTGGAATCGTAACGTCTCCGCAAAATACACAGTCTGAGATGGAGGTTTGAGATTGAAGGAGGATGGCATTGGGAGAGAAGGAGAACGCCGGGGAAGTGAGACAGAGGCACGCCACGGACTGAGTGCTGCCTCCTGGGCCGGCTCCTCCGCACACCAAACCGCGAACCTTGTAGGTGCCAGCCGGCACGAAGACGCCGTAGCTATTCAACAAGTACACACCCGGAGTGGTGCCTGCCTCGGCATTGAGCGCCATGACGTGCCAAGGATATGCAGCCAAAGGAGGTGGTTGCGTGTCGGAAGGGTAGGTTTGCTGCACCGCAAAGCTGGAAGGGCTAGTCTTGGTCGTAAAATTCAAATTAACGTAGATTTCTGGCATGCCCGAGCTCGCGATTGCATTATTGAAAATTGCTGCGCTTTCCCAAATGCCAACGAGGCTTCCACTTCCTGACGCGCTCATTGGGATTGTCACGCTACCAAAAAACAGCGGAGAGCCGAAGAGCACGCTTTGAGACTGTAGGATAATGCCTGTGAATGCCAAAGAGCTGCCTCCCGTTGTCAGAGCCAATACCGCCATGCAAGGATTACCATACCCAAGCACCGAGCCACTCACGTCGTACTCTCCAGCGGCCAAGAAGAAGAGGCCAGGCAGGGCGACCGGAAGCGTCACGCCATCGACAGTGATTTCGTTGGCAAGCATGAGGGTCCAATTACTTCCAGGATCCGGGGGATACTGTTGGAATGCACTCCCGCTTGGAGAGATTTGTTGCAGGAGTACTGTAAGATTTTTTGAAGTTCTCCTATCACATTGCTTCGGCGACTCCAGCTACCCCTCATGCGCACGGTAGCAGGCTTTTTCCCCGGCCCCATGGCGCATGAACACCAGGCCAGGTGGAAGCGGCTCTTCAAATATCTCGTGGAGTGCCAGTCCCTGCAGGACGAGATCCAGCGCCAAGCCATATTCTTTGATGACGTTGCAGACGGCCTCACGTCGTGGCAGGAGATCCAGCGTCGTTCCTGCTGTGGCCTGCACGCCTTCGAAGATGAGCTCCGAGCGCAGCTTGCCAAACTTCGGGAGAGGGACGATGACCTGACCCTGAAGTGGAGTGAGATGGACCCTGGCGACAGGTTTAAGAAGTACAAGGCGTGGAAGCTCGGGCAGCACAGGCCACGGGTGTGGAGCATCCAGGAGGCAACGAACTTCGGAAACTATACCGACTGGGCGTTCAGGATATTCCAAATCCATCTTGTGGACAACATCTGCAGGTACCTCAGAGCGCTGGGGGCCCCCAAGGTTCCTAAGTGGCAGAAGCTGCCGACGGCCACGCTGACCTGCTTCGAGGGGGCCTTGTACACGCACTGCGGCGACCTCTTGCGCCTGGCAGAGGCTTTCGTGGAGGCGCCCCCTGCATATGCGATGCAAAGCTCGAAGCTGATCTGGCTGGAGGGCCGCCTCCGACGAAGCGTCGCGGCGCCGGACCTCTATGACAAGTCGGACGAATCAGACGTCGAGGACGCCTGATGCCGAGATGCTGGCGATGTGCCTGTGAAGAATCTTTGAGAGAGCGGAGCGCAATGCACCGTCGAGAAAGCCGCTCTCCAAGAAAAAAGAGGGTTGCCGCGCTTACAACAAATGAGCTCTGCTCGAAGCGCACTATTTGCAGTCGAGCACGGGCCGGCCTCTGCAAATGCCTCCCAACACCACCTGCACACATGACAGCGAGTGCACTACACCGAGCATGCAGGTGTGTGTCTCCGGCTACTGCCGTCACACCGACGGCAGGTGCGCCAACGCCGCCGACTGCGACACCTGGTTCTGCCGCGCAGTTCAAGGCGAGCAATTGGGAGCATGCATGACGCGAGAAGAAGCGGAAGACGCCCTGGCGAACGTCGGTCAATGCAACGCCTTCGAAGGCAACGACTGCCAAGATGTATGCGCTAAGGAGACTCGGAAGCAACCGATGTTGGATAGCTCTTGCGAGCAATGGTACTGCAAAAATGAAGGCTTCTTGGAGAAGCAATGCGAGATAGGGCGTAGAGGCACTCCTTGAAGCGAGTCGGCTTAAAAAGTAGCATGATGATGCAGCAGCGTCGACTCCATGCTTGCAAAGAGTGCGCTCTGCACGATGAAGAAACTGGTGTAAATATCAGGGAGCTTACCAGTCTAGAAAGTAAGACGGCACGTCACGTGCGCTTTTGCTTTTGACGTTGCTGATTCTGCCAATCTGGAATGGTTTGCGGTTGTGATCGGCGAATGCTTGCACCGCAGAGATCTTTATAATGTGTGGCTCAGACCATTGCGCGGGGAACGTAGAGCATCTTTTTCGAATCTTATTTACTTTTGGCTATGGCTGCGGCGGAATCCTTTTGATCAAATCTACAGGAAATCACATCACGCTTTCCAGCCATGACGTACGGCCTCGCCAAGGGCCTTCAGATATGCTGCCGCGGCGGGAAGTCGCGGGTACTGCGCTGTGCCGCACTGGGCCTCACCGAGCTCGACGGCCTATACGCCCATCAGAGGGAGGCCCTGGAGTTTATCGACGTGGAGGCGCAGCCGGAGACCGAGCGACGCCTATCCATGCTGGTCTTCTCTGGCAAGCACCTCCTCGAGCAATTCAGGGCATCCGAGCTGCAGGGCTGCGGCGCCGAGCTCTTTGCCGTCTATTCCAACGAGACGTCCGTTGACGTCGAAGCCATCGCTGAGAAGCTGAAAGAGGAGAGCGACGAGCCGCTGATTCTCCTCACACTGTATGCAAGCCTCCCCAAGGTGCACGAAGCCCTGAAGCTGGCCCGGCGCGACGAGCCCAATCTGTGCTTCACTGCCTGCTGCTTCGACGAGGCGCACAACCTGCACACGGCGTCGCGAAGGCAGCTCTGGGACGTGGTTGAGCAAAACTTTGAGGAGGACGAAAGCGGAGAGGAGCAGGAGGACAGAGAAGAGCAAGAGGGTGCAGAGGAGGCGGATGGAGATGAGCGCGAGGATGACAAGGAGGACGAGCAGATGCTGGACCCCGAAGAGTTCGCGTCAATGTACCCCTGGCGCCTCTACGCCACGGCCACGCCTCGGCCGCAGATGAAGGACCACCCCGAGATCTATGGCGAATTCGAGGAGGACTGGTTCCGCTACCGCTACATCGACCTCCTTCGAGACCAAGACCCGCTGAACCCAATGGTGAAGCCCTTCGACCTCAGCATCTCCGTGGGCGGCCGCCCCGAGCAGGCCGAGCAGTCTGCCGAGTTTTTCGACTGGGTGGCCATTATCCGCGAGATCTCGTGGCAGCGAGACCGCGTCCGCCGCGTCATGGTCTACCTCAGCCGTGCCGTGGAAGGTGAGGCGCAGCAGACGCGCTCGGCGGAGCACTTCGCCAGCGACGTGCACCGCCTCTGGGTCGCCGCGCTCGCGTACCTGCACGGAAAGGGCGAGGCGCTGAACCTCGTCGAAGACGACCTCGTGGTGACGCACGCCAACGGCAGCATGCGCGCCTCGGACATTCGGAGGATCAAGGACGTCTTCAATGCTCCGGTCGTTGATACCAAGGTCCACGTTCTCTGCAGCTGCCAGCTCTTTGCGGAGGGCATCACCCTGGAGCGTGTGGACCTCACGGTTTTCGCCGATGGCAAGAAGTCCGAACGCGACGTGGTGCAGAGCGGCATGCGGGGGCTCAAGGCATCAGCGGCAGACCCAGAGGCACGACTGCGCATCCTACTGCTGGTGCATTTGGACGCTGTAGGCCTTGCAGATGCCAGGGATGCTGGGGAGGTGTCGAATAGGATCGCAGAGGCGCTCCGCAGCCGCAAGAAGATGGATCGTATGGCTGCGGTGCTCGCGGCGCTCAAGGAGGAGGAAGGCGCGTCGTCGTTCGCTTCGAGCCAGAGCTGATGATCGGGTGGAAGACGTCAGAAGAGGAGATTGCGGACGCCGCCGCCAACGTGGCCGCCAGCGTCGTCATAGAGCTGGATCGAGGAAGCCTTTCAAAGGCGGATAAAGTGGCCTGGAAGGTCCGGCTGCTGTGTGCCGCATGGCCCGGGCTGGAGGTGCCAAAGCAGGGTGAGGTGCGCACAGCTCCGGAGGTCATCGCTGCGGCAAAGGACGCCGGCTTCGATGTGGAGCCGCTCGATGGCGGCAGATTTTTCAGCAGAATCCGCGACAACTGGACCGACAAGAAGCCGAATACCACATTGAAGGAAGCCGAGAAGGCCCTGATAGAGGCACTTCCATGGTTCTCCGTCTGGATGGATCTCCGGAAGCGCAAGCGAGACTCCGACGACGGAAGGTCTGTCAAGAGCCGCATCGACTCAGACCAAAGCGAGTCCATACCTCAGCCTCTTCTGGCTCTATCTTCTTCATCATCAGAACATCCTGCACCTGCAAGCGCTCGTGGCTACGACGCCGCCAGCTTCACCGTTGAGCACCTGACCTTCAAGGACGAGTGCACCGCCATCTTCGTCCGCTACGTCCTGGACTTCTGCAACGCCAATTGCGGCGTGGCCTACCTCGACGACTTCGACGGCACACCCTCCAAGGACCTCCGCACGACCAAGGCGCTGCTGAATGCTGGCGTCAGCCCTGACCGCCTTTACATGGCCAATCCTAATGGCCTGGTGGTTCACAAGATGAAGCGGTACAGCACCCATGTCCATGCAGCTTATTGCACCTTCGAGGTCGCGCTCAGCGAGAAGTGGCGCTCGGACCGCTTCGGTGCGCTGTATCTGGACCTGTGCACCGGCAGCAGCGAGGTGGTCCTGGCGAATCTGGAGGCCGCCATGCCGGCGCTGGAGCGACGCTGCGCCCTCGGCTTCACCTTCACCAGGCGGGATGGCGTCGGGGAGAGCGCCATGGAGCGCCAGTTCAAGATCGATGGCTTCCTGAGGGAGCACGGCTTCGAGCGGAGCTGCCATGATGGCCTTCAAGTTTTCACTTCAGCTGGTGTGTACACGCAGTTCTATTCTAGATGCTAGATGCTTCACAAGAGAAGCGGTTCAGCGTGCAAAAAAAAGCTATGAAATATTCATTTCCCACATATGGCACGTTCAACTATGGCATTAAATGCCTGACGAACTCTTGAAATGTCGCAACTTCGGCATTGTCGGTTATACCTGCCCGGAGGTGACCTAACCCTTCTGCACGAGCTCCAGGGGTGCTTTGAAGCTTTTGAAGGCGTCACTAAAGTTGTTGTATACGAAAGTGAAAGCAACAGTGAAGAGCATGCGTATGGACCACCTTCAGCCGCATGTATCAGCTTCGTTGCGACTGCATGCCAAGATAAGTTCTTGATGTAATGAGCACAAGCCTCATCAAAGTAACCTCACTCTACACCGATGCACATTATCCTTTGAAGCGTCAGTATACATACCGTGCCCCCTTTCACCTCTGCGAAGTAAGGAATGAGCATGAGGTGGTCATTTTCAAGACATATCCAACATAACGCTGAATTGGCCGAAAGAAGCCCACTAACCATTTGAAGCAGCAACCCATGCCTAATTGTGTCCCGTATGCCTCCTTCGTTCTTGCAATGTATGCCGCCATAAGAAGGACGCGATTGCCTCAGCGCTTTTTGAGAGGCGTTCTCTGTCTCAAAATCAGGTCTAGGAGGTGCTGCCATAATCCCAGGGCAAGTGTACATTCCAGCCATGGTATCCCTTGAGAGTCCCGAAAAGCGGCCTCGCGTCGGACCATGGCATCAGCCCTGGCAGGACCGGTTTCTGGAAGAGCAGCGCGAGGTCCGGCTACCTGGGATCTCTCGCAGGGCCGACGTCATGGTGGGCGACTTGGTCCTGGAGCTGCAGCACTCCTGGATCTCCACGGCTGAGATTGAGCAGCGCACCCAAGACTACCGCAGCGAAGGGAAGACGGTCGCCTGGCTCCTGGACGGGACCAAGGGACTGCAGTTTGTTACAGAGAGAGGCGGGGGCCACCTCCTTCTCTTCTCGCAGAACCATCAGACCTTTCGCGCGATGGAGCTCACCGTGCTGGTCGACGCTGGAGAAGACCGAGTCTACCTGGTGCCCTTGGATATGCTCCGAGGGGGCTGCGCCTGGGTGGCGCCGCCGCGTTCCATCACCGAGGTGGTCGCCGTGATTCGAAATCCACTTCGCCATAAGGAATTGCTGGCCCATGCAGCTCCGCAGCCAGCGTGCTTCCTGAGGGTCTTCCAGGACCCTCCTGGGAGCGGCAAGACCTACCGCCTCATCCGCTTCTGCGTGCTAGGCTTGGGGCCGGAGGGGTCCCAGTACAGTCACTACCGCTGTATCTTCGTGCTCACCAAACCCCATAGCGCCAAGAATGTCGTGCACCAGGAGTTCGTGCGACAACTTACCGACGCGGAGGCCGAAGGAGTGACGGTGCTCCGCCACGTCGCCACCACCAAAAGCTACTATTACCGCCTCCAGCGCGGGAAGGATGAGCAATTCGACGTGTTCTTTGCGACCGTGGACTCCTTCATGTACCATATGGCCGACCGTTCGGGCCCCCGGGGCTCCACGGACTTCTTCAAGAACCTTACGAAAGCCATAGAAGAGAATGGCCCCAACGTGGACAGCCACGGCAGAGGCAGGTTCCAGAATTTCGGCGTCACCTTGGACGCCCGCGCCTTGGTCTGTTGGGACGAGGCGACGAAGCTAGAGCGACACCACCTGCACGCTCTAGCCAAGATCATGGACACGTGCGCGGTGGATGGCGTGTTGGCCGGAGACGTGATGCAGTCCATTGAGAACTCACAGAACAGTATGCGGCTCGCTTCGAACGAGGACGGCGCTTACATCCAAACGCTTCTTCCGCACTGTGCTGTGGAGGTCACAAGGGGCAACGAGATCAGGCGCTTCGGTCTCAATCTCGTGGAGGCCCTCTGCCAGGTGGTGAAGTTCGAGGAGTATGGAGCGCCCGTGCCTCATGCCGCCACCGACATCCAGAGAGAGAGCGATGGGGAGCTCTTCGTCCACGGGGTCCCCGCGACTTTTAGGGGCTGCGAGTCCTGCTTGTACGAAGCCACAGTCGCCACAATCTGGGAGGAATTGCTGAAAGATCTGGCCGAGTTCAACATGCTTCCTCACGAGCTGTTAATAGTGACGCCTTTGGTGAAGGTCAATCCGGTGGTCGACGAGCTCCGTGACCGCCTGGACGAATTCTGGAAGACCCACATAGAAGGCGCCGATGTCCGTGCCGCAGCGATGCTGACGGAGGCAGGCCGCGACTTCTACGAGGCCTACGACGGCGCTCGAAAGCCGAGGTGGCTCGCCTATTTTCATCGCAGCGAGGAAGGCCGCCCTGTGGACACGACGCTCTCCGAGTTTGCCACACGCATCGTGTCCGTGCACTCTTCTCAGGGAGACGGGAGGAGGTTCGTGTATGTCGTGGGCCTCTCCGAGGGCGCTTTGAAATGCTTCACCAGAGGGCGCACCGACGTGTTAGAGTACGAGGCACTGTGGACGGTCCTCATGTCAAGGGCAAAGCGCCGCCTGAGGATCTTCGTGGAGGAGAAGTACGATGACGCGTGGATTCGTCTGGGAGCCTTCATGTCCCAAAGAACGGCGTCGCGCGTCGAGCCCACGTTTGGGCTCGGCACAAAGCCAGATCTTTGTCGGGCAGACCTGTCCAACGAGTATGGCTTCGCTGACGCCGAGAAGTTCCGGAGTTTTCAGGAGAATGCCGTCTCGAGCGTGGAGAAGGCGAACGAGGGGTCGGTCAACTCTCAGGAGCGCTCGCTCGTGGAAGACTCTCACCACGACGTCAGAATGGCCATATACAACTTTGCGTTCGTGGCTCGCATGCTGCGCGACGAACAGGTCTCATCCCCAAAGAAGAAGCAGATCTTCGCAGTACTGAGCAAAGCTGCCCGTCTTGACGTGAAGGGTTTCGAAAAAGCCAGCGAGTACCACAAGACCCTCCGAGGAGTCGAGCAGGAGAGCTTCTACGTGCTCACGGAGATCCCTCTTCTTCGAGACTCGCGCATGCCTGATGCCTTCGATGCCTTGTTGAAGTACGCCGAGCAGGCGAAGCGTGCCATGGAGGATTTGCTGCATAACCGCGAGGATGTCATCGACATCGACTACAAGGGCATGCTCGTCCTCTACCACATCATGGACATCTTTCACAACAAGCAGTACGCGCGGACGAAATTGGACATGGTCTACGACGTGATCGACTCTTCGCGTTCGAGTCATGACGGCGCCTTGCAGCAGCACTACTTCAACGTTTTGCAGTCTGCTCGCGAGGCGGCCGATCATATCATCGAGCACGAGTATCTCGTCGGATCACCTCGCGAGTGGAAGCTTGGTCATCTTTTGCAACTTCGAACCGAAGAAGAATTTCTTCCGCACTTCCAGGTGCCGTTTTTTGGCTTCACCGAGAGCGCGGCCGTGGTGATCCTCCTGACGCCAAGGCTCGACAAGACCAACATCCCCAGAGTGACGGGGCACGCGCTCGCCCTGGCGCTTCTGCTGGAGAAGTACGTGAAGAAGGATAAGGACAGAATTGCCGAGGGCGCGCAGCACTGGGTCTGCGTTGCTCCTTTGGAGGGAGGGTGTCCCGTGTGGATCAACGCTCGCCAGCTTCTGAAGGAGAACAGGGAAGTCGCCGTGGACTGGCTCGTCCTCTTCCTCACCGATGCCTGCGAGCAGACCCACCCAGCGATCAAGAATTTCTACGAGTGGCACTTGAAGAGGGGAGACGCCCCGAGCGTCGCTCTGAAGGCCGCCAAGACTCGCCTGGAAAAAATTGGTGGCCTTGGAAGCTACGTGCTCCGCGCCTTTCAGCGCATGGACGAGAACGCTGAGGAAGGCTCCGACTTCGGAGCTGACATCTTCACAGACTTTCTCATGAAGCGAATGAGGATGACGTTGACCAAGGTGAAGAGCTGCTTGATGAGGTGTTCCACGACTCCGGACACCGCGGATCTGAACGTCGCCTCCCTTCCACTGCAGTGCCAATCCTCAATGTAATTGTCTCTGCAAGCGCCATGGGCTTTGGGGTGACCACGCCATGAGTCTGCGGCCTGGAAGTGGTGGTGCGTGGCTCCTGTGAAAAAGGCTGGGCTCAGCGAGACACCCTTTCGGGAAGGTGAGCCTCTTGGCGCGAGAAGAAGCAATGAAGAACATAACGTCTTCCGCTTTAGCAAAAAAGTAGCGGTTACTTTAACTTGCGATAGGGCCCATCTGGACGTAGGCTTCTCTGCTCGTAAAGTGGAGCGAAAGTGCACAGCCCTTTCGAGAAAGAAGCATGAGCGGCAAAAGGCGCATATTCTTTGAGCGCGATGCAGCAGGGTTGTCCAATGGCCGCTTGCAGTTGGAGTCGCTGCTGACAGTGGCTGCCATCACAGGCCGCCAGCTGGTGCTGCCGCCGCCGTCGTCCGTGCATCATCTCAGCAAGCCCTTCCACGAAAGCGACGTGTGGAGCATGAGCGACCTGTGCCGGCACGTGGATCTGGCCCTTCAGCAAGACCAGCAGGAAGCCCGGCAAGCGGATCGCCTGCAAGTGCCCTTGGCAGATGTGACCTTCGACGCCGAGGGCAAGCCCAGCGCCAACAGCGGCCTCGGAGCTGGCGACTGGCTCTTCCCCATGGGCCACAGCCGCATCCAGCATTTCGAGTGCCTTCGCTTGGCCACGCCGGAGCAGCGGCAGAAGGCGGCGCAGGTGGTTCGCGACAGTCTTGACCTCGACCACCGGTATCACGCCGGAGC
>Ga0118677_10014894_pt1 | contig 10879 bp, 10 predicted proteins | sample AliMusrvi5mmetaG_FD_86154 | JGI IMG/M metagenome (GOLD analysis project Ga0118677, IMG submission 86154)
CTTTATCAAAATCTAAAACCGTCGCCAATTTATCAGCCAACGCCAATTTTGATTTCAAAACTTCCTGCGTGATTGCCAAGGCTTGTGGCATATTTAAGTTGTCATTAATCGCCGCTAAAAATTTCTTTTCTTATCACGGAAAAGAATTCGCCGCATTGCTCGCGCATCTGTGAACACTCGTCATCACTCATTTTCCACGTAAACTTTTTAATTTCAGGCATCCGTAACACCGTAATTCCTAGCTGTTGTAGGACTTCCACCTCGGAGGTCTTACTTCCTTTTAAAAACTGCGCAAACAAAACCCGTTTCCCCGCGCCAAATGCACGGATACAAAGCCCTATGGAACAAGTTGTTTTCCCTTTGCCGTTTCCCGTATAAATATGGATTAAGCCTTTCGAGGCCATTCAAACACCGCTTTCTAATCAGTTTTTTACTGCTTTTTTAACAAAAATTTAACCCCGGTTTATTAAAGAAATTGTAATTTTGCACGACAATTTGTATAAATAAACATATCAAAGATGAGTATTGAAAAGAAAATTTTAAAAGCCAAACCTGTTTGCAAAGTTAAATTCTCTCTCTCGGGAGATCAGTATACATCCGCATCGTCGATCCTGCTCCTGGGCGACTTCAACAACTGGCAAATGGGAGAAACCCCATTTAAAAAGGCAAAGACCGGCGTATGGTCAGCTTCCGTCGACCTGGAGACTGGCAAAGAGTACCAGTTCCGTTATCTTATCGACGGCACAACCTGGGAAAACGATCCTGAAGCTGATAAATACGCTCCCAGCGGACTCGGTTCCGAGAATTCCGTTCTTGCACTCTAAGTAGCGATTACTTCTTTTCCAAACGTTGCTTGATCCCGCGCATGATCTTCAGTGGCGTGTCGGTGATCACCATATTGTATATCCAGTTGGGAACACTCCCTCCCGGATCGACAAATCCCTCAAGGGTAATATGGACAATCCCGTTCTTCATATCCTGGATAACCCATTTCTGCCAGTACTTTTTGATACGGACATATTTGGGGTTTTCCGGGATTACATTGAACAGCGGCACGGAGGAAATGGTGCGTATGCCTGACTTGGAATCTATGGTGATGGTGGCATCGACGCACAGGTCGCGGTCGGTTACCGGCCACGGCGCGCCATAAACGAGGTAGTATTGGATGTGCTTGTCTTTTTCATACAGCAGCACATTGATCTCCCTCAGGTTTTTGTCCCACCAGTCAACGTTCTTGACATTCCCGATCAGGTTGCACACCTGGTCCATCGGGGTATGGAGATCGGCCTCGCCGCGGAAGGATTTGAGCGCACTCCCTGCATCCTTGCGCGTATAGATTTTAATCCCATCCTTTTCTTTGATGAACTCCCATTCCTGGGCAGAAACATCTGCAGCAACCGTTACCAGGAGCATGAAAATAAAAAATCCCAGGAGTGTTTGTTTCTTCATTGGGGCAGCTCAATTTCCGGCAAAGTAACGGCAATCTTTCGGGATACCCAAACACCGAATTGGAAAAACTTAACACAGTGAAGGAACCCGACTCCGGGAAAATGATTCAATGGAAAGTGCAGGAACCTGCATGATACTTACCTTTCCCCTGAATTATCAAATTCGAATTTGACCTCCTTATCCTTCTTTTTCGTGGTGCTGAGGTTAAAGACCATGCCGCCATAAATGATGGGCGCATCGCGCTTCCTGACCGACTCCTGCACCAGCACAGGCGTATCAACGGTGCTTTTGACAGCGTTGGTGTTGAACAAGTCGGAAACAGTGATTAGAAAGGAAATTTTCTTTTTCCAGAAATCCTGGCGGAAACCGAGGTTGACAACCCCGTTGGGATATCGCATTCCCTGGGGCGTGAGCACCGACGACCGGTATTGCAGGTTTACCTGTACGATAGTGGTTTTTGTAATGCTTACCGAGGCATTCACCTTGGCATTCCACGAAAGAGCTGCTTTGCTTTTACTGTATCCGATATTGGAGGCATCGATCTCGTTGTAATACCCCGACGCGCTGAAATTGAGATTCAATAGTTTAACTGGTTGTGCATTCCCGCTGAAATCAATCCCGGCGCTCTGGTCATGGACCAGGTTTTTCATGGTAGTCATCAGGATCGTATCGTGCAGGGTATAGGTAATGGTGGTAAATCCATTTTGCCTGTAACGGTAAAAAACGGAAGGGATCAGGGTGAAATGGCCCGGTTTCACAGCATAACCGAACTCCACTGAATGAATATCCTCCGGTTTGAGATCCGGGTTGCCGATGTAAAAGCTCCTCGGATCACGGTATTCAGGTACCGGGTTGAGATCTTCAGGCCGGGGCCGGTTGACCCTGCGACTGTAGTTAAGCTGCCACTCATTTTTCCCTGAGGAAAGGGAAAGGTGCAGGGTCGGGTAGATTGCAAAGGCGACCTGGTTAACCCTGGCATTCCTTGTAATAAAATCGAGGTTAACCAACGATAGTTCCGGCCGGAGGCCGGCCATGAATGAGAATTTTTTGATCGTGCAGGAGAGTGTCCCGAAGAGGGCATGAACAGTTTCATTTCCCTTGTAATGGTTGGTCAGCACCGTATCGTCATCCCATGATCCGGTTTCGTTGTTATGATGCGTCACACGGAACTCCTGGTCGGAAACCTGGATGTTGCCGTCATACCCGGCCTCCATGGAGGCATCCTTCCATAACGGCCGGGAATAGGTAATGGCCAGGTTTACCCGTTTATCCAGGTTGTGGTTGTAATTATAGTCACCGGCATCAGCCATTTGCGGAAGCTTATACGCTGTTGAATAGGTGTAGTTCTCGTGTTCGTCATCATACTGGAATACAAAATCGGCCCTGAGCTTGTGTTCGGTTTCCTTGTTAAAGGTGTGTTCAAAGTAAGCATTGGCTCCCAGGCTGGTTTCGAAATCGGGTCCCGCCTGGGTACGTGTGAACTCCTCCGTTGGATGGAGAGAGTCATCTTTATACAGATTATAGGTGTTGGTAATCCGGTCAAGCGCCCTGTAATTCATGTTGGCCGAAATGCCCGCAACGTCCTTGTCACTGATGCTCCAGTCGGTTCCAAGGGTCGCAAGGTTTGACACGGGCCTGGCATACCCGCTTGAATTCTGATAAAGCCAGGTTGAGCGGCGGGCAATCGTATCAATTGTTTGTGAATTCAATTCCGAATTTCTCCAGCGGTAATCTTTCCTGAAACCGTAACTCCCGTAGAAGTTAAACTTGCCGGTGTTCATGTTGAGTTGTATGTTGCCCGAGTAGCGGTTGTTGTTCCCGATGTTCCCCCCGGCGCTTCCGTTAAAGCCCGCCTTCCTGTTTTTCTTCAGCACGATGTTGATGATTCCTGCCGTACCATCGGGGCGATACCTGGCCGATGGGTTGGTTATTACCTCGATCCGCTCGATGAGGGATGCCGGCATCTGGTCGAGGTTGGTCACCCCGGCCAGCGCCGAAGGCCTTCCGTTGACCAGGATGGTCACATTCCCCGAACCCCGCAGGCTGATATTCCCGTCCATGTCGACCGAAACGGACGGGATATTCTGCAACACCTCGGTAACGGTTCCTGTTTGGGCCATGATATCCTGCTGCACGTTGAAAATCTTGCGGTCGATCCGGTTGACCATCATGTTTTTCTCAGCGCTCACCGTTACTTCCTCCATGTTGACCATGGTCGGCGCCAGGTCGATCTCCCCCAGGTCGGCGCGGGTGTTCTTCCTGTCGATGAGAATGGGCTTTGACTGCTGTTTCCTGTAACCGATAAAACTGCAGTTGAGGAAGTAGATGCCATAAGGGATTTTTGCCAGCCTGAAGGCCCCGGTGCTGTCGGTAACTGCGCCGGCGACAAGTTTTTTTGTCACCGTGTCGGTCAGGGCTACGTTAGCATATTCGATGGGGATTTTACTTTGTGCCTCCATGATTCTGCCCTGGATGATACCGGTTGGGCCGGATTGCGGCAGAACGAGCGTGGGCAGCATGACAAGCAATAGTAGGAAAAGTATGGAACGGATCATGAAAACAGAAAACTGGGGTAAAGGAAAAACTGTGGCAAAAGTCCGAAGAAATTGCAACATTTTTTCATCCCGTGGATAACTTTATTCCGCAGTGACAGTCCGGAAGTATGAAAATTGTTTTTACTTTCGGGAAAATTTGAGTGCCATGAGACCCATAACTTCCGGTTCAACCGATTTCCAGAGACGCCTGCCGGGCCTTGCAACCCTTGCGTACGCCATCCTTATGATATTTCTGGCCTGCACCGCGCAGGCCCAGACGAATCCCGGCAATGCCAAAAGGATTACCCTGCCCAACGGATGGAGCCTGAGTCCTGCCGGGAACCAGGTCCCGCTGGGAGATCTTCCGCTCAACATTGCCATCGACCCCGGTCTGAAATATGCGGCAGTGACAAACAACGGGCAGAGCAGGCAATCCGTCCAGCTTATCAGCCTTTCTGAAGAGAAGGTGCTCGATACCTATGAAGTCGGGAAATCGTGGCTTGGACTGGCATTTAGCGACGACGGCAAAAGCCTTTATGCTTCGGGGGGAAACGACAACTGGATTCTGCGTTTTGCAATCCGGAATGAGAAACTGGTATGCCTCGACACATTCAGACTGGGCAAACCCTGGCCCGAAAAGATTTCCGTAGCCGGCATTGCTGTTGATGAAGCGGGTCACCGCCTGTATGCTGTTACAAAAGACAATAATTCACTGTACGTTGTCGACACCAGGACAAAACAAATCCTCAAACAAATTGCCCTGGGGGGCGAAGGATATGCCTGCCTGCTGTCAGCCGATAAAAAACACCTCTATTGCAGCTGCTGGGGGTGCGATAAAGTCGTGATCGTGAATGCCGGGAAGCTGGAGATCGAGACCACCATTGCCGTTGGCGACAATCCAAACGACATGGTTGCCGACCTGAAAGGGAAGTACCTGTTCGTGGCCAATTCCAACGATAATTCCGTTTCGGTGATCGACCTGAAACGGAGAATGGTCATCGAAACCCTGAACGCGGCCCTCTATCCTGCCCCCCCTGCAGGGTCGACCACCAACAGCGTGGCCCTTGGCCAGGATGACAAAACACTGTATGTTGCCAATGCCGATAACAACTGCCTTGCCGTTTTTGACGTGTCGGCCCCCGGCAACTCCGTCGGATCAGGCTTTATCCCGACAGGCTGGTACCCGTCGTGCGTGAGGATGGCCGGTCAGAAAATCCTTGTGGCAAACGGCAAAGGACTCTCATCGTTCGCCAATCCGAAAGGACCAAATCCTATTTATAAAAAGAATAAGGTCACCTATCAGCATGCCGATCCCGAAAAGCCGGAGGAGGTTCAGTATATCGGGGGCCTCTTTAAAGGAACCTTAAGTGTCATTCCCGTTCCGGGTAAGGCAGCCATGGCTGATCTGACAAAACAGGCCTATGCCAATACACCTTACACCAAGGAAACCGAACTGCAGGCGCACGGGGCGACGGGAAACCCGATTCCCAGCCATGTCGGCGATGCTTCACCGATCCGATATGTTTTCTACATTGTGAAGGAGAACAGAACCTATGACCAGGTGCTTGGTGATATTCCGCAAGGCAATGGAGATACTTCCCTCGTGCTGTTTGGGTCAGGATACACACCCAATCAGCATGCCATCTGTTCTGAATTTGTTCTGCTTGATAATTTTTATGTCGACGGGGAGGTCAGTGCCGACGGCCACAACTGGAGCCTGGGCGCCTATGCCACCGATTATCTCGAGAAGAACTGGCCTACCAGCTATGGCGGCCGCGGCGGCGGCTATGATGCAGAGGGAACACGCGAAATTGCCAATAACAAAAACGGGTTCATCTGGGATTATTGCAAAAAATACGGGATCACCTACAGGACTTACGGCGAATTCGCCGATGATTACAAAGCCAATATCCCGGTTCTTGAAGGGCATTTTTGCCGTTACTATACAAGCTGGGACCAGCATGTAATGGATACAACCCGGTTCAGGCAATGGAAACGGGACTTCGATTCCCTGCTAGCGATCCACCAGGTGCCGCAGTTGAATACGTTGCGTTTTATCAACGATCACACAGAGGGAATGCGCGTCGGACGCCCCACGCCCTATGCAGCTGTGGCCGACAATGATCTTGCCGTGGGCATGTTCGTGGAATACCTCAGCAAAAGCCCCATCTGGAATGAATGTGCCATTTTTGTCGTCGAAGACGACGCGCAGAACGGACCCGATCATGTGGATGCGCACCGGAGCACCGGCTATGTGGCAGGAGGATTCGTGAAAAAATCGTTTGTTGACCATACCCCCTATTCAACCTCCTCCTTCCTGCGTACCATCGAACTGATCCTTGGATTGCCGCCCATGAGCCAGTACGACGCCGCGGCAGAACCGCTCTGGCGCTGCTTTGATTCAAAAGCCAGCCATGCGGCATACCAGGTCAGGCCGCCTCAGACTGACCTTTTTGAGAAGAATACGGCCCTGAACGAATGGCAGCGGAAAAGCGAGAAATTCAACTTCGGCAGGGAGGATCGCGCTCCCGACCAGGAGCTTAACGCAGTAATCTGGTTTGCCTGCCGGGGCGGCTTCAGCCCCTGCCCCCCGCCCGTGCATTCCGCATTTATAAATGTTACCGATACGGATGATGATTAACAGGGGATCAAACATCCAGATTCTCAGGCCGCTTTTTTTTCCTGAAAAGTTGAGTTGTTCATTTATTAATTATACTTTTACAGGAAATTCCTGATTTTTATCTTTAGTAAAACCATACAACCGCCATGTCAGTTGAAATAACAAATGATCACCTGATTGCCGGTGACGACGTCAATCATGTTGCGTGTTCCAAAAACGTAAAACTGTTTTCAGAACCCGGGTTGCCTGATACCATCGTCATCCATTTTACTGCAGGGAGTTCCGCGCAAAGTTCGGCCGATTTTCTTGCCCGCAACGATGTCCAGGCTTCCGCCCACATCGTGATCGGACGCGATGCCTCCGTTTACCAGCTTGTGCCGTTCAACATCGTTGCCTGGCATGCCGGGGTGAGTTCGTACGGCAACCGGAACGGGATAAACAACTATTCAATCGGCATCGAACTTGACAATGCAGGGGGATTGACCAAGAGCGGGAATACCTATATATCATCCTTCGGCAAAACCTACCCCGAAAACGAAACGGTTTTTGCAACCCACCGGAATGAAACCGAACCAAAATACTGGCATGCCTACACCGAGGAGCAGCTTGCCAAATGCCGTGACATTTGCATAGCGCTCATCAGTTTTTACAAGATAAAACTGATCGTTGGCCACGAGGAGATCGCCCCGGGCAGAAAAACGGACCCGGGCCCGGCCTTTCCGCTTGACAAGCTCAGAAATGACCTGCTGCTCGACATTCGAAAAGATGCTGAGGCATTGCCGCTCTATGGCAAGGTTACCGCCTCCAAACTGAACATCCGCGTAAATCCGGGCCCGGATGAACTTATGAGCGCCCAGCCACTTGCCCAGAACACGGTGGTCAAGATCCTTGAATCAAGAGACGGGTGGTACAAAGTCCGGACCGAGACAGAAGGATGGGTGAAATCTGATTTTGTTCAACAAATCAACCAGTAATGATGAAACGTATTACCGTCCTGGTTTTTATTGCGCTCGTTACCTTCGTAGTAATCCTGCTTGTGAAACGACCGGATATCATAGGGACCTGGTGGCTCTGGCTCGTTGGGCTGGCCGGTCCGATCATTGGTTTTTTTCAGCGGATCATCCAGCAAGTCGAACAAAGCCGGTTCTTTAAACCGGCCGACAAGAAAGCCGATCCAAACGTTAAAACGGAAAAAACAGCCTAATTGAAGTATTGATTTAACAGCTAAAAAAAGTTTATCATGGAAAATAGTTCAACCACCGATCAAAATGCCGGAACCGACAGTGTGAAAAAATACTTTTTCCGGATCACGGCTGGCATTGAAGCAATTCTGGGCGCTATCCTGCTGTGCCTCGTCCTCGTTTATTTCATCAAGCACAGCATCGATCTCAGGACCATGGTTGCGCTCGCCCTGATCATCGTCTGGTTCGGCATTGTGATCATGTATCTCTCATGGGCGATCTATTTTTATAACGTGAATATGGGGCTTACCGATACCGACTGGAGGCACATTTTCGCGACCCGGGGTACCGACAATCCCATCGCCGAGCCGGATGTAAATCCAAATTCGGACCAGTCAATGGGACTGCCCAGCGGCACCATAAGGGCCATCATCGCACTTACCCTGCTTGTGGCTGTGTTGGCGCTGGCCATCATCTATTTCGGGGTCGACCGGTCGGTAAAGGAAAATGAGATCCTGGTCGACAGTCTAGATTTCTTTAAAACTGCCTTCCTCATGATGATCGCCTTCTACTTTGGCTCAAAATCGCTTGAGATCCTGAAACCGGGAAGCAACAGGAATATCCCCGGAACAACCGGCACCAGCGCCTCTGCGCCCGAAAATCAACCTGAGGCGAAGGCAGATACCCAGCAAAATATCGTTCCTGCTAACACCAATGAAAATGCTGCGGGTTAGACTTCTTCTGCTCACCTTAGCCCTTCTGTTCCTTTTATCCTGTAAGGATAAGAGGCAGTTTACCGTGGCCAGGATCAAGGATGCGGCGAAACTTGCCACCACCGAAACGGTCATCGAAAAGGTCGTTATCGGCAACAAGACCCGGAAAGTGCTGAAAATTTTCACCCTGGGCGAAGCCCGGTTCGTGTGTTTTTCAGAAGCCCGGGTCAAATCAGGCATCGATCTTAAAAAACTTACAAAAGATGATGTAAAGATCAACGGAAACCAGATAGAACTCCAGCTTCCCGCGGTGGAAGTGATCAACTTTTCCTATCCGTTTGAGAAATTCCGCATCGACTCCACCCTGCTCGACAACGGTTTCTGGGTAAGCATCAATGTGACCGACATGGAGGAATTTTTCAGGATGGCCGAACTCGACATCCGTGCCCAGCTCCCGTATATGGGCATCGTGGAAAGCACAGAGAACAAAACCAGGCAGATGATGGAGGTCCTCCTGCGCAGCATCGGATACCAGGATATTTACATTACCTTTCACAAGGGAACTCAGCTGATCCCTAAAGTCAACCTTAACGGACAGGAACCATGAAAAGCATTACTTCCGGTTTTACCTTCGTCATCCAGGCAATACTGGTGGTTGCCGGGGTACTGCTATTTGCCTACTTCGACCCGTTCGGGATCCTGGTCTCCACCAACCTGAAGTTAAAAGACACCCCAGCCCACATCCGCGAGATCAGGTCGATCGGCGAACTGATTACGGCTGAATACTATGGCGAGGTAATCTCCTCTTACCAGAGCATCATCTATATCCAGAAGGAAGAAGAGATTACCCGGACCAAAAGCAAGCTGGTCGAAATGGACTCGCTATTCCTGTTCCGGCTCAGGGAGCTGTCGGCCATCACAGACAAAAAACAGCGTAAAGCGCAGTTTGAAAGCACGCTTGACGAATTTAAACAGCATGATAATTTCGACGATTACCTCAGTGCGGTAAAGAAAAAATTGAAACTGAACTTCCTGAACAGCCTTTTTAACAACCTGCTCGAAAGCGATAACATAAGCAAACTGGAAAATGGCAAGGACTACTTAAAGACACTCCAGAACGAACAGGTCAGCGAGATTACGAAAGTCTATTCAAAGCGTGCCGTGCGAAAACCCCAGCTGATCCTGCTCGGGCGCGGCAAGGTGCAGGCCGGGTTCAGGTTCGGCAAACTGGATGCCAGGAACCTGGTTGTTGATACCCTTCGGAACAGGATCATCCTGTTCGGCATCCAGCCTGAGATTCTCTCCTGCGACATCAATCCATGGCTGATACCCGAACTGGGCATCAAAGGCTTTGAAATTGTGGCGGTGAATGGCAAGGCCGACAATCCCGCCATCCTGTACAAGGTGAAAAAAGCCTGCCTCGACTCGTTGCGGGCCAACGCCATGGCCAGCAATATCCTGTCTGCCGCAAGAACCAATGCAGAGCAGAACCTCCAGACACTTTTTTCGCTCCTGCTCGACGAACCCGGGATAGAGGTGAAGATAGAAAGCGACCTGTTGTCGTATTATCTGAAAAACCTGGCGCGCGACACCATTATAGACCCGTCGGAACTTGAAAACATCACCAAAGCGATTAATGGGGCGCTCAACCCCGCCGTTAACAAATCCGCCTCCGTGACTGATTCTGCCAGGGCCTTCGCCCTGCTCGACACCCTGAAACTGTGCAGGCTTGTCATCGGGCAACAGATTTTCCCGGTCAATCCCTTCTCTTTGCCGGTATACCAGTTGCTGGCCAATAACCGGATTGCCAGCAAAAACAAAGACAGCATCAGGACTGTCCTGAAAGCAAGGGTGAAGACGATCCAGTCAAATGCGAAATTATATGCCCTGTGGTTTTACCGGCCAGCCGATAAGAAATATTCTGTAACCGCCGAAGATACCACCGGCCAGGTTTACCATTCCTATCTGCTGCAATCAGACAGTCTGTTCAATTTAACCTTTGGCAGGATTTATCCCGACAGTTTGAAGATCAAGACACGGCGGTAATCTTTAATTTTCACGGGATTACTTCCTACAATGGTGTTCGTCTGAAATCCAAAAGGCACCCACATACCTATTATCGGAAAAAGTAACCTTTGTGCGCCTTTGTTCATCCTTCGTGCGCCTTCGTGGTTAAGTCGTTGAATTAACATTTTTATTTATTGATAATGCACCCCAATTCCATGGTTTATCAATATGCTTCTCAACAATATCAGAAGTAATATTTGGATTATATGATAACAAAGACCAATTCCATGGCTTTTTAATATGTTCCTCAACAATATCAGAAGTAATATTTGGATTATTAGATAACATTTGCCAATCCCATGGTTTGTTAATATG
>Ga0118677_10014896_pt1 | contig 10878 bp, 9 predicted proteins | sample AliMusrvi5mmetaG_FD_86154 | JGI IMG/M metagenome (GOLD analysis project Ga0118677, IMG submission 86154)
CTGTCAGGGTGGGCACCGTGCTGCACATCTCCCTGCAGATCTGCGCCCAACTTTCGATCATCGCGGAGCCGTTTCTACCGTTTTCCATAGCCAAAATCAGGCATACCCTCAATCTCCCGTCATTTAAATGGATGGATGCCGCCAACCTCAACTGGCTTACTGAAGGCCACCAGCTCAATGCACCGGAACTGCTTTTTGAAAAGATCGAAGATCCCGCTATCGAAGCCCAGGTTCAGAAACTACACGACACCCGGGCAGCCAATGAAGCCCTGCAGGCGAAAGCGCCTGTGAAGCCTGGCAAGGAAGCGGTAGGGTTTGAAGATTTCTCCAAAATGGATATCCGTGCCGGGACCATCCTGGAAGCTGAGAAAGTCGCTAAAACCGATAAATTGCTGAAGCTGAAGATCGACACCGGCCTCGACCAGCGCACCGTGGTTTCGGGGATCGCGAAGTTTTTCAATCCGGAAGATATTATCGGCCGGCGCGTCTGCATCCTGGTGAACCTGGCCCCGCGCAAGCTCAAGGGCATCGAATCGCAGGGAATGATCCTCATGGCCGAAAACCCCGACGGGACGCTGTTTTTCGTAACGCCCGGCGAAGGAACGATTGATGGGGCGGATGTGAAATGACGAAGGTTGTTTCCCTGCCTTCCAGGTTTTGACAACCTGGAAGGTAGGGAACGGACCCTAAAGGTTTGGAATAAAAACAGGCCGGAGATGTATCATGCAGTACCATTGGAACCTGGCAATTTTTACCACCTCTATAACCGGGGAATAAACGGCTGTGATCTTTTCCGGGAGACAACCAACTACGAACACTTTTTTAGTTTATATGTAACACACATCGAACCCGTTGCCGATACGTTCGCCTGGGTTCTGATGAAAAACCATTTTCATTTTTTGATCCGGGTTTAAGATCTTCAACCTCCCGCTGACCTCCCAGGCTTGGGAAACCTGGAAGGTCAAAAGGTTAAACCACCTTACCAGGCCTTTTCAAACCTTTTCAACGCCTACACCAAGGCCTTCAATAAAAAATACCACCGCACCTGTAGCCCTTTTGAAAAGAATTTCAGCCGCAAGAAAATCACCTCCCGCAGTTATCTGAAAAGAGTACTGCTGTACATTCACAACAACCCGGTTCACCACGGTTTTTGCCGGCATCCGTCGGAATACGCATGGTCATCCTATCTCAGTTGCTTATCCGTAAAACCAACGAATCTCCAGCGTGAAACCGTGATAGGCTGGTTTGACAGTCCCGGAAATTTTAAAACCTGCCACGAACAAAAAGTTGGAATCCGCGGTATTGAAGATTTACTGGGGATATAGGCAGCCGCCCGAACAACCTGATTGGTTTCCTGTCGGTGATTATAAAAAATAGTTTAATTTTGCACCTCGTTTGGCTCCGTAGTTCAATGGATAGAACGGAAGTTTCCTAAACTTTAAATGCAGGTTCGATTCCTGCCGGGGCTACACAAAAACCCTGTAAACGCCAGTGTTTACAGGGTTTTTCATTTTGACCGGCACCAAGATGACAACGAGATAACCCAATTCCGATTATTTGTTTTGCACACTATCGCCGGGACGAATGTGGTTCTTTTCCCATTTCGATATATCCGTATGGTTAACCTCCTGCTGCCATTGGTATTGCGATGAGGTATACAAGCCCACTGCCAGCAATAGGTAAAAAAGGATTCCGCCAACCAACAGAGCGATCCGCTGCCTGGCTTTCCTGCGGTAGTTTTCACGCCTCAGGTCGAGGATGTCCTGGATCATGGATAAACGGATCATGAAGGAACCCAGGAAAATAAGGATCATTTCCCAGGTTGAGTAGCTTTCGGTGGCATTCGCTGCAAGTTTCTTCTCGTACCATGCCTGGAGACGCTGTTCCCTTTCCGACCATGCCCGAAGTACCTTCTCCTGCTGGTCCGGCGTGATCTCCCTTCTATTGAGCTCAGCTTTGGCCTGGTCCATGGCCTCCTGCTGCCACTCCTCAGTCGTTCCATGTGCCATGGCGATGAGCTCTTCCGTCGGTCTTTCCGCGATGGGCGGGTCATATTCAATGATCATTGGCGCGGTTGGTTTGCTGTTTTTGCTTTATCCCCGGTTTTCATTGAAAGCCACCGCCAGGTTGAATAACTCTCCTGCAACCCGCTGCAGGCGGATCTCCTTCCAGGGTTTTATCCTGTTTCGATCACTTCCGGCAAATGCCCCCAGGTGGTCATTGAGGCCGATGTTGTGAAAACTGAACTGGAGGCCAAAAATCTCGACATAGGCGCATTTTTCTGCCGGGTTTATGTAAACGTCGGCGCCATATTCGGTGAAATCCATGCAGACCAGGTGCACCATAAGCCTGGTCGCTTTCCCTTTGATCAGGCCATAATGCAGCAGATTTTTATACGCGGTCCGCTTGATGGCCGCGTTGAGCAGGTTTACCGACGACAGCAGCAGAAAAACATCGCCGGCTGAATAGACATTCTCACAGGCAAGGGATTTGGCCTTTGAAACCTGCTCATCAGTAATTTCGGACATGAAATTCTCATCCCCGGTTTTTTCAACCAGTTCCCGTATCCGGCTTTCAAGCCATACAATATGTTGATCAGTGGCCGTCATATCTATACCTGAGGTTCATTCCTTTGCGCGGGGCTTCGTTCTCCGTGCTGAGACCTGGCATACAATCCGGTGCAGGATACCAGGACCACTGTCAGCACAAATTTATTCATATCGGTTTGTTTTCCAGTTGACCGGGGTGGGAAATTAAAGCATAATAAATGCAGGATCATCATTGTCAGGACATCTGCAGCAATTAAAACACCCTGTTGCCTCAACCTGCTGGTCAGCATAGGCATCCTTTTTAAACAGGACAATGAAGATGCCATCGGCATGACCTGTCGGGTATGACAGCCTGTACCGGTACAACCCGTTTGAAAGCCCGGTCAGGTCCTGGCCCGTGGATGAAAGGAGATATTTTGGCCAGTCGTTCATGTAATGGTCAAAATGAACGATCTGACTGCCGTCCCTGTCGAAGATCGTGAGGTTGAGGCTGTCAACCCGGCTGTGAAACGGGAACTTATGAATGGTAAAACAATCATTGTAATTATCCCCGTTGGGTGTGATGATATTCCCGGCCCACACCGTGTCATTGCCAATGATCTGCCGGGGTGGATTATTGCAGAGAAGGCATAGGTCATCGCTCAGTTTATAGGTAATCTGTGTGCTTTTTTTCGAACAGGCTGCCAGGAAAACAGGAACGAGAAGCAAAATCATTACCTTTTTCATAGTTGAATATTTTTCGATGATTCAATCTTCTGCTTCCACATGCTGTTGCAGCATTTCCCCTGACATTGGTCAGATCTTCAAGGAGATCACTTATGTCCGATCAGGTCAAGCACGCCATTGATAAAGGTAAGCGGGTGGGGTGGATTCCCCGGAACAAAAAGGTCAACATGGTATTTGCTGAGGAAGTTTCTGTCAAGGGCCTGGCTGCCGGCAAAAATTCCCCCGCTGAGGGCATCCGTGCCTGCCAGGATAACGATCTTCGGCGTTGGGATCGCATCATAGCAGATTTGCAACGCATCGGCCATGCTCCCCGATATGGGCCCGGTGATCACGACGCCGTCGGCATGACGCGGCGAAGCCACGAATTCAATGCCAAACCGTCCCATGTCGAAGTTGACATTCCCGGCGGCATTCAGTTCCATTTCCGCTGAATTATCTCCGCCTGCAGAGACCTGCCGCAGTTTCAGCGCGTGTTTGAACAGCGACCTGATTTCCCCGCGCACCCTGTCGGGATCAAGCCTCAAAGGCTGATCAGCACCGGCTTTGATCACCAGCTCCTCCCGGCTATTGGCGGCAATCTTATAATCGTTTGTGAACCGTATCTTCCCGGGTAGTGCAAATTCACACTCCCTGCAAAAAACACATTTCCCCAGGTTGATGGAACACGGACTTGTTGCAATGGCATCCACCGGGCACAGTTTCTGCACCATCTCCGCCTCCAACGGGGTAATGTCCCGGCTAATGACAGGCCTTCCCCTGAAAATTGCCGGCAACTCTACTCCCCGCAGATCCGGCACATACTGCCTGCCATGACGGCGAAAAATATTTATCTCCTTAAACGGCATCCCTTATCTCGCTAATTTTTACCATTTTACCATTTTGCAATTTCACCATTTCACCATTTCGCTACCTCGCTACCTCAACCCTACAGGTCATTCCCACAATACGACAAATTAAAACTCTTGTTGCACAGCGGAAAGTCGGAAATCTCCTGGTTTCGCACGGCCAGCGCCAGAGCCATCCAGTTATGGAACGAAGGATCCTTTGCCTTGTAATGAACGATCTCCCCGGAATCCCCGGTGACAGCCACGTGACATATCTCCCCGCGCCACCCCTCGACCATTGAAATCGCCAGCGATGACGGTGCGAATTCCGAATCGTATACCGGTCTTCCAGCCTGTTTGAATCCTGAATTTTGAATATTCCCAATCTCCTTCACCATCTCCCTGATCACGGCCACCGATTTCTCAACCTCCATTTTCCTCAGCATGGCCCTCGACCACACGTCGCCCTTGTGCAGCATCACCGGTTCATACATATGACCAACATAGGCAGAGAAAGGATGCGACCACCGGATATCGCGGTACATCCCGCTGCTCTTTGCAGCCATGCCCACCGCGCCGATCAGCGAGGCCTGCATGGTGGTCACCTTCCCGGTTCCCTCAAAACGGCCAAGCACGCTGGGCAGCGAGAAGAGGCTGCCGGTAACCTGGAGATACCGTTCTTCCACTTCCTCCAGATTTTTCAAAACAACTGCAATGATCTCCTCCGTCAACGGGTAATTTGTTCCCCCGGGCCGTATCAGCCCTTTTCCGAACCGGTTCCCGCACCACAGCTGGGTCGTGTTGATGACAATGGTGCGCAGGGCTTCATTCACTACCTGCCCGAACTGGTAGGCGATATCGGTGCAAAGGGCAGCGGTGTCGCCAATGTGAACGGCGATGCGCTCGAGTTCCAGGGCGATGACCCGTTCACGGGACAAGTTCTGTGGAATCTCCATTCCTGCCAATGATTCGATAAGGCCGGCATAGGCCATGGAATGACCGGTTACCGTATCGCCGGCAATGCTTTCCGCCAGTACCGACTGCTGCAAAATCTCCTTCTTTTCTGTAAATAGTTTTTCAACGCCCCGGTGCTGGTAACCAAGCTGTATTTCAAGATGAAGCACCTTCTCCCCGTGGCAAATGAACCGGAAATAACCTGGTTCGATGATGCCGGCATGAATGGGCCCCACGCCAACCTCGTGGAGATCCTCTCCTTCGATGGTATAAAATGGGTAATTATCCATCACTTTTTCAGCATCCGGCCGGTTAAACGGGTAACGGACCGGTTTCAGCCATGGGTGCCCGGCAAAATCAACCTTGAAATTCTCATGGATCTCACGTTCAAATGCATGAAACTGGAAGTGTTTTGCGGTGAGGGACTGCAGCAAAATCCCCGGCTCCAGGGGTTGTTCATGTGAAAGAATTACAACGGCATGATTTTCATCGGCCGCCATGCAGCAGATGAACCGGTATGCGTTTTCCTGCTCCAGGACAAAATAGGCCACGCAGTGCGTGCCCTCCTCCCCCATCATCAGGTCAATGAAGTCCATGAATTCAGGATATTCCAGCACCGGGATGTCGGCCAACTTCACCGTTCCCGGGTTTGAGAGCAATTCGATGTATCTCTTGTCCGTCATTATTTTGGCAAAGCGTTAATGATCGATTCTATCAGTTGCCTGAATGGCGCAGGTTGCACAAAACATATGAAGATGACCAGTCCGAACAACACATACTGGCTTGCCGACTGCCAAGGATTCACCCTGATCATCTCATGAAGCGGTTTTTCGCGCGGTTGGGAGTAGACGATATGCAGCACGCGGGTGAGCAGGGCGTACAGCACAAAACAGAGCAGGAGTGCCGTAGCTGCGAGCAGCAGGTAATCGTGCGTGCCCACCATGGCTTTCATAAGGTATAGTTCCGAGATGAACATCCCGGAGGGCGGAATGGCCGTGATGCAGAGGAATCCCAGCAGCAGGGCGGTGGCGCCGGCAGGGTAAAGCGCCATGTAATTGCCCGATTCGTCGAGCTTATAGGTTCCCATGACCTTGTACGACTGCCCCATCTGGTAGAACAAACCCGCCTTGGTAAAGGAGTGCAGAACAATATGCAGGATTGCGGCATAATAACCAATTCCGCCGACACCCAGGGCAATGGCCACAATACCCATATTTTCGAGGCTGGAATAGGCAAGCATGCGCTTGTTGTGCTTGGCTTTGAGCATGTAGCCTGCTGAAACAAGCAGCGAGAGCACGCCCGACATGATCAGCACATGATTCATGAAGGGAAGGATCGTGGTAGCCGAAAAAAGTGCGTAGATCCTGAAAATAGCAAGAAACCCGACATTCATCAGCGTAGTGGAGATAAAGGCGCTGATCGGCGGGGGTGAAACTGTGTGCGCATCCACGGTAACAGTGTGCATCGGGAAAAGTCCCATTTTGGTGCTATAGCCAACAAGAACAAAAACAAAGGCAATTTTCAGGTACATCGGGTTGGCCTTTCCGGCAATTTCGGTGATGCTGCTGAAGGAGAGGTGAAGCAACCGCGCGTCGTGAACGGTAAAACCAAGGAAAAGGATGCCCAGGTATGCGAGGGCGATCCCCACCGAACATACGAAGACATACTTCCATGTAGCCTCCAGCGCCATCGCGGTGCGGTCGTGATAGATCAGGGCAGCCACGGCCAGCGTGGTTGCTTCCACAAAGATCCATACGGTGGTCATGCCGTTTGCCAGGTAAGCCCCCGACATGGAGGCGATCAGGGCGATGAGGGCGGCATGATAGATGGCATAAATTCTCGGTTTGGCATCCTTCACGTAGATAAAACCATGATAGACCGTAGTCACCGAGAGTATTGAAAGAATGGTAAGCAGTAAAACTCCCAGCGGGTCGAAGGTGAAGTAATCCAGCACGGTTTCGCCAAGGTGAAGCCAGCAATAAGCCGAAAATCCAATATGTATGGCCACGTATGCCATGGTTACGGTCCTGGCCAGCAGTTTGTGATGCACCAAGCCGACAAGCGCGCCCATCAGCATCGATATCACGAAAAACCCAACCAATATGAATCCTGTTCCAAACATTCCTCTAAATTCAGCTTATTACAGTTTATATTCGCAAAAACGCTGTATTTCCGGCACCTGCCGCGTACAACGATCAATCATCCTTAAGCATAGTCAATTCATGCGCATGCTGTTTCAGCCTCATCACAAAAATCCCGAGGATCAGCACGCTGACAAAAATATCGAGCAGGATACCGATGTTGATCAGCATGGGCATCTCGCTTCCGATGGCCAGTGAAAGCAGCAACACGGCGTTTTCGATGACCAGGAATCCTACCAGGTGTGAAAATATTTTCTTGTGTGAAATGATCATGAACAGACCTGTATAGACGGCAAAAAAGGCAACGATGAAATAGATCATGTTCGACGGCGTGGTATTGAGAGAAAATGAGACCACGATGCTGACCATCAGCCCGAGTGTTATGAAAAGCAGGGAATAAAATCCCGGAAGTGCCTTGTCGTGCACCCTGGCCTCGCCGGTTTTTGCAATGATGCGGAAGAGCAGGTATGGAACAACGATCACCTTGAAAACCAGGGTTTCGAGTGCGACAAAAATCAGTGTACCCGGGGTTATGGCATCGAGTTCAAGAAACGAAAGGATAAAAAGCAGTACGCCCTGGAGTGCGATCAATCCTGCATAGATGCGAAAACGCTCAGTCATGCTGAGGTAGATCAGGGTGATGGCAAAAACGATGACGACCAGGACATTCATGTTAACTGATCATTTTAAAGGTGATCAACAAGACGAGGATGAATGCCACCAGGGCAATGGAACTCAGCGTAACGATGAATTGCGGGTTGCGGGCCAGTTTCTTTCGCGCCCTGAACGACTCCATCAGTCCGATCAGAACGGCAAAAACAGCCTGGATAACAAGGCATGCGCCAGCCCTGGCAGCCAGTTGCAAGGTAAATCCACCCTCGCCTGCCATTCCACCGGAATTATTCATAACCAGCGGCAAACCATCGGCCGGAAGCAGGAAGTTGGTGATCAGCAGCCCGTACATGGCGAATTTCAGGTTGGTCCCAATGTGGATGAGTGCCAGGTCAAAGCCGCTGTGGTCGAGTATCATCACCTCATGAATCATGGTCAGTTCGAGGTGCGTTTTCGGATCATCCACCGGCATCCGGCTGTTTTCGATCATAGCGATCTGGATGAGCAGGTACACCGCGATGAATCCTATGATGAAGGAGTTATTCCCGGCAAACTGGAACGATTCAAAAATCTGCTGCATGGATGTATGGCCGGTAAGCAGGGCGAGGGTGCCAAACAGGATGAAAAAGGCAGGTTCGGCCAGCATGGAGTAAAGCGCTTCCCGGTTTGCGCCCATACCTTCGAAACTGCTGCCTGTATCAAGCGCCCCCATGATGAAAAGGAATTTACCCAGTGCCAGCAGGTATGCGAACAAAACGAAATCTCCTTCGAAACCAAAAAGGGGATGTGTTCCGGGGAATGGTAAAAGCAGGATGGCGCAAAGTATGGTTGAAAGATAGATCACCGGGGCGAGCCGGAAGATGTAGCTCGTGGTGGTACTTATCACGCTGCCCTTGTGCAGCAGGACCCAGATGTTTTTCCAGGGCTGGAGGATGCCGGGCCCCTTCCGGCCGCTGGCCATGCTTTTAATGCGGAGGATGATCCCCGGGAAAAACACTGCTGTGACGATGGCCAGTAAGATTACCATCAGAGAAGTTTCATATAAAGCAATGTGAAAATGAGCAGCATGAATACAAAGGCATATAAAATGTAATGCTGAATGTTCCCGGTCTGCAGCCGGGCAATGTTCTTCAGGGCCAGCATGGCATAATCAAGTATCTTTTTTGTCCATGAACTGAAGAAATCCACAGGGCGAAGGCTGAAGGAACGCTTTCCGGGAAAAATATCCTCTTCGCTTATTTGCCGGTATTCTGGATTCGCGTGCAGTAACGGGTCGGCAAGTTCCGCGAAATTTGCCGAGAACGAGCCCGGGGTGTACTGCTGGCGGGCTGTCCCTGCAGTATAGCCGCATCCCCAGGTAGGACCATACACAATTTCTTTGGGCTTTACAACGTGTTTCCTCACCATCATCAGGGCAATTGCAGTGATCACCAGGATGATTCCGACAAGGCTGATTTTTGACAGGGCATGGATGAGCGGGACGACGACCGGTAACGGATTAACATGGAACTGCGACCCGATCATCCCCATGATGGGCGATAAAAACAACATCGGTGAAAGTCCCACAAGCAGGATCATCGCGGCAATGAACAGTTTCGGAAACAGCATCGCCGGGGTCACTGCGTTTTCATCCATGTGAATATTGGTTCGCTGTGTTCCAAGAAAGGTAAGGCCGGTGGCTTTGGAAAATCCGAACAGGGCGAGGCCTCCTATGAGCGCGAGTGCCAGGATGGTCATGAGCATCGACATGGTCTGGAAAACCGAGGTTGCCTGCAGCCCGGCAAAAAGCCCGTAATAGATAAGTATCTCCGAGATAAACCCGTTGAGCGGGGGCAAGGCACAGATGGCTGCAGAACCGAAGAGGAACAGCCCGGCTGTCCGCGGCATCTTGTGGATCAGGCCTCCCAGCCGGGCAATATCGCGCGTATGGGTTGCTTTGTAAACTGAACCGGCACTGTAGAACAGCAGGGATTTGAAGAGAGAATGGTTCAGCACGTGGAGCAGCCCGCCGCCGAAGCCTAAGATGACCAGGGCAGGGCGGTTCAGTCCCAATCCGATGGCACCCAGTCCGAGGCCGATGCCGATGATCCCGATATTTTCGATGGTTGAATAGGCCAGGAGTTTCTTAAGGTCGGTTTGCATGATCGACATCATAATGCCGTATAGCCCGGTGAGGGTGGCGATGATCATGATGATGATGCCGATCAGGTAGGCATCCGACTGAACACAGGTGAGTACACGTACGATCCCGAAAATGCCCATTTTGATCATCACGCCCGACATGACCCCCGAAACGTGCGATGGCGCTGCAGGGTGGGCTTCAGGGAGCCAGGTGTGGAACGGGATAAATCCTGCTTTGATGGCAAAGCCGGCAAAGAACAGGAAGAAGATCGGGGTGTTGGGATGACGTGAAAAAAAGAGCTGCAACCCGTCAAACCCGAATTTACCGGTGTCAGCTTCCACCAGCAGGAAGGCAATAATCAGCAGGACCAGTCCCACATGCATCTGGATCAGGTAATTAACGGCTGTTTTGAGGGTGCTGCGCTTCTGCGCATCGAACAGGATCAGCATGAATGATGAAACGGCCATTAATTCCCAGGCAATAAGGAAGGCTGTGCCATCGCGGAGTGTCAGCACGCACAGCATGGAAAAGTGGAGCCAGGTATAACTGAAATAATGGAGGGCAAACTGGGCCGGCGTTTTAGAGGTGCGGTAGGGTGCGAGATATCCGTTTGAATAGAGAAGCCCGGTGAACACGGTAAAGTTGGTAACAAGGATAAAGAAGGCGCTGAGATTGTCGAGTGTAAAAGTGATCGACCCCAGGGGGCCGCCGGCAACAAAGCTGACCGGCAGGTTCAAAGGCTGCATCAGTACCGTCATTGAAGGCCAGGATGTGAGGATAATAACAAGGATGGTAATGGCTACAGTATAATAGTAACGTATCCCGGAAGGCATAACCAGGATAAAAAACGACAGGATGACCGGTGCAAGAAGTGCCAAGTTTTCCACAGGGAGTGCAAAGTACGAACATTTACCGCAGGAAACCGTTAAAACCGGGCAGTAGTTATAAAC
>Ga0118677_10014897_pt1 | contig 10878 bp, 8 predicted proteins | sample AliMusrvi5mmetaG_FD_86154 | JGI IMG/M metagenome (GOLD analysis project Ga0118677, IMG submission 86154)
CTCTTGGCAGAGACCAGCAGAAAAAAGCGTCCCTCCACGCCGGTCATCATTTGAAAGCTGCCGTCTGCCGTTGAAACAGCCGAGGCAATCGCTTTTCCGTCGTTGTACAGAGTAATGGCAGCGCCAGTCACCTTGGCGCCCGATGCATCGGTAACCACGCCGCGAATGGAAGCAGCCTGGCAGAATACGGAAACAAAAAAGAAGAGAATTACGGCTAGAAAAGAAGGCAATGCGCGGCTCGATTGCGCGCGCAAGAATGCAGGAACTGGCATGGAAGCTCCTTCGTCCCCCTCGGAACGTAAGCGGGTGATGACGCGAGGACCGGTCTCCTGACTTGCGCCTTCTCCAGCCTCCTTCCCAAAAGCAAAGCCCGCGGGCTTGCCTCCAGTGGTTGGCATCGGGCTTCCAAATATCTGCCTGGAATCCCTGGCTGGTTTCCTGCCGCGGTCTCAACCTCAGACCTTCAGGCGGGTGCGCTTACAGTTGCGGGGCAGTGGCGGAATTTCACCGCCTTCCCGAGCATCCTGGCGATTGCCATGATGAACAGCCTCTCCAGGTGGAGAAGCATACGGAACGCCATGGAAGCGTTTTCCACGACATCAACTTTTATAGTCGCCGAGGGGCCGCCGCGTCAAAAACCCTGGGAGGTCGGGGGCGGTCGACTTGAATGAGAGATCCCCTTGAAAGTGATTGCGCAGAACCAGCGCGGAAGAAGAATATGGTGACCCCGGGCTGATTCGAACAGCCGACCTGCGGTTTAGGAAACCGATGCTCTATCCAACTGAGCTACGGGGCCACGTTTGTAATCAATCATATAGAAGACGTCAGTGGGATTCCAATTCGCTTGAGTTCCCGCGAATTCAATACAATCTGCCCGTCAACAGGTTAGCATCACAAAACTCCCAAACGCCAACACATCAAAGCACGAATGACAGTGCCGCGGCAAAAGCCAACCCGCATACCGAAATAATCGTCTCGCTCACCGACCACGTTTTGATCGTGTCGATGACGCTCATGTTGAAGTACTCCTTCACCAGCCAGAAGCCGCCATCGTTCACATGCGAAAAAATCAACGAACCCGCTCCCGTCGCAATGGCCAGCAGTTCCGGGTGAACGTTGGTCCCGGCGAGCGCAATCGGCGCCACAATGCCCGCCGCGGTCGTCATGGCCACAGTGGCCGAACCCGTTGCCAAGCGCATCATCGCAGCCAGCAACCATGCCAGCAGCAGCAACGGGATGTGGCTGTTCATCGCGATCGCGATGATTGCCTGCGCAACCCCGCTGTCTTGCAGTACCCGTCCGAATCCTCCGCCAGCGCCAATCAGCAGCGTGATTGCCGCCGTTGGCGCCAGGCACTCATTGCTGAAGCGCAGCACCGTGGCGCGCGAAAATCCCCTCATGCGTCCGAGGGTAAAAAAGCTGAGCAGCGCGCCGATCAGCAGCGCCATATCGTCGCTGCCCGACAGGTGCAGTCCCTGATTCAGAGCGCTCCCGGGCGTCGACAAAGCGTCAGCCCAGCTTCCCACCATCATCAGCAACAGCGGAAACAGGATGGTGAACAACGCGATTCCAATGCCCGGCAGGCTGCATCCCTCTTCCACTTCGACAAACTGGTCGGCCATCGGATTGTCTGCGGGCAGCTTGACGTGCGGCGCAATCAGCTTTGCGTAGATCGGCCCCGCTATCAGCGCCGTAGGAACGCTGATCAGCAGCGCGTAAAGAATTGTGCGGCCAACGTCAGCATGGTAAAGCGCAACCCCGAGCAGCACCGCCGGATGCGGCGGCACCAGCCCGTGAACCACCGACAGCCCCGCCAGCATGGGCAACCCCACCAGCACCAGCGATGTCCCCGTGCGCCGCGCCACGGTGAACACAATCGGAATCAGCAGGACGAAACCCACTTGAAAGAATGCCGGCAGTCCCACGATCAGCGCGATCACCGCCATCGCCCATGGAATGCGCTTCTCGCCGAACAGCCGGATGAGTGTGTGCGCAATCTGGTTGGCCGCGCCCGACTCGGCCATCATTTTGCCTAGCATTGTTCCCAGCGCCACGATGATGGCAATGTGCCCCAGCGTCCCGCCCATTCCCGCCTCAAAGGAATGAATCACCGCGGAGAGTTGCATGCCCGTGATCACCGCAAGAAACAGCGAACTGAGCAGCAGCGCGATAAACGGATTCAGCTTGGCCACGGCCACCAGCAGAATCAAACCGACGACCGAAGCCAGGGCCGAGACAAGCAGAAAAATATTGTGAGAATCGATCATAGACAGGCTGCTGCGTTGCCCTTCATTTCAGGTTGAAATGCGGTTGGCAAAAGAGTCTACTCCCCCGGCGCCTTGTAGGCCACGCAATCAATCTCCACCTTGCAATCCACAACCATGTGCGAAGCAACGCAGGAGCGGGCCGGCGGATGTTCGCCGAAGTATTCTTTGAAGACCCCATTGAACGCCGCAAAGTCGCGCGGATCATCGAGCCAGACGCTGCATTTCACCACGTGTTCCGCGCCGTACCCGGCTTCTTTGAGAATCGCAAGAAGATTGCCAATGGCCTGTCGCGATTGCGTCACGATATTTCCCTCAACCAGTTGTCCGTCAACCATCGGCACCTGGCCCGATACATAAAGCCAGCCGCCGGCCTCTACCGCCCGCGCAAATGGCAAATGCTGTCCGCCCACGCCCTTGCCGCCTTCCACGCCATACCGCTTGATGCTCATTCCGCGCTCCTTTAATCACTGAACCCAGGTTGTTTTGCCGCGAGGCAAGTAGCGGCCCGCCCGCTCCCCGGTTGCCCCTTCATTCGTATACGACAGAATCCCGTTCACCCAAACCGCCCTGATCCCCTCAGCCCTCCGCTCAGGATTGGAATAGGTGGCCGTGTCGATGATCTTCTCCGGATTAAAGAGCACCAGATCGGCGAAGTAGCCCGCGCGAATCAGCCCGCGCCCTGCCAGGCCGAATCGCTGCGCCGGCATTCCCGTCATCTTTTGAACCGCTTGCTGTATCGTGAACAGCTTCTCTTCGCGGACGTAGCGGCCCAGCACGCGCGGAAACGTTCCCCAAAGCCGAGGATGCGGCCTTGGATCGCAAGGCAATCCATCCGATCCGATCATCGTCGCCGAGTGCTGCAGAATCCGCCGCATGTCATCTTCAGAGATGCTGTGATAGATGGCTCCAGCCGGTTGCAGGCGCCGTGCAGCTTCCATTTGCGTCACTCCCCAACTCGCCGCGATTTCGTCAATCGTTGCTCCGGCAATCTCCGGATGAGGTGTACTCCAGGTAATCGTAATCTTGACGCGTTCGTCCACTTGTCCCAAATCCAGAGTGCTTGAGCCCGCTGCATAGGGATAGCAATCGCATCCGGCCTGTTGCATGGCCCGCGCCGCATCCAACTCGCGCAACACCTCGCCGCTCCGTCCCCAGTTGTCGATGCCCGCGCATTTCAGGTGCGAGATGATCACCGGCACGTGATTCAAACGCCCGATCTGGAACGCCTCGTTCATCGCATCAAGAATGGCCGCAGTCTCCGTGCGCATATGCGTTGTGTAGACCGCTCCCGCCGCAGCAAGCGGCTCTGCTAGCGCAATTACCTCTTCGGTTGTAGCCGCATTCGCCGAACCGTAAGCAAGCCCTGTGCTCAGCCCCAGCGCGCCCGCGTCCAGCGCCTCGCGCAACTGCGCCCGCATCGCTTCAATCTCCACACTGGTCGCGGCCCGGTCGAGCCGGTCCATATGGTTGTTGCGCAATGCCGTGTGTCCAACCAATGCCGCAACATTCACGGCAGGCCGCGCCTCACGGACTGCCGCAACATAATCCGCAAACCTTGCAAAACGGAAATCGCCGGCGTCTCCAAGCAGGTTCATCGGGTCGGGCAATTCCCCGCGTAAACCCACCGGAGCCGCGCTGATGCCGCAGTTGCCCACAATCACCGTCGTGACGCCCTGCGAGAGCTTGGGCAGCATCGCCGGCTTGCGAATCACCGCGACGTCATCGTGCGTATGAACGTCGATAAACCCCGGCGCCAGCGAAAGCCCCCTCGCGTCCACAACCGAATCGGCGCTGCCATCAAGGTTCGTCCCGATCCCGCAAATCCGGCCATCACGAATGGCCACATCCAGAACTTCAGCGGCCGACCCGCTGCCGTCCAGAACGCGCGCATTTCGAATAAGTGTGTCGCAACTCGACATATCTGCTCACTAAGAATATAGGCTATCTATATCGCGGCCCCAAGACTTGCGACGGTTCAGTCTTGGGATAAGCAGGAGATTCGCACGGTGAACACCAAAGCTCTGAGCAACGAAGGCCCCACCACCCGCATCACCGCACTCAACAAGGGCCTTGGCTTCCTCGATCGCGCTCTCGAAGCGGAAGAGATTGCCAGCCGCGGCTGGAACCTGCTGCATGAGGACCTCAGCCTGCCTGCTGCTGTGCTGAACCAGGACAAGCTGATCAACAACCTGCACTGGATGCGGGATTTCATCGCGGCGTACGGAGTCAAGCTCGCTCCCCATGGCAAAACCACCATGGCTCCCAAACTCTTTGAGATGCAGTTGCAGGCCGGCGCATGGGGAATCACCCTCGCCACCGCTCATCAGTCGCTCGTGGCCCATGCTCACGGCGTACGCCGCGTCCTGATGGTTAATCAACTTGTGGGCAGAGAGAACATGGCCATCGTTGCCCGCCTGCTCGAGGACCCCGGCTTCGAGTTCTACTGCCTGGTGGATTCGGCTGCCCAGATCGATCAGCTCGGCGCGTTCTTCTCCGAGCGCGGCCAGTGCCTGCGCGTCCTGCTCGAATTGGGCGTCGATGGCGGCCGCACGGGCATTCGCAATGAAGAACAGCTGCAGTCCGCACTTGCCGCCCTGGCCCGCTGGCCAAAATCGGTTGCTCTCTGCGGAATCGAAATCTACGAAGGCGTTCTCGATGACGAAGTAGCCATCCGCGAGTTCCTGCAACATGCGGTCGCCGTCACAAGAAAGTTGATTGCCGAGGGCCGCTTCCAGCGCGCGCCCGCCCTGCTTTCGGGCGCGGGCTCTGCGTGGTACGACGTCGTCGCCGAAGTCTTCACTGCAGCGAATTTCGAGGATACCGTCGAAATCGTACTGCGCCCCGGCTGCTATCTCACCCACGACGTTGGCGCGTACCGCGAGGCTCAATCAAAAATCCGGCAGCGCAACCCCATCGCCCGAAAGATGACGGCGGGCCTGTTACCCGCTCTCCATATCTGGGCCTATGTGCAGTCAGTGCCTGAAGCCGAAAAGGCAATCATCGGCATGGGCAAGCGCGATGCCGCGTTCGATGCCGGACTTCCCTGCCCCGCCTTGCATTTCAGGCCTGGCGAGGCGGCTCCCAAACCAGCTCCCGCGCACTGGGCTCTGACCAAGATGATGGACCAGCACGCCTATCTGCGCATTGCGGCAGAAGACGATCTGCGCGTTGGCGACATGATCGGCTTCGACATTGCGCACCCCTGCCTGACCTTCGACAAGTGGCGCACGATCCCAATACTGAACGCCAACTACCAGGTCATCGACATCGTTCAGACGTTCTTCTAATGCGCAAACTTGCAGTTCAGAATGGCCACACCAACCCCTACCCCCTAACCACTAATCACTGCCTTTATCACGCTTCATGCGCCGTAGGCACGTGCGGCTGCGGCATCAGTTCCGTCAGCGCAATCCCGGCCAGGATGCACAGCGCCCCTGAAGCCGGCCGCATCCCCAGCCGTTCTCCCGTCACAAGAAACGAAGTGATCCACGCAAACACCGGCTCCATGGTCAGCAGCAGGGCCATGTGCGTGGGCGGCAGCACTCGCTGTGCCCAGCTCTGAATCGAGAACGCGGCGGCGGTTGCCAGCACGGCCGCAATTCCCAGCGCCAAAGCCAGTCGCGGCGTCCAATCAATGTGCGGTCGCTCGATAAACGGCAAGCTCAGCGCCATGAAAATCGCGCAAAACCCCACCTGCAGCAGCGCCAGTTGCTGAAATCCAATCTTCGGCGAAACATGGCTCAGCGCAAGGCAGTGGAATGCAAAACCAAGCGCACACCCAAGCGTCAGCACATCGCCCAGGTTGATGGATGTCATGTCCGGCAGAAAATTCGTGGCGCGCACCAGCACTGAAGCTCCTGCCTGGCTTTGCGCCGCTGCCGGCGCGGTCAGCAGCACAATTCCAGCGAAAGCCAGCGCAGCACCCACAAAGGCATTCCAGCGCGGCCGCAGCGCCCCCGGCGGACGCAGCCCTGGAATCGACGACAGAAGCGGCACCATCACCACCAGCAGCCCGGTAATGAACGCCGACTTTGAAGGCGTGGTCCGCGCCAAGCCCGTCGTCTGAAACTGGTAGCCGGTAGCCAGGCAAAGCCCCACCACCGCGCCCGCTCCCACCTGCCAACGTTTCATGCCGCGCCAGTAGCGGTGATAGACCAATGCCAGCACCGCAAACGCCAGCGTCATGCGCACCAGGTTAAAGGCCGCCGGCGAGGCGTCTGAAAGCGCGCCCTTGATCACCACAAAGGTCGAACCCCACACCGCAACCACAAACAGCATCAGCAGATACGCGCGCAGTTTCATCTCTTTGAATTATGTCAGCAAGGGCGCGAGGGCCGCGAAGGTCACAGGGCTCGGGAAACCGCTTCGGGCTTCCTCGCCCCGCCCAAACGCATCCAAACAGGCAATAAAGACGCAGGTAACCTGCATCTTCAAGGTGGCTTCATCATGCTCATCTCTATGTCAAAACAGGATTGGCTCTTCATCGTCTTCCTCTTTTCCGCTGTCGTAGTCTTCGGCAACGGGATTCATTACGTGCTCTTCCGGCTGCTCCACAAACAACAGAAGGGCGCGCGGCGCAGCATCGGAATCGGCACCTACCTTGCCAAGCCCGCTCGGGCGGTCTTCCTTACCATCGGACTGCTGATTATCCTTCCCTACATTCCCAAGATTCCGCTGCTCCTTCGTGAACGCATCGAGCAGTTCGCCGAGATCTTTCTCGTCTTGTTTCTTGGGTGGCTGGCGATTGGCGGAATTTACGTACTCCAATCCCTGTCGCTCATCCGATTTGACACCACCGTGGCCGACAACCTGCGCGCTCGCAGCATTCATACCCAAATGCAGTTTTTTCGGCGACTGATCATCGCATTTGTGGTGATTTTGGATGCGGGCGCTTTGTTGTGGAGTTTGCACGACGAACGCCTCTGGAAGTACGGCACCGGGCTGCTAGCTTCTGCGGGGCTCGCCTCGCTGGTCATCGCGGTCGCCGCCAAATCCACCGCCTCCAACCTCCTCGCAGGATTGCAGATCGCGCTCAGCGAACCCATCCGCATCGACGACGTGGTAGTGGTCAAGGACGAGTGGGGCCGCATTGAAGAGATCACCAATACCTACGTGGTTGTGAAAATATGGGACGAGCGCCGCCTCGTGGTGCCGCTCAGTTTCTTTATTGAAGAACCCTTTGAGAACTGGACTCGCAACCGGGGAGATATTCTTGGCACGGCATTCCTGTATGTCGATTACTCTGTGCCCGTCGAGCCTCTACGCGCGGAGTTGCAGCGTGTTGTGAGCCAGTCGCCGCTGTGGGACAAGCGCGTCTGCGGCCTCCAGGTAACCAACCTCACCGATCACGCAATGGAATTGCGCTGCCTGGTCAGTTCTGCAAGCTCCCCGCAAAATTTTGACCTGCGCTGCATGGTGCGCGAAAAGATGATCGAGTTTCTGCAGGCCAACTATCCGCAAGCCCTGCCCACCCTGCGCGTCGCAACGACAGAAATCGCCCAGTAGCCAGCCGATGCGCTACAAGTTTCTGCCCCATCCGCAAACCCCGTCAATCACACCCCAAGCTACTAACCGGCCGAACGCTTTTATGAGACGGCTGTCCAAGTCAAGGTGTTTTTGTTTTTTCCTTCATTGGAGTGTTTTTGTTTTTGCCTTTGTTTTTGCGGTTGCTGTTGTTTTTCGGATTCATCTCGGGCTTCTATCCGCACTCTGAGTGAGCCCGCTGCGGGCTCGGTGCCTGTTGGGACCCGACGTTGATGAATTGGGGCTGCCATCTGTAGCACGGCCTCAAAGGGCCAAGCCGACCGGCGCAGTCACCCAGGTTCGAGATTGTTTTTGCCTTTGCAAGCTTTTCTCAGGTGGTTCGATTGTGGTTCAAAAGACCGATTCAGGCTGCCGCTGTCTGGGCCGGCTGTGGAAACGGTTGGAAGCTTTTGCCGCTGCGCCACATGCTGTGCAGCAGCACGGCCAGTTTGCGGGCCACGGCTACCAGGGCTCGCTTGCCTCCCGTCGCGGCCAGTTTCAGCCCCCAGCGGCGCAGGGCCGAGTCCGGGCCGAAGCGGCCCAGCATGTATTGCGCCGACTGCACCAGCAGACTGCGCAAATAGTTGTCTCCGGCACGTGTGATGCGCCGTTGAGGATCGGACTCCCCGGATTGACTCTGTGCCGGGCGCAGACCCAGAAAAGCTCCCGCCGAGCGGTTTGACAATGCCGCCCCAGGCTGGTCGAGCGTGAGCACGCAAGCCGAAGCGACTACCGAACCCACGCCCGGTGTGGTGCGCAGCAAGCCGATCTCCGGGTACTTCGCGGCCAGCTTCTCGATCTGTCGGTCCAAGCCGCCGATCTGCCCGTTGAGCAGGGCAATCTGTTCGATCAGTGGAGCCGTCGAGGCGGCCAGCGCAGCAGGAACCGAGCTGGGCACGCGCCTGGGAAACGCTTCCGGGCTACAGGCCGGAAGACGTCCGCAGGCGCTCTTGACCAGGCCGCGCAAGGCGTTCAGCAGCAGGGTGCGCGCACGCACCAGCGTGGCCCGCACATGGATCGGGTTCAGATCCTGCTGCCGCTGCTGGCTGCGGTGCTTAACCGGTGACAACAGCTTCGGATCGTGAGCCGCAAAGCGCGCCAGCAGTTCGGCGTCGTTGCGGTCGTTCTTCGACACGCTGGCGGTGATGGCGGATATCTTGCGAGCGTTGGCCACGATCGCCTGGTGGCCCAACTCGGTCAGCAACCGGCTAACCCAGGGCGAATGCGTGCCGGTTTCCATAGCGATGCGCAGTTCGGGCTGGCCTTCAAAATGCCTTCGCAAGGCCGCCTCGGTGCTCTGTATGCGCCCTTCCTCGACCACATCGCCATCCCGGTTCAACAGACAGTAATGGCTATAGCGGTCGCCCAGATCCAATCCCATGGTCATCTCCGGCTTCGCATGGCCCACTTCCGTTTGCCGCAACACTTTGCTAACCTTCTTCACTGGCTGGTCTCCTCCTTGGCACCTCGAGTCCGCTGCGGTCAGCTTAGCTGAACCGAGAGACCAGCCGTCTCATCCCATCTGTAGCGCGGACGTCCCCGTCCGCGCTCCGCGAAATTCGATTCGCTTACCTCTCCGACACCAAATCCAAAAGATCAAAAAACTCCGGAAAGCTGATAGCCGCCGACTCCGCCCCATGGATCAGCGTCTCCCCCTCGGCGCGCAGTGCGGCCACGCTGAATGCCATGGCGATCCGGTGATCCCCGCCCGAGTCGATCATTGCGCCGTGCAGCGTTTGCCCTCCGGGCACGTCCACCCCATCTTCGAACTCAATCACCTCAGCGCCCATGGCGCGCAGATTTTTCACCACCAACGCAATGCGATCCGACTCCTTCACGCGCAGTTCTCGCGCGTCGCGAATGCGGATGCCGCCGTTGGTGTAAGGCCCGATGGCCGCCAGCACAGGCAATTCATCAATCAGTTGCGCGGCCAGCGCGCCGCCGATCGCTGTCGATCCCAGCCCTTCCTGTGGCGCTGAAACCTGCACGGTGCCCACCAGTTCCGAGTTCTTCTCTTCCAGGTTCAGTACGCTGATGTGCACTCCCAGCGCCGTCAACACATCCAGCAGCGTGGCCCGCGTCGGGTTAAGCCCGATCGAGTCCAGCATCAACTCCGACCCCGGAAACAGCGCTGCCGCACAAAGAAAAAACGCCGCCGAAGAAATGTCGCCGGGCACGATCGCATCAATCGCATGCAAAACCTGCGACCCCGCAATCGACACCGAATCCACCGTGCGCGTCAGCCGCGCTCCAAAAGCCCGCAATGCCAGTTCGCTGTGATCCCTGGTCCGCACCGCTTCGCGGACTGTCGTCGTTCCCGCGGTCTGCAATCCGGCCAGCAACACGCAGGTCTTCACCTGGGCGCTGGGAACCGGCGTGGTGTAGTTGATCGCCTTCAGCGCGCCGCCTTCCAGGTGCAGCGGCGCATGGCCTTCGGTCAGCGTCAACCGCGCCCCCATCAACTCAAGCGGCTTGCGAATCCGCTCCATCGGCCGCCGCGAGAGCGATGCATCGCCCACCAGCGTAAAGCTACCCTCTTGCGCGGCCAGCAGGCCCGCCATCATCCGCATCGTCGAGCCGGAATTGCCGCAATCCAGTGGAACTCCCGCAGGCTTGACACGCCCGCCCACGCCTGTCACTTCGAGCGTCCCATCTTCGAGCCGGCGAACCTCCGCCCCCAGCGCCTCCATGCAGGCCAGCGTCGAGGCGCAATCTTCACCCGTTGAAAAGTTGGTGAACCGTGATGTTCCCTGGGCAAACCCCGCCAGCATTCCGTAGCGGTGGCTGATGGACTTGTCGCCGGGCAGGCGAAGCGTCCCGCAGACATTGCGGGCCGGGCGAATTACGCGTTCCTGGTTCTCGATGTGCAAGGGGGCTCCGGAAAAAGACTCTTCTCAAGTCTAACCAATGAGAACCGCCCGCTCGTCCCGCAGCCACTCCACAGGCCGCTACGCCACAAACACCAGTCTGCGCCCCAGTTCTCGCAGCACCACAACCGCCCAGTAGCGCCGTGTATGACAGCGTCGGCTCCTGTCAACCGATTTGCGCAAAAAAGCTCCCTTTGTTTTGGAACGAATCTCAGATGTTC
>Ga0118677_10014898_pt1 | contig 10877 bp, 11 predicted proteins | sample AliMusrvi5mmetaG_FD_86154 | JGI IMG/M metagenome (GOLD analysis project Ga0118677, IMG submission 86154)
GCTCAGGGTCCGTGGGAGAATGTGGGCGCGCCGTTCGCGGGAGATGGGGTCCCGGCCGAGCGCTATTTCGACGCCGAACCGACCCATACCGAGTTTTATCGGACCGAGATCATCACTCCGTGAGGTCCACGTGCTGACGCTGATCGTTCCCGGCGCGGCTAGCCCATGAGATTGTCGCGCGGAATACGATTGGTGGCGGTCTTTGAACGTGCGATCAGTAAGTACCCCGACCAGTGGTACAATTTGTATGATTTTTTTGGAAGAGTTCGCGAATCAGGCAACCATAACAGCCCGTAAATAAGGTTACTGACAGACCGGCCCCGCATTTGTTTTGCAGGAGGCTAAAAAGAAAGGGATCGCGAATGAGCGACAATTTGATTGAAAAGGCAAAACAGATGATAATTGACAGTCTCCGTATCGAGGGGATGTCGCCCGATGAGATTGATACCGACGCCCCGCTGTTTGGCGATGGTTTGGGGCTGGATTCAATCGATGCCCTGCAGTTGGTCGTTGCCATGGAAAAAGAATTCGGTGTTGTCGTTCCCGATGCTGCCACCGGTACGGTTGTGTTTGCCTCGGTGCGCAGTATGGCCGGCCATATCGCGGAAAACCGTAAATGAAAGTGCTGTTTGTCTCCCCGGGTTGGCCCAAGGGGAGATTGTGGGGGGAACTGGCGTTCAGGTTTCCCTCCCTCTCACTTGCTGCCATCGCCGCCGTAACTCCGCTTGAATGGGAGGTGGCGCTCTGCGATGACCATTCCGAAAAGATCAATTTTGATACCGATGCCGATGTCATAGCGTTGACCGCCATGACTCCCCAGGCGCCCCGCGCCTACGAAATTGCCGCCGGTTTCAAAAGCCGGGGCAAAACGGTGGTCATGGGTGGTTTTCATGCCAGCAACCTGCCGGACGAGGCCCTGAACCACGTTGATGCGGTCGTGGTCGGCGAAGGGGAAACGGTCTGGCCGCACCTGCTTGCCGACTTTACTCAGGGAAAACTTCAGCGGCTCTACAAACCGGATGCCATGATGAACATGGCTGATATTCCGATTGCCCGTCGCGAAATTTTCAAAGGCAAGGGGTATCTGCTCACCAATACGATCCAGACAACCCGCGGCTGTCCGTTTGACTGTGAGTTCTGCTCCGTTACCGCATTTTATGGCCGCAACTACCGGAAACGCCCGGTGGACCAGGTTCTGGCCGAACTTCAAGAGCTGCGCAAAGTCAATTCTTTCATCTTTTTTGTCGATGATAATATAATTGCCGACCGTAAATACGCCCTGCCGCTGTTCCAGGGGATGAAGGGGATGGGCTTCAAATGGCTGTCCCACGCGCCGATCGATTTTGCCGGAGATCGTGAACTGATGCGCGCTGCCGGGGAGTCCGGCTGCCACGGGATGTTCGTCGGCTTTGAATCGCTCAATCAGGAATCGCTGTCCGCCATGGGGAAAGTCACCAACCGAGCGCAATCGTTCATGGCCGATGCCCAGGCGTTCCGCGACAACGGCATCGGCATTCTCGGCTCCTTTGTGCTTGGCTATGACGGCGATACTCCTGACATTTTCCCGAAGCTGCTCCGTTTTTGTGAGGATGCCCGGCTCGAAGCGGCCATTTTCCCCTTGTTGACCCCCTATCCCGGTACCGCCGTCCGTCGACGCCTGGAGGCGGAAGGGCGGATCATTTCCAGCAATTGGCGCGACTATGATATGGAGCATATCAACTTCCAGCCAAAGGGGATGACGATAGCGCAGCTTCAGGAGGGTTACGACTGGCTGAACCGCTCATTTTATTCATTCCCGTCCATGTACCGTCGAATCTTCAAAATGCACCGTTCCGTGCAGGTGTTCGGGCCTATGAATATCGGTTTCCGCGCGGCTATCAAGCGCAAAAGGAGCGGGGCATGAACTGCTGGATGTTTCCGGGGCAGCCGATTACATTTGCCAATGATCCTGTTGCCGCTCCGGAATTCCAAAAAATTGCGCAGCTCTGCAGGGAAGTCACCGGGTTTAATCCCCGTGAATGCGATGCGTCTTCCGCTGAACTCAGTGAAAGTGTCCGGCTCCAGCTCTTCGGCGTCTGTGTAAGTCTGTACCGAATTCAGATTCTTTTGGATCAGGGAATAATCCCGGACCTTATTACGGAACACAGCATGGGGATTTATCCCGCTTTGGCGGCCTCCGGTGCCATCGACGCCGTGACCGCTCTTGGATTAACCCGGCGGCTTGGTGAATGCATGGCCGGGATAGGGAAGCAGAGAGAATATGCACTCGGCTGCGTCATCGGCCTGCCCTGTGAAGCGTTACAAAGGGTGGCTGCCAATAATGGCGTTCATATTGCCAATCACAACACATCTCGCCATTTTCTATTAGCCGGAGAACGGGAAAATATGACGGTGCTGCTGGGCGAGGCGACGGCTGCCGGCGCTTTTTCGGCGAGCATGTTCCCCTGTGACGCACCGCTGCATACCCCGCTGATGGAGGGAATATCCGACGAGCTCAAGCTGATAGTGGCGGACTATCGCTATTATGAACCACAAATTCCTGTGGTTGAACATATCAGCCAAACGGCTCTGACCGCCGCGGCAATCCCCGCGTTTCTCGTGGATGAACTAAGCCGTCCGGTGTATTGGGAATCAACATATCGTGTGCTCCGCTCCCGAGGCGTAACGAAGTTTCACGAAGTGGGCGCCGGTTCGGTGCTCACCAAATTCAACCGTTGGATTGATAGTGAGTTATGAAATATCACGAGACTGCAATAACCGTTCGATTCAACGAAATTGACGCCTACCGGGTGGCCTGGCATGGCCATTACGTGGCGTGGATGGAGATTGGGCGCAGTGCTCTGGCGAAAGAATTTGATCTGGATGCCTTTCAGCTGGTGGAGGCTGGGTTTATGGGGCCGGTCATTGCGCTTGAACTGAAATACCTGCGTCCCGCCCGCTATAATGATCAGCTGACGATCCGGACGACGTTGCGCCGAAGTGAAACCGCCACTCTGACCTTTGCTACCACAATTGCCGGTCCGGATGGCAGCAAGCTGGCTACCGGCACCACCACCCACGCGTTGACCGATATGGCCGGCACGCTCCAGTTTCAGCTTCCGCCCGTCATCGCGGAGCGGGTTGACCGCATGCTGGCATGGCTGGAGGTTGTGTGAAGGTCCTGCTGATTTCCGCCAACCGGGAGCGCGATCCCTATCCGGTCTTTCCTATTGGTCTGGCGTATGTGGCGACACCCTTGAAAGCGGCTGGTCACCAGTTGCACGTCCTTGACCTCTGTTTCGCACCAGACCCTTCCGCTGCAATTTCCTCCGCTCTTGCTGAACATCAACCGGATGTTGCTGTCATCTCCCTGCGCAATCTGGACAACGTAACCTGGCCGGGGAGCCGCAGCTACCTTGACGGACTGCGGAATATCGTGGCGCTCTGCCGCAACCGGGCCGTGACGATTGTCGGCGGTTCCGGATTTTCGTTGATGCCGGTTGAAATACTTGCCGCTGTTGACGCCGATTACGGTGTTGTGGCAGAGGGTGAAGAGGTGTTGCCGCAGTTGCTTGCCTGCATTGAGTCCGGTGGTGATGCCTCCGTTCTGCCGGGAGTGGTGCTGCCGGGCCGGGACGATTTTGTCGATCCGCTGCCGCTTGCCACCCTTGGCACGCCGGATCGCTCGCTTTTCGACGTCGCCCGCTATTTCCGCGAGGGGGGAATGGCCAACCTGCAGACCAAGCGTGGCTGCCCGTTCGGTTGCATCTACTGCACCTATCCGCTGCTGGAGGGACGCTGCATACGTATCCGCCCGATTCCGGACATCATTGCCGAGATCCGCACCCTGGTGGACGACTACGGCGTCAGCTACCTCTATTTTGTTGATGATATTTTCAATTATCCACCCGCCTTTGCCGAAGAGCTGTGCCGGTCAATGATCGCGGAGCGACTGCCGGTCAACTGGTCGGCCTTCATAAACCCGGATTTCATAACTCCGCAGCTGCTGCAGGCGATGCTCGATGCCGGGTGCGATGCGGTTGAATACGGCAGTGATTCCGGTTCTCCCCGTATGCTGAAAAATCTTGGCAAGTCGTTTACCGCCGACTCCATTCGTGAATCGTCGCGACTCTGTCATGACATGGGGATGGATTTTGCCCACTACATCCTCTTTGGCGGGCCGGGCGAGACCAGGGAAACCGTGCTGGAAACATTTGCCCTGATGGATGAAGTCGATCCGACGGCGGTTATCACAATGACCGGTATCCGGATCTATCCTGGCACAGCTATGGAGCGGCAGGCACTGCGGGAGGGCATCATAGCACCGGGTGATTCGCTGCTGGAGCCGGTGTTTTATATCTCACCGGAAATCAGCGATGGCCTGTGTGATCTGGTAACGCAGGAGGCCCTCAAGCGCCGCACGTGGATTGTGCCAAGTCTGGAAGTCAATGTCAGTTCGGCGATGCTGGATGCCCTGCGCATGTTCCCGGTCAAGGGGCCGCTCTGGAAGCTGATGAAACGGCTTGGCAGGAGCAGGGTGCGCCCGATGTAATTCTGCACTTCGCTCCATTTCGTGCCTGCCTGCTGGACTTTCTTCCCAATAATCGGTAATAATAAAATCTCAATAATCTCTCCGGAGTATCAATGGAATTCACAGACAACATAGTCGTCGTAACCGGTGGTACCCGAGGCATCGGGCGGGCCATTTCACTCGCCTTTGCCCGTGAAGGGGCCCGGGTGTTTGCCGCCTACGTGAACGATGATGCTGCGGCAGCGACCCTTGCCGGTGAGGCGGCCGGACTGCCCGGGACAATCACTGCCATCAAGGGGGATGTGAGCACGGCAGAGGGAGCACAGGCCGTCATCAATGCTGCGGCACAGGAGTCGGGCTATATCGATGTGCTGGTCAACAACGCCGGGATCGTCAAGGACGGCTTTCTGGCGATGATGGCGGATGATGACTGGGACCGGGTCATTCGCACCAACCTGTATCCGCTGTTCCATTGCTGCAAGTGGGGAATACGCAAGATGCTGGGTCGCCGCAGTGGCTCAATAGTTACGATCTCTTCCATCTCCGGCATCAGCGGTGCAGCCGGTCAGACCAACTATGCTGCCTCGAAAGGTGCTGCCATCAGTTTTACCAAGTCACTGGCCCGGGAACTGGGACAGATGGGGATTCGGGTGAACGCCGTCGTAGCTGGTCTGATCAAAACGGATATGACCGAAAGTCTTAAACAGGATATCGTGGACAGGATCGTGGGGAGCTCTGCCCTCGGCCGCATCGGCACCCCCGAAGAGGTGGCGGATGCGGTGCTGTTCATTGCTTCGAAGCGGGCTTCCTATATTACCGGCCAGGCGCTGATTGTCGATGGCGGCATTGTCTGATGAGCAGGCGGCGCGTTGTCATAACCGGACTCGGTGTTTTCTGCGGAGCCGGTGCCACGGTTCCTGAATTTACGTCATCTCTTTTGGACGGCCGGAGCGGCATTGCGCCGCTTGATCTGTTCGATGTCTCGGCCTTTCCTTCCCATATCGGCTGCCAGGTCAAGGGGTATGATCCCCAAGCCCATTTTGATCGCAACACGGTACGGAAACTGTCACGGGCTGACCAGTTTGCGACCATTGCCGCACGGGAAGCGCTCAAGGACAGCAGCGTTACCGGTCAGTACTCTCCCTATGACATCGGCGTGTCAATGGGTGCCGGCGCTGCTGGCATGTTCCAGGCGGAACAGTGGCTGAAAGCCGAGCACAGCGGCCAAAAGGCATCACCCGATCTTCTGCGCGGGATTCTGCCTGATTCCACTACCACGGTACTGGCTCGCACCTTTGGTCTGGCTGGGTATCAGGGAACCGTCACCACCGCCTGTTCATCCTCGGCAACGGCAATTGGCTGGGGCGCCGATCTGGTTGCTACCGGCCGGCAAAAGGCCGTATTGGTAGGTGGCAGCGATGCCCTTTCCCTGCTGACGTTTGCCGGGTTCAATTCCCTCAAGGTAGTTGACCCCGCCCCCTGTTCGCCGTTCAGTCTTGGTCGTCAGGGACTCTCGCTCGGTGAAGGGGCAGCCTGCATGGTCCTGGAAGCTGAAGAAGATGCCGTGGCGCGTGGCGCAAAAATATACGGAGCGGTTCTTGGCTATGCCCTTGCGGGAGAGGCCCATCACATGACCGCACCGGAACCGTCCGGGGTGACTGCGGCTCGCGTCATGCGGGAAGCTTTGCAGTTAGCAGGAGCTGAACCGGCACGGGTAGGGTGGGTAAACGCCCACGGTACCGGTACCCCGCTGAATGACGTGGTGGAATCAAATGCCATGAAACTGGTGTTTGGCGACCATGTTGCAAATGTTCCACTGATTTCTACCAAAGCGATGACCGGCCACTGTCTCGGTGCGGCTGGGGTTATCGAGGCGCTGGCAACGGTGATTGCCCTCAACCACCGCGTAATTCCGCAGACGCTCAACTTCCGCGGCCGAGACCCGGAATGCGAACTGGACTACTGCCACAATGGCTCACGTCCAAGCGAGTGTGATATGGCCATGTCCAACTCCTTTGCCTTTGGCGGCAATATTACTTCCCTGGTGCTGGCGCGATGACCATTCCCATGCACGATATTGTTATAACCGGCTTTTCGACGATAACCGCCGCCGGAGCGGGGCTGGAGCCAATCCTTGAATTGATCCGTTCCGGCCGGGATGCCCTGACACCGGTGCCGGCCGAGCACGGCAGCGGGCGTTGGGGAAAGGCGCTCGGCTTCAAAGCGACCGACCATATCCCTCCGTTAAAAACCCGCAAGCTGGATCGCTGCAGTCAGTTTGCCGTGGCTGCCACCGGTCTGGCCTTGAAGGATGCCGGCATAACCCGGGATACACTGCCGGCAGAGCGGATCGGCATCGCTCTCGGCTGCGGCTTTGGTGGCGTTGCCAATTCGGCTGAATTTCTGACCGGCTATTTTGCCGATGGCGCCGACGGTGCGTCGCCGATGCTGTTTCCGAATACGGTCTCCAACGCGTCCGCCAGCAATGCCTCCATCGAATATGGCCTGAAAGGCCCCAATGTGACTCAGGTCCAGCGGTTCTGCTCGACGGAATCGGCGCTTATGATGGCCTGCCGGTTTATTGCCGAAGGACGTGCCGATATTATGGTGACCGGCGGCGTTGATGACCTGACACCACTCATGCTTTCCGGTTTTGCTGCTACCGGCCAGCTGCGCCGGTATGCCGAACATTTTGGTGAAGGGTGCGGTCTGCTGGTGCTGGAAAGTGCCGAACATGCGGCCAAACGGGGCGCTACCGTCAAGGGGCGGATCGACGATATTCGAACAGTTGGCCTGCTGCTGCCCGGACGTGAGCCGGAGGGAATCGATCATCTTTTGGGCGGGTGCGGTATTCCTGACGTGATCTCCCTGTCCGGTACAGCCCGCGTTGTGCCGGAGTTCGAGGAACGTATCCACGGCATTCCCTCGCTTGATACCGGGTGTGTCACCGGTCATTCTCTGGCCATGGGAGGGGTTGCGATGGCTGTTCTGCTGGCTTCGCTCCTGCCCGGCCAATTCGGGCTGCACCTGGCTGCTTCACCGGAAGGGCCGTACTTCGCGATCAGATTCAGCGGAGGCGCTTCTGTTCAACCCTGATCCCGCCTATTATCTGCCGCATCGCTATCCTTTTCTGCTGCTTGACCGGATTATTAAGCTGGAACAGGGCATACGAGGGCTTGCCCACACCGGCGTGACGACCAACGCCGTTTTTCCTCAAATATTGATGGTTGAATGTGTTGCCCAGTTGGCCGGCATTGTTGTTGCGCAGGTGGAGGGAGAGGGCGGTTTCCTGGCATCCATCGGCCATGCCGAGTTTTTTGGCTCTCCGGCCGTTGGCGATGTTCTGACCATCTCAGTCAGCGTGGCAAAATCATTCGGCCGTCTGTTTCTGATTGACGGTACGGTTACCAGCGATGGCGGCCAGCTACTTTCCGTGCAGTTAACTCTGGGAGTCGGGACACTGTGATGAAACGGTATCAGGCTTCGTTGCTCGTCCAGGCACTGCTGGCGGTACTACTGTTATCCGCCCCATGTTACGCCCGCACCATTTCTCCGTTTGAGGGGCTTGAAGCCTTGCGTCACGGCTTTGCCGGTCTGTCCGATTTTACTGCCGACATAACCCAGGAAAAACGGCTTGCCCTGATGAAAAAGACCATGGCCATGAATGGTTCGCTCCGTTTCAAAAAGCCGGACCTGTTCTTTATGGAAATTGCGCCACCTTACAGCAGCCGGATGCTACTGAAAGACAGCGTTATCGAACAGCTTGCCGGTAAAGATCGAACGCCCGCCCGAATAGTGCTTCCGCCGGAACAGGGGTTGAAACAGTGGTTTTCAAAACTGGCTGCCCCGGTTACTTCGTTGCCGGATGGCGTGGATGTGCAGGCGGAGTTGACCAATAACATCTATACCGTGACCATTACCCCCAAGGGAACAGGGCAGGTAAAGGATATCTCGATCATTTTTCTTGGTGATGGCACGATCAAGCGGCTGATCATCAACGAGAGAAGCGGTGATCGGGCTAGCATGACGCTGAAAAGGGTTCGGCGCAACGTTGGTTTGACGGAGCGGGATTTCCGGCTGGAGTAGAAGATGTGACATCTTACCACCCCTAGCCCCTCCTAAAATAGGAGGGGGATTTGAAGCGTAAGTCCCTTCCCATAGATAGAAGGGGAATTTGAAGCGTAAGTTCCCTCCTATAGATAGAAGGGGGATTTGAAGCGTAAGTTCCCTCCTATGGATAGAAGGGGGATGTGAAACGTAACCTCCCCTCCTTATCAAGGAGGGGCCGGGAGTGGTAAGAATTTCTGTTGGAAAAATGATTATGAAAGATTTCAATATGCCCTTATACAAATTAATACGATATCTGCTGCCGCTTTTCCTCCTTTCCGCCTGCGCCACGGTGCCGGTTCCTCCACTTGACTACCGGTCCGGTGCTGTCGTGGAAACGCTTTCATCGGCGGTCTCCCTTTCGATCCATACCGCCGACCGGAGCATGTCGGCAAGTGGTTACCTTGTTTATCGCCGCCCCGATCAGCTCCATCTGGTGGTTCTGACGCCCTTCGGCACGACGGTAATGGAGGCCTTTGCCCGTGGCGACCGCATTACTCTGGTGTATCCGGCACAGGCGATCGCCTATGAAGGGCGCTTCGATGAACTCCCTGATAAAGGTGGCCTGCAGGGGTGGCGCATGATGCGCTGGGTGATGGATGCCGACCCGCGCGCGGAAAAAACGATGAACGGAACTGTCGAGCGCATCAGCAAGCTCGGCTTTTCCGAAAAAGTAACCTATGAGCATGGCCTGGTTACGGAAAAGGTGTCTCCTGAAGGGGACCATGTCTATTACGGCAGCTACGCAACCGTCAATGGAGTCCCGGTTGCCGGGGAGTTTGACCTGCGCAACATTCGTGACGACCGCATCCGCATCTCCCTCAATGAGCCGGAGGCCAATACGGCGCTTGATGATGCCGTGTTCACTCCCCGTCTTGACGGGATGAAGGTTCTGCCTCTTTCAGAGATCAAGGGGTTGTAGGTTACGATGCCGCTGAACAGTGTCACCAGGCTGACGTCACGTTTTAACGCGTTGACCCGCCGCCATCTTGAGTGGATATTTACCATCACGACTACCAGGCCGCTCGCCGTCATGGGCGGTTTTTTCGTCGCCCTGTTTCTTTCCATTGCGGTTATCTGCACCACTCGTTTTGACTCCGATATCTTCCAGCTTTTCCCCACCCGCCAGCCGGCACTGAAGCTTTTGCTCGATTCACTGCAGTGGACCGGCAGCGCCAATGAGGCGTTCTTCCTGTTGGAAGGGAACAAGGATACGCTGCCCCGTGAAGCAGAGAAATTCGCCGGGCGGCTCCGTCAGGCACAAGTAGCCGGTCAGCCCGCGTTCCGGCGTATTACCTGGCGGGTGTACGACGAGAGTGAGGCGGCAGCTTTTAACGATTTTATCGCCTATGCTGTGACCCGTCCGCAGCTCTTCATCGGGCCGGAAGCGGTTCCCGGTCTGGTACGGCGCTTTACACCTGCGGCAATGGACGAATCACTGCACCGTATCCAGACCGATCTGGCCGGCCAGTTCGGTGGCGCCATGACCGGCATGGCCAGCGCCGATCCGCTCTACCTCCGGGACCTCATCCTGCCGCGGCTCAAAGCGGGCAGCCAGGCGCTGGATCTTGATCCTTCATCACCCTACTTCCTTTCGCGGGATGGCAAGGTGCTGATCATGATCGCCGAACCGGCCCGGCCGGTGCAGGATATGGTCTTCGCCCGGGCGCTGGTTACTACAATTAACCAGGCGCGGCAGGGGTCTTCGGTTGCCATATCGTGCGCTGGTGCCCATATCAGTGCGGTGCTTGATGAAGCGGCCATGAAGTCCAACATCGTTGCCTGCATCCTCTCCTCGCTGGCGGTAGTGCTGGCCATTTTCTATGCGGTATATCGCCGCATCCTTCCGACTCTGCTGCTGCCGCTGATCATTGCAGTCGGTGTGGCTCTGGCGCTCGGTGTTGCCGGGCTGCTGCTCCCATCAATTCATATTATCTCCTTTGCGTTCATGGCCCTTATCATCGGCTTGGGCACTGACTACTCGATCCACCTCTATGACCGTTTTCATACGGAACGCGCCGCTGGCAGGGGGACGGATGAATCCCTCCGGCTGGCGGTGGTGGATACCGGACACAGCCTTTTCACCGCCGCTACCACCACGGCCATGCCGTTCTTTGCCCTGATGGTTTCCGATGTGCGGGCCCTCTACGAGCTTGGACTTCTGGTCGGTCTGGGTGTCATGTTCTCTCTCTATGCGACCTATTTCTCTCTTCCGCCGTTGCTGGTGTACATGGAACGGCGCTTTCGTGCCATCTATCGC
>Ga0118677_10014899_pt1 | contig 10877 bp, 8 predicted proteins | sample AliMusrvi5mmetaG_FD_86154 | JGI IMG/M metagenome (GOLD analysis project Ga0118677, IMG submission 86154)
TCTCAAGAGTGAGCCTCTCAAAAAATATTTAGATGAATAAAACTAACTAATTCACCTATCATCTAGACTTGCTATATTCCTTCACTCAACTCTAAATAAGTGAGACTACTTATGTCGATAAGACTTACTGCAATTTTACAGCCCCTACTGCAACGGAGCACTCAAGCTATCGGGGAAGAAAAGATTGACGAAACTGAAGGAAGAACTGCAGAGCTTGAAACCCAAAGAATTTTTAGTCAGACCATGGAGAACTATTCTGCTGTCCTCCCTATAATAAAAAAAATTATAGACACTTCCGATGAACTCGAAGATACCCAAGCAAATGTGAAATCTTGGAGGACATATTTAAACTACTTAACAGGGGCCATCTCAGGATTATGTATAGGATATGCACGATGTGCCTTATTACCAGAATGTGCCTCAAGAGCCAAAATTGCAGAAAAAGATCGTATGCCCACAGTCTCCGTTTTTGCTACGGTTGGGGTAGTCGCCGCAACAAGCTTACAGCTGATAAAAAATACTTTCTTTTCTACGGATCAATCTCAGAAAGTAGCCACAATAAACGATCTTTGGATACAGCTCGATGGTGACGTGCCGATAAATCTTTTAAGAGCCAGGACTGCCCTATATTTTCAGACAAGGGAAGCTTCTGAAACCCTGGATAGTATACGAAAAAAAGTAGCACCTTTAGAAACCGGCCAATATAGCAAACTACTTTCCTTATCTGCGGCTCTTTAAAAATACCGGACAATCTACTTCTGTTTTGAAATTCAATCCCGATATTCCTGCACTTGAGGGCGAGTCCGGGTTCTAGAGGGAAATTAGGTTAATTTTCCGGAAATTCGTCATTTTCATCTTAGCCTAATGTAAAATATTATTTTACATTAGGCGAATTAAAGTCTCCCCCCTAGGCTCACCTTATTCTCAAAAAAATTAGTCCATTTCTCTGTATCACCTCCTCTGATCTACTTATTTTTCCCTAGGAAAACTCGAAACGAAATTGTAAGCGTTCTTTTTGCAAAAAAGGATCTAAAAGTAGTTTTTCTATCGGGACCTGGCTTAGTTCTGCGTATAGCTGTCTGGCAAAATCATGCCATGATTGGAACCTTCCTTTTCCTTCTATAGCCGCTCGGGTGAAGCTAAATAGTTCAAAAATCCAAAAAGCTACAAACATTAACAGAGTCCACATGAGCCAAGCAGTGGGATTGCTGCGAGCATATTCATGCTCTGCAGCAAATCCACGGTTTTTAAGTGTATTGTGAAGGTCCTCTTGACTAGCTCTCATTCTGGCTATCTCCATTAAATCGAAGCAGTTTCTGTCTGTAACCAAGGTAGAACTAAGCCATTCCGTTTTAAATCGGCGATCTTTGCCATCTGGCCTCTTTAAGACCTCTCCCTTTGCATCATAGTGAATTTCTTCGAAGCGGATGACATGAACGATAAGCTCCGTGTCTACATAGATAGAATTGAAATACTGGAGGCTCTGTTCGATTCTACCTCCATCCTTTAATTTGATCGTTCTTTTTTTGATATAGTGCTTCTTATGATGGGTATTTACCTCTCTTTCATCACATTGTTTTTCTACCCTTTTTAATGCGCCTTCCTGCCTGGTAATTAGCCACTCCCATCCAAGTTTTTTACCTAGATTGAGAAAAGGGGCGTTTGCATAAAGAGAATCGGTTAATATTCGAATAGGGAGTCTTGGCATCTGTTTTTTTAGAAGCGGCAATACAGCTCTGGCGGCTTGAAGTTCGCATTCCTGCTTGTGATTTTCTTGGCTTGCAGATTCTTTGCCTTGCACTTGTTTACAGTTTAACATGTGCACGTAAAGCGGCAATTGAAGTCCTCCCGGACAAAGAATGCAGAAATTAACACAAGCATGTAGCCAGGTTGTGTTTTCTTCTTCTGTCCCTCTGTCATGCACTCTAGGAAGACAGTAGGGACAAGTGTTTTTTCCTTCAGCATCCTTCTTATGAGGACATGTATGGTGATGCAACCATACACCATCCATAGCAATATGAAACATATCTCCTGGGAGTAACTTCCCAGAATGGTGATAAAAAATCTTCTGCTTATAGGCCCATTTAAAAAGGGTCATTAAAAGATCATTGATCTCTTCGGGATTTAAAAGAGCTAAGCAATCAGTGATAACAGTCCGGTGCGGAAGAGGCGAGCCCTCCGGGCATCCTAAGTAATACCAAATGCTTTTTCTTTGATGAGGGTGTAACTTCTCAAGTGCTGCATAAAATGAATTAACTGATTCTTTGCGAAAGAAAAATACAGAAAGAGCCCAAGAGATGATTACCTCGATTTTATACTTGGTTTTTTGAGGGTCTCTTGGATCATTAATCCGCTTCAATAGCTGTCGAAGTTTTAGGTGTTTAAGGAAGCGGATGAATTTGGCTACGGAAAAATCTGGTTGTTCTGTGGAAGGTGGTACTTTACATTTGAGGTTGTTCATGAGAAGCTCTTAGTTATAAGACTTGTTTTGGTGGGGAAACGGCTATAGGTCGCTATTTGCAAATCTGGTTAGGTTGGTCGCCATTTTAGATTTGTAAATTCGACACAAGTCGTTAGAAATGAGATTATTATATGCCATGACAAGTCTTTTTTTGAACAAAAAAACGCCTCTAAATACATGTTTAGAGGCATTTTCTTTAGAAAAAAATGTAGAGCAAAAGACTATCGATTCTAAAGTCTTGGAAAACAGGTAGTGGATCTGTTGGATGAAATTGTGATCAGAGTGTCTTTCTAAATTTCTTCATAGAGCAAGAAGACTAATGTTTTTTTGAATCCTTATTCCTCGAGCGAAGTTCATCTCACCCACAATTGCAGACGAATTACCTACAGAGATCTTTGCCAGTGGCCAAGAATACAAATAGTTTGCTATGGTGAAAAGACGTTATAACACAATAGTTCGATATTTATCTCCATGGAGGCAGAATTCATGTCCCGTTATTTCACTGCAGGCCTTGCAGCGGCACTATTACTTAGCTCATGCCACGATCAGGACCAAAACTCAAATGCTGTATCAAGCCAGGCTAAAATGGCAAAACCAAGAGTGGCGATTGCGCCAGCTATTGACAATAGTAAACATACCGTACCGTGGAATCTTTCCGATGAAATCACCTACTCCCTATTCTACCGGTTAGACCAAAAAGAAAAATTCTTTCTTGATGATCCTCAAAAAATGAAGTCGATCAGCAAAAGATTACATGCAAATAACAATCCCTTTGGTGGCGATCTCAAATGGATTAAAAGAGCCTTTAATCAAGATGACTTTGTCGTATTCTTAGAAGTACTCGAGCATGAAGAAATTCCTAACTTGGTAGAAAAAACAAGTCTTGCTAAAGACTGCTCGGCAAATTTAAACATGACTATCAGAGTCATTGTTGTCGATATCCGCCAAGCTCAGCCGGTAGTTATTCTACAAGAAGTTGTCCAAGACTCCCACTTCATTCCAAGACAGTTTAACCAATATAACTTCCATCAAGTATATTGGGGTAATGAAGAGTTTGAGGTGTCTCCTCTAGGCATGGCTCACACCCAGTTCCTAAAAGAGATCTCTTCTCGCATAGAAGATTATATCACACTCGCCAAAGGCTCATAAGTGGCTGGGGCGCAAGGACAGATCTCAGAGAACATAGAAACTATTGTTCTGTTTGGTATCCTTGCGCTTTTTTTAAATATGATAGCAAGATCGAAGGGTTTTTTCACCCTTCCCCCTGCTGCACCTTTTTCAAAACAGCGTGTTTTTGGCTCTCAGGTAATAAGCTGCTTTGGGATTTACCTTGGATACTCTCTGGTACTTGCTCCCTTTATCACGTATCTTTGTAAATTGTTTTATACCAATCTTGATCTTCCCGTGGCTTTAATTAGCTGGGTACAATTCTCGACCATATCGCTGATCTTAATTACTCTTTTTGTCTGTGGAAAAAAACAAGATCGAACCCTTATTAAAAAAATCTGGAAAGACTATTCCCTACCTAACCCTTCTTACCCCCTTACAGATTGGATGGTTGGGGCACTTACCTGGATCTTAGGATTCCCTGTTGTCGTAGTAGTTGGAGAGCTTTGTGACACACTTATTTATCTTCTATTTGGTATGCAGCCCTATGAGCAAGTCGCTGTACGCTATCTTAAAATGACCCTCGAATCCCCTCCAATGCTTATTATTGCTTTATTCACTATACTTATAGCCGCGCCCATCATTGAAGAATTCCTTTTTAGAGGGATGCTACAAACGTGGCTCAAAAAAACACTAGGAACAAAAGCCGCTATCCTTATTGCCTCTATGTGTTTTGCTCTATTTCACCTTGCTGCAAGTCAGGGTCTTGGTAATATATCTTTAGCCCTTTCTTTGTTTTCGTTTGCATGTTTTCTTGGATTTATTTATGAAAAAAAGGGATCGCTCTTTGCATCGATTGGCCTTCATATGACATTTAATGCAGTGAGTACCTTTAGGATCTTATTTTTTTCAGAAACTTGAAAAGGAGATCACCCATGAGGCTAAAAGCCCTAGCGACCGCTCTACTTACTTTAAGCGCCTCCCTTTGTCTAAATACCCTATATGCTGACGAAGAAGAGGCCGAGCCTAAATTACAAGTGAAACTTACAGATAGCATTAATGACTTTGCTTTTTCGATGCAAAGGCAACTAATAAAAGGTTCTTCCTCCAGCACCCTTTTCTCCCCATACTCCTTATTTACGACACTTTGCCTATTACAGGTAGGAGCCAGAGCTGAAACGGGAGCTGAAATCGCAAAAGCTCTATCTCTTAAACTAACTACGTCAAACCTTTCCGATGAGATTGCAAAGTACCAGAAACAGTTAAAACCCTCCAAAACAGATAGCTTTACTCTTAATATAGCCGGGGCTCTATGGATGGATAGAGACACCTACATCCTCTCTGATTTTAGACATATCGCCGAAGGGAAGTATGATGCAAAGGTAGAAAGCCTAAACTTTGCAGACGAAGAAAAAAGCAGATCTATTGTTAACGAGTGGATTTCTAACCAAACAGGGGCCAAAATCTCTTCTCTTTTGCAGATGGGAGATATCACCCCTTTAACAAGGATCCTAATTACAAGCGCCCTTTTCTTTGAGGGGAGCTTTCAAAAACCCTTTGACCCCAAAAATACAAAAGCATCCCCATTTACTACGGAAACTGGCCTGACATCTGTGATGATGATGGACCAGAGGGGATTTTTCCCTTACTATGAAAGTGAAAAATTGCAAATGCTAGCCCTTCCATTTAAGGGATCAAGTATTTCTGGATCGCAAATTGCCTGCCTTATTATTCTACCTCAAAAAACAAGCTCTCTTTCTCAAGTAACTGAAATCGTTACGAGCTTTTCTTTTAGAGAGTGGATGGGCGCTCTCGACACAAGAAATGTCCATGTAAAAGTTCCAAAATTCACCGCGAATTGCCGCAATGAGCTAAATGATTTTCTTCAAACAATGGGAATGCAGATTGCATTTACACCCAAGGCTAACTTCTCAGGAATTGATGGCATGCAAGATCTTTTCTTAAGTAAGGTTCTCCACCAATCTTACTTCCTTCTCGATGAAAAAGGAGCATGTGCCGCCGCAGCGACAGCCGCGGCAATCAATCTAACAGCAATCGCCCCCTCTGTAGAAGCTCCCCTTGAATTCATAGCTGACCATCCCTTTCTTTTTGCTCTTGTCGATATGACTGCTAATACCCTGTTATTTTTAGGTAGCTACACTCAAGCCCCAACAGTTGGTGAACCATGACACAGCAATTTGATGTAGTAAGCTTTGGTATATCGGATCAGGGCCTTGTTCGGCAAAATAATGAAGATGTATGGAAGTCCCTCCCCTCTCACCATTTTTTTGTATTAGCTGATGGAATGGGTGGGCATAAAGCTGGTGAAATCGCTGCCTACGAAGCAGTTGAATCTCTATCGATGTCAATAAAACGGATTTTCTCGAGCGATAGAAAAGAAAACACCGAACCGGAACATATCGCTGACCACCTACACTATGCCATACAAGATGCCAACTGCTGGGTAAAGCAGCTCTCGGAAGAAAATGAGTCCTATGCAGGGATGGGAACTACCCTTTGCTGTTTTATGCTTCATAAAGATCAACTTGTCTATGCCCATGTGGGCGATAGCCGGATCTATCGCTTTAACTCTGTAAAAGAGCTCGAGCAGCTCTCTGAAGACCATTCCTTAAAAAACCATCTTCTTCGAAAAGGCAAGCTGACTCTAGAGAACATGGAAAGGTATCCTTATAAAAACAGGATTACGAAAGCAATTGGCACCCAGTTATTCGTCATACCCGATGTGGACTTTATACCAGTGGAACCTGAAGATATCTTCTTCCTCTGCAGTGACGGTCTTACGGATCATCTCTCTGATGAGGAGATCAGCCGGATTCTCTCAGAATACGGCTGCGTGGAAAAAGCTTCAAAGATACTTGTCGATAAAGCAAAAGCCAAGGGCGGTAAGGACAATATCACTATTGTAATGATAAAGATTCTTAGTAAAAACAGTGAAGCTTAAAACTTCTTTATGCACGCAATTCCATAGCGGGCATCAGTAAAAGAAGCCGTGGATAAATGCAGTGCTCCAGAGGAAAATCCACCGATTGCGACCGGATAACTCCGGGACTCAAAATAGGATTGATCAGAATCTAGAGAATGCTCTGCACATGTGCTAAAGGTCTCTAAGCCTTCGAATCCCATTTCATCACCCATGTGACTCTCCCCCGTTGCTACATAGCGAGTAAAAAGGACAGTTGCTAGATCTATAGCAGACGGTCCTGATTCATAAGCTGCACCCGTTTCTCTATTTACCTGTTCCAAATATCGTATTTGCTCATCGTAAGACTTTCCACGGGCCACTACTTCTTTTCTAAGCACTAGCCAACTGGAAGGTCCAGCTTGGGTTACTTTAACTATCTGAAGAGGATCTCTGAGGTGAGAGGATCTAAAAAACCCTGCGGGATTCCCAACCGCCGGATGGGCAATAAGATCATCTAAAGTTCTTAAACTAAAAGAACGCAAAGTACGTGTCCCAATGTCAGTCAAATATCTAGGACACAGAACCGGGGGAAGGTGTGTTTCATATACTTTTTTTTCTGGATCGATAGGATCTACTCCATTCCAAAATGTATAGAATGATTCTGGAAGCTTACGATCTAAACCTACATCCACAGCAAAATACCGGTGCCACTGTTTTGCGCCAAAGGGATCTTCAGACCCAACTATATAATTCACAATTCGATCAGCGGCCGTATCTGGAAAGCCGTGAGATCTCATTATATCAAAGATTTCAGGTCCTGGCATTTTAAAAAATGATGCTGCTACATCAGAGGGCCTTACTGGTAAGTGAGATTGCGCAATCGATGCCATATTATTAACCTTTAAGAACTTTTGAAAAAAAATACCGGAGAATCCTGTTTTCCCACGAGAGTAAAATAGGTGAGGGGGAAAAAAGCAAATACTAGATGGAATCTACCGGCTTTGCGATGCGATATATTCTGACATCTTACAGCGCTTATCATATCCCAAATAACTAAAGAGGCTTCCAAACACATAATTATGAGTATCAGTAGAAGATTTATAGGCACTTGGTATTGAATAACAATGACCGAACGAGCCCGGAGTTCTTATCCCTAGTGTAGAGAGGATCCGATCTAATGGGGTTAAATAGGGGTTATCGTTACCCATATCCCCCTCGACACATAAATGTGTGCAATATCTCTTGGCATCACTAAGAACTTCTTGGGGAATTTCTCCTTGGAGCCCAGCTCCCATAGGGACTGAATTAAAACAAATAGCCTGTTGTTTGTTCTTTAAAGCGATATATTGCGCATATCCGCCACCTCTACTTTGTCCCAAAAGAGTCCATTTTTTTCTATTCCATTTTGGGCTCTGCTTAAGCCTTAAGAACAGTTTGTCAAGATCCTGATAGAGCTCATCGCAAGACCCACACATTGACCCTACCGTAGCAAACGTTTCCTTTGTTTCTTGGGGATTTACAGTCCATTTGGATAATGAGGTCCACCAGTTAGATTTTGCCCCACTGAAGCTTAAAAAAAGATTGTCTCCTTGCTCTGTGATCGAAAAACTTACATTTGTCTTTGTATCAATAAATCTACATTTATCTTTCTTAATTCCTAGCTCTTTACACTCTGTATCACTGAGGTCAACCGGGCGGATCCCTAAAGGCTCAATCCAGCTTGTGTCTCCATTATATGTATAGGAGACTATAGCAAGGGGATTAACATAGGCTTTTGCCTCTTCTTGGGAGAGCTGCCTTTCTGGCTTAACTACGTTGCCACTGGGAATTACATCATTCCACTTGATTGCCTTCTGCAGTCTTAAAAGAACCCGGGCAGTCTGCTCTAACAATCTAAATGTAGCTCCAGGGATAGACCAGTTTTTTGAACCGAAATATCGCAAAGGAATAGCTATGACACTCATCACCATTTGAAAAAATCTATGGATCTTCTGCACTGTCGTAAGAAGGCTGGCTTTTTTAGGCGGCTTTTCAAAAACATCTTCTTTAATAATAACACTAGAGAAGGGAGGAATCGCGATCGAATATGTATCACGTTTAGTTATAGTTGTCTCTCCATTTGTAAAAGCAGGCCTTCCAAAAACTGTGTCATCAGTGGAATAGATTTCCCTAAGATCTAGCTGCTTGGTCCGATCCTTCGGTATTTTTACTGTAAGTTGTTCAGGGGTGCTGCTTGCAAAAGGGATCGTCTGCACTGTTGTAAGAAGGCTGGCTTTTTTAGTCGGCTTTTCAAAAACACCTTCTTTAATAATAATACTAGAGAAGGGAGGAATCGTGATTGAATATGTATCATCTTTATTTATAGTTATCTCTCCATTTGTGAAACCATGCCCTCCAAAAACTGTGTCATCAGTGGAAAAGATTTCCCTAAGATCTAGCTGCTTGATCCAATCCTTCGGTATTTTTACTGTAAGTTGTTCAGGGGTGCTGCTTGCAAAATTATGGAAACAGCAAAAGGTAGTTCCATCCTTAGAAGAACGACGATATGCGTGGATTTTTTTCGCTGGATCATCTACCCATTCTAAGTCATGTCCATTGGCATCGCGTTCATAAAATGCAGGCTCGGTCGAATAAATCTCATGCATTCTTTTGAACATTGCTTTCCCTTGCAGGCTCTTTATCGGATCATCGGATTGCAAATCGTGAAGCCCGGGAGCTTTTTTCTTTAAATGATTACCGCCCCAAGGAGTTTGGTTCTCGGACTCTTCTCCCATAAACAGTAATTTTTTTCCCGGAGAGCAGAAGATAGAAGACAGCATTGCTCGGTGATTTGCCCTCCTCTGAAATTCCGTATTAAGAGTCCCAGACATTGTGGCAAGGGTATGCCCTTTTGTGGTGCAGACTTCATCATGGGAAATACAGAGAACTTGCTTATGAAAATTATCACTTTGCATTGCATGTTTTAGAAGCTCGTAATTTCTTTGTTTTTCTTTAAAAGGAAGGGAAAAGTACCGAGTCCACTCTTTTAACCATCCAATATGCCATTTCATATCGAATTGAAAACCCCCTTCGGAAAAAGGTTTCGAAATTTCTTCCATCCCAGAAAAATCTTCAGCAATCGTAATGGCTCCGTCTCCACGAGTCTGCACAGCGTAGTTTAGCTGAGACAAAAAGAGGTGAGAAGATTTTAGATCTTCTGAATTAAGAATGCTCCTTACACAATCAACTCTTAAGGCGTCGATGTGAAGGTCTTTTATCCAAAAAAGAGCATTCGATAGGAGAAAATCTCGCACAAATTTTTTCGAATAATTAAAATGCCTTGAACCATAAGAAAAAGCTAACTTGCGTACGCATAGGTCGTAGTTCAGTGAGTAAGGTTCAAATAATTTTGTTCCATCAAAATCTTTGAGGCCAAATTCATCGGATGCAAAATGGGCAGGAACCCAGTCTAAAATAACTCCAATCTTATTCTTATGAAGCTTATCAACAAGATAGGCAAAGTCCTCAATACTTCCCATTCGGCTTGTAGGTGCGTAGTAACCAGTTACTTGATATCCTAGAGAAGCTTTCGTTGGGTGCTCGAGAATCCCCATCAACTCAACATGAGTAAAACCATATTCTTGAGCATGATTAACTAACTCATCCGCAAGCTCTCGGTAATTCAGAGGATTTTGATTTTTCCGTTTCCAAGATAGAGGGTGAACCTCGAAGATGCTCATCGGACGTGACTGTCCGGCCTGCTTTTTTCTTATTTGCATCCATTCAGTATCTTGCCAGTCATGTGAATTTTTTTTAATAACCGAGAAAGGGACTAGATCTCTTTTCTTGCATTTGAGGTGCTGTCTTGCAAATGGGTCGATTTTCAAAACACCATTGATACGAAAACGGTATCTTTGCCCTTCCGGCAATGTAGGAACGTTAGCATTCCATATATTTTTTTCCTTCTTAGTAAGAGAAACTATATTAAGTTCTCTTTCTTGATCGTCGTATAAAATAACTTCTACATTTTTCGCATTTGGAGCGTAGATACGAAATTGTGTCTGAGACCCGCTTTCTATGGCCCCAAGCTCGACTTCATGGTACGCGATGCTCTGGGCCGCAAATGGCAACTGGGCACCATACAGGTGGATTATAACCTGCCCGAGCGCTTCGACCTGGAGTATGTAGACAGCGACAACACCCGCAAACGCCCGGTAATGATACACCGCGCGCCATTCGGGTCTATGGAGCGCTTTATAGCCGTGTTGCTGGAGCATTGCGCTGGCAACCTGCCGCTGTGGCTAGCTCCGTTGCAAGTTAAGGTACTGCCTATAAGTGATAAATACAGCGAATATGCCCACAAAGTAGCCGCAAAGTTGAGGGGCGCTGATATCACAGTGGAAGTAG
>Ga0118677_10008863_pt1 | contig 10876 bp, 10 predicted proteins | sample AliMusrvi5mmetaG_FD_86154 | JGI IMG/M metagenome (GOLD analysis project Ga0118677, IMG submission 86154)
GATTGCGCCACTGCCTGACGTCCGGCGTTCGTGATGTCTTTTTCGGCCCAGAAATCCGTGTCATCGACGCCGACGGCAAACATCAACCCATGGTGATGGAAATGATCCGGCGGCGAGTCTTCGAGTAGCGGGACCGGCTTGTCGCCCGGCGCGAAGAGCTGGGCGATGTATGGCTTGTTAGGACGGGCCGCCGGTTGCCAGAGTGCGACCAGCGGGCCGTCCGCCGCGCGCAAGGGCACTGGTGGCGGCGCATCGGCGGCCGACGCCACCGTCATCAAGGCAATAAGCAACGGGCAGCACAGCAGGGGATTCATGGGGGTTTATTTATCTAGCAATCATATCAGCGCCTAGAGATGGGCGATGCTGGCGACCGCTTGCGGGACGGTCCCGCACTCGACGGAAAGAACGATGTCGCGCCGGCATTTCTTACAGATGGCGATGATGCGCGCCCAATCGATGACGCCCTCGCCGCAGGCGCAACCCACCGGGGTGCCGGTGACCTGGCCGCGTTGGGCATCGCTTTGATTGATGGAAATATCCTTGGCGTGGAGGTGGACGAGGCGGTCGGCCACCCGTTCCAGCCAGGCATAGGGATCATGGCCGCAGAGGTAGCTGTTGCCGGTATCGAAGTTGATGCCGATGGCCGGGGACGCGACCAGGGCGTGGATGCGGTCGAGTCCATCGGGGTGCTTGGAGTATTGCTGGTGGGGCTCGATGCCTAGCAGAACACCGCGCGGTTCGGCCACTCTCGCGGCCTCCATCAACACATAGCGCATCAGCACGTGGTCCTCGTCGGCGGTGGTCCAATCGGGTTTGGGGCCCTCATCGGTATTGACCACCGGGGCGCCGCATTCCGCGGCGAAACGGATTGCCTGCTTGAGATATTCGGTGCTGATTTCCGGCTTGCACAATGGGGTGTGGGCGGAAAACCCGGACAACTTCACCCCGGCGGCCGTGCAAGCGCGGCTGATGCGCAGCGGGTCATCGAGCATCGAGACGCTGTGAAAATAGCCTGCCTCGCTGAGCAATTCGCGGCCCCAGTGCAACATCGGCTCCACATATTCGTAGCCGAGTTGCGCGGCCTTGTGCACGCCCCATTCGAAGGGCTTGTCTTCATGGCGCACGAACTCAAGGTTGATACCGATGCTGATGTTTCCCATAATGAAGTCCTTGGTGACGGTTGGGTTGGCTGAGGCGGGCCGGACTATGACGGCTCACAAAAGGTTTGTCTTTCGGGTGCGCCCAGTGGTAGATTTCGCAACATGAAAGCGCGCGCGCCTCTTTTTCACGAGATCGCCACGACCCACCGTGCCGACACCTGTGACGCACTGGTGGCGGCCGCCGGCGTGGGCGAGGTGCGCTTGGTGGCGTTGGCCCGCGGGGCCTATCCTGGCCAGCCGTTTCCCGGCAAGGTGTTGCCGCAGGTGAGCAGCATCGGCTACTGGGACGCGCTGCACGACCAGAGTTGGGGGTTGGCGGAACATCGCAATGAGGGCATAGAAATCACCTATCTGGATAATGGCCGGCTGGGATTTGTGGTGGATGGCAGGTCCCATCCCTTGGCTCCCGGCCACCTCACCATCACCCGCCCGTGGCAACCGCACAGTGTCGGCAGCCCGCAAGTGACCGCCAGCCGCCTCTACTGGTTGATTCTGGATGTGGGGGTACGCCAACCGCATCGCGCCTGGGTCTGGCCGCCGTGGTTGGTATTGTCGCGCAAGGACCTCAGGGATCTAACATCACTGCTGCGCGAGAACGAGCACCCGGTGTGGCCGGGCACGCCCGAGATTGGCCGCTGCTTTGCCGCGCTGGGCCACCTGGTGGAGTCCGCCACGGCCGGGGCGCCGCCCGCGTCGCGCCTGGCGCTGCTGATCAATGAGTTGTTAGTTTGTGTGCTGGAGTTGTTGCGCACCCAGGATCCGCCGCGCCAGGCGTCGCTGACGCTCGGCGAGCGCGGTGTGTCGATGTTTCTCGATCAGTTAGACAAGCTGTTGGATGAGCCGTGGACGCTGGAAGCGATGGCGGCGCAAGCCGGGCTCAAGCGCACGCGCTTTGCCCATCATTGCCGCAAGCTAACCAACGTGGCGCCGATGGCCTATCTGCAACATCTGCGGGTGGCAAGGGCCAAGCGTCTGCTAACCGCCGACCGCCAGAACATCACCGCCATCGCGCTGGATTGCGGGTTTGCCTCCAGCGCGTATTTTTCCAGCGTGTTCCGCGCGTGCACCGGTTGTTCGCCGCGCGCCTGGCGGGACATGGCGCGGCGCGGATCGGGCTGAGGTGGCGGCACCTCGGATGGCTTGGTTGACGCCCGGATCGGGCCGGCATCAGGTTCATGCCGTCGCGAAAAGGCTTGCTTGCGGCCCGGCCCACGGCAGGTTCGGGCGGTGACCTCGCAAGCACCTCCGCCGCGACCCGCAGCATCCCCATGGCGCAAGCACTGGGCCCTTGCCGAGGATTTGGTTTTTCTCAATCACGGCTCATTCGGTGCCTGTGCCAGGCCAATCCTCGCGCTGCAGGCGGCGTTGCGCCAGGAAATGGAAGCATCACCCGTGCAGTTCCTCTGGCGCCATTACGAAGCGCGCCTGCAACCTGCGCGCGTGGCTCTGGCCGGATTTGTCGGGGCCAAACCGCGCGACGTGGTGTTTGTGACCAATGCGACCACCGCGGTCAATGCGGTGGTGCGCTCGTGGCAACTGCGCCGCGGCGACCAGATTCTAACCACCAACCTCGATTACAACGCCTGTCGCAATGTTCTAACTGAAAGTGCGCGGCGCGCCGGCGCGCGGGTGGTGGTCGCGCAAATTCCCTTCCCGCTTGCCACATCCGGGGAGGCGGAGGCGGCGATTCTGGGGGCTGTGACCCCGCGCACGAGGTATGCGATGATCGACCATGTGACCAGCGGCAGCGCGCTTGTGTTGCCGCTTGCGCGAATTGTCCGCGAACTCGAGGCGCGCGGCATCGAGACGCTGGTCGATGGCGCCCACGCTCCGGGCATGCTGCCGATTCATCTCAAGACCCTGCGGCCCGCATGGTATTGCGGCAACCTCCACAAATGGGTTTGCGCACCCAAGGGTTGCGCGTTCCTGTGGGCGCGCGACGATTGCCAGGAGTACCTCCAGCCCGCCGTGATCAGTCACGGCAACAACTCACCCCGTAGCGGCTTTTCCTCGTTCCAGGATCGCTTCGATTGGGCCGGTACCTTCGATCCCAGCGCGTGGCTTTGCGTCGCGGCGGCGATTGATTGGTTAGAGGGCCTGCTGCCCGGCGGTTGGCCGGCGCTGCGCCGCCACAATCACGCCCTGGTGGTCGAGGCGCGGCGCGTCCTGTGCGCCGCGCTCGGGGTGGCTGCGCCCTGCCCGGCGGGCATGCTCGGCAGCATGGCCACCGTCCCATTGCCGGAGCGGTTTCAAAATGTTAGCTTCACCGGCAAGGTGGCCCCGGAGCAAGCGCGCCTGTACGATGATTTTCGGATAGAGGTGCCGCTCATGAGCATCGGCGCGCGGCGATATTTCCGCGTTTCAGCCCATTTGCACAACCATCCCGAGGACTACGGGTTTCTCGCGGAAGCGATCAGGGGCATGGCAACGGGGCGCTAACCGATCCAACCGCTACGGTCGTGGCGAGGTGAAGCGGGTCCGCTCAGAAAGGCTGATTTTCGCTTGGCAGGCAGGCGGGAATGAGGTTTGCTTAACGCCTCACCCCACTTCCGCCATGAAAAAGCCCTCCCTAGCCGACGCCTGTCTGTGTTCCACTCTCACCTGTGATGGGGCGATGGGCACCCAACTCATTCAACGCGGCATGCAAATCGGCGAATGCGGCATGCTGTGGAATGCCGAGCGGCCGGACGACATCAAGGCGGTGCATCAGGCGTATCGCAGCGCCGGGTGCCGGTTGATCACGACAAATTCGTTCGGCGGCAGCCGCTCGATGTTAGAGCGGCATGGGCTCGGCGACAAGGTGGCCGAGTGGAACCGTCGCGCGGCGGAGCTGGCGGGCGAAGTGGCGGGGCCGGACGGTTGGGTGATTGGGGATGTGGGCCCGTTCGGGGATTTTCTCGAACCGCTGGGCGACACCACGGCGGAGGAATTGGAAGGGATTTTCCGCGAGCAAATCAGCGCGCTGGTGGAAGGCGGCGCGGACGCCATTTTGGTGGAGACCATGAGCGATCCGGGCGAACTTTGCGTCGGCATCCGCGCCGCGCGCGCCGTGACGGACCTGCCGGTCATCGCCACCTATGCCTTTCAGAAAAGCGCCGGCGAGTACCGCACCATGATGGGCACCAAAGTGGCCGAGGCCATTGAGGCCGCCTATGACGCCGGCGCCTCCATCGTCGGCGCCAATTGCGGCACCGACTTGTCGCTCACCGATTACGTCGCGCTGGCCAAGGAAATTGTCGCCACCGCGGCTGGGCGCCCGACCATCATGCAGCCCAATGCCGGCGCGCCCCATCAAGTGGACGGGGACGTGCGCTACGATGCCACGCCTGAGGAAATGGCGGAACTGGCGCACACCCTGCGCGGGCTGGGTATTTCCATTGTCGGCGGCTGCTGCGGCACTTCGCCCGAGCATCTGGCCGCAATGGCGAAGGGTTGAGGGTGGTCGGCTCCAGACAGGCGCCTTGGTGACCGCGCGGCATGGGCTGAAGGCGGCGGCAGCGGGAGTTGCAGGGAGGGCCTTCCAGGAAAGGCTTGCAAGCCGGCCGGTTATCGTTTAAGAAAAGCGAAACATTATCACCCATGGCAGCGGACTACACGGAAGCGGACATCAAGTCGTTGGATTGGCGCGAGCACATTCGCATGCGCCCGGGCATGTATATTGGCAAACTCGGCGACGGTTCGTCGCCCGACGACGGCCTCTACATCCTGCTCAAGGAGGCCATCGACAACTCGATTGACGAGCACATCATGGGCTATGGCAAGGAAATCCAGGTGGATATCGACGACGAGGGACGGGTGGAGGTGCGCGACTTCGGCCGCGGAATTCCGCTCGGCAAACTTTTCGATTGCGCCGCCCAAATCAACACCGGCGCCAAATACGATAGCGAGGCCTTCAAGAAATCCGTCGGCCTCAACGGCGTGGGCATCAAGGCGGTCAACGCGCTGTCGGCTTTTTTTGAAATCCAGGCATGGCGCGAGGGTCTAACCAAAGCGCTGGAATTTTCCAAAGGCCTGCTGACGGTGGACATGAAGAACCCGCGGCGGGATGACGGCATCAACGGTACGCGGCTGGCCTTTGAGTTGGACCGCGGCGTGTTTCCGCCCAAGGCGAAATATCGCGAGCCGTTTGTCGAGAAGATGTGCCGGTACTACTCGTACCTCAATCCGGCGCTGACGATGATTTTCAACGGCAAAAAATTCCGGGCCAAGGATGGTTTGCTAGATCTGTTGCGCGAGGAGATGGAGAACGAGGCGCTGTATCCGCCGGTGCATCTCATCGGCAAGGATATCGAAATCGCCTTCACCCACAGCGCCGAGAGCGGCGAGGAATACTATACCTTCGTCAACGGCCAGAACACCTCGCAAGGCGGCACCCATCTGGCGGCATTCCGCGAGCAACTGGTGCAGGTGATTCGCGGGTTTTACAAAAAGCAATATGAGCCGGCCGATATCCGCGCCGGAATCGAGGCGGCGGTGAGTGTGCGCATCATCGAGCCGGTGTTTGAAAGCCAGGTCAAGACCAAGCTCGGCTCCAGCACGATCAGCCCGGAAGGCGAATCGCTGCGCACCTTCATCGGCAATTTCCTCAAGACCAACCTCGACAACTACCTCCACAAGAACCCGCAGGTGGCCGAGGCGATTCAAAAGCGCATTCAATCCGCCGAGCGCGAGCGCAAGGACCTCAAAGGCATTCAGAAAATCGCCCGCGAGCGCTCGAAGCAGGCCAAGGTGCATAACAAGAAACTGCGCGACTGCCGGGTGCGCTACGACAGCAAACACAAGCGCCGCGATGAAAGCACGCTTTTCCTAACCGAGGGTGACTCCGCCTCCGGGTCGATCACCAAGAGCCGCGACGTGGAAATCCAGGCGGTGTTTTCGTTGCGCGGCAAACCGCTCAATACCTTCGGCCTGCCGCGCAAAATCGTGTATGAGAACGAGGAGTTTGCCTTGCTTCAGGCCGCGCTCAACATCGAGGACGGGGTGGATGCGTTGCGCTATAACAAGGTGGTCATCGCCACCGATGCCGATGTGGATGGCATGCATATCCGGCTGTTGCTGCTGACGTTTTTCCTGCAATTTTTCCCCGAACTGATTCGCGACGGGCATTTGTTTATTCTGCAGACACCCTTGTTCCGGGTGCGCAACAAGAAGGAGACGATCTATTGCTACGATGAGGACGAGCGCAAGAAGGCGCTGGCCAAACTCGGCAAGAATGCCGAGATCACCCGCTTCAAGGGCCTCGGGGAAATTTCGCCCGACGAATTCAAGTTCATGATCGGCCCGGACATGCGCCTCGACCCGGTGGCCTACGAGGAGGGCAAGGGCGTCAAGGAATTGTTAGCCTTCTACATGGGCAAGAACACCCCCGACCGCCAGGACTTTATCATCGAAAACCTCCGCGAAGACGTCGACCGGCAGGTGGCGTGAGTGCGGGCCGGATGCGGCCAGACGAGTGATTGTGCGGCGAGATGCGGCCAGGTTTCGGGTGAGGAAATGCCCCAGCGAGGCGGGACCCCAAGCGTAAGGAGCGCCGGAGTCAACTGGTGATGCATTGCAGAAGGGGCCGCGCCCGAACGCCAAACTCCCGTCCCGCAGCTGTAGCCACGGGCCGGGTTGAGTTGTTAGGAATCGCTGGCTTCCACTGCCGCTGAGGTTGCCGCCGCGGCTTGCTCCGGATCGCTCTCGGCGACTTCGTCCGGAACCTCCTCATCTTGCGGGGCCTCATCCTCGTCGAAGTCATCTTCCTCCATGAGTTCGCCGTGGAACAGGTGGAACTTGCGCTTGCGCTGGTGTTGGGGCAGCGGCGAGAGGATCATGGCCACCGCACGGCCATTGAGGCGGGGCGGTTGATCGACTTGCGCCATCGTCTTGAGGTCCTCAATGATGCGATTGAGCGCGACAAAGCCCAAATCCTTGTGGGCGTTTTCACGGCCCTTGAATTGCAGCACGAAGCGCACCTTGTGATTGGCGTCAAGAAAGCCCTCAGCGCGTCCGAGTTTGATGTTGTAATCGTGCTGGCCGGTGACCACGCGGAATTTGACTTCCTTCATCCGTGTGGCGCTCTTGCTCTTTTGTTTCTTGAGCTTGGCCTGCTCGTACTTGTATTTCCCGTAGTCGATGATCTTGCAGACGGGCGGGTCGACCTGGCCGGCGATTTCAACGAGGTCCAGACCCAAGGCAATGGCCTTGGCCAGTGCCTCGCGGGAACTCATTACGCCGAGTTGCTCGCCGGTGGCGAGCACGACGCGGACTTTGGGAGCACGGATTCGGTCGTTGATCCGCGTCATATCGCGGAAACGACCCCTGTTTTGGTCTCTTTGTGGCTTAGCTATGGCGATGTCCTCCGGTGGGTGGATGCGACGCACCAGGGTGCAAGCGGACAAAGCCGCCACACGTCACCAGTGCGAAGAGGGATGCGAAACGATGAACCAAACGCCGGGTCATGGATAGGTGACGGCGAGCCCGGTCCGGTTGCGATGACCGGTTGCGGGTGTTCTTGATGAGGATCGTTTCTGAAAATTCATAGGGGGCTGGATGCCGGGGCTCACGGAGGGCTGGCTGACGAAGCCATTTCGCCGGACCAGCGCCGTGCGCCTGAAAAGGATGAATAGGGGGAATTGGCGGGCGGTGCAAGCTCGAATTTTCGCGGCCGGGAGATTTCCGCGTTGCGGCCTGGGGCCATGGCTTGAGCCGGCGTGGAACCGGTAGCGTCCATTTGGCCATGGGCGGGGCAATCCGCGGCCCCCCGCCCAGCCCGCCGCCGGGCTGCGTCCTTCCTACCTGTTCAGGGAGGGCGGCGGCCGACGAATTGTATTGTCAGCGGTGCGTTGAACTGGCCTATTTGCGTCGTTCCAAGGTTTCTTTGCACAATTCAATCATAACCCCTCCCCCAATGAATCCACAAATCAGTCGAAGGTCATTTCTCAAGACCACCACCGGAGTCGTCCTCTCCAGTCAGTTTGGTTTCAATATTCTGCACGCGCAGAACAAGGGCGACAAACTGCGCCTGGCTATCATCGGCACCGGCGGCAAAGGCGGCGAGCACCTCAATTGCGTGAAAAAAGCCGGCGACATCGTCGTGGCTCACTGCGATATCGATACCACGCGCCAGGGCATCGCGCCGGAAACCTGGCCGGGCTCCAAGTTCTATCAGGACTACCGCGTGCTGTTGGACAAGGAAATGAAGAACTTCGATGCGATCATGGTGGCCACGCCGGATCTCAGCCATTATCAGCCGACCGCCCTGGCGATGTCCGCTGGCAAGCATTGCTACACCCAGAAACCCCTCGTCCACACGGTCTGGGAAGCCCGCCAACTCAAGCTGGGCGTGGAAAAATTCAAGGTGGCCACCCAAATGGGCAACCAGGGTCACTCCGGCGAGGGCAACCGCATCATTTATGAGTACGTCAACGGCGGGTTCCTCGGCGACGTGGCGGAAATCCATTGTGTCACCAACCGCCCGATCTGGCCCCAGGGTGGCCCGCGGCCCGTGGGTGAAGACCCGGTGCCTGCCAACGTCAACTGGGATTTGTGGCTGGGGCCGGCGCCCGTGCGTCCCTATAAGAAAGACACCTATCATGACTTCAAATGGCGCGGGTTTTATGACTTCGGCGGTGGCGCGTTGGCCGACATGGCCTGCCACACCATGGACAGCATTTTCTGGTCGATGAATCCCGGCACGCCCAAGAGCGTCGAGGTGCTCGAGATCTATCAGCACAGTGACGACATGTTCCCCTCCGGGGCGATTTTCCGCTGGGTGTTCCCCGCCGGCAAACTGCCTAACGGCAAACCCCGCCCCGAACTGACCATCTACTGGTATGAGGGCAAACTGCTCAAGGACGGCAAGGAAGTGCCCGCGCTGGAACGCGTGCGCCGCCCCGAAAAACTCGAGGCCAACAAGAAAATGCCGCAGAGCGGCAACGTCTACTTCGGCAGCAAGGCCGACCTGCTCATTCAGGGCGACTACGGCGACAGCCCGCATGTGGTCACCGCCGCCGGCGAGGCCCCCGTGGGCAAGCCACCCCAGCTGCTGGAACGCAATCCGGATGGCAGCGGTGACTACGGTCAGTATTGTGATTGGCGCCACGCCTGCGTCGGTGAGAAAGACTGGAAACATCCGGGCTCAAATTTCACCTATGCCGCCCCGTTCACCGAGGCTATCTTGTTAGGCAACATCGCCCTGCGCGTCGGCAAACTCGGCGAGAAGCTCGAGTACGATGCCAGCCAGATGAAATTCACCAACAACGACGAGGCCAACCGCTATCTCAACAAGGCTTACCGCAAGGGCTGGGAGCCGCATAAGTTAGGCTGAGATGCATCTCAACAACCAGCGCGGCGGCACCGGCGGCTCATTTTGGTACGAAATGTTCACTCATATCGTGTTTTATGCGCTGGCCGACCGCTACCCTGACAAACCCCGCCTGACCGAAATCATGCGCCTCTCCGCCGCACGCTGGCGTCAGGCCGGCCTCGATCTAACCGATGAAATGGGTCTGCCGGATTTCAATCACACATCGTTTGATTTCCGCTCCCGCAAGGCGGTGGATAACGGCCGCTGGCGCGAACCCGACGCCGCGGCGGGCATGGCCTGGCTGCAATATGCCGCGTGGATGAAGTTTCACGAACCGGGCTTTCTCGCCGCGGCGGAAAGCAGCTTGCAAGCGTTGCAAAACCTAACAGCCAAACCCGTACTACGAGCTGCTGTTGCCCTTCGGCACCCTCACCGCCGCGCGCCTCAATGCGGAGCTTGGCCGTCACTATGACCTGCCGCGCTTGCTCGACTGGTGCTTCGGCGTCAGCGACAGCCGCGGCGGCTGGGGCGTTATGTTAGGAAACAGGGGCGGCTACGATTGCGACGGCTTGCAGGGCAGCATCGACAACCGCGGCGGTTATGCGTTTGCCCTGAACACCTTCACGCAGGCCGGCGCGTTGGTGCCGCTGGCGCGCTATCAGCCGCAATACGCCCGCGCCATCGGCAAGTGGATGCTCAATCTAGCCAACTCGGTGCGCTTGTTCTATCCGGGCGCGCTGCCCCCTGGCCACGGGACGAGTGGGTTCTGGCACGGCGACCCGCAACACCTCATTGCCTACGAAGGCCTGCGCCACGAGTGGCTCGGCATGAGCCCGTGCGCCACCGGCGATCCGCTCGCCATGCGGTGGGGCCCCAAGACGGACCTCGGTCTGTATGGCTCGGGTTTCGCCGGCATTCTCGGCGCGATCGTGCGGCCCACCACCGACTCGCGCATCCTCCGACTCGATTGCCTCGCCACGGATTTTTTCCGGGCCCCGGCCTAGGTTTTGTCCTGACACTGCGGCCGAATCCGTGCCAGCCGCGCAGCGAGCTTTTCCGCATGCGACCCATGCCAATAGATTCGCCCGCATCTGGCACATCGATAGAACTCTTCATAGTAGCGCAGGGTGCGCGGCTCGGCGGCCAGCTCCGCAGCCACTTCCGGCTTGGTCACGCGCCCGAGCCGCCCGTTGCAACGCAAACAGCGACTCCATGCGGACAGACGCGTCGGTGTTTCTAACAATCCGAAGCGCCGCAGCACCTCGCGCGTCTGCTCCTCCGGTTCGTCGGATCGCGGGCAATAGCCGTGGCGCACGACCGCATGCATCAGCAATCGGCGGTCCCGGGTGAGCAGAACACGGTCTTGCTGCAGCATGATTTCCAGCAACCTCGGGTCGTCCGCGTCGCGTTCATAACCGGTGTCGAG
>Ga0118677_10014901_pt1 | contig 10876 bp, 3 predicted proteins | sample AliMusrvi5mmetaG_FD_86154 | JGI IMG/M metagenome (GOLD analysis project Ga0118677, IMG submission 86154)
CTGCCGGAGATCTGTGCCCCGCTGGCATCTGCACGGCTCAAGGCTGTGGTGAGAGTGATGCCGGTGCCGGAGACCTGTGCGCCGGCGGCATGCGCAGACTTGAGCGGCATAGCGAGGGTGATTGTGGTGGCGCCTCTCCGGGCTGCAACGGCAATTACCGCTGTCTCAGAGTTTGCGCCGGTGTCGATGGTGACGGATTGGCCGGCGCTGATGCCCATCGCGTTGGCGACGGAGATAACGGTTGCGCCTACGATGGTAGCGGCGTCCAGCGTGCTGGCGCCTGCCGTGCCAACCGACGCAATGACGGCGGTCTCGGGGTTGGCGCCCACATCAATCATGATCGTCTGGCCAGCATCAAAGTCTGCCACGCTGGCGACTTTGATATTGGTTGCGCCGGCGGCTGCGGCAACTGCCAGGGTGGATGCTGTCTGCGTGAGGAAATCGGTGCAGTTGCTGTCCGTATCTGCGCCGTCGGGGAAGCGGCCCGCGCTTCTACCGGGCCCGGGCGCAGTCACGCGGCAGCCACCCTGCCCTGAACCGGAGGCGGCCTGGTAACCCTCGGCGGCCCATGGATCGACGAGCAGGCCATAGTTGAGGCTGTCGACGACCAAGCCAGCCGCGTCCCGCAACACCAAGTTGCCGGCGGCGGGAGAGAGGGCGGGGCCACCGAACCACTGACTGGGCGCAGCAGTCCCCTGGTAGCCAGCGGTTGTTACTGCACCGTCGCGTACAACTGCGTTGATCGCGTGTTCGCGGACCAGGGGGCTGTCGAGCGTAATGCCTGTGCCGAGTGCCTGGATGGGCTCGTTGCTCAAGTGGGCGAAGGCCGTCGCCGGCTGGAAGCTGATCCCCGTTCCTCGATCGCTGAAGGGCATGTTGGCCGCATGGTTGAAACGTAACGGGGCGGCCAGGTCGAGGCCCGTGCCCGGAGCCAGTGGCGCGCGGCTCGACTGCGTGCCGACCTTCGTGACTGTGACGGTCTCGATCCCGTGGCCGACGCTGTCGATGTCCAACCTGATCTTGTCACCGACGGAGATGTTGGCAACGGACGTTACCTTGATATTGGTCGATCCGGCGAGTGCATCCGCCCCCAGGGTGGCTTGCGTGCCCTGCTTGCCGACCGCGGTGACCGTGGCTACCTCGTACCGCTCTGTGGTTCCTGCGACAGAGGGGTAGGAGCCACCGTAGCCGAGTGCGATCTTGTCCCCGACCGCGAAACCGGCGACGCTCGTCACCGGCACGCTGGTTGAGCCGGCGGGGACCGTAATGACGGGGCCGTCGGGAAGTGGCTGCCATAGGGTCGTAGTGTTGCCTGCCTGCGTTCCGATGCTTGCGATCTTGCGCGTCTCCACATTTGCGCCGGTGTCGATGCTGATCGAATCGCCAGCCGTCATGCCGGTCGTGCTTCTGACGAAAATGGTGGAATTGCCTGCGCGCGCCGGAACGGCGAGCCCGGAGTTGGAGAGGCCGAGCACGTAGAAGCCGTTCGCCGGAAGCCTCGTTCCACCCGGGATCTTCACCGTCGAGAAAATTGCCTGCTGCGTCGGGTGTTCAGTGAGGGCCCAGTTGGAGATGTCGACGCTGCGGGATCCCGCGTTGTAAAGCTCGATGAACGAGTTCGTCGGGTCGGCGGGAATACTGGTACTAATGCGGAACTCGTTGATCTTGATTGGGCTGACGTTCCGTACCTTCTCGGCCATCGTCGCGGTAGACTGCTTTCCGCCGCTCGTCCACACGGCGTTGCCGACCAGGTCGCCATTGAAGGCCGCAGGTGCCGAGGTAACTTTGAAGTTCGCGCTTACGCTTGCACCGGACGCGACTCGGCCAGCGAAGGCGGTTGGGCCTGAGGCCACAGTGGTCCACCCCTTGGGCGCTGAGAGGCTCAGTTTGACGCCCGTAACGGGTGCGCCCGTAGTGTTCGTAAAGGTCACTATCGTGTTCTGCGAAGACCCCGGCGAGAAAGTCTGCGATCCCGGCGGCGTGGCCGTTGCCGACGCCGGCGCCAGGCTCAATGGCTGCACATCGTACTTTGCAGCCGCGATGTTGGCTTGCACCAGTTGATCGGTTGCGTCCGTCGGGAAGGTGCCTGCGGCGGTCATCGCTCCTTCATAGAAGGTGCCCTGCGAGCCGTTGCTGTTGTCGCCGCCGTTGCCCAGCAGGATGGCCCCCTGTTTGCGCATTGGGTCATAGGTAGGGTTGATGCGCGGGCCGTCGAACATCACCGACAGCGCGCCCCGCTGCGCGTCCCCGCCCAGGGTGGTCCAGTGGTGCGGTTCACCCTTTGCGATTGCGGTCACGAACCGCCAAGTAATGTTCGGCAGCGCGCACAGCTTCGATCCATCCGGATTCGCGCAACCCACCAGGTTGTTCTCCTGATCGGTCATGATCCACGGGCCGGGAGGGTTGCCGTGATACCAGCCGGTGGAGTCGCCATAGTAGGCGGTTTCCATGGTGCCGTTGCCGTCGTCGCGGCTGTCCGTCTCTGCGTTGCCATAGTCGAAGCAGCAGCCCGCATTGAAGTGCTGGCCGTTAATGACCCAGTATTGACCCTCCGCCTGGTCGTCTACCGCAGTGCCCTTGGCATCGTCTATGCGGAGGCCCATTCCTGGTTCAATGAAGACGCCGTACACCTTGTGGCCCTGCACGGTAATGGGCGCCATGTCGGCGACCGGGATGTTATCGTAGCCACCCATGGCCGGGCCGCTGAATCCGCCACGCGGCGGCTGGGTGAGATGATTGTGCTTGCCGGACTGGTCGTAGATGGTGGCGATCCAACAGTATGTGTTGGCGCAGAAGGCGTCCTGCGCGGCCGCGTTGGCATATCCACCCGCGTCGGAGCTCTTGGGCTGGACGACACCAATGTCCAGGGTCTTGCGGTCCGACTGGCGCAGCACCTGGTAGAGCGGGCCGTTGTAGCTTGCGTACAGCGCGCGCGTGGTGCTGTGTGCAGCAACGCAGGGATCGCCGGCGGTGGCGTAGACATCACATGGGCCTTGCGGCCTGTGCGGAGAAGCAGTGGGCCGGGCACCGGACTGTGCGGCCACGGTGAAGTTTGCGCCAATCAGCGTGAGCGCCAGTACAAGCATTGGCGCGAGGTTCCAATTCGTTTTCATGGGTGTCCTATCTGGCCTTTATTCCGTCGTGGGAATTCTCATGGTTCCAGGGATGGTTTGCAAGTCAATCTAAGTGATTAGGCAAAATTGGATCGTCACCAGCAGTCATCTTTCTTCTTTATGATTGTCCGGGTTGGGCCGCAGATCGGACTTGTTTGGAATGGATTGCGGCCTGGACTACCCATAGAGTGAACCCGATGTTCACCACGTCAGGGACGTTGGAGCGTGGCACTCATCAGCCCGATGACGACATCGTTGCACAGGGTGCGCACGGTGAGGCTTTGCAGTTGCTTTGCAGGGTCCAGCGCCAGATCCAGCACGGTAGCAGCTCCACCGGGAACTTCGCGGCCTTTTCCTTTGAATGTGGCGAGGTTGAGCAGTCGAATATTTCCTGTCCTCAGATCGACGCGCGGTGGCAAAGCGCCCTCCAGCGGAAACTGAAAGTCGTCGATGAAGTAGTCCTGGTCGATGGGCCACCACGTCTCAGGGTTTCTAAGTGCCAGGTGAGTTGAACTGCCGTCAGTATAGGTGACCACCACTTCTCCGTTATCCATGCGGCTTTGCATGAAATTCGTAGAGCCGGCCATGAGGAAATAGACATGCTTCGCATGGCCGTTGATGGGGATCGTCACGTCATGGGGATAGTTGTCCCATTGTGAGGTAAAGACGATGTTGTTTGCCTGAGGCACAGAGGGCGTGGAAAAGAAGATTCCGTTGGTCATGGTGAGTTTGCCGCCATGATCGCCGGCTATCTTGCGCAAGCCACTGTCGTCGATGACTGGCAGTGTGGTGAGATGGCCGGCCCATGCGCCCGCTCCCTGCGAGGGCAGTTCCAGGCTGACGCCGGGTGAACGTGGCGCGAGATATTTGCCCGGCGCGAAGATCGCGCTGACGCGATCGTTGAACCAGCGAGTCAGGTCGACACTTTCAAGGCTGGCGGCGGGCTGCTCTATCTGCCAGTCAAAGGGCTTTGCTGCCTGCTGCACTTGAGGCGCGGGCTTCGGTGTTATGGCCCACCAAGAAAAGGTGCCGCGCGACATCTGGCGGAAATCTTCCTGGGATTGTCCCGGCGTGGCCGCAGCTATTGTTTCGGGGTTAATTTGAACGCCCGACCAGGTTATCCGGATGTGGGTGCTTGAGCTCGCTTTAGTTACAACCTGCAGCACAGGCAGGCCCACCGCGTCGGGATCGGCGCGCCATTTAGCATTTTCGCCGTTGACCTGCACGCTGGTGACGCCCGTGAATGCTGCTGGAATGCGCAGCGTCAGTGTCTGGAAGCGATGTCCTGTCTGGGTAATCTCCCATGTGTCGACTCGTTCCTTGCGTACGAAATCGACGCCAACGTCCGGGTGGTTCAACCGCGCGTGCATCCAATTTTTGGGAAACCCTGGTGAGATGGTGAGGGTTTTGGCAAGCGCATCCGGATGAACTCCGAAGAGTCCTTCGACGATTGCCCGCGACATGGTGCCTGCGCTATCGCCGAAGTCGCGCTGACTTTCGCGGCGATATACATCGTATAGATCCATGGTGCCGACGTTGCCCGGCGATATTCCCATATACATGCTGGCGAGCAGTGCGCCCTTGGCGAGTGCGTAGGCATCGTCTGCGTGGCCGGCCTGCCATAGTGCGAGCGCGGTGTGCATGTTTTCGTCCATCACGACATTGTTGATGGACCAGGAATAAGGCATCCAATCCGTTTCGGAGAAGACGTGATAGGGCGCGTCCTTCGGAACCCCCGTGCCCATGACGGGAATGGGGCGCAGATGGGACTGGAGAGCAGCCCCCATCTGCCAGGCCTCGCGCGGGGAAACAGCCTCCTCGTCCACGGTGTGATAGAAATTCCAGAGTCCGTAATCGGCATGGACGAGTTGATTGCCAAGCACGTCCTTATATTCAGCGAAGGTACCTTGGTCGGGCAGCCACAACAGAGTGCGCATCGCCTTTTCGATTTGGTTGGCTTCATCGCTGTAGGGTGTGGGGTCTTGCCCAACAAGGACGGCGATACGCGCTGCCATGCGATTGGCGTAGACGTTGTAGGCGGAAGCATAGGCGCATCCGCCGCCGTTATAGTAGAGATCGTCGCTGGCCCAGAGGGTGGCGTAGGCCTCATACAGCGGCAGCTTATCGGAACCGTATTCGCGGCGGAAGAGACGCTTCTCCCATGCGATGTGACGCTGGATCACAGGCCATGCCTCGCGCGCGAAGGCTGTGTCTCCGGTCCACAGCAGGTGGCGAAACAGCGCGTCGATAAAGACCATATTCATGTCGTAGTGCGAACCGGACAGATCGCCGTCGGAATGGAGGGCAGGCTCGTTGCGCGCGAGGTTCGCCTTGGGGTCGGGCGGCGGGAGGACAGGCGGGATGGGCTCCGTATTTTGGTTGGGAAACCAGGTCTGGAAGTTCTCCTGAGCCCGGTCGTGCCAGCCGAGTTCGTCTAGCACGTAGGGGCCTCGCCAGCCGAGCAGCTTTGTCCGCCAAGCGATTGCACCGTGCATGATGGCGTGCTGATCCGTGTCCCATAGGGCGTCCGCGGCAACATTCAGAGCGCCCATGGCGGCATCGAGATAGGGATCCGGCGTCTGGATGCGGACCTTCGATCTTAAGTCGTCGAAATGTTTTTCCGTTGCTGCAAATTGTTCAGGTAACTTTGATCGGCTAAAAGCAGGCAAAAGAGTTGCAGACTTGGGCTTTGGGGGAGCGCCCGTTTTGCGTGTGGTTACTTCCTGATAGATATTCAGGTCTGGCGCTGCGGTCGATCCGTCGTCGACTCTCTGCAACGAGAGCAGCAGCGGATGATCTGCCGACAAAGTCGCATGTCCAACTACGATCTGGCGCTTGGGTGCGGTAGCTGTATCTGAAAGAAGCGCTGTCAAGTCGTTCCATGAATCAGCATCGGCGATGTGCTCGTGAGTGCCTATGGGCGTGACACCAACGATGGTTGCGTGGGAACTCTTCAACGTGAACCCCTCCGCGCCGGGCGTAAACGCGTTGTCATCGGCGAAAGAGGGCTGAAACTGGAAGTACTGGCTGATCGGGACTCTTTCGGTACCGATGTCGCCATCTCTCGAACCACGCTGGCCGTTGACTCCGCCAAAGGCCCAGATCAGTTCTGCGCCATGGGCAACATTTTTCGCTTGCGCGCGCACAATCAGACCTTCTGTATTGGCATAGGCCAGAACCTGGAGCGTAACCACGGCATTTGCTCCGAAGGCTGGATCCTGGACGGTATAGATAAGCTCGCCGGGTCTATAGTGCGTAACGATATGGTGTGCATCTTTGAGCCAAATCGCATTGCCACCAGACTTGATGCCGAACCGCAGATTGCCACCTCGCCCCGGCAGATACAGGACGAACTCCGGCTTATCTCCGCCATCGACACGAAAGGCCGTATTGCCTCCATAAAGCGACCGGTTGAAGAACTCTGGTCCGTCTTCGATGACGAGATCTCCGTTCTCCGGGTGGTACCGCAACGGCCTGTCGACCTGTCCAAGGAGATTGGGATGCAACCCTGAGGTCGCTGAGATCGCAACTGGGGTAGCAACTGTTTGCGCATGCAAGGGCAGACTGCTGCAAACGATCAGCGTCAATAGGATGGTCAGGTTGGAACGCGCCATAGCGGGGCCTTTCGGATAACACTCAATTATGCAATGCAAAGGTTCTGGTTGGCGTGACAGTGTTTGGTGCCTAGCCCCATTGTCTCGAAGAATCGCCAGTAGAGACGCCGATTGCGTAATGTGATGGGCGACACACCATATTAGCGATTGTGTTGAAGCCACCACGAAAATGTTGGCGAGCCGAACACTCGAGGGTATATTGTCTCGTAGTTGGGCAAACGGAATGAAAATTGCGGTTGAAGTTGACTCAGTAGTCTCGCCAGCCGGACTTCGCCTCCCTGGTGGAAATCGCCTCATGACCTACAAATCCAGATTCAAACCTGGAAACAATACGGAGAATCAAACCATGTCACGGAAATATCGTTTAGCATCTTTTGTGGTTTCGGCCCTGTGCGTCCTATTCATGACAGTGAATCTGCAAGCAGCAGTAGTTGAGAGCAAGCCGCCAGTCAGAGTCAGCCTCAAGGACATACCCCACTTGGAGAAGCGCGATGGGATGACCAAGTTAATTGTGGATGGACACCCCTTCATATGTATTGCGGGCGAACTATCCAATACCGCCTCCTCCGACCGCGAAACCACGAAGGCCACTATCGCGCACCTGGCGCAGGCCAATTTCAACACCATCCTTACCGTCGTTTCCTGGGACCTGGTTGAACCCGAAGAAGGCAAGTTCGACTTCTCGATGATCGACTATCAGATTGAAGCCGCGCGCGCCAACAATGTGCGGCTCGTCCTGCTCTGGATGGCCAGTTGGAAAAACGGCTTGTCGCACTTTCCGCCTCTATGGGTCAAGGCAAACCAGAGCCGCTTTCCGCGCGTTGTCAACGGCCAGGGCAAGACGCTTGAGATCCTCTCCACGCTGAGCGATAACAATCGTATTGCCGACGCCACGGCCTTCGCTGCCGTCATGCGACACATCCGCGAGGTGGACAAGACCCATACTGTCATCGCATTTCAGGTTGAAAATGAAGTCGGCACCATGGGTACCACAAGGGACTTCGGCCCCGCCGCCAATACCGCCTTTGCCGGCCCGGTCCCGAAGGAACTCACCGACTATCTACTGAAGAACAAGGACCACCTGCTGCCGGAACTGAAGCAGATATGGGATGCCGCGGGAGACAAGACCAGCGGCACTTGGGAGCAGGTTTTCGGCAAGAACGTTCAGCGTCCGGCGAACGATCCACCGGTACCCAACAGCCCCAATCGTACTAAGCGTGCGGCCAACGCCGAGCTTTTCAACCACACGGATGAGATTTTCATGGCGTGGAACTACTCCCACTACATCGGCTACGTGGCGGCGCAGGGCAAGAAGGAATATCCGCTCCCGATGTATGTCAACACCTGGCTGGTGCAGCCGGCCGACATCGGCGCGGGCGACTATCCCAGCGGCGGGCCCGAGCCGCTGGTGCATGATATATGGCGCGCAGGCGGCCCGGCGATCGACATCCTGTCGCCTGACATCTACCTGCCGGATTACTCCGGAATTATCCAGACCTTCTCGCGCAATGGCAACCCCGCCTGGAATCCAGAAACCGGACTGAACGCCAACAACGCGTGGCTGGGGTTCACGCAACTCAAACTCCTTTGCTTCTCCCCCTTCGGCGTTGACGGTAGCCGGAACGTGGCCTCGGATGACCCGTTCGTGCGGTCGTATGGGTTCATGAACTCAGTCTCGGGCGCGATTGCCGAGGCGCAAGGCAAGCCGGACGCAATCAAACTTATCGAGCTTGAACCGGGACAGAATCCCGGCAAGGTCACGATGGGCCGATATATCTTCGATTTCACCCCCGCGTCAGGCGCTCGTGGCGGCGCAGCTGGTGAAGCTGTCCAGGCTACGCCTCAGGGGCAAGGACGAGGCGGAGCTGCGGGAGCTGCCCAGCCGGCGCCTCAGGCAGCTGCACGTGGCGGCAGTGTTGGCCTGTCCTTCCTCGACAAGCCTTTCGTGCTGATTGTCAACACCGCCCCGAATGAGTATTACTTCGCAGCCAACGCATCCTTCCCATTCGTTGTTAGGCCAAACGACATCCCCAACGCCAGGGTCGCTGCGCCCGCCATCATGGAGCGCGGCACATTCAAGAATGGCATCTGGGTCATGCAACGCCGCGTCAACGGCGACGATATCATGGGCCGCGGCTACGACGTCTCCGCCGAATCCAACAACAACCTGTCCGGCTCCCAGATACCGCTGGGCGCCCAGGCCAGAGGTGGTCGTGGCACCGGAGCGGGTAATGCGCCCCAGCCGCCGTCCGTCATGCGCGTTATGTTCTATCAATATCGCTAAATCGAAGAGGAGAACAATTCGTTAAACTGAGATAGCCGTGTCTGCCTTGCCAGTCACAGGGTTGGCAGAGTCAGGGCCCGGAGAACTCGTGTCCATCTTGTCCATCAGCATGGTTCCCAGGCTCTCAAGAACTCCTTGATTGCTCCCACCGCCAACGACAAGGATCTTGGGCATGAATGCAGTATTGCCTACGGCGAGTGCTTTAATGGCGTTCACGAGAGCCGTGGGTCCTTTGCCCAGCGCTTCGACCTGTCTCTGATAGGCTTCGGCGTTAGCAAGACCCACCGCTCGGACTTCCGCTCCCCTGGCGGTACTCTCCGTAGATGGGACCGTAAAGGATGGGCCACTCAACGGTTTTGGGGTAGATAATCACTCTTGTGAACACGAATCTGCGCCTCACCATGGCCGTCACCGGTGCCAGCGGCTCCATCTTCGCCGCCGAGATGCTCCGCGCACTCGACGCAGACCAGCGCGTCGCCCGCATCGACTTTATCCCCAGTGAAGCCGCGCTACGTGTCTTCGCCGAAGAGATGCAACTCAGCGGCCGCAACGCCCTAGTCGACAAGCTGCTCGGCGCGCCTCCCACCTCCAACAAAATCGTCCAGCACACCGAGGCCGACATCGGGGCCAACGTCGCCAGCGGCAGCTCCCCCTCCGACGGAATGATTGTGCTGCCATGCACCATGGGCACGCTGGCCGGAATTGCCAACGGCATGGCCTCCAATCTAATTGAGCGCGCCGCAGACGTCTGCCTCAAGGAGCGCCGTCGCCTCATCCTCTGCGTGCGCGAGGCGCCCTTCAACCGCATCCATCTGCGCAATATGCTGCTCGCGGATGAGGCCGGGGCCACCATCTTCCCCGTCATGCCCACCCTTTACAACCTGCCGCGCGATACCACCCAGATGGCGCGCCAGTTCATCAATCGTGTCCTCGCCCATATCGGGCTGCCCCAGCCTGGCGCGTACGAGTGGAAGCCTGATTAGGGCTAGCCGCCCCTAGTGTGCATCTCCTGCAAGCATCAGTTCGCCACCCTGCATGGGAGGCTGCGCCTTGAGAAATTGGATCGTGCCGGCCAGCACGGGCTTCGGGCACTGGCTCGGCGCGAGGTGGCCGCAGCCCGCCACGCCCTCGAAGACGGAGTTCGGGATCTCGCGGTGCATCGCCTCGCCAACCGAGATCGGAATCAGCCTATCCTCGGCGCCCCAGACGATCAGCGTGGGCTGCATAATGCTTCCAATCCGCGCGTCGAGAAGGTCCTGGCCAGACAACATCGAGTCCATGGTCTGCTGCACAATGCGGCCGTTGCTCTTGAGCCTGCGCAGGGTGGCGCGCGCAACAAAGCCGGGCAGCGTGCGCGGATGCGGCATCAACAACGCCATCAATCGTGCCAGCCCGGCGGCGTCGGTCGGCACAAAGGCGTCGCGCGGGAAGTTGGGCTGAAACGTCGTCCCAGCGCTATCGTAGAGGACGAGATGGTCAAACCAGGTGGGATTATCCAGCGCGAGTTTTGCGGCGATCCAGCCTCCCATCGACCAGCCGGCGAGGTTGATCGGCGCGGGACGGCCAGCACTGTCGGCCCGTGCCATGCCGGTGGCCTGGATGAAGTGGAGAACGACGTCTTCTTCCATCTCGACGGAACAGCACGGCCACAGCGGCTTCTCGGAGCGCCCGTAGCCCAGCAGGTCCGGCGCGTAAACGTGGAAGCCCGCGGCGGCAAGCCCGGGGATCAGCGGCGCCCAGTCCTCGCCGCGCGAGCCGAGACCGTGCAGCAGCAGAAGCGGCTTGCCCGGCGTTCCATCGGGCGGAGCGGCCTCGAAGTAGTGAATGCGATCGCCGCGAACATCGACCATCTCGCTGCGCACGCC
>Ga0118677_10014902_pt1 | contig 10876 bp, 8 predicted proteins | sample AliMusrvi5mmetaG_FD_86154 | JGI IMG/M metagenome (GOLD analysis project Ga0118677, IMG submission 86154)
GTGCTGCAGGCGTGCTTGCCCGCCTCGAGCGCCGCGATGGTCATGGGGGCGTGGGCGGCGATCGGCGTCACGATGTGGATCGCGTCGATCTCCTTGTCCTTCAGGAGCTCCTCGTAGCTGGTGAACCTGCGCTCAACCTTGAACATGTCGCCGACCTGCTTGAGCTTCTTCTCGTCCCTCTGGCAGATGGCATAGCATTCCGTGTCGGGATGCTTTTGGTATAATGGAACAAACTCGGCGCCGAAGCCGAGACCGACCACCGCCACCTTGATTTTTTTTCCTGTCGACATTGGACACTCCTTTGGACGTTGCGTGTCGCGATTATCCACCGGAGACCTCCTAAAATCAAGCTGTTTTCGAAGGCTTGAGTCTCAGCTCGAGGTTGACAGCCGTCCGGCTTCCTTGCTACGGTCGGGAGCATGAAGACAACAAGCGACATCATCCGAAAGGCGCGGGAATTGGGCCTCGGCCTGCCCGCGTTCAACATCGCCCACCTTCCCATGACCGAGCCCGTCATCCGCGCCGTCCGCGACCAGGATTCCTTCGCCCTCGTCGAGGTGTCACGAATAGACTGGGTCAAGTTCGGCGCGCAGAGTCCCGCGGCCGTCATCGGGGAGTTCAACAAGTGGAACGACCCCCAACACGTCCGCATGCACCTCGACCACGTGCCGGTGATCGACGAGGACCAGAAGAAGGTCGACTACCGCGCGGTGATCACCGAGGCCATCGCCCTCGGTTACCAGTCCGTCATGATCGACGCCTCGCGCCTGTCGCTGGAGGACAACATCCGCGCCACCCGCGAGGTGGCCGACCTGGCCCACGCATCCGGCATCCCCGTCGAGTCGGAGCTGGGCGCCGTGCTCGGCCACGAGGCGGGCCCGCTGCCACCCTACGAGGAGCTGTTCAAGTCCGGCAAGGGTTTCACCCGACCCGAGGAGGCCATCCGCTTCGTCAAGGAATCAGGCTGCGACTGGCTTTCGGTGGCAATCGGCAACATCCACGGCGCCGTGGGCGACGCCACCAAGGACCAGAAGAAGCTGGAGGCCAGGCTCTCCCTCGACCACCTGCAGACCCTGTCCACAGCCACGGGCATACCGCTCGTGCTGCACGGCGGCTCCGGCATTCGGCGCGAGGACATGCTCGCCTCGATGAAGAAGGGCATTGCCAAAGTGAACGTGGGCACCGAGATCCGGCAGGCCTACGAGCAGGCGTTCAAGGCCACGGGCAGCGTCAAAGCCGCGCAGGATGCCACGTACGAGCGAACCGTCACCCTCATCAGGGACTGGTTCGGCCTCACCGGCATCCGCGCCAGGATTCTGGGCTAAAGTATTACCCGTGCTAGCCCCGGTTGGCTTCGGCCAGCCGGTGGCCGGCTTGGAGGTAGTCCTTCATGAGCGGCCACAGGGCCCGGTAGCGTTCGTACCTTTCCAGGTAGACGCCTTGGCGCGCCGCGTTGGGCTCGAAGCGCTCGCCGAGGTCGACCATCGCGCGAACGCCCTCCGCGATGGTGGAGAAGCCGCCTATGCCGGTGCCGGCCACGATCGCCGCCCCCAGGCAGCCGGCCTCACTCACCCGTGCCCTCACCACGGATTTGCCGAGGATGTCGGCGGTGATCTGGAGCCAGGCGTCCGACTTGCTGCCACCGCCCACCGCGCGCAGTTCCTTCATCTCGATGTCAGCCTCGGCGATGGAATCCAGCACCTCTTTGTGGTAGAAGACCGACCCTTCCATTATTCCCTTCAGGATGTCGCCGCGGCTGGTGTCCAGCTTCAGTCCGACGACCACTCCCGAGGAGTCCCCGATGAAGGCGGGGGGACCGGTGAAGGTGAAGTGGGGAAGGACAAGCACGCTGCTCGGCCCCGCCGGGATTTCACGGATGAGTTGGTCATACACATCGGTGCCCGCCTTCTCGGCCGCCGCCTTATCGCCGCGTGCGAAGGTGTCGCGGTACCATTTCAGGAGGAGGCCCGCCTGGTTGTAGATGAAGGAGACGAACTGCCCCGGGACCGCGTGGTACTCGGTGTTGAGCCCCCAGCGCATCATCGTCGCGGGAGGCTTGCGGTGCTTGAAGACGGGCACGAAGGTGAGATAGGTGCCCATGCCGCACATGCCCAGGCCCTCGTCCACGACGCCGCATCCCACCGCGTTGGCGCACTGGTCGTGGGTCCCCGCGATGATCGGTGTGCCCGCCTCCAACCCAAGCTCCGAGGCCATCTGCGCGGACACGCCGCCGATCCTTGTGCCCGACTGCACCGGCTGCGGCAGTTTTTCAAGGGAGATGCCCGAGGCTTCCGCGACCTCCTTCGACCAGCCCCGGCTGTCGATGTCGAATAGTAGGGTCCGGCTGGCCAGGGAGTAGTCGACGACGGGCTCGGCGCCCAGCATGAAGGAGACGAAGCCGCTCCACAACAGGAACTTCCAGGCCTTGGAATAGACCTCCGGAGTGTGGTCCCGTATCCACATGAGCTTGGGCAGGCTGTACTGGGTGCCCAGGATGTTGCCGTTGATCCTGTACAAATTCTCCGCCCCGATGGCCGATTCGAGCACGGGCAGGTATTCCTCGCCCCGGCTGTCTATCATCAGCAGGGAGGGGCCGAGTATGTGCCGGTCCTTGGACACAGGCACCATGGCCTCGCCCATCGAGGAGACGGCTATGGCCTTGACGGGGTCGGACGCCGCGCCGCTCACCGCCTTGCCGATCGTGCGCCGGACCCGTTTCCACACCTCGTTGGGGTCCATTTCCGACCAGCCGGGCTGTGGGCGCTCGATGTCGTACTCGTCGTAGGCGAAGGAGAGCGGCTTCCCCTTTTCAGAGAAGACGGATGCCTTGCAGCCCGTGGTCCCGATGTCGATGCCCAGGTAGCTCATACTCCAACCCCCGTTCCACCATGATCTTTCAAGCGAAAAGCCAGCCGTAAAGGAAGCCCATCGTAGGCCTGTTGTCAAGCCACCGGCCATCGCGCCGTTGCGATATTCCTTGACAGACACCCATGATAAAGTAGAATATCCCTCTCTCTATCAGGTTTGATAAGGAGGAGCTGGGAACGCTCCCTGTGGAGTGTGTTGCCGGACCAGCAATCGATCAATGGGCCAAATCCTTCAATTGAACAATATTTCCAAGACCTTCCCCGGAGTAAAGGCGCTCCAGGGCATATCCCTGGACCTCAACGAGGGTGAGGTGCATTGCCTGTGCGGGGAGAACGGCGCCGGCAAGTCCACCCTCATCAAGATCCTTTCCGGTGCGTACCAGCCAGACGAGGGCGGCGAGATCCTCTTGGACGGAGAGAGGGTGGCCCTGAACCCGCGCCTCGCCATGGCCATGGGCATCCAGACGATTTACCAGGAACACATTGTCTTCGACAACCTGGACATCATCGAGAACATCTTCACGGGCTCGGAACTGGTCAAGGGCATGCTCCTGGACAGGCGGGAGATGAGGAAGCGGACCGTCGAAGTCCTTCAATACCTCAAGAGCGATCTGGTCCCCGAGATGAGGATGGGCGAACTCAGCAGTGGTGAGCAGAAGACGGTCGAGATAGCCAAGGGACTGGTCTTCAAGCGAAGGGTCATCATCCTGGACGAACCCACGGCTTCCTTCTCCGCCTCCGAGATCGAGAACCTCCTCCAGATCATCAAGACGGTAAAGCAGGCCGGGCTGGGGATCATCTACATCTCGCACCACTTAGAGGAAGTCTTCAAGATCGGTGACCGGGTCACCGTCCTCCGCGATGGCCGCAAGGTGAGCGCGTACGGCATGGACGGCCTCACAAAAAGCAGGCTGATCAAGGACATGGTCGGCCGTGATCCCTCCACGTTCTACCAGCGGCAAAAGGTGCCCATCGGCGACGTGGTGTTCGAGGCGCGCGACGTGAGCGGCAACGGGGTGCGAAACGTCTCCTTCAAGCTTCACCGGGGCGAGGTGCTCGGCGTCGCCGGCATGGCGGGTTCGGGCCGCTCCGAGTTGCTGAACGTCCTGTTCGGAAGCGCCCGCCTGGACCTTGGCGAGATCCTCATAAACGGGAAGCCAGTCAGGCATTCGAGCCCGAAGTCGGCGATCAAGGGCAAGATGTGCTTCATCACCGAGGACAGGCAGAACACGGGCCTGTTCCTGCCCCAGACAGTCGCCCAGAACGTGGCGGTCGCCAACCTGGTCAATGTCCGCGAGTTCGTCGTCTGGCCCGCCAAGGATTTCCTGACCGGCGACAAGTACGTGAAGACCCTCAACATAAAGACCAACGATTCCAAGACGCGCGTGGTCAACCTTTCGGGTGGCAACCAGCAGAAGGTCGTCCTGGCCAAGTGGTTCAACACCGATGGCGAGATCTTCATCTTCGACGAGCCAACGCACGGCATCGATGTGGGATCGAAGCAGGAGATTTACCAGATCATGGTGGACCTGCTGCGGCAGGGGAAGGCCATCATCATGGTCTCGTCCGACATGCCGGAGGTGGTGTCCATGAGCGACACTGTAATGGTGATGCACAAGGGCCAGAAGGCGGCCGAGCTTGCCGGGGAAGAAATCACGGAAGAGAACATTCTCACGTATTCGATAGGAGACAGCGCACTATGAGCCAGGCGAGAACGTCACTCTTCAAACGACACGAGAACCTGACCCCCCTGTCGATCTTCGTCGGGTTCATCGTCATCATCGTCATCATGCAATTGGTCACGCAGGGCACCTCGAAGTACCCGACCTTCATCAGCGGCGTGAACCTCCTCAACATCCTCCAGCAAGTAGGCGTTCCGGGGATCGTGGCCGTGGGAATGACGCTGGTCATGATCTCCGGCGGGATCGACCTTTCGGTGGGCATGCTGGCATCGCTGGTGTCCATCGTCACGGCCTCGGGCATCTCCAAGTGGCATCTGGGCGTCCCCGGAGCCATCGCGGTGGGCATCATGTCAGCCGTGGTGCTGGAGACCATCATGGGCTTCATCATCTCGCGCACCAAGGTCGAGCCCTTCATCATCACCCTCGGCGGAATGATCACCTTCCAGGGCATAGCCCTCCTGGTCAGCAATTCACGCGAGGTGATCCTCAACGGCGAACTCAATTTCTTCAAGACCAACCTGATAGCGGGCGTGAAGGATCCTTCCACGGGCCTCAACCTGATCTTGCCTCCCTATGCCCTGATCTTTTTCCTGATCGCCCTGCTGGCCGGCCTGATGCTGACCTTCACAAAGTACGGCCGGAGGATCTACGCCGTCGGCACCAACCCGCACGCGGCCTACCTGGCGGGCATCAATGTCAAGAACATGAGGCTGTCCGTCTATGTCATAATGGGCTTCCTGGTCGGGATAGGCTCCGTCATGCTGCTTTCCCGCGTCAACACCGGCATCATCTCGCTCGGGCAGAACATGGAGATCGACACCATCGCGATGGTGGTCATCGGTGGAACCGCGCTCCGGGGCGGCAAGGGCAACATACTCGGCACACTCATAGGGATATTTTTCCTGGGATCGATCGGCAATGCCATGAACATGCTTCGCCTGCCCTCGGAGGTGCAGTTCGTGGCCAAGGGTTTGGTGGTCATAATCGCGGTGTCCGCCGGCGACGTCTCTTCCAAGATCTCCGAGTTCATGGCGAGGAGGAAGGAACAGGCGCTGGCGCGTAGCAACAAGGACGTTCAAGGAGGTGTAGGTGGGATTGAATAATGGGATGGGAAACAAGCTCGAGAAAATGTTCATTCACTCAACCAAAGGGAGGAAAAGCGTAATGAAAAGATTCATTGTTGTTCTGGCTGTGCTCGCACTGTGCGTGACGATGGGCGTTGCCCAGAAACAGAAGGTGATCGGCTATTACATGGATGCGGCGGATGATTATTACAAGGCCGGTTTCCAGGTCTTCAATGCCCTGGCCACCAAGGCCGGATGGAAGGTCCTCGACGTGGTCGGACAGGGCACCGCGCCCGAGCAGCTCGCGGCCGTGGAGAACTTCATCACCCAGGGCGTCGACGCCCTCGTCGTCGTGCAGAACTCCCCCCAGACCACGTCCGAGTGCCTCAAGCTCGCGGCCGCGGCTGGCATCCCCGAGTTCCACCTCACGCACAATCCGCCCAACGAGGCTGGCCTCGGTGGGTTCGCCGGATTTGACTGGGTGCTCGACGGCGAGCTCGCGGGGACATCGGCGGTCAAGCACAACGTCAAGCGGCTCGTCATGATCGAGGGCAAGCTTGGTCAGGGAACGGCCGCCGGCCAGACCCAGGGCTTCCTCCAGGGTTACAAGAAAGCCAAGAAAGACATCGGCAACCTCCTCGACGCGGTGGGCGTCAAGGGCGCGGGTGGCAAGGACCTGAAAGTTGTGTTCTGGGGTTCCGGCGGATGGTTCGCCGATCCCGCCAAGAAAGTCATGCAGGACGCGATCACGAGCCTCGGCCCCACGGGCTTCGACGGCGCCTACGTCCAGAACGACGAGATGATGACCGGAGCCCTCCAGGCCATGCAGGAAGCCGGACTCGACACGAGCAAGTACTGGCTGGGTTCGAGCAACGGCAAGGAGAAATCCTGGGATTGGGTCGCCAAGGGCCAGACCACGATGGACGTCAACCAGTGCCCGACCCTCGAAGCCGACATCTGCTTCCAGCAGATCACGGCCAATTTCGCCAAGAAGCCCTACAAGAAGGCCGTCTATGTCGCATTCATGCCCTTCGAGAAGAGCAACGTGGACAAGAACAAGATGGTTCCCTGGATCCTCGAAGACTACATGAAGAAGAGGGCTGCCAAGGCCTTCAAGTTTGACATCAACGACGCTTCGTTCAGGGCCAATCCCGACTACAAGTGATTTAACAGGGGTCGGAGCTTTGGGCGATGAAGCGGGCTCCGGCTTTCAATCCGTGAACGGGGGGCTGCCCAGGGGAACATTCCTGGGTGGCCCTCTTTTTTCCCAAGGAGACACCATGCCGAAAATCGCATTGATCGGGGCCGGAAGCATCATCTTCGCCACGACGCTCCTGAACGACATGCTGGGTACCGCCTGCCTCCAGGATTCCACCTTCGCCCTGATGGGGCCCACCATGTGGAAGCTAGAGAAGATCGAGACCTGGGCGAAGGGCGTCATCGCGAAAAACAAGCTGGCCGCGAAAGTGTTTTCCACGACGGAACGGCGCAAGGCCCTGGAAGGCGCCGACTATGTGCTGCTCATGTTCCAGATTGGCGGGCTCGAGGCTTACCGGCTGGATTACGAGATTCCGCTAAAATACGGGGTTGACCAATGCCTGGGCCAGTGCGTCGGACCGGGTGGGGTTTTCCGGGGGAACAGGTCCATCCCGGTGCTTGCCAGCATCATGAAGGACATGGAGGAACTCTGTCCAAAAGCGGTGATACTCAATTATGTGAACCCGATGGCAGCCAACAGCATCGGCATGGGAAAGTCCAGCAAGATCCAGTACGTGGGCCTGTGCCACGGCGTCCAGACCACGCTGGACCTCATCGCGGGGTATACGAACACCAAGAAGAGTGAGATCGATTTCCTCTGCGCCGGCATCAACCACATGGCATGGTTCCTCAAGATCGAGAAGGACGGCAAGGACCTCTACCCCCTCTTCAAGGCCAACTGCGAGAAGCCGGATTACTACATCAACGACAAGGTCCGAATCGAGGCCATGCGGCACTTCGGCTATTTCATGACGGAGTCGACCGGCCACCTTTCGGAGTACCTGCCCTGGTTCCGCAAGAACAAGAAGGCGCTGGACCTCTACTGCGACCAGCCTGCTTTCGGCGGTGAGACGGGCGCCTACTACAAGTACTGCTGCTACATCGCGAAGAAGTTCGAAAGCGGCGACTTCATCCGCCTGGCGGGGAGCGACCTCGAGCCACGGAGCAAGGATTACTGCTCCTACGTGATCGAAGCCCTGGAGACGGGAAAGTTGTTCCAGCTCAACGGCAACGTCATGAACGGCCCTGGATACATAGAGAACCTGCCGCGCGACTGCTGCGTCGAGGTTCCCATGTTCGTCGACAAGAACGGCCTCCAGCCGGTGTGTGTCGGCAAGCTGCCGACACAGCTGGCCGCCGTCAACATGATGGACATCAACGTCCAGCTGATGGGCTCCGAGGCGGCGCTGGAGGGTGATCCCGAGAAGCTGATGATGGCCTGCGCGATGGATCCGCTGACCTCGGCGGTGCTGACGCTGCAGGAGATCAGGGACATGACCGCGGAGATGCTCGAGGCGCAGCGCGAATGGCTGCCCCAGTTCGCGGGGAAGAAGCTGCGGCCCTTGGGGACCATCTCCACGCCCAAGGGCACGGTGGGTGTCTCGGTCCCGCTGGACCCGGCACTTGCGATCAACAACCGGTTCGGCAAGCTGGCGAGCGGATAGGAAAGAAAAAAGACGAAGGGCCGTTCGGGAAGGGAATCCCGGACGGCCCTTTTTGTATCCGCAAAAACAAGTCAGGCAAAGCGCGCCCGACAGCGTGACGCTGATTTACTCCGCGCCGAGGGATTTCAGGTAGGCGTAGCTCTGCTTGACCGCGTCGTCGCCCGCGATCTCCAGGGTGGTGTAGCCGTCGTAGCCGGCGGCCACCAGGGCTTGGTAGACGCCCTTGATGTCCACGACGCCGCTTCCGAGCGCGGTGATGGACATGCCTGCGCCAAACTGCTTGCCCCGGACTTCCTTCATGTCGGGCGCCCAGTCCTTCCAGTGCACGTGCTCGATCTTCTTCCCGAACTTCTTCACCATCTCGACGGGATCGGTGCCGCCCAGCCATGAGTTGCCGGTGTCCATGTTGAAGCCGAGGGCCTTCGAGTTGCAGGTGTCGAACAGCCTCTCCATGAAGGCGATCGAGTCTGTGTACTTTCCGTGCGGCTCCACGAGGATCTTCACGCCGAGGTCCTCAGCCATGCGTAGGGGTTCGAAGAGCCGTTCCTTGATGAGGAACAGGGCTTCGACCTCGGTGAGCTTGTGGCCGAACTCGGTCTTGGGCTCGCCTTCGGTGCTGATGATGTGCTTGACGCCGATGGTCGCCGCCGCGCGGACCGCCTTCATGAGCTGGGAGGTCTGGTAGCGCCATGGCGCCGAGGGGTCGAGCAGGTTCGCGTGGGCGCAGTAGGTGCTGATGATGAGGCCGTATTTGTCGAACAGTCTTTTCAGGTCGAAGGGATTGGCGTCGAGGCTGGCCAGCGCCGTGAAGCCGTATTCGACACCCAGGCATGCTCCATCGGAGTTGTCCGTGATGTCAGCGTACTTGAAACCCATCCCCTTGATCCGCTCGAGCTGTTTGTCCAGCGTCGAGAAAGGATCGATCAACGCGAAGCAACCAACCTTCATTGCCATAAGTCCTCCTGTGGTTCATCAAAAATGATGGACTTGCCATTGCGGCAAGTCCATCATTCAACAGATCAGCTGGATTATTTCTTGGCCAGGTAGGCGGCTACCTTGGCGTCGAAGTCATCGAAGGTCTTCTTGTTCTTGACGTAGTCCTTCTCGTAGACCGCGAGGTCCCAGACGAACTTGTTGGCCGCGCGATACTTCATGTAGGTGTCGGTGTCCCACGGGATGGCCTTGTCGAGGTTGGCCTTGGTGAGGACGGCGAAGGGGGTGATCTGGAGGTACTTCTCGAACTTCTGGCCCTTGAGGTACCTGACGATCTGCTGGATGCAGAGGTCGGCGTTGAGCGAGGGGGGGTTGGGGACGGTGGCGGCCATCTTGCCTTCCTTCATCCACTGCCAGGCCTCTTCCTTGCCGTTGTTGGAGACGATGATCTTGCCCTTGACGTTCTGCTCCTCGAAGACCTGGATGACGCCGGCGGCGGTCTCTTCGTTGGCGGCGAACACCACGTCGTAGGGGGTGCCCGAGGCCACGAGGTCCTGGGTTATCGGGATCGCGAGGGTGCGCTGCCACTCGGCGCTTTTGAGGAGCTTGGCCTTGCCCATCTTGGCCTCGTCGAGGGCGAGCTGGAAGCCGACGATCTCGCCTTCGGCGGGACCCTGGCCGAGGAAGCCGGGGATGTTCACGCAAGTGGCCTTCGGGTAGTTCTTCGCGACCCACTGGCCGATCTTGTAGCCCATGATGACGAAGTTGTCGGTGACGTGACCGGCGAGGTCGCTGCCCGGCTGGAGATCGGGCTTGCCGGCGATGAAGAAAATGGGGACGTGCGCGTCGTTCGCGGCCTTGATGGAGACCGCGCTTCCCGCTGCGCCCGCGGTGATGACGGCTATGGCGTCAACGCCCTTGGCGATCATGTCCTGGACGTTGGCGAGCTCTTTCTCGGGCTTGTAGTCCGAGTTTACCTCGGTTACGGTCATGCCATAGGACTTGGCCACCGCAACGAGGGTCTTGCCGAACTGGGCGTAGTAGTCATCGGGCCCGGCGTTGACGAAGCCGATCTTCTTGCCCTTCTCCTTCTGCGCCGACACGCTGGCGACCACGCTGCTGGCGCACCTGTGGGCGGAGCGGCTGCGCGTCACCGTGCGCCTGCGCGCCCACCCGGGCATCGAGCCGGAACCCAAACCACGCGATCGCCAGCCCGAGCAGGATCTCCTCTGTGGCGTACGCGACCGAAGACAGCGCGTCGGATGAGAACACAGCCAACGCGACAGGGTTGGACAGCCGCTGGTGCGCCGCTTCCCTGTTGTGGATCGGGCGGCCGAGGAACATCTGCTTGATGGAGCTGGGCATCGCGAGGTACCTTCCGTCATTCGCCGTCCGGACAAAGGTACGCCCATCGGCTTCCGGCGGGCAACGGGCTGAGAGAGGCCCCGGCGTCAACGCCGGGGCCTCCGCGATCATCGCTGGTGGACCCAGGGGGATTCGAACCCCCAACCTCCACCTTGCAAAGGTGGCACTCTCCCGTTGAGTTATGGGCCCTTGAAAGCACCGGAGAGTATAGCGCTCCGACGTCGAAGCGGTCGATGCCCCTCAAGGTCCTCGCCTCGCTCGTG
>Ga0118677_10014905_pt1 | contig 10874 bp, 1 predicted proteins | sample AliMusrvi5mmetaG_FD_86154 | JGI IMG/M metagenome (GOLD analysis project Ga0118677, IMG submission 86154)
ATCCTCCACCGAGTGGCAGGTCAACTCCGGGAACGTCGGCACCGCCTTGGGCTTCGGCCCGCGTTCACCGACAATCAATTCGTCATCGCCGAGGTAGAGGGTCTTCTTTTCGCAGTGGTCGAGAAACTGCAGCGCCCGCATCACCGGCACCGAGTACTTCCCGTTGTTGGCTTGATAGAACGCCGTCTGGTGCAGCGCCCGCTCGATGCTGATCGACGGTTCGGTCTCGAAACTCAACTTGCGCAACCGCTGGATGCGCCCGTTCATGCCCGGGCCGATGCCGGCCGGTTTGACGGGATAGAAATTGCCCTCGGCGTTGGGTTGACGCTCGGGCAGGCAGACAGGGGCGGCGGGTGATAGCGTTTGAGGCATCGGTTTGAATGGGGTGCGACGTGGGGAGCCATACATCAGGAATCGGTTTTTGCAAATGCGATCTCCCGCATCGCGCCCTCAAAGTGGGGCGATTTGCCGCAGCACCCCCGCCCATGGGAAGCCAATGGATAGTGGCAAGCCTCCGGTCGTTGGCGTTCCATGGGCAGACGAGTCTGGAAACTCGCGGTCCGGCGGGCAGTCCGTCGCTCCCCGAATCTGTATAACAGAAATAGGCAGAAGTTTTTTGCAACTTTTTCGAAATCCCCCCTTTTCTTCCGGCGATCCGGTTCTAGGCTCCGCCCGTTCCTTTTCTAGTCTTCCCGTGTCGATTGGCCTGCTTCATATTTTCAGGAAGTTGCCGGCATTTCCAATATCTTGGAAGTGGCCACTCGGTGCTTGCCAGAAGCGGCCCCCGGGAAGAGTTTTCCGCCCCTGTTCCGGCACCACACCCGCGTGCCTGCAAGTCATTTGACCGGATTCCATTTTCCGACATTCATCTTCAGATCCCACCAACCCAAAACAAAAGACCAAACTCCATACCCCATGAAACCAAAACGTTCCAACCCCCTGTCCGCCCGGTTCTTTCGCGCCAATTCCATCGCCAGCGCCGTCGTCATGACGCTCGCCAGCCTCGCCATTCCGCCCTCCGCCTTCGCCGCGAGTCAAACCTACGCGGGTCCCAACACATCCAAAGTTTGGGATACCACGACGGCCAACTGGGACATCAATGCACTCTGGATCAATGGTAGCACCGCCACCTTCCAGGGCACCGGGGAATCCGTCACCGTCGCCGCCGTCACGGCCAATGGCATCACCTTCAGCAACACCGGCTTCACGTTGGCGCTTGGCACCCCCGGCACGATCACCCTGGGCGCCGCCGCCACCCCGATCGTCGCGAATGCGGACGCGACCATCGCCGCCATCATCGCCGGCGGCACCAACGGCTTCACCAAATCCGGTGCCGGCATCCTCACGCTCAGCGGGGTCAATACCTTCAGCGGTGGCACCAGCATCACCACTGGCGCGGTGAAACTCGGCAACGCGGCCGGGCTCGGCACGGGCGCGATCACCGTGGCTTCCGGCGCGTCCCTCGATGTCGGCGGTTCTGCGGCCACCAACGCCACCAATATTTCCGGCACCGGCAACGGCACCATCCCCGCTCTTTACAACAGCGGCACGTCAGGATCCGTAGGCACGCTCAAGCTCAATGCCGACGCCTCGATCGGCAACGTGAATAACGGCGACACCTCGAAAACACTCTCGCTCAGCTCGCTGGATTTGAACGGCAAGAAACTGACGATCACCGGGGGCGCCACCGCCGCCGGAATCCAGAACATTACCAGCGGCGACATCGAAATCAACAGTGGGGGCACCTTGTATTCCCAGAATGGCGGCTCCCTGACCTCCGTCACCGGTACCATCACCATCAAGACCGGCGGCCTGTTGGAAACCCGCGATTGCAACAATACCGGGGCGACCTCGGTTCATACCATCGCGCTGAATGGTGGCAGCATGGGCAGGGCGACCATGACCAACAACAACGGCGGCGGAGCGGGCACCTACCTGAAGAACAACATCACCGTGGATGCCACCAACGGCGGCACAATCACGAACAACTCCGGGGGTTTCAGCATCTATTACCGCTTGGCCGGGGCCTTGTCCGGCAGCGGGGCATTGACCTTGAATGGCAGCATGGGAGTTGATTTCCAGGGCGACTGCTCCGGCTACACCGGTACCGCCACGGCCACGGCGGGCACAGTCTCATTCACCGACACCTCGCCCTCATCCCTGATATTCAACGGCAATATAGCGGGCAGTCGGCCACTGACCAAGAGCGGCACCGGCACTTACACCCTCGGCGGCGCCAACACCTACACCGGAGCCACCACGGTCAGCGCCGGCACTTTGATCTTGTCAGGCAACAACACGGGCAACACCGCGATGACCGTGTCGGCAGGTGCCACCTTGACCTTGTCTGGCACCTTCTCCGGCACCGGAGCCACCACGGTCTCCTCTGGCGGCACGTTGAAACTCGACTACTCCTCCCAGAACAGCAGCAAATTGGCCAATGGGGCCGTCCTCACGCTCTCGGGTGGCACGGTGGATCTTGTCGGGGGTCCCCATACGGAAACCGTGGGTTCAACCACCTTGAACGGTGTGAACACCATCACGAGTTCCATTCCCGGTTCGGTCCTGCAAATGAACACCATCACCCGCAATGCGGGGGCCACCATCAATTTTGCCGCGGGTTCCATTGCCAGCACCGACAACCTCAACAACTCCTCAGGCATCCTGGGGCCTTGGGCGACGGTGGGCGGAACCGACTGGGCGGTCAACTCGACCAACGGTGCCGACGGATTGATCACGGCTTACAGCGGAGGTTATACGTTGACCTCTGTCGCACTCGATACGGCAGCAAGTTATGCCAACAACCACATCAGTGTGGACAGTAACCAAACCCCGGATGCCGCCATCACCCCCAATTCGCTGCGTTTCAACAATCCGGGTGCCTACACATTGAATCTGACAGGCGTCAACACCATCAATTTAGGGGCCATCCTGGTGACCGCCAATGTCGGCAACTTCGCCTCCACCATTACCGGCGGCACCCTGCAAGGTCCGTCCGGCGGTGATTTGGCCATCGCCCAATACAATACGGCCAACACCCTGACCATCGGCTCGATCATCCAGAACAACACTACCGCCAGCAGTTTGACCAAGGGCGGTGCGGGAACACTCGTCCTCTCGGGCGCCAACACCTTCACCGGTGTCACCACCATCAGCGCAGGCACGCTGAGCATCGCCGGGGCCGGCCAACTCAACTCGGGTACCTATTCCACTGCCATCACCGACGGCGGCGTCTTGCGCTATTCGTCGTCCGCAGCCCAGACGCTATCGGGCGTGATCAGCGGCAGCGGCAGTGTCGTCAAGGATACAGGCACCTCCACGCTGACGCTCACCAATACCAATACCTATTCCGGCGGAACCACCGTCACGGCCGGCACGGTTTCCTTTGCCAACGGCTCGCTCGGTTCGTCCGGCACCATCACTATCAATGGTGGCACGCTGCAATGGAACGGTACCAACACCCAGGACATTTCAGCACGCCTGGTCATGGCCAACTCCACGACCGCCACGCTCGACACGCAGGCCAACAGCGTGACTCTCGCCACCGCGTTTGGCAGCAGCTCCAGCGGCAGTTTGACCAAACTTGGCACCGGCACGTTGACGATTAACGGTCTCAACACCTATACCGGCAACACGATTGTCAGCGCGGGCACCGTGGTCGTGGGCCACAAGAATGCCTTCGGGACGTGGATCAACGGTCGTCCCGTCACCCAGGTGACCGTCGCGTCCGGGGCCATGATCAACTTCAACGGCGTCATCGATTCGACCTACGGTTACACCATCGCCGGCAATGGTATCGGCAGCGCCGGTGCCTTGGTCAATAACGGCGCGGCCATCGGCAACGGCTCGGCCCAGGCCTCCAACATCAAGCTTGCGGCCAACGCCACTATCGGCGGCACCGGCAACTGGTCATTGCTGACTAACAACTACACCGCCACCTCCCTGGACCTTGCGGGAAACACCCTGACCAAGGTGGGAACGAACACGATCTATCTGTGCAATACCACCGTCACGGCCGGAACCATTCAGGTTTCCGGTGGCGTACTCGGCACCACCAACGCCGCGTCCACCGCCCCCAACACCGCCCTCATCCTTGACAACACGGCGGGAGTCTCGCTCAGCATGGGCACCAACCTTTCCGTCGGCTCGCTGGCCGGCGGCAGCTCCACCAACGGTGGCATCGCTCTGGGATCCAACACCCTGACCACGGGTACCCTCAACACCAACACCTCCTATGCCGGTCCGATCAGCGGCACCGCCACCGCCGCCGCGCAGGCGCTGGTCAAGCTGGGTTCCGGCAGCCAAACACTGTCCGGTGCCAACACCTACACCGGCACCACCACTGTCACCGGCACCCTCAACCTCGACTACACGGCCCAGAACAACTCGAAGCTCGCCGACGCCTCAGCCCTCATCTTCAGCGGGGTTTCCGGGCTTTCAATGAACTATGGCTCGCACACCGAAATCGTGGGTTCCACCACGCTCAATGCCGGTGCCGTCGTCACCATTTCCCGCCCGACCGGGTCCGGTGTCCTGCAAATGGGTGCCATCACCCGCAACGCAGGCGCTTATATCAGTTTTGCTTCACCGTCGATCGCCACGACCAGCACGCTCAACACCAACGGCATCCTCGGCACCTGGGCCACCATCGGCAACGATTGGGCCACCAATTCGACCAACGTCGCCAATGGCCCGATCACCGCATATACCGGATACACCGACGTGACCCGTTTGAGTTCGGGCACCAAGGCCATCCCGGACTCTGCGTCTAACAACATCCGCATCACCGAAGGCACGGGCACGGCCGCCAACATCACGCTCGCCGCCGCAGCCACCAACGTCAACTCGCTCCTCCAAAGCACGGAGGGCGGCAACGGCGCAGCCACCGTCGCCTTGCCGTCGCAAACCCTGCGAGTCGGCGTGGCGGGAGCCGCCAGCGGAATCATGTCGGCCTCCGGCGCGGGTGCCCTGACCATCGGTTCGGTCGTCGGCGAAGGAACCGTGCTGCCCGGCGGCGCAGTGGCCAATGTCCCCGGTGTCCTGACCATCACCAATAACAGCACCGACAACCCGATCACCATCAACTCGGTGCTCGCCCCTTCCACCGCACCCACATCGCGGACCGGCACCGTCACCACCACGGCCAATACCGTCACCGGATTGAGCAGCACCACCGACTTGGTGGTTGGCATGGCGGTGAACGGCACGGGTGTTTCTTCCACGATCGTCTCGATCGACAGCGCCACCCAGATCACCATTAACAACACGCCTTCGACTGCCGGCTCGCCGACGCTCACCTTCGGCAGTCCCGCCAACGGCCTGGTCAAAGCTGGCAATGGTTCGGTGGTGATCGCCGGCAACGGCACTTGGACAGGCACCACGAAAGTGCTCGCCGGTTCGCTTGAGGTACTGCTCAAGACCAACGATGTGCCTTACACCATCGCCAATGGCGCCACCTTGAAACTCGCTTACGGAACCGGCGGCAATTATGCCAATACCGCGATCGCGATCAACGGCGACGGAGCGGCGGCCACCACCGGTCTCTGGCTGAAAGCCGGCGCAAATTACAATGCCAGCGGCCAAATCCAATTGTTAGGCGCGCCCACTACCATCCGCCAGTATGGCACCGGTCTCGCCTCCATCGGGACCTTCGACGTCAACGGCAACGGCATCTGGGTGTCGGCGGCGGCATCGGGATCGTCCTCGGACGCGAACATCCAGTATATCAGTCGCGGCTACGGCATGAGCATGTCGGTCGATCCTGGTGCCAACACGGCCACCGGCGACTTCACGATCAACGGCCCGCTCAACGTGAACTCCTCAGGCTATGGGTTTTACAAACGCGGCACCGGTTCATTGGTGCTCAATGCCGCCGCTTTGAGCGGCAACCTCGGCCTGCAGGTACAGGGTGGCACGGTGATCTGCGGCGTCGCCAACTGCATTGGCAGTAATGCGATCCTCCCGATTTCCGCCGGTGCGAAAGTGGTGCTCAACGGCTATAGCCAGACGGTGGCCAACCTAACGGGTGCGGGCACCGTGACCAACGGTTCAACTACCTTGGCGACCCTGACGGTCACCGACAACGCCGCTGTTGCCTACACATTCTCCGGCGTGCTCGGCGGCGCAGGCACCAACGACAACAACCTTGCCCTCGCCAAGGCCGGGACCAACACCATGATCCTTTCGGGCACCGCCAACACCTATACCGGCGGCACCTCCGTCAATGGCGGCACGCTGCGCGTCACCGGTACCACCGGGACACCCACCGGTACCGGCGCGCTTACCGTGAACACCGCCGGTACGCTCGACGGCACCGGCACCATTCCCGGTCCGGTCACCGTAAGCGCCACCGGTGGCAGCATCACTCCGGGCGTATCGAGTGCCGGCACCCTGAATCTCACCAGCCTTACGTTTGCGGGCACGGGAACTCTCAACTTCAAACCCGGCGCGACGCAATTGAACGTCACCGGATCCAACGGTTTGACGGTCTCCGGCGCGGCAGGTTCGGTGGTGATCAACATCGGCACCACGCCGCTCACGGCGGGGATCTATCACCTCGTCTCCCACAACGGCGGCATCCAGGGGACGGGCCTCAGCGCATTCAAATTGGGTATCGCTCCCGCCGCTGCCTCCGCTTATACTTTGGTGGACAGCGGTGGCTATCTGGCTCTTGTGGTTCCGACCTCGCCCCTCACATGGAGCGGCGCGAGCGGTTCGGAATGGAGTACCAACGCGGGAGTTGCCAATTGGATCGATAGCCTCGCCGCGAGTTCTTACGTTGAGGGCAGAGACGTGGTGTTCGATGACTCGGCGACGACCACGACGGTCAATGTTTCGGCAGGGACAGTGGCACCCCATAGCATTCAATTCAATAACACCAGCCCGAAAAATTACACGGTGAGCGGCATGGCCATTACCGGTCCCGCCACGGTGCTCAAACTCGGCACGGGTTCGGCGACTCTCACAGGTGTCAACTCCTACACCGGCGCGGTGACCGTCAACCAAGGCACGCTGGCAGTGGACGCGATCGCCGATGGTGACGGCATTGTGCTGGGTGGCGGCACGTTGAGTTATACCGGAACCGCCGCCAGTTCCAACCGCACGGTGACGCTCAACTCGGCCAGCACGCTGGATGTCGCGAGCGGTCCGTTCACGCTCAGCAACGCGATTGGCGGCGCGGGCACCTTGGCCAAGACCGGTGCCGGCACGCTCACGCTGACCGGCACCAACACCTCCACTGGCGGATCGACTGTCACGGCCGGCACGCTGGCGTTCGCCAATGGGGCTCTCGGCACCACCGGCGCTATCACCATGAACGGCGGCACGTTGCAATGGAACGGCACCAACACCCAGGACATCTCCGCCCGCCTGACCATGCTGGTTGGCAAGACCGCCATCCTGGACACCGACGGCAACAATGTGACTCTCGGCACCTCGTTTGGCGGCGGTCTCGCCACCGGCGGCTTGGTCAAGAACGGCACGGGGATCCTAACGCTCACGACCAACGAAAACTTCAGCGGCGGAGTGACCGTGAACGCGGGCACCCTGAAGCTCAACAATGGCGGGTGGTATATCAACCCGTTTGGCATGGGAAATACCGTCACGATCAATTCCGGCGGCACCCTGCAAACCAACGGTGCGCACTCACTCGGCGTGGATTCCAACTCCGTGTTCGTCAACGGCGGCATCCTGCAACTCGGCGCGGAAAACTATATCAGTTCGTTGCACATGGCCGGCGGCTTGGTGACGGGTGGTGAGTTGCGCACCTATGGCGGCACGATGACGTTTGACGTCAGCGCCACCGGATCCGTCATCTCCAGTCCCACGTTCAACCTGGTAGGCAACGCCACGTTGCAGGTTGCCGACGGCGCGGCGGCAACCGACCTGCTGATCAGCGGAGCCATCACCAATTCCAACGGTATCACCAAAACCGGTGCCGGCACACTCACCCTCTCCGGCATCAACACCTACACCGGCAACACAGCGGTGAATGCGGGAACCCTGCACCTCACCAGCTCCGGCAAGCTCAGGTTCGCCATCGGTGCCACCAGCGGAGTCACCAACGCCATCACCGGCACCGGTGCGCTGACGGTTGACGGTGCGTTTGTCATCGATGCGTCCGCCGTCCCCACCGGGCTCAACTTCGGTGCCTGGGTGTTGGACACCACCACCACCCTGGCCGTGACCTACGGCTCCACCTTCTCCGTCATGAATACCGACGGCAGCCTGTGGATCGACGCCGGCGGCGGCAAGTGGACCAAGACGGTGGGCATCAAGATCTGGACCTTCGACAAGGCCACCGGCACGCTTACCCTGACCGGCAACGGCTTCGCCGGTTGGGCCGCCACCCATGCGGGCGGCGGAACCGCCGTCCAGGACTACGACGCCGACGGCGTGAGCAACGGCTTGGAATGGGTGCTCGGTGGCAGTGAAACCACCAACGACCTCGGGAAACTGCCGAGCGGAACGACCACCGGAGGCAACCTGATCTTCACCTTCCAGCGGGATCAGCAAATCCTCACCGATCCGGGCACGGTGGTCCAAATCGAAGTGGGCACCAACCTCATCGGTTGGACCGAAACCTACACCGTGGGTGCTGACACCGCCGGATCATCCGGCTCGACCGGCGCGACGGGCACGGTGACCGTCACCAAGGACACGGCGCCCAAACAGGACACGGTCACCCTCACGGTGCCCCAGTCCCCGGATACGAAGAAATTCGCCCGCATGAAAGTGCTCATCACCCCGTAAACCCAGGCGCTAACAGATAACCCGATGCCCGTAAGGAGCGGCGGACTCCGGCCGCCGTGCGGAAGGAAAGCCCATGTCGATGCGCCAACAGCACCTCACATGGTCCACCCTTCCGCCAGCACCACTGTGTGGCGCCTCCTCATGCGGCGAGGCCAACGGCGCGCATCTGCTCAATGGAATTGCGCAAGATGATTCCGAAGATTCCTCTTCCTTTCTCAAAATCCAGGCGTATTTTGCGCCCCCACCTTTTCATTGTTTCACCGTGTCGATTGGCCCACTTCATGCTTTCCGGAGGTGTCCGCTATTTCCAATAGCCGGAACGCTTGATCGTTGTGCTCGCGGCACGCGCCCATTGCGGGCTGCCGGTGAAACCAGCGCATGGTCACATGCCGTGACCTGTTGCGAACAATGGGCCCAACCGATTTCATAGCACCGACATATATCTTCACAAGAAGTCATTCCGACAGAAGTCATTCCACAGATCAAAAAGCCAACTCCAAACATCCAATGAAGCTCAAACGCACCAATCCCCTGTTCGCCCGTTATTTCCGCCGCAACACGCTTGCCGCCGCGGTGGTTGTCACCCTCGCCGGCTTCGCCGCCGCTCCCGCCGCCCGTGCCGCCACCCAGGTCTGGAACATCTCGGCCCCGACTAACAATTGGAATCTCACCGACGCCAGTTGGGACACCAGCGCGCTGTGGACCAATGGCAATGACGCATCCTTCACCGGCGCGGATAGTCCGACCCTCGGAACGACTGCCATCACGGCCGGAACCATCACGGTTACCGGCACGGGCGAACTGATCCTCGGCGGCTACCTCCCCAATCTTTCGTTCACCACGCTCAACGTGAACACCACCGCCGGTGGCAAGCTCAACGTGTCCAGCGCCTATAACAACCTGAATGGAGGCACCATCAGTATCGCCAGCGGCGCGACCGTTTATGACGGTGTCGCCAATATTGTCAGCGGCGCGATCACCGTCACGGGCACTGGCAACACTGAGAACCGCGGTGCCCTCCGACTCGAGAGCGGTGCCGTTTTCTCCGGTCCGATCACCCTGGCAGGCACCACCGTGGTTGGCAGCGGCTCCACCGGCATCCTCAGCGGAGTGATTTCCGACGGAAGCGGCACTTATGGCCTGACTTCCGCCGGGACCGGCGGTGGCACGATCATCCTGACGGGTGCCAACACGTTCAAGGGACCCGTCTCGATCCCAGCCGGCATATTCCAAGTGAATTCACTCAACAGCGTGGTGGGCGGCGTAGCCAGCAGCGGGCTGGGTGCACCCACCTCCGTGATCAACGGCACCATCGGCCTCAGCGGCACGGGACAAGGGACATTGCTCTACGCGGGTGCTGGTGAAACGACCGACCGTGTGATCAATTTTGCCAACGCCAACGGCGGCGTCATCACCCAGAACGGCGCTGGCACACTCACATTTTCCTCCAACATGACCGGCGCGGCTGCCGGCATGGGCATCACCATCAATGGCGCGGGTGTCGGCCAGATGAAAGGCATCACCAACACCACCGCCCTCCTCAACTTCAACAAAAGCGGCACGGGCAAGTGGACGGTGACCGGCAACCTCACCTTGAATGCCGGCAACATCCGGCCCCAAGGTGGCGTGCTGGCATTCTCCTCAACGGCCACCACCACCGGCACCGCGATCATCAGCGGCCGCTCCAACGGCGGCGTGCTCGATATCACTACCGGCGCTAGCATCATCACCTCCACTGCCAACACCAACGGCATCCTCGGCGGCTGGGCCACCGTGGATAAAAACACCTGGGCCGTCACCAACGGCGCCATCGCCATCAACGGCTTGCTCACCTTCGCCACCGACACCTGGGCCGCCGGCAGCAACACCGACGTCACCGTTGCCGGTGCCAATCCGGCGTCGGGCGCCACGACCAACTCCCTGCGCTTCAATGCGGCGGGCGCAAAAACCCTGACCCTCGCTGGCATCGACGTCGTGTCCAGTGGCGGCATCCTGGAAACCACCACCGTGGGTGCCAATGCCACAACCATCACCGGCGGCACCCTGACCTGCGGCAATATCACCAATCCCGGCGGTATCACCGGTGCCACGGCGGGCGATTTGTTTTTCCACCAGTACAATGC
>Ga0118677_10014909_pt1 | contig 10873 bp, 7 predicted proteins | sample AliMusrvi5mmetaG_FD_86154 | JGI IMG/M metagenome (GOLD analysis project Ga0118677, IMG submission 86154)
GCATTATCTCTTTATGTGCCTCAACGAAAAAACTCATCTGGGCTCCAAGAATTGGTTCTCTTTTAGCAAGCTCCTTATCTTCTAATTCCTTAACCGGAGTCACGATTATTTGAGAACCATATCGCTCCTCCCAAATCGAATTTAATTTTGCAAATGCTGAGGTAATATCGTTTTTGAGTTTAGAGCTCACACCCTTTACAATCATCTCGGTAAAATCCTGCGAATGTCCAATCGCTTCCAGTAAATCTGGCATGTCCGGTAAGGTACCGCTTGATAAAGCGATGTTTGCCATCCCTTCCACAGTTCGGGCAAGAACTACGTTTTCTGCCATTCCTTCAACTGTCAGATAGATGTTTTTGCATGGTTGGGTTTGAGTCGGACGGTGTGCACGACCAGATGCCTGATAATTTATCTCTGGGGGGTAATCAACTTCATGGAATATGATTGTTGGAGTACCAATCAGATTGACACCATTAGCCAGCCGGCGAATATTACCAATGACTGCGTTATAACCTTCCAACCCGGCATTATTGACCGCTGCCTCAATTTTTTCAGATTGAACGGTCTTTACATTAAGGGTTTTGATTCCGTTCCGTCTGAACACATCTTCCAACCGTTGATCAGTTTGGTATTTCCCGGTGAAATAACACAATATCAATGGAACACGTCTTTGCTTATTTTCTTCCTGCACCAATTCCATTAATTTTCTTTCTTTGCTTGACACGTAATTTTCATCAAGGATCGGGACGACCTCATTATCTTTGGTTTTCGGATTTTCCTTTACCCATTTATGCAAGCATGGTTCCCCACTATATTTATGTTTATGACAAATCGGGCAAGACCATGCAGGGCTAAATTCCCATAAGTCTGGATGATGCACACCGGTTGGATAAAGCCGAAGAAGCATCGCTGCTTGTGGGTCCACCCTACCTAAATGCTTTGACATTGAATTGCCCTGAGTTTGGAGGTTAGCATTTAATGTTTGGACATAATAGTTATATGCTTTGCGTTCCTCTTCTGATGGTGAAATAATTATGGGTATATCAATTCTTGGCGGTTTCTTGAATCCGGCGCTCTCTTCATTTAAGTAGGAGAAGTGATTGAGCATAATAACAGCCAGTTCGGGTGACAGACTGGGCAGCTCACTTGCTTTATTCCACGTATTCTTTTCATCATTCCATACTTTGCGAGTAACACCGTAAAGTTTGATAAATTCCTCTTTCTCGCCGGGTTTCCACACCTCTCGAAATGAATTGAAAAGCCTGTAGTTGAGGAAAAAGATTGAAGATGCTTTTCCGTTGAAAGGGGATGCTGTAGCAGCAATAACTTTCTGGAAAAACCCTGTCAACACGCCCATCTGATAACCGCATTTAGAATTTTCAGCTTTATCTTGATGGATCTCGTCATAAGCAATTCCAAGAGGAAAATTCTGTTTTTGACGTTTCAGCTCTCTCTTGAGGCGGTTGCTCAATGTGTAATGATTCCCACGTACCTCCGAATATAATGGCCGTCTGCAGTTTTCACATTTTTTGCCACGCAAGCCTGCGGATAAACCTTCCTGGGATACGATTTCCTCAAGGCCATTTTGTATCAGATATTTTTTCCGCTTTGCGATTTCTTCCTCAGCTTCACCATCTTCAACACGGAATTTTACTGGTTTGAGGGCTACCCTTTCCCAACAATGCGGACAATGTGCGACGATGCTAAAAGAATTATCATCATCGGTAGGTTCTAACCCTTCAGGGTATTGAAAGTCTCCTAACACAACTGCAGGTTTGATGTATTGGGTTTGGCTCAACATTGACCGGGGAGTAACCAAAACGACCGGAGCCGGCAAATAATGAGCTTGTTGAAGGGCCTCCTTCATTTCCTTTACATTGGTTACTTTCATCGTTTGCAACAGTGGCGATGCTGCATGAACCTCCTTGCACACATTATCCAAATTTGTCCTGGTGGTAACAAACATGCAAACCGGCCATCTTCCAGCTGATCCGGATATTTTCAGGTTTTTCTTCGAAGCATAATTCCGGCACAGGATTTCCAACATCAAAGAAGTCATCAATGTTTTACCTGTTCCAGTACTGGCATCCAATAAAACCGCTTTACGTGCAGTTAAGCGTCTGGTTGGGATGGTTTGTAGAATATCCTGTCCAAGAAGTGCCAGTGTATTTCCCGCTACAGTATGGCGTTGGGGAATAGTCAGCTGGGGAAGCCTTTTATCAAAACTTTGATAGAAGAATTTGTTCAACGGTCTGTCAATTACTTGAGCAGCCCATTGTTTGAATATTCCCGGGTTTCCATCAGGTTGAATATATGGCGCCTTTACACAATCGTAAATTGGCGGATATTCATTCTGGACAATTTCACCCATCACATCCTGCCATACATCGATAAACGATGCCATTTCTCTGGGAGAATTGACATCAATTGTGTCGATTGTTTTATCGTCCAGATCGAGGACCGTGATCATGTTTTTAAAACTGTCTTCCTGAATTTTAGTTTTTCCAACAATATCACCCCGATTATTTTCCATATCCTTTTCAAATGTGCTTTTCTTGCGTTTGATTAGGCCTAATATGACGCAAGTATGACCATTCTTGGGGGATATGAGCCTACGCTGAGGCAAATAACCGCTTGCTGTTATATATGCATACAAAACAGCGGGTAATATTCCAATCGGTTCAATTGTTGGGACTTTCCAACCAAACCATTCCCTTCTCAATACTGACATTTCAGAGTTGATTCTCGAAGCAATCATTGGTGTCATAGCAATTGGGTCGAATCGCTTTGATCTAAACCATGCTCGTGGAGGTTCAACTGGGAGGAAGTAATCTCCTTTCAAAGGGTCATTCTGTCTATTCCCTGAAGACAAGGCATTTATCAAATATCTGATCGAATTGACATCCGACTTGCCATCCGTTTGAGCCCTGCGTTTTCCTACAATAACTACGGTCTGGGGATCCAGTTTGTAAAGCTCCAACTGCTGGTAGTGCATACTCAACTGGGTAAACACATGCTGAGATCTGCGCTTCATTCTCTCAAGGGAGAGTGAATAACAAAGCACACCATTGGACTGAAGGTAAGGGCCGCTGCTGAGTACCATTTGCCAATCCATATTGAAGGATTGGACGTCGTCAAGATTGAAATCTTTTTCCAATACATGGCCTGGAACAATCACAAGGGAGAACTGTCTATGTGAACCTTCAACATCACGTCCTAAATTTCCTGCCATGGCATTGATGCCGGCCAAAGAAAGAGCATTTGCTGCGCCCTGGTTTGCAGTAAGCACAAAGGGCGTCAAATTCAATCCTTTGGCAAAATCAATAATTGAAGCAGTATCTGCTCCTTTGTCGTAGGTAAGTAAAAACCGCCCTGATGATTGGGGCGGTTTGAATAATGGTCTTATTTGAGTGAACATACTGGTCCTTTCTACTTCAGCTCACCACTTTTGAAGGACTTTAGAAATATCTGGTCCCACGTTTTCCTGTCTAAACTCAAATCCCAGGCTGGACCAAATCCGCCAAAATCTTTGCAAGGTTCAACAAGCCCTCTTTTTACTATTTCATTCCAGAGAATTGGCAACCATTCCGGTAAGATTGGTTTCTCACCGAATTTTTGAAGAGAGGTTGTTAAATACCCTTTGTCCGGTTCCTTGTCTCCATTCTTTCCCCACACAAACAGATGTGTGATTCCACCAACTTCTGCGGGATCACTTGTAAGTAAGCCGGCATTATGACTTATCACCAGCACTTTTCCTAATCGTTCAGAGAGCTCGAGCGGGGTGAAAATTGAATTTTCTAAATCAAGAGATATTTCATTTCGTTTATTGTCGGTTTTGTCAATAAAGTAAGCAGAATAAACCCCGCTCTTTTTTACTTTATTGATTTCACTAATAGACCCTCCCAGAATGATCTTCACCACTACATCAGCAGGATCAAGAACCAGGCCGAAACAATAGAGGTAAGCATCAGCTTCTGGGATAAAAACATCCCCAATATAATCTGGATTGTATTCCATAATAATTACGGGAGAAATTACCTCGCCTGGCAATTTCTCCCGTTTCTCCTTTCGAAATAGTTGTTGTTGTTTTGTTATACGGCCATTGGCATCAAAGGAATACGGATAGCATAATTACCCCGAACCTGCTCAAAAATAATTGGCATTTTCTCCCCACCTACCTTCAATACAGAAGGAGCAGAGCTATCCAGTTCTTCAAGCGCATCATTCACGTATCGGGCATCCACCACGATTCTCAAATCCTCGCCATCGATCGTAACAGGAATTTCTCTTACACCATTTTTGTAAAACTCTCCGGAGTATTGAATTTGGGAAGTTGGTCCTAAAATAAATGGGGTCTTTGTTTCGTTCTGGACCAGGGTAAGAATGTTTTTCATTATGGATTTCATCTCACCAGTCCGAACAGTGCCTGCCCGAAATTCTTTGGATAATTTATTCGTCACATTGCTCAGGTTAATGAATTTCAATCCATCACTTATGCATTCATTTAACCAGAACATCATGCTGCCATCTGGTGTCTGAACCACAAGGCGAGAATTATTTCCTTCTGGTTTGAAGAACCAGAGTTCTTGATCACCTGCAAGTTCAAGAATACTGGTCTTTAATAACTTGGTAGCAGATTGTGTAAGAACGACCTGGAATTCATCAAAGTCATTTTGGCTTTTTGTTTTTACAATGATATGGCCAAATATAAATCCATGATTGGTCGCTACACTGACAGCTTTTCCCTTCTCGAATTTCAAGTATGTGGACTTGTTTTCCTCCGTTTCTTTCATTTCTGTTGCAGCGAATTTGGATGCAATAAGCAACTTCTTCACTTCATCAACGGTCAGGACACATCCAGGTGTGGTAAAAGGCGTATATGGAAAATCGGGGAAATCGTCGGTGGGCATGGTCGTAATGTCAAATTTATCTTCCCCAACAACCGCATGAATCAGGTTACCTTTTTCATTCATCTTCAGTTGAACAACTTTGTCCAAGAAACCCATCCAGCTTTTATCTTTCACAGGCAGTAACATTTTGCCTCCAGAGATTACACGACCCTGGGGAAATTTGACAAAAGCACCACCATCCTGGGTATTTGTTACATGCAGGAAAAGGCCCCTTTCATTTCCAACCAGCAAAAGATGTTTGAGGGGTTCAAGTTGAAAACTGGAAGGAGCCAGTAAACAAACCAGACTGCCAATTATTTTATTATCACTAAACACAAAATGTGCGGGCATATTGACCTCTTAGTTATTGAATAAATCAAAAGACATCTGACCATTTTTTATCGAGTTGTTGATTTTTCCACTGGTCTTCGTCTTTACTTCTGTTGTTTCAGCAAGTTGAAATTCACCAACGAGTTCAGGTACTAACTCTGGTAATGGAGACGCATCTTCTTCAAAAGAAATAACAAATTCCTGTTCTTGTTCTGGTTCATTCACAATAGGTTCAGAATCGTTTTTGATTATCGGGATGGCATCTTCCGATGTAGACGATTCAAATACAGTGGCTAACTTTTCAAACAATTCTTTCCAACCTACTTGTGAATTGGAAAATTCAGATTCTTCTTCAATACGCTTGTTTTGTTGATCGATTTCCAGCGCATTTACAATATGAGCAATGACCTCTGCTTTCTCTTCTCTTTCTGGGTCAATTTCATAATTTTGCAAATCCCCTGAAATAGAGTTGAGAAACGATGCTCTTGCCAGAATTTCATTTATTCCGTATTCTCTGACCTGCTCATTTATTTGTTCCCTTACCTTGTCAGGATTATCGAGGGCATTCGCTCTGAATATTGAATTTGTAAACCAGGGTGCATAAAGAGCGCACAGGGCACGAGTGGCTGCTACCATTGAATGATTAATATCTGTAAACTCACCAATTATTTTTGTATTCCAAAAACTCCATAAGAAGTTTCCAGTCCCCACACAAGGATCGTTTATTGATTCGAGCAGCTTTTTCATCCGAGCTTCAGGCGTTGGCCCCCAATCATAATTCTCCATATTTCTTGAATGGGTACCCACCATTTCAGCCATACATTCAGTAATAGAAAGCGGGGTTGGATAAAAGCCGGCATTCCCTGATTGCTGTTCGCAGGCAATCAGGTTGATATAGTCACTTGGACAAACCACCATTGAGATTAATGGGAAGGGATCCAGGAACAATCCATTGAGTGCTCTATCCCATTCCTCTTCACGAGTCCATTCTGGTCTGGCAGGAATATACCCAAAAGAATACAAAATAGCATTTGATATTATTTCCAGGCTATTATGAGAAATATTCTTTGCATAATCCATGAATCTTTTAGGATGTGTGCTTGAACTATCTACAAACAGTCTGGATTGGCTGGTCATAGGCGGAGGTGGTTCATATAAAGGATCTGGAATTCCAATTGTGAGTGCTTTTTCATACCACCAATACCGGTTAGCAACCCTAAGCCACCCCACATACCATTCTGCGGTTGAAGAAGCGCCGCTTTGTTTGATAAACTCCGGGGTAGTATGCATTCCCATAGATTGAAGGACTGTATTTGTAGTGGAAAGCAAATGTTTGCATAAAGATACTGCAGTATTGTGTTCCAGGAAGTTAACCTCCCTCAAAAATCGGTACCATGTGTAATTATGAAATCCGGATTTTTCTCTGATTGCCCGGCATTTTTCCATATCGTATGGTTCATTCCCTTCAAGAATATTACTTGGAGAAAAGGCGGGAAGGAAACCATACCTGATACAGCCTGGTTTTATATTTCCTGTGAAATGCGGGATTTCACGCTCGACAAACTCTCCGTTACCAACATCAATACGGATCATATTTGCTCCTTGGAATTAAAACAGGTCGGTCAGCACCAAAGCTAAACCGACCTGTTTGGTTGGATTAAAAAGGATTACACGGTTTGTGTTTCCACGTTATCCTGTCCAGTATTCTGGAACAATTCTTCTTTAGGTTCAAGATCACCGATATTGGCTCCCAGGGCTGAAACCACTGCCGTAATAGGAGCAATACAATTGGTGGACTTATAACCATTTGCTTCCACCTTGAGACCATCTTTTGAAAGAGTAATCGTAATATCAGGCATATTTCCTCCTTACCATAAACTCGTGTTTTCATTTTCGACAATCGACCCTTCGCCTTGAACCAGGCGCAGCTGGATCGTTCCAGTTTCATTTGAATACGGTTCAAGAACCATCTTCATATTTTGTGATTCAAATGCCTGGAGAAGCTCTTGATAATTGGATCCGAGCGTATTGAGAGAACCCAGGAGATTTTCCAATCCCTGAATAAGGCTAACATCGGTGTGATCGGCAACGATCTCAACTTTCCCATCGGTAATATTTATCCCAATTCCATCTACCCGGGAATAAATCGGCAAAGGCAAACCAACGGTCTTTAATCCGTTCCGGTTAATGGCCAATGAGACCTTCTCGGGCCCATAATAGAGTTGTAACTGGGCATTCAACTTCACATCGTTAGGGCTCACTCCCAAAATGAGGAACCCTTTTTGTACATTGGCTGGATCAATCTGTTCTTTGATAAACTTTTTGAGAACATGAGACATAAATCTCTCCTTTTCTAAATCAATTCCCATGAGGGAATAAAATCACATTCCTTATCGAATCAGGCAATCGACCGTTGAGTGGTTAAATCAGGTCTTTTTCCCGCCTCTCCATTTCCAGGGAGTAAGCATTTTCACAGCAGAAATACTCTTCGCTATCTCTGTCGAACACAACATCACGGTCGCCAATATCAATGACATCATTATGTAATGCACAGCGGGGCAATGTTTCCGATACCTTATCAGCCCACGACTGAAGTTCAATTTTCCCCACTGAATCAGTTGCCTCCATACCTGATATACCAGGGGAGCCAATCACAATCTGGATGCGACCTCTTTTAGCTTTGCCTGCCCGCATATCCTTTTTCCATGCGCCGGCGATCTTTATCACATTCTGAATAACTTCATGCGGATCCAATAATTTTTCACCTTCAAATGGATATTTGGAGATGAGCATGTCAGGTCCTGCCCCATCGATACCTTTTGAAATTTCAACTGAATAAAAGGGAATCTCTTCACCCTGGTTCTGCCAATATGGATGCTGTCGGGTGATATAAAATGACATATTAACCTCCAAAAATTATTACCAGGGCGTAATTGTGTCTGCTTTTTTAACAATGAACTCAGCCAGTTTATCTGAGTCCAAAACTACTTTGACCCCAATAACACCGACTGAATCTTCTGTGACGGCGCTTGAAATACAAATGGGACTATTCTTTGATTGAATAATTCTTGCCAGAATTTGCGTTTTTTCCCTCCTGTCGAATTTAACCTTTTGTTCAAACTCGTCTTGACCCTGGCTGGTATAAACCCAAATCACATTATCTATTGGCGAGGGCAAGCACCAGTGAATTCCTTTATGGTCTTCAAGTAGACCAATTGCAAATTGTTTGCATTCAAAAGGAAAATCCGCATGGGCTTTCACAAAATCAATGCGTGCCTGGTGTGTAACGATATCTGAAAAGTCAGCATATCTTGGGGAGAGCAAAGCGTTATTTGCCAAAAAATCAGCTGCTGCCCCAACTCCATAATGGTATGAAAAGGCTTTTCCAGTTTGATGAGTTGGATTTGAATAAAGAGTCATTCTATCTACTGCATCTTCAACCGAATCTCCAATTGAAAGGTTTTCACCAGTTAAAGCATCAAACAAGCTGAATGGTTTATCTACATGGTTTGGATACAAATGGGTCACGAATAAGTCCCGACCCTCATATCCAATGATATCAACTGGTTCGCCATCTACCTGCCACCATCCAGGCAAACCGCAAAATTTGGTTGATCCAGGAAAATAGAATAAGGAACTCTTCCTCTTTGATTGGAGTAATTCTCCAAGCTCACCCGTTACATTTACTATTTGCAACATAATTGACTCCAATATCCCTTCAGTCTCTAAAATATCGAGAATGCTTGACTGGAGATCCAGGGCTGCATCATTTCCATCGTTCTCAGCCAATTCCCATAATCTCCGCAGCAGGATAACCATTTCATTTGGTGCGATCGTACAAAAAAGCCGTTTTTGATTCCCATCAAATGAACTTTCAGTCAACCCTTCCATGTGGCTGTCAATTCCCTGATTCACCCCCCTACTCATGACCTCGGCATCCTTTCCTATAAGTTCCATCGGAAAAGGTTCGCCATTCATTGCATTGGTGATAACCTCATTGGGAGTTGTGCCGGCTGTAAAAGATTGTCTCGCCATAGTTTGCTCCTTATAAATTATTATTTGTTCAATAAGTTTCCAAACCACCCATAGTTGGATAAATGCACCAACCGGCATCAGGTAGATGATGCCGGTTGGTTTATTCACGAAAAGCAATTTGAATTTATATTAACCTATACGCATTTATTTTGATTACATTCTAAAAACAGGTGATGTGTTTTGGGCTGGTTCGTTGTAAGGGACATATCTACCTTCGCCTTCATCATCATCTACGTTAATGGCATTAATTGCTGTACCAGAAGCAGACTCGCCAATTTTAGTTACAAATCCTGAATTTCTGCTTTGAATCACCTGCAGTAAATCTTCCATCGAAGGAATTTTTGTTTTTCTGCGGTAAATCGCCAGGTGTTGTGCCTCCATAATGATCGTCTGCACATCACGACCGACCGGACTTAATTCAGATTCTGGCTTAAATTCATTTATCCCAGTCATGGATTTATTCAGTGATAATGCCAAATTAAGGCAATCGTATTGAAGGTTACTAATCCGAGATAAATGGGCATCAAATATTCCACCCAGTTTTTCTTTGTTCTGAGGTCTGGACACCCGAAATATCTGCAACCGCTGATAGAACTCTTCAGGCAGGTTGCTCAAGAAGGTTGTGTTACCAGTGAACACGAATTGCACAGGTATTCTTTCCTCCATTGATTCGGACAACAGCATCATGATATTTGTCCAATTACGACTACTGGTACCAGCGTCAGATGCACTCCCTTTTAAGTTCGGTGCAGTTTTCTCCACCTCGTCAATATGGACAAGGCATTCCGGATTGGCCAGGATCAGCTGTTTAAATTTCCTGAATTTTTCATCTGACTCACCCACAAGGGATCCCAAGAGATCACCAAATGAAAGAGAAATGATAGGCAAGCCCAAATAATGAGAAGCATAATATACGGCCATCGTTTTACTGGTTCCTGGAGGACCAAACAATCCCATTGGGCGAGTCGTTGCGACGCTTGGATCATTGAACTCTCTTACAGTTTTTTGTTTTTCCAGAAGTCCCTTGAACTTATTCCAGCCAATTAATGGAGGTGGTTCTGTCACAACCCGTTTATATGTGACCCATGGAGTCATGATTTTCATTTCTTTGATCTTGTCATCATAAGCTCCACGAATCATTTTTTCTTTATCGTCTGCCCGACTGGCAGCCAATTTAGCATTTTTAACGAGTTGGCGGTATGAAGGTGTCCCTAAAGCGCGAACCAGTTCATTGGGAACCCGATCCCTCGCGGTCTTGCCCTTTTCTGTTTGGATACCTAATTCAACGCATAAATTCCGGACATCTTCAGGAGTTGGTACAGGGGCTTCTACCAGATGGTAAAGTCCATTGAAAATGTCTGGAATATCAGAAGACTTCCCTGTGATTACAATACGAGTTAAACGTCTCGAATTGCCTTGTTGAATAGATACCAGCGCATTTCTCAATTTTAATGGTGTGATCGGATCCGTTTTGAACATTGGATTCTGATCAGCCAAAACAATCAGGTCAATTTCAAGATCGATTTCACTATCCAGGATTTCCAGCAAAGCACGTAATGTGTCCAGCTTTCGTTTATCAGTACCAACTTTAATCTCAGCCGGATTTTTATCTATTGAGA
>Ga0118677_10014911_pt1 | contig 10872 bp, 8 predicted proteins | sample AliMusrvi5mmetaG_FD_86154 | JGI IMG/M metagenome (GOLD analysis project Ga0118677, IMG submission 86154)
AGGATGACGATGTTGTTCCTTACAGCCAGTCAACCGCCTTGATTGCCGAACTCGAAAAGCGGCATCGGCCATATGAAGTGCTCGTGCATAGCAACGAATTACATGGATTTCGCGGATATGAAGATGTCCATGAGCTATTCGGCCGTATTGAAAGTTTCCTTGGAAAGCACATGTGACCACAGGAGCAGTCATTTCAATGCTCTCGCGATCCTAAAGGAGTCGCCGTTGGTGCCCCCGTCCGGAATTGAACCGGAATATGTCGTTTAGGAAACGACCGCTCTATCCATTTGAGCTACGGGGACGGGCCAGCGGGCGGCGGAAACTTCGCAGGGCGGCGGCCCGATTTCACGCCAAAAGCGCCGGTTGGGTTCCGCGAAACGGGGAGACCCGGCGGGGGGATCGGGGCCCACTCCGCAAGGCATAGAGCTTGTGGGCCCACGTCCCGCGGGTAAAACGGTAGCCCATGTTCACCACGGTGCTGCCCGTCTGGGGCGCGGCTTTGTTGCTGAGTGTCTGCTGCTGGAGCATCGGCCGCTGGCTCGTGGCCTCGAAAAGCCCCCTCGTCGCCATGCTGTGCGGCTGGTGCGTGTTCCTGCTGCTCTGCACGGTGCCGTGGATCGTGGGGTTTTCCTCGGACTGGGCCCGGCCGCTGTTTTGGCTGTTCTTTGCCGCGGGTCTTTATCTGGCCTTCAAGAACCGACGCTGGGCCGACCTCGGGTGTGCCGCGGTTTGCACGGCGGTGATGACGTGGCTGCTGTGCTACCCGTTCATTCGCTTCGAGGGGCTGCTGGCTTACGGCGCGCACGGCGTGGACATGTGGGGCTACGTCATCACCGCGGAATGGCTGCAGCATCATTCGATCCGGGCGCTGCCGGATATCGGCGTCGACCCGATGCGCTTCAACTGGACGTGGCACGTGCTCTCCATCCAGGAACGCCCGCTCAACTACGAATCCCTCGCGTGCCTCAGCTCCGCGACCGGCCTGACGCTGGCAAAAGCTTACGTGCTCTATCCCATCGTCCTGCTCGCGAGCCTGGCGATGGCGCTGGCCCGCGAACCCCGCATGTTTGGGTTCAAATATTGGATCCTCGCCGTCGTGCCGGCCCTCGCCGTCGTGTTCCACCCGCTGATCGTGCAGCCCTGGATCGCGGGCTACTTTGGCGGGTCGATCGCGGCGGGCTTCACCGCGCTCGCCCTGGCCGGGGCGGTCGCCGCCGAGGAAGGGACCCGCGCGGAGTCGGTGGGACTCGCCGTGCTCATGCTCGTGCTCTGTGCCGCGCTCTACACGATGAAATACCTCTACGTGGGACTCGTCGTCGGCGCCGTCCCGCTGCTGCTCGCGCTGGTCGGGCTGACGCTGCGGTTTGAGTCCCGGCCGTTCGCGCTGACGCTGCGCGTGGCACACCGGCCGGTGCACTACCCGCGCCCGGGGCACTTGATGACGGGGTTGCTCCTGCTCATCTGGGCCGAGGCAATCGCCGTCGTGAGACTGGGCCAGGACTTGCCAGCCAACACGGGCATAACGCAGCTGCCGGTCACCGCACTGGGCCATTTCCTGGGGATGTTCGGCGGCTCGAGCCCGTATGTCTGGCTGGGCTACGATTTCTCGCGGGATTTCGACCGCCACTTTTTTTCCAATCCGGTGGGAGCCGACGCGCTGGTGGTGATGCTCAGCCTCTTTGTGCTCATTTCCTGGCAGCGGTGGCGGGCCTCGCGCGACGTGCTGGTGCCGCTGTTCGTCGCGCTCTGCGTCGCGCTCGTGGGCCAGGCGTATGCCGACGAGCTCATCATGGCCAAGACCCTCGCCATCTTCGGCTTCACGCTGCTGGTCGTGTTGGCGGCCGCTTCCAGCAACCTGCGGTCGTGGTGGCTCGGCTTGGTGGCGGCCGTCGTCTGCTGCCTGCCGTGCATCCGGTCCGCGGCCCAGATGCAGGAGATCATCCATGGACCCTACATCGTTTGCACCGAGGACAACGTCGCCCAGAAGATGGACGGGCAGGATTGGCGGTTTCTGGCGTATCTGCACTTCCGCGAGGACACGCTCGGCGTCGACTGGAAGAAATACCCGGAAACCTACAGCGCCGTGACCCATTTCCTGCCCGAGCCCGTGAAGGAGCGGCTCGCCAAGAAATATCACATCATCAATCACTAACGACACGGAGCCGGGCGAGTAAAAATCACCGGTTGACAAGCCTGCCCGCCAATCCACTGTCTCCCCTCCCTTTCCGCATGAGCACCACCGAGACCACGCAGCAGACTCCCACACCCGCCGAGATCCCGTTCACGAACCCGCAAGCCATGAAGCTGTTCGTCACCGACACGGGTAAGATCCTCCCGCGCAAATACACGCACCTGACGGCCCGCCACCAGCGCGCCATCACGAAGACGATCAAGCACTCGCGCAACATGCTGCTCGCGCAGTAATCTGGATTGGCCCCTTTCAGCGGCCGGAGTCCTCGGGCTCCGGCCTTTTTTGTGCCTGCAAACCGTCGGTCGGGGTTTATCCCCGATATGCTGATGAAGAATATCGGGGATAAACCCCGACCGACGCTCCGACCATTCAACCGATGCCCGTATTCCCCCGCCTCCTCCGCGGCACTCCCGCCACCCTCGCCCGGCTCGCCCGCCAGCTCCGCGCCGGGGAACTCGTCGCCGTGCCGACCGAGACGGTCTACGGACTCGCCGCCAACGCCCTCGACGCGCGCGCTTGCCGGAAGATTTTCACCGCGAAGGGCCGGCCAGCCGATGACCCGCTCATCGTCCACATCCATTCGCTCGCGCAGCTCAGCCAGGTAGCCGAGGTCAACGCCGCCGCGTTGAAGCTGGCGAAGAAATTTTGGCCCGGCCCGCTCACGCTCGTGTTGCCGAAAAAAGCCGTCGTGCCCGACGTCGTGTCCGCCGGCCTGCCCAGCGTCGCCGTCCGGATGCCGAGTCACCCGCTCTTCCGCAAGCTGCTCAAACTCGCCGGCGTCCCCCTCGCCGCCCCGAGCGCCAATCCGTTCGGCTACGTCAGTCCGACATCCGCGGAGCACGTCCGCGCCGGCCTCGGGAAAAAAATCCGCGACATCCTCGACGGCGGTCCCTGCGCCATCGGCTTGGAATCCACCATCGTGGACCTCCGCGACCCGCGCCGCCCCCGCCTGCTGCGCCCTGGCGCCGTCACGCGCGTCGAACTCGAGCGCGCGCTCGGCGTGTCCGTGAAATCCGCCCCGACACCCGGACGCGCCCGCCGCGGCGCCCAGCTCGCCCCCGGCCTGCTCGCCCGCCACTACAGCCCCCGCACGCGGGTCACGCTGCACGCGCAGCTCTCACCGTCCGCCGCCGGGCGCAGTTCGCCGCGTGAGGCGTGGATTTTCCTCGCGAAACCCGCCGACCTCGCCGGCAAAAACATCTTCTGGCTCGACGCCCGCGGCAACCTGCGCGGCGCCGCGCGGCGCCTGTTCGCCACGCTCCGCCGCGTGGACGCGCTCGGTTTTGACCGCATCCACGTCGAGCTCGCCCGCGGCGAGGGTCTGGCCGATGCAATCAATGACCGGCTGCGTCGGGCGGCGGCAAAGTAGCGCAGGCGTCCCCGCCTGCATCACAGGGCCCAAAACGCTTCTTGGCGGAAAACAGACCTCAACCTCGGAGCAGGCGGGTCGCCTGCGCTACATGCGCCCCGCATCCAGCTCCGCCAGCAGCCGCTCGTTTTGCGCGTGCGTGCCGACGGTGATGCGCAGCCACGCGGGCATGCCGTAGGAGTTCATCGGGCGCACGATCACGCCGCGCCGTTGCAGCGCCTCGAAGAGCTTCCAGCCTGCTGCCTGCCCAGCGGACGTCGCCGGGTCGCCGACGCGGACGAGAATGAAGTTCGCCACGCTCGGCACCCATTCGAGCTTTCGTGCAGTGAAACCCGCCTCGAGTTGCGCCATGCCCGCGCGGTTCTCGCGCACGCACTTCGCCGTGAACTCGGTGTCGTCCAGCGCAGCAATCGCCGCGGCCTGCGCGATCGCGTTCACGTTGAACGGCTGGCGCACGCGGTTGAGCAGCGCGATGATGTCCGCCGTCGCGTAGCCGTAGCCGATGCGCAGCGACGCGAGTCCGTAGACTTTCGAGAATGTCCGCAGGCAGACCACCTTCCGACCCTCGCGGATCAGCGGACGCAGGTCCGGGGCGTTGGGATCGAACTCCGCGTAGGCTTCGTCAAACACCGCCACCACGTGGTCCGGCAGCGCGCGCGCGAAGGCCAGCAGGTCCTGCTCCGTGTTCGCCGTGCCCGTCGGGTTGTTCGGGCTGCAGACGTAAACGAGTTTCGTGCGTGGCGTGATCGCGGCCGCGAGGTGCGCCAGGTCGTGGCGATAGTTGGTCAGCGGGATTTCAACCGCCTTCGCGCCGAAAACGAGCGTCACGAGCTTGTAGACGACGAACGCCGGCGCGGCCATCACGACCTCGTCACCGGGCCCGAGCAGCGTGTGGCCGATCAGCTCGATGACTTCGTTGGAACCGTTGCCAACGACAAACTGCTCCGCCGCCAGCCCGCGCGCCGCGGCGAGTTTCTGCCGCAGGGCGAAACATCCGCCGTCCGGGTAAAGTTCGCCGTGCTCCAGCGCGTGTTTGGCCGCCGCGACCGCCTTGGGTGACGGGCCGAACGGGTTTTCGTTCGAGGCCAGCTTGATGATGCCCGCCGCATCGAGCCCGAGCTCGCGCGCGACCTCCTCGATCGGTTTGCCCGGCTCATAGACGGGCTGCGTCAGGACGGCAGGTTTGACCAGGGCCTCGAACTTCATCCAAGCAGGAGAACACAAATTACGGCGTCCGAGAAACCCTTAAATCGTCAGGCGAAGACCCGTTTTAAGCCGGAAGCCAGGAAACCAGGAACGATCGCCATCGCGGAAACGCGGAGGAGCGGAAATGCCGGGAAAGGGAGGCCGGCTGGGGCCATCGGTCCCGGCCGGCCTCCTCTCCGCGTTTCCGCCCTTCCGCGTTTTCGCGATCTGTCCGGTTCCTGGCTTCCTGGCTTCCGGCTAAGAAAACTCAAATCCTCCGGCTCGGCACGCGCACGACCTTCATTCCGGCTGCGGTCGCGCCCTGGATGCCGGGGTCGGCGTCCTCGAACACGAGGCACTCATGCGGCGGCACGCCCATCTTCTGCGCGGCCAGCAGGAACATGTCCGGTGACGGCTTGCCGTGCTTCACGTCGTCCGCCGTCACGACCACGGGAAACAGCGACGCCAAACCCGTGATCTCGAGGGAACGCTCCACGATGAGGCGCGGTCCGCCGGACGCGATGGCAAGGGGGTGCGTTTGGGACATGCGGCGGGCAAATTCCACGACGGGCTCGATCAGGCGCACGTCCTTCTGCAGTTCGCTGAAAAAGGCCTCCTTGGCGTGAAACACGAGATCGGGGTCCAGCTTCAGGCCGTAATGCTCGCCGAACAGCTCGGCCACCCGGCGCGTGGGAATGCCGCCCAGCGCGTAAAAATGGTCCTCATCCACATGCAGATATTGTGCAATAAAATCGACCTCCTTCATTCTTTGCCGGTGTGCGATTCGTTCGATATCTTTATCTGTAATCATTGGACTAATTGATTTACAGCAATTTCCACATGACAAACAATTGAACTGGTCGGTTACCTTATCGTGAAGCCGGTGGGTAATATCGTCGAGCTGTTTTGGCTTCTTCCGTTTTAGCTTATTGAAAAAAACAATCGTTTCCTCCTGATTCTGCCACGCAAGCACCTTGACGTTTTTGTTATCTGCCTCCATCCTGTTGTATTGATACTAATCTGGCAATAAATTTTTTCATCCTGACCTGTGCAATAAACAGGCCGGCAATAACAACCGATATTCCGATGAATTTTCTCAATGTAAGTGGTTCTCCCAGAATATACCATGCAAAAATAGCAGTAATTACGGGGATAAGGTTGATAAAGATATTGGCATTATTCATCCCAAGTTTTTTCAGGCTATAGGCGTAAAGGATAAAGGCCAGGCAAGATGCAAACAGTGCCAGCTCAACAATCCCGATAAATGCATGAAGGTTAAATACGGCATCCATCGATCTTTTACTTTCAAAAACAAGCCAGAAAGGGAGAAAATAGAAAATACCGATCAAATTCTGGTAAGTAATTATCGTTGATGAATTATACCTTTTAGAGAGGTCTTTGAGCACAACAGTATAGGCGATCGCAGCAAACACGGCCAGAAATTCCAGCCCGATTCCAAGTGGAGAGATGATAAAATTAATGGAATCATCAAATACGACAATACCAACGCCGATAAACGAGAGAATTATCCCGACAAGGTTTCGCACCGAAAGTTTTTCTCCCAGATAATAGGAGGCAGCAACGGGTGAAAACAGGGGAATTGTCGCAATAATGATAGCCCCCATTGTGCTGGAAATATATTTCAATCCAAAACTCTCTCCCATAAAATACAGAAAGGGTTCGAAAAAGGCGAGAAGAAGGAACGAACGATAATCCTGTTTCTCAATTTTCAAAAGCTTTTTACTGATCCAGCAATAAATCAGCATAAGCAGTGTGGCGATGATGAGCCGGAAGAAAACGGCGGTCAACGGACCATAAGAGACATAAACCTCTTTGATCCACACAAAAGACAACGACCAGAAAACCATAGCCATTACTAATGCAAAATAGACAATTACTTTTTTTCTCCCCATCCCGGAATTTTGAATTGCAAAAGTAGGATAATTAATCAGTGCGGGATAAGACACACGAGATAATTGTCTTTTGAAGCAAAAATAATTATGGTCACAGCAAGCTCCTGGCTGCTGGCTGACATATCCTCAAATCCTCACCTCCCCGAGGTGATCTGCCAATGAAAGCTGCCGGAAGATTGCTGCAATAAAACCCAAAGATGCGGAATTACGCCCGCTACTTCTTTAAAATAGCCGTGAAAAACAATTTCATATCATTCCATGAATCCTCATCCGCCTTCGGGTTGTATTCTATGGGCATATTAAATTTCCTGCCGGTTTCAGTACTTCCCGGATTTGTAAAGGCATGGGTTGCATTGGGATAAACGATGAACTTGTAGTTCGCGCCGATCGAATCCAGCTGGTGTTTGAACCCCGAAATATCACTGTCGGGAATAAACTTGTCGCTGCCCCCATGGCAAACCAGCACCCTCGCCTTTAAAAGCGCTTTATCGGCAGGTACGCCGGCAAGTCCGCCATGAAAACTAACCACACCCAGCAGATCGGCCCCCAGTTTGGCAGAATTCAATACCACGGATCCTCCAAAGCAATAACCAATTGCAAAGATTTTATGAGAATCTGTACGGTTGTTTTCGTTGAGTTTTAATTGGGCCGCCTCAAGGATGGATTTTGCAGCGTGTGGATCCTTATAAAATGGAGTTGCAAGTTCTTTGGCTTCTGTCGGGTTTGCAGCTACCTTTCCATTGCCATACATGTCTACTGCCATGGCAATATAGCCCAGCTCAGCTAATTTTCTTGCCCTCATAACCGGATAATCGGTCAGTCCCCACCATTCGTGGACCACCAGTACGGCAGGACGCTTCCCTTTCAGGCTTTGGTCAAAAACGATGACTCCATGATATGTTTTATTGCCGACTGAATAGGTAACTTTCTCCTCTCTGATTTTTGAAACAGCAGAATCTTTTCCAAAACCGGGATTTATTGAAATCATAGTAATAATGATTAATAAAAATATGCGAATTTTAATTTTCACGGCTAACTATTTTAAGTGAGTATTACCGGATAACACAGTAAGCGGACAATTGTTCCGGCAGAAATCTGATTGATTTTATGTGGCCAACCGGTATGCCGATTTCCCGGTTGCCATAAAATCCGGCACACCTGTTCGTTTAAGAAAGGTAATGATATCTTTGTCATTCATTAGATCAGGGATGTTAGATTGATAAAGCAAAGGTGCCGTAAAATCTCAGACTCCCCCATTCAGATGTCTGTTTATTGTATTTCAATATATTACACATGATCCGAATCCTAATTATTTGTTTTGCGGCACTGACGATTAATCTTTTTACGGTCAATGGCCAGACGCCGGTATCACCTCCGGACCTTCCGCTTGAGTTCTCCCTTTCGCACGGAACCCATGATGAGTTGATTATCTACATAACCGGTGACGGTGGCTGGAACAATTTTAATCAGCAGATGATTCAGGAATTTGCAAATCAAGGGTATGGGGCTATTGCACTCAATAGTCGGAAATATTTCTGGAGCGGAAAATCTCCGGAAGATTTTGCCCGCGACATCACTCAACTGACCAATTATTACCTTCAAGCCTGGAATAAATCGTCGGTAATTATTGCAGGTTACTCCTTCGGCGCCGATGTGACAAGTTTCCTGCCGAATCGTTTACCGGCAGAATTGCGAAAGAAAATTAAGAGAATCGCACTGATTTCCCCCTCTGCAAGTACCGATTTTGTAATTCGGTTAAGCGATCTGGTGGGAGAAACTGAAAATCTGAACCGCCGGTACAAAGTAAAACCAGAGATTGATCAAATCGGCTTACCTGTGGTTTGCACCTTTGGAAAAGAGGAAGTTAAGGTATTGAAAACCTCCCTGGAAAGCCGAAAAGACTTAAAAACCATAGAGTTGCCAGGGGATCACCGGTACAATAATAATTTTGGGTTGTTGGTAAAAACCTTGGGGTTATGAAAAGCGCTCAAAGAAATCCCCGACAATAAGGCTTTTCGGAACCGGAGGCAGACGGGATCAGTCAATTCTTAACATCAATCACTTATACCCCGCAATGCAAATTTATTAAAGCAATTAAATTGGCTTTACTGATTGGTTTAGACAGATAATCGGTGCATCCGGCTGCCATAACCTTTTCCTTATCCCCTTTTTGCGCATAAGCTGTTTGGGCAATGATAACCACCGATGTATTAAATTTCCGTATTTCCTGAACCGCTTCATATCCATTCATTTCCGGCATCTGGATATCCATAAGGACAAGGTCAATATCCGGATTATTCCGGCAGGCCGCAACCGCTTCAACGCCAGTTCCTGCCTTAATTATTTCCCGTGCAAATGGCCTGACAATAATTTCAAGATACATGGCTGATTCCATGATGTCCTCTGCCACTAATATCTTCATGGTTTTAGAAAGATTTGCCAAAACTACTCCAGATACCCCCTTTTCTACAATATTCCTTTTCTCCGGCTGGGGAGTATAGGGAAGGAAAAAGCAGAAATTTGATCCTCTCCCTTCTTTGCTCTGAACCCAGAGTTTTCCTCCAAGCATTTCAACGAAATTTCTGGAAATTGCCAACCCCAATCCTGCCCCCTGGTAAGCCCTCGAATTAGTTATGTCTGCCTGAATAAAGCGCTCAAAAACAGTTTCCTGCTGCCCTTCCGGAATACCAATTCCGGTGTCTTTTACAAAAAATCTCAGCAGCGACGAAGCATGCTCAGGCTCTGCTGTAAGAGGTGTTTGTGCGATAACTTCATACCCAAATTCAATTGAACCTGTGTTGGTGAATTTTATAGCGTTTTTAATCAGATTAGTCAGAATGGCAAAGACTTTTTCACGGTCAGTTTTAATGATTGATGCTTTTGATGTCAAACCGGTTTTAAATGAGATGCTCAAACCTTTGGTTTCTGCCTCGGGCTTAAAAAAAGTATAAAGATATTCCAGCTGTTCGTTAATATTGGAATCCTTTATATCAATTTCCATCAGCCCGGATTCGATTTTTGAAATATCAATAATATCATTGATAATATTGAGCATTCGGGCTCCGCTTGCTTCAATGATGCGGATGTATTCCTGCATCTCATCACTGCGTAGCCCGTCTGTTTTTAATAGTTCGGCAAACCCTAATATCCCGTTCATCGGGGTACGGATTTCATGGCTCATATTTGCAAGGAAGGCCGATTTCAGCCGATCGCTGTTTTCGGCATGCTCTTTGGCATCGGTTAAATCCTGCTGTATCTGCTTGTGCTTACTAATGTCCATTATCGACAGATAATAGGAAAGATCGCCTTCGTACATGATCGATTTTCCTTCCACTTCCACATCGATTATCGTTCCGTCAAGTTTCAGATATTTCTTCTCCATCATCGGAACATTGGCTTCTATATTCAGATAACCCATCTTCACACGCTCCTGCATAATCACATGAAAATCAGGATGTACCCGTTCAAGAATAGGATGTCCTACCAGTTGGTCAATCTGATTCGCACCAAATAATTTAATTGCGGCAGGATTGGCATACCTGATTATTCCGTTCAAATGGATAAGGATTGACAATGGGGCCCATTCAACTACCGTACGGTACCTTTTTTCACTCTCAATTAAGGCATTGTTTTTTGCAAAAAGCTGCTTGTTGGTCAGTAATATCTCTGCCTGAAAAGCGAGCTCTTTATTGAGAATAACCAACTCTGCCGCCCGCTTGGCCTTCTCTTCATTTTGAAAGAGTAGTTCCTTGTTGGCAATGACCAACTCTGCCGCACGTTTTATTTTTTCCTTATTCCGTACTACAAGTTCATCCGATATATGAAGCAGTTCTGCAGTCAGTTCCGTCTTATCATCCTTCAAAATAAGAATTTCCTCCAGTGCCACGATTAGTTCATAGGCCCGCTTTGATTTCTCTTCATTCTGAATGAGCAGTTCTTTGTTGGCTATGACTAATTCCGCTGCCCGTTTAGATATCTCCTCCTTTTGGATGGAGGCCTTACGGTTAGCTTCGGATAACTCCGCAGACTGATCGGTATTTTCATGATCCCGGTCCATAATTTCATTATTAATCATTTCAAGTTCAATGTATTGCACCTCCAGTTCATGAATCAACTTTAGCATATCTGATTCAGAGAGATTTGAATTGACCTCAGGAAGTCTCTCCTTTAAAATCCTTTCTGGTTTTTGGCGCAGAATATCGTTGACTATAAAT
>Ga0118677_10008046_pt2 | contig 10871 bp, 7 predicted proteins | sample AliMusrvi5mmetaG_FD_86154 | JGI IMG/M metagenome (GOLD analysis project Ga0118677, IMG submission 86154)
AGCCGGCACCGGTCCGAGCAAGATCCTCACCGCCGACCAAACCGCCGAGTTGATGTGTTCGCGCCTCGTCGCCGCGGTGAAGGCAAAGGCGGGCGACCGTCTGCTGCTGGTTATCAACGGTGCCGGTGCCACCACGCTCATGGAAATGTATATCGTGTTGCGCGGTTGCAAAAAGTACCTCGACACCCAAGGCATCAGCATTGCCGCGTCGCATTGCGGCGAGTGGCTAACCGTCCAGGAAATGGCCGGCTTCCAGATGTTCGCCGCCAAGTTGGATGATGAGTTGTTAGCATACTACCACGCCCCCTGCCAGACCCCGGCACTGACGGTGAGGTGAGCTGTTGCCGCAAACGCAGGGCAGGCTGGCAGCCTGCCCTGCTGCTGCTGAGGCAGCTGCGCGGCAACGAATCCCCTGGCCCCCCAACGGGGCTCAATGTGATAGCCCAGGGTGCAACCCTGGGACCACGCCGCCCAACAGATCCGCCGCCCCAACGGGGCTCAATGTGATAGCCCAGGGTGCACCCCTGGGACCATGGACGCCCGACAAATCCGCCGCCCCAACGGGGCGTAATCGGTTAGCCCCGTACCGCAATTCCATGCCACAATCTCTCGCTCAAATCCTCGTGCATCTGGTTTTCTCCACGAAGGGACGTTTCCCGTGGCTAACTGACGATCTACGCGATGAACTCCATGCCTATATCGGCGGCATCGTGGAAAATCACAAGGGCACTCTGCTCAAGGCCGGCTCGGTTGGCGATCACATCCATTTGCTCATTGCCCACCCGCGCACCTGCTCGCCGGCGGAGTTGGTGCAAGAGATCAAGACAGGCTCATCCAAATGGTTGAAGACCAAGAGCGCGCGATATGCCGGTTTTCATTGGCAGGGCGGATACGGAATATTCTCGATCAGCCCCACCCATCGGCCCACCGTGGAAGCCTATCTCGCCAACCAAGCCGAGCATCACCGCACCGCCACGTTTCAGGAGGAATACCGTCGCTTGCTCATCAAATACGGCATCCAATTTGATGAACGCTATGTCTGGGATTAACCCCCATAGCGCCCTTTCAGGGCTGGGGAATATCCTGCCACGGCGGACCCAGGGCGTTGGCCCTGGGGCTATCCCATTCCGCCGCGTTGCGGCGCAGGCGCGTTGGTCACAACGCGTTGGGGGGTGATGGCGGCGGCACCGGGAGATTCGAACTCGCCCCTCACGCATCTCTGACGAATGCGCCTACGCGAATGCACAAGCCGGAAACAAAGATAAGAGTTTCCTGCTTTTAGCTTTCCCGTCATCATTCTCCAAGACCCCGCTGAACTTACAAACAAATGAAACAATTTCGTGGTTGATTTCGTAGAACTGACGGCCGAAGCTCCGGCCGGGCATCGCCCCGCTTTGGAGGGGTTTGATTTGTTAGAACACGCGTATGAAAAACTTGCAGTTGACGATTGGCAAGGCAGCCCTGCTGACCTTGATGGGATGTGTGGTTGCCAGCAGCAGTCTGCTGGCGGCGACGTCACAGGTGAAGCTCGGCCCGTGGTACACCACCGGCCCCTTGAAGGCGCAGGCGTTTGGCGATGTCTTTTTTCCTGAGAAGGGGATTGACCTAGCAGCGAAGAGCGCCACCGGCGAAGCCTTGTGGTCGGCGCGGCCGCAATGGAGTGACGGTAAGGCCCAGGAATTGCCCGCCGACGGCCGGGTCTCGACCTATCTGTTTCGCACGCTCACGGTTGACAAGCCCGCGCAAGCGTCGGCGAGCCTCGGCAGCGATGATGGCCTGGAAGTCTGGCTCAACGCCAAAAAATTACTTTCGCAAGATGTTGCGCGCGGCGTCTCTCCTGATAGTGCAATCGTCATCCTCGACCTCCAACCCGGCGAAAACAAACTGCTGCTGAAAATCCACAATCAAAGCGGCAATCACGGGTTCTACTTTGCGCTGGGGGCCAGCCAGACGCGTCTCGCGCCGGCAAGCGCCAAGGAGTTTCCCGCGCTGCGCGGCATCCCGAGCACCCGCGACGCGCTCGAGGACATGCTCGCCACCCACGGCGCCAAATTTCCCAAAGGCAAGGAGTTCCTCACCCGTCTAACCGATCTGGAGAAATCCATCAAGGACGCGGAAACCGCCCTCGCCGGCGGCGACCAGGGCGCCAAGCAACGCATCCAGGACATGGCTAACACGTTCGCCACCCTCCAACGCGACGCCTTGCTCGCCAACCCCCTGCTCGATTTCGACAAGCTGCTGCTTATCAAGCGCGCCAACGGCAACCTCGAACTGCCGCAAAACTGGCAGTCCAACGCCGCGGTCGGCAAGCAGTGCAACAATGAAATCGACGTGCTTTCGCCGGTCAGCCCACAAGGCAACCTCACCACCCTGCTCAAGCCCGCCAAGTCGGAGACCGTGGCCGACATGAAGCTGGATTTTGGCGGCGACAAGCTGCTGTTCTCGATGCCCGGAACCAACAACCACTGGCAGGTGTGGGAAATGAAGGCCGATGGCAGCGGCCTGCGCCAGGTGACTCCCGGCGATGAACCCGACGTGGACAATTTCGAGCCCTGCTATCTGCCCGACGGCAAAATCATCTTCACCTCGACGCGAGGGTTCGCCGGCGTGCCCTGCGTGGGCGGCGGCGACGCGGTGGCCAACATCTGCAAAATGAATGCGGATGGCACCGGCATCCGCCAACTGTGCTTCGATCAGGATCAGGACTGGTGCCCCAGCGTGCTCAATGATGGCACCGTGCTTTACACCCGCTGGGAATACTCCGACGCGCCGCATTACTTCACCCGCATCTTGTTCCGCATGAACCCGGACGGCTCGGGCCAGATGTCCTATTACGGCAGCAATTCGTATTGGCCCAATTCATTCTTCTATGCCAAGCCCGTGCCTAACCACCCCACCAAGCTGATCTCCGTGATCTCCGGCCACCACGGCGTGCCGCGCATGGGCGAGCTCATCCTGTTCGATCCAGCCAAGGGCCGCTTTGAAGCCGATGGCGTGGTGCAACGCATTCCCGGCAATGGCCAGGAAGTCAAACCCGTCATCGCCGACGGCCTGTGCGACGGCTCATGGCCGAAGTTCCTGCATCCCTATCCGCTCAGCGACAAGTACTTCCTGGTCTCCAGCCAGCCGACCCAACAGTCGAAGTGGGGCATCTATCTGGTGGACGTGTTCGACAACATGACCCTCATCAAGGAACAGGACGGTTTTGTCATGTTTGAGCCGATCCCCGTGCACAAGACCACCCGCCCGCCGGTCATTCCCGACCGCATCGACCTGACCAAGAAGGAGGCCACCGTCTATCTGGCAGATATCTATCAGGGCCCGGGCCTCGCCGGCGTGCCGCGCGGAACCGTGAAGAAAATCCGCCTCTACGAACCGCACTTCGCCTATCAGGGCATGGGCGGCCATATCAACATCGGCATCGACGGCCCGTGGGACGTGCATCGCATCCTCGGCACCGTGCCGGTGGAAGCCGACGGCTCGGCTAGCTTCAAGGTGCCGGCCAACACGCCCATCGCCGTGCAACCGCTGGATGCCGAGGGCAAGGCCGTCCAACTCATGCGCAGTTGGTACACGGCGATGCCGGGCGAAAGTTTCTCATGCATCGGTTGCCACGACACGCAAAACTCCATCCCGCCGAGCAAGCCGACCATTGCCAGCCAGCGCCCGGCCTCGACCATCACGCCATGGTATGGTCCGGCGCGCGGGTTCAGTTTCAAACGCGAGGTGCAGCCGGTGTTGGACAAGTATTGCGTCGGCTGCCACAAGGAAGGCGCCCAGCCGGTCAACGGCCAAGCCGTGCCCGACTTCACGGCCAAGCCCACCAACGGCGACCGCAACTTCACGAAGTCCTACATCGCGTTGCATCCGTTCGTGCGCCGTCCGGGACCGGAAAGCGACTATCACGTGCAAAAGCCGTTGGAATATCATGCCGATACCAGCGAACTGGTACAGATGCTCAAGCGTGGCCACTACAACGTGAAACTCGATGCCGAAGCCTGGGACCGCATCATCACCTGGATCGACCTCAACGTGCCCGACCACGGCACCTGGACCGAGCACGTCAATGGCGCGCGGCCGGTGATGCAACGGCGCATCGACATGTTCGCGAAATGCGCCAACCGCCCCGACAATCCGGAAGCCATTCCGGAGCCCGCCAGCAAGGAGCCGGTCAAATTCATCGCTCCCGCGCCGCTGCCGCCGCGCAAGCCCCAGGACATCCGCATCGCCGGCTGGCCCTTCGACGCCGCCGAGGCCACCAAGCGGCAAGCCGCCACCAAGCTGCCGCCGACCCTCAAAATCGAATTGGCGGACGCCAAGGTGATGGATCTGGCCTTGATCCCCTCCGGCGAGTTCGTCATGGGCGATGCCGCCGGTGAGGCCGACGAGATTCCTGTTGGCAAAGTGAAAATCGACCAGCCGTTCTACCTGGGTGCCACCGAAATCACCAATGCCCAATATGCGGCCTTCGACACCAAACACGACAGCGGCGTGGTCAGCATGACCGGCAAGGATCAGGGCGAACGCGGCATTCCGATCAACAACCCTAACCAGCCCGTGGTTCGCGTCACCTGGAACGAAGCCATGGCCTTCTGCAAGTGGCTGTCGCAGAAAACCGGTAAAAAGTTCACCCTGCCCACCGAGGCGCAATGGGAATGGGCCTGCCGCGCTGGCACCGAATCGCCCTTCTTCTACGGCAACCGCGACACCGATTTCTCCAAGTTCGCCAATCTGGCCGACGCCTCGCTCAACCAACTGGATCGCGGCGACGCGCCGCCCTGGCATCCGCGCGACCGCCGCTTCAACGACGGCTGCGGGGTGACCGCCGACGTGGGACGCTATCAGCCCAACGCCTGGGGCCTCAAGGATATGCATGGCAATGCCGCGGAGTGGACGCTCAGCTCGTACCAGCCCTATCCGTATGTGGACGGCGACGGGCGCAATGATGCCAAGCCGGATGTCATGAAAACCGTGCGTGGCGGCTCCTGGTTCGACCGGCCGTTGCACGCGGGTTCCGCATCGCGCTTGGCCTACCGGCCATGGCAGGCGGTGTACAACGTCGGCTTCCGCGTGGTGATGTCCGCCGAAGGCCAACCCGCCGTCGCTGCCGCCGCCCTGCCGCCGCCCACCGCCTCGTCCGCTCGCTAGGAGCGCAACCGTTCCGGGTGGGAGGGCAGACAGGCGCGCCGCCTGTCATTGGCAGGTTGGCAAATCGTCAGCGGCACCGTCCATGAACCCCGGGATCCAACGGAACGATCGACCGCGCGGCATTTCTAACCAATATACACGCGATGCATATTACGCTCTGGGATTGGTTGATTGTCGCGGTGTACGCGGCCGTTGTCGTAACCATTGGCCTGCGCGCGGGCCGCCAGCAGCACAGCAGTGAGGAATACTTCCTGGCCGGTCGCAAACTGCGCTGGCCGTTCATCGGCGCGTCAATCTATGCCGCTAACATTTCCACCGAACATTTCGTCGGCCTGGCCGGCAGCGCCTATGTCCTGGGCATGGCCATCGGCGCTTATGAATGGATCGCGGTGTTCTGCCTGGTGCCGCTGATATTGATCTTCCTGCCGCTGTATATCCGCACGCGCATCTATACGGTGCCGGAGTTCTTGGAAAAGCGTTTCGATCCGAGTGTGCGCCTGCTGTTTTCGGGCTTCATGGTCGTCATGTCCATCGTGGCCAAAATCGCCATCTCGCTGTGGGCGGCGGCTGTCGTGTTCTCAACCGTGCTCGGCTGGGACACCCGGACCGTCATCTGGGTCGTCGGTCTGGTCACCGCGCTCTACACCATGAAAGGCGGACTCGGTGCAGTGGTCTATACCGATGCCATCCAAACCGTGGTGCTGCTGGCTGCGGCCATTGCGCTGACCACCATCGGCCTGCACGAGGTTGGTGGCTTCAGCGGCCTGCATGCCAAGCTCGACCCGGCGATGTTCTCGATGGTGCGCCCGGCCACCGACCCGGACCTGCCATGGCCGGGCGTCTTCATTGCCGTGTTTTTTGTCGGCTCGTTTTATTTTTCGATGGACCAGGTGCTGGTGCAGCGGGTGTTTGCCGCCAAGAACCTCAACGAAGGTCGCCTCGGGGCCGTCTTCTGCGCGTTCCTCAAGACGCTCAACCCGCTGCTCATCGTGCTGCCCGGGCTGATTGCCAAGGCGCTCTATCCGCATCTTGACAAGGCCGACGACGCCTATCCGATGCTGCTGAAGAACCTGATGCCGGTGGGTTTGCTAGGGCTGACCATTGCCGGGCTGACCGCCGCGCTGATGGGCCACCTGAGCGCCACCTACAATTCCATCGCCACCTTGGTGACGCGGGATTTCTATCTGCGGTTCCGCCCGCAGGCGACGCAGCAGCGGCAGATTCTGGTCGGTCGCATCGCCGTGCTTGGGGTGTTTGTGCTGGGGGCCGTGTGGGCGCCGATCATCGGCAGCTATAAGTCGCTCTTCATCTATTTGCAAAACGTTTCGGCCTACCTGATGATGCCCTTCGCCTTCATCTTCTTTTTCGGGGTGTTCTGGAAACGCATCAACGCGCCGGGCGTGATCGCCTGCATCCTGGTGTCGTTCGTGTTGTGCCCGGTGATGCTATACAACAACCAGCTCAAGCCGGAGGACCAGTGGTTCCAGTGCCTCAACACCCCGCTGCTGATCCCCTGGCTCCATCGCGCCATGATTGTCACGGTCATTTGCGTTGCTTTTCTGGTGGGGGTCTCGCTGCTGACGGCGCGACCCGCCGCCGGCAAGCTGGTGGACACCACCGTGGATTGCCCGTGGATCAAGGATTACCGTCTGTGGTTAAGTCTCGTGTGTGGCGGCACCGCCCTGATGTGGTATTGGATGCGCTAGAACTAGCGAATTCCCATCGGGTCGCCCGGGTCCACGTCGATTTCGGGCCAGACGATTTCGCCGCGGCGCTGCTCATCGACTTTGGTATAGGCGCCCAGCTCGTTGCCGTTGCAGTCCAGCCAGAGGGTGATGCGCTTGAACTCGTCGGGATTGAGGCTGACACCATAGTGGGACTTGTCCAGATACTTGAGCAAGGGAGAGGCCATGGCGCCGAACTTGCCGGGCACGCTGCGCGACCCGCTGGCAACCACTTCGCCACTCACATAGCCATCCTTCCAGAACGGATAGTGAAACACATATCTCTCAAGACTCGCGTGGCTCATGTCCGGCCCCTTGCCCTCCTTGGTGTGACAGTCCGCGCACCTCTCCTGCAACACCGGCTTGGCCAGTGTGTGCCAGTTGAAGGGCACCGCACCGCTGGCCACCTCGGTCCGGATCACCGACGGCTCCCGCTTCAGGGCCAACGGGATTTTCGCCAGGGTCTTCGGGCTTGAGCTGTGCGATTCGTGGCAGCCGACGCAACTGAGTTTTTCGCCGGCGTGGACATAGGTGCCCGAGCGCATCGAGCGCACTGCCAGGCCGCGCGCGTCGAGCAGTTGGAAGAAGAACTCCTTGCCCACCGGCGCTTTGAAATACACGCTGCCATCGCTTTCCACCGGCACAATGCCGAGCGGCATTCTAACAAGACTTTCGCTGGCATAGCCGATTCTCGGCCGGTTCATCACCGGCTGGAGTTGCGGGATGATCTGGATCACCCGCAGCCATTTGATGACGGTGCCGGCCGGCAGTTTCATGTCGCCTTCGTAAACGTCCATCACACTGACGGTCGCTGAGGCATGCTCCGCGCTGGGGCGTTCGCCCTGATAGGTGGCGGTCGGTATCACCGGCGGCGTGCGCCGCGGCTTGAGCGGGATGGGGTGGATTAGCTTGTTAGATACTCCCGCCAGCGCGCTTTTCGGGCAAAGCAGTTCCATGTTGCCGAAGCGGTCGAGCAGGACCAGGTCCTCGCGGAAGTTGGCCAGATAGAAATCCTCGCTCAGTGGCCAGGCGGTGCCATAGTCGCCCGCTTGGTCCGGCCAGTCGCTGCGCTTGAGGGTGAGGGTCTTGACCTGGCTCATCGCGCCGTCATCCTCGATGTTGGGGTTGATGATCACCAATTCCCCGAACGAATGGGCATGATGGCCGGCCGCGGTCGCCACGTAGTTGTTAGATCCGGGGATCGCCCGGATGTTCCACTCGCCATTGGGCCGGGCCCGGCGGCCGTCATGTTTGTCCTTGTCTTCAAACGACAGTGGCAGCGGGTAGTTGCCGTGAGGTGAGCGCGGATCGCAGCCGTCCGGCCCGCAGGTCCAGAGGTGATGGGCGATGCAGTCGTCGCGGTCCACATAGTCCCAGCGGGTGTATGCGATCCTGCCGTTGTTGTCCACGCTCGGATTCCATTCGTTGGTCTCGTGATAACTGAGCGGAATGATATCCGTGCCGTCGGGTTTCATCGAATAGAGCGTGTAGGTCATCAGCGGTCGCGCGGCGCTACAGCGCAGGTAGCCGCCGCGCCGTTCCGAAAGAAACGCGATTCTGCCGTCCGGCAGCCAGCACGGGTCGAAGTCGTTGAAGCTGCTGTTGGCATAGCCCGGGCCATTGAAATTGACGGCGCCGTCGGTGAGTTGGGTGAGCTTCGAGCCATCGACATTGACGGTGAAGACGTGGTAGGCCTTGTCGGAGATATTGTTCCAGGCGAAGGCGATCGTGCGGCCGTCGAACGACAGATCCGGCCGCAGCACGGCACCATTGACGAGTTTCTGGCCCTTGAAGCGGCCGCTTTCCACCACGGGTTTTTCCAGCACATCCACAAGGCATGGAGACTCGCCCTTGTAGCCTTTCAGGATGAAAATGCCACCACCGGCCCGGGCATTCCAACCGACGTATTGGTCCACCATGTGGACGTCGCCGCCGGGCCTGACATAACCCATGAACAGGATGTCGTTGAAGTCGAGGAGCGGGTTGGCGAGCGCCGCGCCGCGGGTGATCTCGCGCAGCCGCAAATAGAGCCCATGCAACCGGTCGGGCTGCACCGCGGCCCGTGCGGCGTCGACATCCGCGGCGACCCGTGCCACGTCCGCCTCCATTAGGGCCAGTCCCTTGGCGTGCAGCGTCGAGGTGAGGTGCGCGAGCAACGCACGGGTGCGGCGGAGCTGCACATCCAACGGGTCCTTGTCGCTGGTCAGGATCAGCGCCTGCTCGTCGAGGATGGTCGGATTGGTGCCGGGCTCGGCGCGCGGCCCATGGTTGATGCCATGCTCCATCGCCTGGTACTGTGACTCCGCGAAGGCCGTCACCTGTTTTTGCCAGATGGATTCGCCGGCGCACAACGGAGTGGCAAGCGCAACCACAGCCAGCACGAGACCCGGCACCGGGCATGACGTCAGAAATTTTCCAGCATCCGTTAGCCTGACATGTAAGATGGGGAAGGTCATGCCAGCAATTTCAACCACGGATTGCGCTGATTTGAACCGATTTCACGGAGAAGAGGAGTGTGGGCTATCAAGCTTCGGATTCATCTCAAGGGTAAACGACCTGAAATCCATAACTCTTTCAAAATCCGTAAAATCCGAGTAATCCGTGGTTTCTATCTAGCGATCCAGGATTAGGGAATCCGGCTGCCGGGCCTCGCTCGGTGGCCGGCAGGCAAGCGGGGCAAGCGGCCTTGTAGTGGGATGCATGCGAGGACGGGCATTGAAGCGCAGGGTGGTTAATAGAGTTCGACGAGGTAGCCTTCGTGCAAGCCCTCGCCAGCACCCTGACCCAATAGATGCCGCGTTTGGCAGGTTCCGCCGGTTCGAAGTTGATGCCATTCATCATGGCACGGGAGACATGCGGCACCTTGATCATATGGCCGGGAATGTCGGCGGCGGCTGCGAACGGCTGCTCGGGCCGCTTCGCCAAGCGGAACATTTCCACTTTCGGGTTGGTGGCATCGATGCCGTAGAACGACCAGGCGTTGCCGTGGACGTATTCGAGGGGGAACAAGCCCGTTCCCGGATAGGCCCAGATGCCCTTCCGCGATTTGCCGCTGCCATCCATGCACCACATCGCGGAAAAACTCTTGCCACCGGAGCCGAAGCCGACCTTGCCCATCGGGGGATTGAGGCACCAGCCTCGGTGGCCGTGGCCGTCGCGGTTGGTGTCGCCGCCGTCTTCCATGAGTTGGGACACGGTGGCCACCATGTTGCCCATGGTGGAAAGATTGCACTTTTCGGTGGAATGGCCGAGGCTGTGGGAGATGGTGCCCGGCTTGTCCCTTATTCCAAACTCTCTATCTGATCCGGGGATTCCCACGGGGTCGCGGTTGGGTTAGGCGCACATGAGAAATCCGAGCAGCGAGCGCAGAGCGGGAGCAAGCTGCGTGATTGGCGCGGCGTTCCGCTGACTCAGTGGCCTTTGAATGCGGTAATCCCGGCAAAGGCCATCAAACCGATGATCGCAATGATATAGACGGCGAGGATAACGATCAGAAAAACCCCGATAAACTTCCAAAACGACCGTTGCTGGTTGAGCGCTGCCACCAGGTCGCCATTGCGTCCCGTTTGGAGCAGCATGGCGATCGAGCTGGCGTATTTCCAGAGTTTGACCCCTGGGAAAACATAGATGATGGACAATGCCACATAAAGGGCGGCCATGGCGAAGCCCATGGGACCGGCCAACGGGTTTTTCGCTGGGTTGCCCAGGGTTCCCCCCGTGCCTCCAACAACGCTCATCACGACCATTCCGGCTGCGGCAAGCAACATGAGACCGGCCCCGATGAACATCATCACGGAGATGAAGCGCACCCACGGCTTGGTTGCCGCAAGCTGTTCGACGGCGGCTGCGGACACCGCGCCAGCGTCGGGATGGATCGAAGTGTCGTGAGGATCTGACCTAGTATCTTGTAACCTTCAATATTTCGCATTGTAATCGCCATTCTCAGCCGCTAATTTGGAGGCATGGCACCCCGATATCGCATCACACTGACAAAAGAAG
>Ga0118677_10014912_pt1 | contig 10871 bp, 9 predicted proteins | sample AliMusrvi5mmetaG_FD_86154 | JGI IMG/M metagenome (GOLD analysis project Ga0118677, IMG submission 86154)
GAGGTGTTGATCGGTTTGGACCGTCAATACCGCGTCTTCCCGGCCTGGAAGCAGAAGTTGGAGAAGTGGACTGACGCCGCGTTGAAAAGCCGCTTGAGCACTCATAAGCAGGAGGTTACCATAACTGGTTCCGGTGTCAAGCCTGGGAATCCTGGCACCATTCGTTGGCTTGGTGTTCTCACCACTTCAACTGCGCCGCGGGCAGCCGGGTTTCATTGCGGTGGGTCCTGACGATTTTCCCGTCCGACAGATAGAGCACGCGGTCGGCCATTTCGGCCATGACGGCATTGTGGGTGATGACCACGGTGAGGGTGCCGAGTTCGCGGTTGATGCGCTCCACGGCTTCCAGCACGGTGATGCCGGTGGTCACATCGAGCGCGCCGGTGGGTTCGTCGCACAGCAACACCTCCGGGCGTTTGGCGATGGCGCGGGCGATGGCCACGCGCTGTTGTTCGCCGCCGGACAGTTGCGACGGAAAATGGTCCATCCGGGCACCCAGGCCGACCATTTCCAACGCTTCCTCCGGACTCATCGGATTGAGCGAAATGTTGGTGATCAGGGAGATATTCTCGCGGGCCGTCAGCGATGGGATCAGGTTGTAGAATTGGAACACGAAGCCCACACAATTGCGGCGGAACTGGGTGAGGATTTGTTCCTGCGAACCGTCGAGCTGCCAGCCCTTGTAAATCAGCTCGCCTGAGGTTGGCACGTCCAGCCCGCCAAGGATATTGAGGAGCGTGGACTTCCCGCTGCCGGACGGGCCGAGCAAGCAGACGAGTTCCCCGGCGTGGAGTTCGAGGTCCACCCCATGCAACGCCACCACTTCCACCTCACCGGTGTGATAGACCTTCTGCACCTGCCGCGCGGCATAAACAAGTCCTGTCGAAACAGGCAAAACTGGCGGCATCGTGAGCGCTGGGGGATTCATCTGGTGGCGGCACCTTAGCAGAACGCCAGCCGATCACAACCCCGGCGGCATGCATGCCAAGGGACAGACAAAACATCGATTTGCTGACGGTGAATTTACGGTTTCCGCAGGCGGGCGAAGACGCTAGGGTTGGGGCGTGACGACAAAAGGACGGGACTTGTTGGTGGCTGCGCCGGAACGCTGGGACGAGGCATGTTTCGCCGTGCCAGCAGTGCGGGCATTGCAGGCGACCGGGTGGGGAATCGGGGTGCTTTGCCGGGAGGATCAGCGGGAGTTCTGGCAATCCGCTGGGGACTTGGAGGTGCTGACGTTTCCGATGAAGACCAAGGCCAAGGTTGTGGCCTTGAAGATAGGTGCCTGGCAGGCGGCGCTGGTGTGGGAGCCGGGCATCGCGGCTGATGCGGTCAAAATCGCGTCCGTGCCGCGGCGCTTGGGACCGGATCACCGGCACTTGAAAAAACACCTGACCCAGCCCTTGAAAATCGCGGAACGACCGCTCGAACACCGGGTGAGGTTTTATCTGTCGGCAGTGGAGCAAATGGGGATGCACACTCTCAATCCAGAGTTTTTCATGCCCGTGGATTGGGGCATCGAAAAAGTTGGGAATTCGGTGCTGGTTTGCCCGGATTCGGACTTCGGCCCCAGCCACGAATGGTTGCCAGACAGGTGGTTGGAAATCGCCAAGCGATTGCTCGAAAGCAACTGCCGGGTGACCGTGGGCGGTTTGGACGGCGATCGCGGCTTGGGCCAATCCCTCGCCCACGAACTTGGTGCGGCTGCGGAGTTTTGGCAGATCCCGGCGCTGGCCGAATCACTACCGCTGTTGGCCACCTATCCGCTGGTCGTAGCGGCGGATGGATCGTTACCCCATCTGGCCGCTCAGACGGGTGCTACCTGTATCACGCTTTTTGGGCCGAATGATCCCCTCTGGAAACGCCCGCTCGGCAAACGCCACGCAGTGGTCCGCCAACCTGTCGAATGCGCCCCCTGCCTGCTCGCCAAATGCCCGCTCGACGCCCGCTGCCAGCGCGAGCTGATGACCGAACAGGTGTGGCAAGCCTTGGCCAAGTGCGGACTTTGAACTTTGAAGCTATGATCTTTCCCGCAGCTTCGACACCGGCAGCATTCCTGGCACCCCTTTTTACCACCTTTCATTCCGAACGCGAACGCCCGGAATTCATAATCGCGACTTGAACGCGACTGGTGGCGGGGCTTGATTGCGGCGTGAGCATCGGTGCCCCACGTTCGTTGCATGATCTCGGGTTTGCCGGGATGGAGCGGGAATTGATAGCGGCTGGGGTGAAGGCACATCACGCCAGGACCTTGTGGCGGGCGGTACAGCGTGAGGGTGCGCCCGATCTTTCCGCCGTGGATTTTCTGCCGCCGCTGCGGCGCTGGGTGGATCGCTTGGTTGGGGATGGCAGGGAGTTCTTCCTTGATGCGCCGGAGGTGGTTGACGAAATCCGCAGCACGGATGGCCTGACGAGGAAATTCCTGCTGCGTTTGCGGGACGGGCAAACCATCGAGACGGTGCTGATGGGATATGACGGGCGGCAGACGGCGTGTGTGAGCACCCAGGTGGGTTGCGCGATGGGTTGTGTGTTTTGTGCCACCGGGCAGATGGGGTTCATCCGGCATTTGCGGGCGGGTGAAATCGTGGCCCAGGTATTGCATGCCCGCCGGGTTCTGCAACAGATCCATCCCGGCAAGCACCTGCGCAACCTCGTGCTGATGGGTATGGGTGAACCACTCCATAACCTCGACGCCGTGCTGCAGGCGCTGGACATTCTATCAGACACGCGCGGCCTCGGCATCGGCCCGTCGAAGATCGCCATCAGCACGGTGGGCGTGGTGCCGGGTATCCTGCGGCTGGCGGAGGAACAACGGCCGTACCGGCTGGCCGTGAGTTTGCATGGCGCCACCGAAGAGGAACGCGCCGCATTGGTCCCGATTAGCCGGCGGTGGCCGCTGGCGCTGTTGATCGAGTCCTGCCGCACCTACGGCCAAGTCACGGGCAAGCGCATTTTTTTCGAGTGGACTCTGATCGCCGGATGCAACGATTCTCCGACAACAGCCACCCGCCTGGTTGGTTTGTTAGAAGGGATCGACGCGCATGTGAACCTGATCCCGCTCAATCCCACCGGCGGTTACAGCGGCCACGCGAGCAAGGCCGGCCGCGTCTTCCAGAAAGTTTTGTTAGACGCGGGCTTTCCCTGCACGATGCGGCAACGGCGCGGCATCGACGTGGCGGCGGGATGCGGCATGTTGAAGGGTTGATCCGTCAGCCGCCCAAAGGTGCGACACGGGCAAACCGTGCAGGTTGGCGGCAAACGGAATGACTTGGGTGCCGGTGTAAAGCACCACTCCGCAGATCCAGCGTGCGCCCATCGCAGCGGCCATCGCTTGCAATCCCCGAACGTCACTGCCGCCCAGGGTGGCACTGGCTTTGATTTCAATGCCCACCACGCGCCCCTCACTGTTTTCCAGCACGATGTCCACTTCCTGCCCGGAAGCGGTGCGCCAGTAAAAGAATTCCGGCTGGGTTTCGCTCCAGGCCGCTTGCTTGCGCAGTTCCATCAACACAAAATTCTCCAGCACCCCGCCCGCCAGGGTCCCGTCCACCTCCAACCGTTCCACGGTCAATCCTAACAAGTGGCCCAGCAGCCCGGCATCGTCCAGATAGACCTTCGGGGTTTGGATGAGCCGTTGCCCCAGGTTGCCCGACCAAGGCCGCAACAGTTGCACCAGAAACGTCGCCTCCAACAGGGCGAAGTAGCGTTTCAACGTGGTTTGCGCCAACCCGAGGGTTCGCGACAAATCGGCAAAATTCAGCAAACCGCCGACACGACTGGCAACGACCGAGAGCAAACGCGGCACCGCCGTCACATCCGCAATATGCGTCAGGTCCCGAACATCCCGCTGCAGAATCGTCGTCAAATATGACTGAAACCAAGCCTTGCGGCGCGCGCCCGGCTTGCGGGCAAGCACCGGCGGATAGCCGCCTGCCAGGATTTTCTCAAACAATTCAGTACGCCGGATCCCACCGGGTTTCCCCGCAGACCAGACCGGCTGCTTGGAAAACAATGCGTCGATGAAACCCTCCCTAACACCGTTCATTTCGCCCTGCGAAAACGGCCATAGCGTCAGCAACTCCACGCGTCCCGCCAACGACTCGGACAGTTTTGGCAGGACCATCACGTTCGCGGAACCCGTGAGTAAATACCGGCCCGCTTCCCGCTTCCGGTCAATGTCCCCTTTGATCACAGGAAAGAGTTCGGGCACATGTTGCACTTCATCGAGGGTGACCGGTGCGCTCAAACCGGCAACGAAGCCGTTGGGATCGCGCTTGGCCGCCGCCAAAACACCGGGATCGTCGAAGGTCAGATACTGGCGGCCTTGTCTTGTCAATTCCGCCGATTGAACCAAGGTGCTTTTGCCGGTTTGCCGGGCACCGTTGATGAGGACGGCCGGAGTGTCCGCCAAAGCCGCAAGGACAAGTTCACTCAGGTGACGACGAATCATGGCTGGATAATCAACCATATCACGGATGATAATCAACCACAAAGTGAGGCATTGCAGGCCCATGGATGGCTGCGGAAGTCTAAATGTCCACCCTCCGTGCAAAGTGGAGCCGCTGGTGGGCACCGGCGGTTTCCAGGGTTATGCCTCAGCCGCGCTTCTCATTTTCCTTTTTAGGATTATGTCAATCAGCCCAGGGTTGCGAGGGACGAGCTACCCTGGGTCACGAGCAGGTTGATATTTCAACCCCAACCGGGGTTGTGTCCGTTGGCGGGGTGAGGTTGATACCCGATGATACCGCGCATGACACAACCCACGTTGGGGTTGTTGGTCTTTTCAACGCCCCATACCCAGGGTAGTCGCTACGCTCCAACCCTGAGCTTTGATACCAAACCCCGTTGGGGTTTTGATGGATGAAAGGAAGATGCGGCGCAGGACGCTCCAGCCACTTGCGGCGGGATGCTGAAATCCTGATCTATCAGAACTCGCAATGGCCCGGGGTGCGGGCGAAGGGGATGACGTCGCGGATATTGGCCATGCCGGTGACGAACATGAGCAGGCGCTCGAAGCCGAGGCCGAAGCCGGCGTGCGGGACGCTGCCGTATTTGCGCAGGTCGATATACCAATTGTAGGCGTCCGGATCGAGCCCGTGTTTGGCGAAGTTTTCCAACAGCACGTCGAGGCGTTCCTCGCGTTGGCTGCCGCCGACGATTTCGCCGATGCCGGGGACCAGCACATCCATGGCGGTGACGGTGCGGTCGTCGTCATTGAGGCGCATATAGAACGGTTTGATTTCCTTCGGGTAGTTGAAAACGGTAACAGGTTTCTTGAAATACTCCTCGGTGAGCCAGCGCTCGTGTTCGGACTGGAGGTTGAGGCCGTAATCGACCGGATAGGTGAAGTTGACGTCGCTGGCCTTGAGCAACTCGACGGCCTGGGTGTAGGCGAGGCGCTCGAACGGCCGACCGGCGACAAATTCGAGGCGTTCGCGCAAGCCCTTATCGACGAACTTCTCGAACACCGCGAGGTCGCCCTCATGGTTTTCCAACATTTCGCGAACGAGAAATTTCACCAGCGCCTCGGCCAGATCCATGTCGCCATCGAGATCACAAAAGGCCACCTCGGGTTCGACCATCCAGAACTCCGCGGCGTGGCGCGAGGTGTTGGAATTCTCGGCGCGGAAGGTGGGGCCGAAGGTGTAGATGTTGGAAAGTGCGCAGGCGAAGGTCTCGCCCTCGAGCTGGCCGCTGACGGTTAGGTACGCGCGTTTGCCGAAAAAATCCGCCTCGTCCTGGGAGATTTGGGCATCGGGCAGGCTGGTGACGCGGAACATTTCGCCGGCACCCTCGCAATCGCTGGCAGTGATGATGGGGGTGTGGACATAGATGAAATCGCGATCCTGGAAGAAGCGGTGGATGGCGAAGGCCATGCGGCTGCGGGTGCGGAACACCGCACCGTAAAGGTTGGTGCGCGGCCGGAGGTGGGCGATGGTGCGCAGGAACTCGGCGCTGTGGCCTTTTTTCTGAAGCGGATAGTCTTCCGGGGCGATGCCTAACAGCCGTATGGATGTCGCCTGCAATTCCCACTGTTGTCCTGCAGCGGGCGAGGGGATGAGTTTGCCGCGCACCTCGACCGAGGCACCGGTATTGATTTTGGGCATATCCTCGTAGCCGGGGATACCGGCATCGGCGATGATCTGGAGGTTGCCGAGGCAGGAGCCATCGTTGAGTTCGAGAAACGAGAACGTCTTGGAGTCCCTGCGGGTGCGGACCCAGCCGGCCACCTGGAGGTCGGCGGCGGGTTCGGTTAGGCGGAGGACGTGCTTGATCAGTGAGCGCATGCCCTTGCGTAGCGGTTGGGGACCGATTTGTCAAAGCAGCGCGATGGAGGGGCGCAAGTGATTGGACCGCGAGTCTCCAGACTCGCCAGCCCATGAAGTGCGCATGGAATGCGCTTGGCTCCACGCATTCACTGATCATGGACATGCGAGTCGGGAGACTCGCGGTCCGGCCCATCCGCTCCCGTTATTCCGCAGCGGGCAGGGATTTGTGGGCGCCGTCACAGAACGGCTGATTGCCGGTGTGCTTGCACAGGCAAAGAGCCACGGATTTTTTTTCCAAAGTCTCGAATTTCACCGGACGGAAGCTGGTGCCCTTGTGGGAGCCATCGCAAAATGGCTGGCCGGCAGAGTGCCCGCATGCGCACCACCAATGAGTTCCCGCTTCCACTTCAAGCACCGTTGGCTTCCTGTCGCAAATGATCGGTTGTTCTGACATGGAGCGACTTTACTCCCATTTCGCGTCAGCGCGAGTCGGAAAGTTGCAAACCTGCGGATTCTTTAGCGAGGGTCACTATCACATCGCCGAATTTGTCCGTCGATTCCGAAACGGTCGGGTATTTGTCCAGCTTCAAATACCGTTGGGCGGGCACATGATAAACAAACGTCACCGCCAGCCACACCGCCAGAACAACCGCCGAACCACTGACAAAATGGAGAAGTTTCATCGCTTATTACGGAAATGTTTATTACATTCCGCCAGCGCTGTTTGGGCCGGATTGGCGGAAAAAGCAACCCCAAATATCGGCCTGCCGAAATCTTCTCTGCAAGCGCATCAAAAGGGGGTTGTAGTGGCGCGTGGCTGCGCTAGAGTCTGCGCTTGCGCGATGCCGCTCGGCGGTTTCCGCCATCGAGCCACCGTCACTTATTCGCCATGGGCATATTCAGCAAACCCCGCCTGCGCAGCCTGAACCGTCGTGAAGACACGCCGGAAGGCTTGTGGAACAAGTGTCCCGATTGCGGGACGATGATCCACAAGCTGGAACTCCAGCAGAATCTCCACGTTTGTCCGCATTGCGGCCACCATTTCCAGATTGATTCCCGGGAACGCATTGCGATGCTCGCCGATCCTGGGACTTTCGAGGAAACGGACGCGGAACTCATCTCCTCAAACCCCCTCGGATTCCACGGGTATGAGGAGAAAATCGCCATTCAGCGGGAAAAAACCGGGTTGGGGGATGCCGTGATGGCGGGACGCCTGATGATCGGCGGCCACCGTGCGGTGCTCGCCGTGATGGATTTCAAGTTTTTCGCCGGTTCCATGGGTTCGGTGGTGGGGGAGAAAATCACCCGCACGATCGAGTTGGCCATCGCCGAAAGGCGCGGGGTCATCATCGTTTCCGCCTCCTCCGGGGCGCGGATGCAGGAGGGCATGCTTTCGCTGATGCAGTTGGCCAAGACCTGCGGTGCGCTCGGCCGCTTGGGCGAAGCCAAACTGCCCTACATTTCCCTGATGACTCATCCGACCACCGGCGGCGCGACCGCGTCATTCGCCACCATCGGCGACATCAACCTCGCCGAACCGAAGTGCATGATCGGCTTTGCCGGCCCGCGGGTGGTCAAGGAAACGACTCACCAGAACCTGCCGCCCGGGTTTCAAACCGCCGAATTCATGCTCCAGCATGGCCTGATCGATGCCATTGTCAGCCGCCCGAATCTGCGCGAGCGGCTCATCACCCTGCTCGGGTTCATGATGCCGGAGTAGTGGACCCGAATTCCGAAGTTTGGTTCCAAGGTTTCGATAGACTTCGGATCATCGGGGTGGAACCACAGCCTACCCCAGGCGCGCGGCTAACAGATCCCGCTGGCGGGCGAGTTCGGCGGGCAGGTGGTCGCCCAAGGAATCGAAGAACTCCTGTTGGCCGGCGATTTCGGCCTGCCACTCGGCGGGATTCAGGGCCATGACCTGCTCGAAGGTTTCCGCGGTGAAGCCGGAAATGCCGCCGGTGTTGAGATCGGCGAAGGACGGGCTGGCACCGATTTGCGTATCGGTGGCGGCGGCCTGGCCGTTGCAGCGTTTGACGATCCATTCGAGGACGCGCATGTTTTCGCCGAAGCCGGGCCAGAGGAACTTGCCATCGGCGCTCTTGCGGAACCAGTTGACGTGGAAAACCAGCGGCAGTTTCGTGACATGCTTGGCCATATCCAGCCAGTGGCCGAAGTAGTCGCCGACGTTGTAGCCGCAGAACGGCAGCATGGCCATCGGGTCGCGGCGGACTTTGCCCAGCGTGCCGGCAGCGGCGGCGGTCATTTCCGATCCCATGGTCGCGCCGACATAAACGCCGTGGTTCCAATCGAGCGCCTGGAAAACCAGCGGCATGGTCGTCGCGCGGCGGCCACCGAAAACGATGGCGTCGATCGGCACGCCATCCGGGTTCTGCCAGTTGGCGTCGATGCTCGGGCATTGTGCGGCGGGCGCGGTGAAGCGCGCATTGGCATGGGCGGCCGTCCGCCCGCAACCGGGGGTCCAATCCTGACCGGTCCAATCGATCAGATGATCGGGCGGGGTTTTGGACATGCCTTCCCACCAGACATCGCCATCGTCGGTCAGGCCAACGTTGGTGAAAATGGCGTTGGCCTTGATCGATTCCATGGCCAGCGGGTTGGTTTCATAGGCGGTGCCGGGAGCGACACCGAAGTAACCGGTTTCCGGGTTGATGGCATGCAGTTTACCGTCCTCGTGGGGCCACAGCCAGGCGATGTCGTCGCCAACGATGGAAGTTTTCCAACCGGCATCCTGATAGGCCTGCGGCGGAATGAGCATGGCGAGGTTGGTCTTGCCGCAGGCGGACGGGAAGGCGGCGGTGATGTAGTTGGTGGTGCCGTCGGGCGCGTGCAGGCCGACGATGAGCATGTGTTCCGCCATCCACCCGTGATCGCGGGCGATGTTGGTGGCGATGCGCAATGCCAGGCATTTCTTGCCTAACAATGCGTTGCCGCCATAGCCGGAGCCGTAGGACATGATCTCGCGGGTTTCCGGGAAATGGACGATGTATTTGTCATCATTGCATGGCCAGGCGGTGTCAGCCTGCCCATCGGCAAGCGGCGCGCCCACCGAGTGGAGGCACGGGATGAAGAGACCGAACCCATCGCGCTTGTGGCTGGTGATGCCGGCGGCCTCGTCCTCAAGGCGCCTGAGCACATGGGAGCCCATGTGGCACATGATGCGCATGTTGACCACCACGTAGGCGCTGTCGGTGATTTCCACACCGATCTTGGCCAGCGGGGAATCGAGCGGGCCCATGCAGAACGGAATCACGTACATCGTGCGACCCTTCATGCAACCGCGGAATTTTTCCGTCAGCTTGGCCCGCATTTCGGCGGGGTCGGCCCAATGGTTGGTGGGGCCTGCCTTGGCCGGGGTTTCCGCGCAAATGAACGTCCGGTCTTCCACTCGGGCCACATCCGAAGTGGCGGATCGGGCGAGGAAACAATTCGGACGTTTCTCGGGATTCAAACGGGTGAAGGTGCCATTTTCGACCAGCAGCGAGGTGAGTCGATCCCATTCGGCGGCGGATCCATCGCACCACTCGATGGAATCGGGCGTACAAAGGGCGGCGGTTTCGGTCACCCATTTCTGCAGGGAGGCGTGGGAAGTTTGCGGAGTGCTCATAACGTCACCAATTAAGCGTGTCGCACGCAATCTTGCAAGCCATGCATGAATCCGCCCGGGAAATGCCAGAATTTGCGCGGTTTTCCTCGCAATAACGCCGCTTATGGGCTGGTCGGCCGGATTTTTCCGATTCCGAACCCCATCAACCAGGCTCTTCATTCTCACTTCTCGAAACGTTCTCGAAATGCAAACGCGAAGGCATCGATTGTTTGTCTGTGCCATGAAATCGGCTTCAGGGCTTCGGCATTTGCCATTCACATTCATGATTCCTTGGCAATTGCCCACCTGAGTTTGGCCGAGCCGCTCCTTGGATTAAGCCTGCGTTCATTGGGCCCGGCGGTGATGACTTCCTCACTGATGCGGGCGAACACCCCGCCGCGCAACCCGGCTTGAAATGCCTTTTTCACTCGCCGGTCCTCGCCAGAGTGGAAGGTTAAAATGACTGCCCGTCCGCCCGGTTTCAAACACTCCGGCACCACCCGCAAGAAAGCGTCCAGGGCCGTGAACTCCTCGTTCACCGCGATCCTCACCGCCTGAAACACCCGCCGCACCGTGAGTTCCACCGCGTCCGCCTCTAAACCGATCACAGCCCTGCGCACCGCAGCCGCCAGCGCCAGCGTGTCGGAAAACTTACGTCCGGCCAGCGCCGCCGCCAAGTCCTCCGCCAGCGGTTCATCCGCGTGCTCGTGCAGGGCCTGTGCCAACTTGTCCGCCGGGATCCTGGCCAACCAATCCGCTGCGCTCAAGCCGCGACCGGGATTCATGCGCATGTCCAGCGGCCCGGCTGCCTTGAAACTGAAGCCCCGCGCCGGATCGTCAAACTGCATCGACGAGCAACCGAGATCCGCCAATATGAAATCCACCCCGTCCAACCCGCGCGCCCCGAGCACTTTGCCCAACCCCGCATAGTTGGAGCGCACCGCCTCAAATTCCGAATCGTCAAACCCCAGCGCCCGCAACCGCGCCGCCGTCAC
>Ga0118677_10014274_pt2 | contig 10870 bp, 7 predicted proteins | sample AliMusrvi5mmetaG_FD_86154 | JGI IMG/M metagenome (GOLD analysis project Ga0118677, IMG submission 86154)
CGTTCCGAAATCAGGAGGGATAGTGAGGATCAGGCTGGACTGACCAGAAACCAGAAGAGCCGAATCATCCCGCTCGGGGCCGGAGACGGCGGTTATTTTAAAATAACCGGAGGCGCCTAGCGCTTGTAAATAGTCACGGCTGTAATGTGAATGATCATTATTGCGCACGGTAAGTTGAATATCACGGATATCCGTATTTGCCGCAAAACCCATGATGAGAAGTTGGAAAATAGGAGCGACAATGAGGATGCCAAGGAGACTGCGGTCGCGCTTGATTTGTGCCAGTTCCTTGACCAGAAGGATGCGGATCCGATGAAGGGGGGCAGGGGTGTTCATCTCATCAATTTAGAACCACTTCGTTTGCTCACGCTCTTTACGGGACAGCTCATCCTGAAGGGTGCGGGCGCGGGCGTCGATGAGGGAGGATCGCTCAGGAGTTTTTAAAATCAGTGAAAGGCTTTCATGGGCCTCCCGAAGTTTCCCGGACCTGAGTTGCGCTTCAGCCGCGTTGAGATACACCTCCAACCAGGCATAGTCGCCTTTCTTCACGAGAGAAAGAGCCTTTTGCATGTGTTTGTCAGCTTCGATCAAATTGCCGGATCGCATGTAAACCAGGGCGGCTGTGTCGTGAATGGCAAAATCATTTTTCTGATCTTTAAGGAGTGCAGGCAGCAGGGCGAGCGCCTCGGAAATATACATTGGATCCTGTGCCAGTGTGAAAATCAGGTTATTCAAGACGTTCAAATCAGCTGGATAGCGAACATACGCGGATTTGAGGATCTTAATGGCGCGCGGGACATTTCCCTCACGGCGCGCTGATTCCGCGGCCAGGAGGTAGGTTCGCGGCAACGCCTGCTTCTGGCCGGCTTCCCGGGCGAGGGCATCTTCCAAAACACCCAGGGCGCGATCAGTTTGTCCCTTCTGAAAATAGACTTCTCCCAGGCGTTCCGCCCAGACACTTTCCTCGGGATATTTCGAGGTCAACCCTTCAAGTGCCTGGATGAGATCCGGATCAGCTTTGCCGGATTGGATTTTCAGCCCGATGATAATTTTGTAAAAAGGCCAGGGTTCGATGGCGTGTTCCGCGCCGGCACGCGCACAGGCCAAAGCCCAGGCGTTATCTTTTATTTTGAGTGCGGTGGTTACGCCGAGGACGTCAGCCGGAAGCAAGCCTTGTCCATCCTTGATTGCGGCGCGGGCGGTGATGGCGGCCGCGTTGGTATAGTCGCAACGGAGCAAGAATTCACCCGCCCGTACCAGGATGCCCGGGGAATAAAGGTGGTTGGCAATAACTCTCTGAATCTCGTGATCAGCCCAATCCGCGTTGCTTCCGGCATGCACTTTCGTGACCAGGTAAGCAAGCCACAATTCCCCGTCCTGAGGCTGGGCCGCAAGCGCTTTCGTGGCGGTCAGCAGGTCTTTCTTCAGAAGCACATCGAGACGGTTAAGCAGCCCTGACGAGGGTTGAAATTCGAGCGCTTTGGCGACAGCCATTGCCGCCTCATTGGTCCGACCTTGGCGAATCAACAGGAGTGAAAGTTCACTCAATGCCAAGGCTTTTTCGCGGGTGTTACGACCGATAATAATCCACTGCGACAAATCTGAGGTCTGACCTTGCCCTTTGGCTGCGTACCAGGAAGACTTGGTCGTTTGCAGTGCCTTCAGGAAAGGGGTTTGCCGTGGTTTTAATGCCTTTTGTTCAAGTGCATAGTCCTCGTCATCGATTCTGCCGCCGCGCCATTCCAGGGACCATTCTGCAGGCGGTAGCATCTCAGTCTGCTTTTTGGGTATAGCCATATCGTGGAGATTCTCCACCAGGAGGAGCTTTTGACCTTCCTCGATGCGACCGCTCGCCAGAAGCAGCTTGGCCCGTAAAGCGGGATCAGGGGCATGCTTCATGTTGTTGACCACAAAGAGTGCTTCTTCACTGAAGCCAAAGAAACTCCACATGCCGGCGATGGCTAATGACCATTCTTCTGATTCAGGGTAATCGTGACGGGCATCATCCATGCACTCCATGGCGAAGGCGCCGAGGTCAAGGGCCATGGCCGCATTGGCCATGTCGATCCAGACAGTCAGGGGAGGGTGGGATTCAGTGCGAATGTATTCGGAAAGCGTTTCGTAACACATTTCCCAATCCCCTTGCGCCTTGTATAATTCAGCGTGAGCAATCAGGAAGAGAGGGTGTTGATGGGTTGACTGGCTCTCAAGGGCGGTCAACTTTGCATGCGCTTCTTCCCATCGTCCCAGTTCGCCAAGCACCCGGCCCCACAATAATTTAAGACGTGTATCAAGCGCTTTTTTGTCTTCCATTTTATGGAGTGCTTCTAAACAAAGCTTGAGCTGATTTTCATAACCTTTCCGTGTGATGAGGCCGCCCAGTTCGCTTGCCATGGGAATGCGGCTCCATAATTCTTTCCAGGGCGATTGGTTCGAAGCGAGTTGAAAGAAAGGTTTGGCATCAATCATTTTTTCACCAAAACCGCCCACGCCGAGAATTTCATGGCGGAATTGGAACCATTTCCGGCCATATTCGGCTGGAGCGATCAATAACATGGGGTCATCAGGTGCCACCTTGGCCAGGCGGGAAAAAGCCAGCCAGCCGATATCCGGTCGGCCAATCGAGAAAGCACCGTCCATGGCCAGGGTGAGGTCTTGTGCTTTAATTATTTGTAGATTTGCCATGAACAGAGAAATGAACAAACTCTGCCATTCCGCATCCTGTCGTTCGCGCATGATCCGGATGACCGGGTTCAAAAAAACCGGGTCAAGTTCCCGCGATTTCATCGCGCGCCGTAACACTTCCGCGGCGCTGGTGGTATCGCCAACGCGAAGTCGTGACTCCACCGCGATCAGCCCCTGAAGTGAGGTGGCATAAGGGAGATCCGAATCTGCGAGCCGGATGGAATCCCATAGATCCCGTCCCGCCATATAGGGAAAAAGTCCGCGTATACGCTCCTGGGTACCGACCCCCCGGGCGGCCAAAATCACATAAGTGGCCACTTCAGAGGGTTTGTCCAGAGCGGAATAAAATTCCGCCAGAACCATGGCCACGCCGGGAAGATGGCGCGATTCAGCGGGAAACAAGGCTACAGTCTCGGTAACTTCCTTGATCCGTTTGAGTTCCAAAAGAGCATGCGCTTCAAGAATCCTCTCTTCAATAGAGCGATCTTTGACGGGCTTCCGCTGGACAATACGCAGTGCTTCTTCAAACTTTCCTCTGCTCATTTTTATTTTTGCAAGATCCAGTAAAAGCTCCTCATCGCCGGGCGTCAAAAGCAGTGCCGCCTGAATCGCCCGCTGGGCGGTTTCCGGGTCAAAGGAAGCCAGTCCCTGCGCCACACCGCGGACCATTTCCGCTCGGTGATCCGCGCGCAGGCGATGGTGGAAGACGATGACCATGACCAGCAGGATGACAAGCGCGGCAATATGCTTCCACCACATGAATGTAAAGCGCCAAAAAACTGGCCAGCGCCGGTTGCGATCTTTGTCTTCCCCGATGTCATCGTCGATGACCTTTAGGGTCGCCTGATGTTCTCGCCGTTTGAGCCATTGGCGGAGTAAGACCGCATCCAGATGGATGAGACCAACGGCCAGGAGAAGAAAAATGCCCATCGTATCATGCAGTGCCTGATCATTCCAACCTGCCGGTTTGTCTTTGCCAAACCAAACCATGCCGGAGATCCGAATAACATTGAGAATCAAAACCTGAACAAGGCCTATTCCCAGCAGCCCCGCCAGCATCCATTTGCGAAATCGCATGAGAAGACCGACGCCCAGCCCGCAGAAAAAGACGGTGATGGCCGTTTTCATTCCGCTACAGGCTTCCGGAACCCCGAACACGCGTGACCCAACGCGCAGCACCAGGTCATCACCCCAGACCCGGACATTCATGGCTTGCAACAAACTTTCACTGAGTTTGACGGACAAGGACTGCATGCCTAACTGGAAAGGGCCAAAGATCTGACTGGGCAAGGGGTGGATCCAATAAATAAGGAAAAGGGCGAAAACCAGGTCTTTTGCATAACGTCTTGGCAAGGACCATGCCAGAGCGGCATACAAAATCAAAAGCATGCCTAACCACTCGATCTGATGGATGGGAATAATCATTCCCAGAATGGCCATCAGCGTTCCTCCTGTGCCAATGAGGCCCAACCCCCAGCCGGGCAATTTATAGCCCTCATGAACCAACTTGGGCCTGAAAATCAGAGCGAGGGCAAAGAGGGTACCGAGGAAGAAGGAGAGAACTCCATTTTGACCGGACGCGAGTCGGGGCAGGTTGGCCCAGATCCATGCGGTGACTAAAATAAAAACCCCGAAAAGTACGATCTTATGCGGCAGGGGCATTGATTTATTAGAAGTCATAGTAGTATCCCAGTGTCATGCCAATGGTATCACGAGTGCCTGTCAGAAGCGGGTTGCTGCTGATCCGCTCGAGATGCTCCGCATAAGTGTAAAGTTTTAAGCGATCGGTCAGAGTTTGAATAAGTCCTACGGTGGTGGCCCAAGTGTCATAATCATTGCTCAAAAATATACTTCCATCCCCGATTCCTCCCACAGGAGGCGTATTATTCATTCGCAGGTCGTAGGCGGTGGCCATGGTTAGCATCAGGCGATGGGTCAGAGGGCGCGAAGCCGAAAGTTGATTTTCCCAGTCCGAGTAGGACGCGGCATTGGCCAGGCGAGGCGTGACCATTTGATAGGCTGAGGCAAAACCAACAGACCATGTTTCGGCATCCGTCCACTGGATATTGTAACGTATACCATCGGTAATTTCGTACCCGGCCTCGAATCCGGCGCGCTGGGAACGTGAATAGGCGATGCCGTGACTTAATGAGTCGGTTAGCCGGGTTTGCAACCCGATTCCGCCAATAATGGTTTCAGATGTGCCGTTCGTTTCAAACGCTGAGATGCTGCCGGAGGACAGGCTGCCCAGGCTGTACCCCAGCGAGAGGTTCAAGGTGGTGTCTTCCGTGAGGGAGGTGTTTAAATAGCTCAGATAATCCTGTTGAAATTGAGCGCCACGTTGATTGAGATAATCCCGCCAGAAATAATCTGCCCGGGCGCCAACGGTCGTAAGGGGGCTGATTTGTTGACGATAATCCAACATCTGGTGGTAGATCACGCTCCGGGAAATATTGTAACTATTCCCTTGCGGAACAGTGTCCGTACGGCTCAAGGTATACCCGAGACTTTTGTCCGGCGCCATCTCCCAGTCCATATCAACGCCTAGCAGGTTTTGGAATACCGGATAACGCTGTCCACTTAAACTATCCTTAAATCCGTGGGCATCCACGTAATCCACCCGGTAAGAAGGGCGGTCATAAATACGGCCCCGGACATAGGGGGTGAGCTCGAAGTCGGCCGACAGGTTCGCCGAGAAGCCGGAGCTTTCCTTGCCGGTAAAGGCCTGGGCGTTATTCCCATTGAACGAGCCCAGCCAGGCATCTTTAGTAGCACCGAAGGTGAAGGACCCCATTGTGGCATAAAAGCCCGGGTCAATAATCTCGACGTCAAAGGTGTTGTCCTCGGTCCCATTAGGGAAAGCGCGGTAGGTCAGTGCAAAGGAGATATCCACGGCCAGGTATTTGCTGATCAATAAATAGTTCCGGGCGGTCAACTGGGAGACCAGTGGGAAATCGAGCCCATCCTTTTTCACCTGCCCATAACGGGTGGGTTGTCCTGCGGCGGTGGTCTCCCCGGGGGCATGGCCGGTGTAAAGATATTCCATGCCGGCCCCGCTACTCCGCATGTATCGCACGCCGGCCGATTGAAAGAACGAGAGATCGGAAAAAAAGGGTCCCAACCGAATATTGGCATTGTCTGGAACGGTTTCAATGCCATAGGTATCAAAACGTGCCGTCTGAGCGTGGGCCGCTGCCACTCCAAGAGAAAAAAGGGCCAGTGAAATCAAACCGCGTCGCCGTATAGTAATCATGATTTAGGCCCCCATTTCATTGATCCCTATTTGTACGACCGGGAGCCCGCAGTGGCAAGGAAAATACCAGTTCGGACATTTTGTCGGCGGGGTGGACATTTTGTCCGGATTTATGGGGATTAAGGAAATGTTAATAAAGGGTAATCTAGCTGAAATTCCATGAAATCTGATTCCGGACTCCTGTTTTCTGAATGGACGGAGCCTGTTGGCATACCCTTTGCTAAATGTATAACCAGTTTGATGAACCGGAGATGATGATGACTGAACTCATGGAAAAATCTCGAACAACGCGGCTCCTGATGGTGGTCGTTGTGTTGTTTGGTGTCATCATCCTGCTTCAACTTGGAGTGATTTTACAGCGTCAACTGAATCGGTCGACGTCAGCCAGGTCTTTGTCAGAGGCTCATTCTGTTTGGAGTCAGGGGGATGACATTGAGTCCATGCACGCCGACATCAATCGTCTCTTTGACCAGGCTTTTCATAACCCGCTCTCTGTTCCTCAACCGCCTGCCGCCAAGTCGAATGCCCCCTTCGCTGGCGGCAGCGCGGTTTCTTTTGAAGATCCCTTCGTGCATATGCGTCGGATGCAACGCCAGATTGACGCCATGTTTGCCCATGCCTTGGATGAGCGGGGTACCCGCAATACCGGATTTGATGAAGGGTGGGCCCGGCTTCAAGTGACGCCCGGTTTTAACATTCAGGAAAAAGACTCCGCTTATCAGGTCTTGATCCGGCTGCCGGGTGTCGAAAAATCGGGCATACATATCACACTGAACGGGGCTGTTTTGAGTATTACGGCCGATCAGGAGTTTGAGCAAAGGGTTGAACACGCGCCTGATACGGCGCATCAAATCCGTCGCTCGAGCCAGCACTACGAACGGCACCTGCGCTTGCCGGGCGCCACTTCAGACCAAAGCAAAATACAGGCGGCTTTCACCAACGATCTATTGAGTATTACCATTCCCAAAGAGGCTCCCCAAAACCCGGTGGTGCAGCCTGTTCAGATATATTGAATCATGGTAACCCGTAGTAATTGTGTTACAAAGACAATGCTTAACAGTCAGAAGAATGATGAGCAGAAGTAGAACGGAAAACCCGTTTTCAACTGGAGAGAGACTATGAGTACTGATATCACCGCCACGGCAAACATCATAAACGAGCAAAAAACCATTATTGATTCCGTTCGACAGGAGGTTAATAAAATTCTGGTCGGGCAGGAGCGACTGCTGGACCGAATGCTCATCGCCCTGATTTCCAATGGCCATCTTCTGATTGAGGGGGTGCCCGGCCTGGCCAAGACCACCGCGATCAAGACCATGGCCCAGGCCCTTGGCCTGAAGTTTCAACGTATTAGTTTTACGCCAGATTTATTGCCTGCTGACGTCATTGGAACCATGGTATTCAATCCACGTGAGGGTACCTTTACGCCGCGGCTGGGTCCCATCTTTACCAACCTTCTGCTGGCGGATGAAATTAACCGTGCCCCGGCGAAAGTCCAATCGGCCCTACTGGAGGCCATGCAGGAACATCAGGTGACCATTGGTGATAAAACCTATCCCTTACCTGAACCCTTTATGGTGATGGCCACCCAGAATCCTCTGGAACAGGAAGGAACCTATCCGCTGCCTGAAGCACAAATAGACCGGTTTATGCTCAAGTGCCGCGTGGATTATCCGTCAAAGGATGATGAGCGGCGTATTATGAATCGCTTTACCCGCAAGTCGGATATCAAGATTAACACCATGATGTCAGCAAAGCAGATTCTGGATATCCGCGACGTACTGGATCAGGTTTACTGTGATGAGAAGGTTGCCGACTATATCCTGGATATCGTCTTTGCCACCCGGAAGCCGGCGGATTACAAACTCGATATCGGGCACCACATCCAGTATGGCGGTTCGCCCCGCGCCAGTCTCTTTATGAATATCGCTTCCCGCGCCAATGCCCTGCTGCATGGTCGTGCCTATGCCACACCGCAAGACGTCAAGGAGATCGCCTATGATGTTCTGCGTCACCGGCTGATCCTGACGTATGAAGCCGAAGCCGAGAATCTGAAGAGCGAAGATATCATCGCCAAAATCCTGAACGAAATCCCTGTTCCGTAACCATCATCTGAAATCTCAGATTTGAAATTTGAGATCACATACATGGCTATCAACGTCAAAGAATTGATGAAACAGGTGGGGAAGATCCGCCTGGTCACCAACCGGCTTGTCGATGAACACCTCTCTGGTGAATACCATTCGGTGTTCAAGGGGCAGGGGATCGAATTTGACGAAGTGCGTGAATATGTGCCGGGCGACGACATCCGGTCGATTGACTGGAATGTCACCGCCCGCATGGGGGTTCCCTTTATCAAGCGCTACTGTGAAGAACGCGAGTTGACCGTCATGTTTCTGGTGGATGTGTCGGGCTCCCAGTCGTTTGGTTCCGGCCAGCGAGCCAAGGCGGAATTGGCGGCTGAAGTAACCTGCCTGTTTGCCCTCTCGGCCATCAAAAATCAGGATAAGGTCGGGTTGATTCTGTTTAGCGACCGGATTGAAGCCTCCATTCCCCCGCGTAAAGGCCGGACCGCCGTGATGCGGCTGGTGCGGGAAGTACTGGCCGCAGAGGAGACGCGGAGGGGCACGAATCTCTCGGCCGCGCTCCGGTACCTGAATCAGGTTCAGAAAAAACGCACAGTAGTCTTTATTATTTCAGACTTTATGGATAGCGGGTTTGAACATGAGCTGCGGGTGACCGGACGGCGGCACGATGTGGTCTGCGTGAGCATCGCCGACCCGCGTGAATCCGAATTGCCGGATGTCGGGCTGGTGGAGATTCAGGATCCCGAAACAGGGGAGCTGGAATTGCTGGATACCTCTTCGCCACACCTTCGTGCCGCTTTCCGCGAGAAAGCCGCACAGGATGCAGATGAACTCAAAAAGTTGTTCCGAAAAAATAAGATTGATGCTCTCCACCTCTCCACAGAGCGGCCTTTCATTGATGACATTCATAAACTGTTCCGGCAGCGACAAATCAGGGCGGCACGCGGATGAAAATTAACTTACCCAAATATTCAGCCACATGGATGATGATGGGCCTGCTTGCGATGGCCTGTCAGGCCGCATCCCCTGATGCCGCCCCGCTGGTTTCGGATAACTCAATGGGTTCGGTATCGGTTTCTTTGTCGTTCGATCCGCCCGTGGTACGGCTTGATCGAGATGTTCTTTTAATCATCTGCAGCACCTCTCCCACTAACGTGGCGGTCAAATTGCCCGGCCTGGAATCCCGTGTTAAAGGATTCTCGGTGTCGGGTAACTATGACGAACCGCCTAAAATTTCCGACGGAAAATCAATGCGAACCCGTCATATCCGGCTTACTCCCCAGATTTCGGATGAATACCGGGTCGCACCCATGGCCATAACTTGGAAAGACCCGGTCACCGGGGCAGCACAGTGGTTCCCGACGAAACCCGTGGTATTGCCCTCTGAAGCGTTACAGAAGGAAACCCCGGGTAAGGACATTGCCGCCGCCTGCGGTCCGGTGTGGATTTATCCCGGTCTCAAGGGTTTCATCGGCTATACGCTGATGGCATTGGGTTTGGGGGCTCTGGGGTATTTGGCCTGGCGTTTGTTCAGGAAAGTTCGCCGTGCCGTTCAACTTCGCCGTATGTCACCGCGGGAAAGGGCCCTGTTTGAGCTAGCTGAATTAATGGCCCGGGATCTGGTCGGGCATAACCAGGTCAAGGAGTTCTATTTTGAGCTGACCATGATTGTGCGCCTGTATATCGAGCGGGCTCACTCCATCCGGGCACCGGAACAGACCACGGAGGAATTTCTCCTCATCGTCTCCCGCGATCCCCGCTTTTCCCGTGATGTGGTCAAACGTCTGCGCGACTTCATGCAGGCCGCTGACCTGGTGAAATACGCGGGCTACCGCCCCGATCACACCTCCGTGGACTCCGCTCTTTCAAGCGCCCGCACCTACATCGAATCCGATGAATCTCATATCTCAAATCTGAAATCAGAAATCCCATGACATTCGGAACCCCCATCGCGCTACTGCTCTTCCTGCCCCTTGCGGCGGCAGCCTGGTTCATTTATCGTCGTCGCGTCCAGCAGGCTCTGGTCTTTTCGCCTTTCCACCGGCTACCCGGAAACCGGGCCACCTGGCGAACCCGGCTCCGGCCGCTCGCGCCCATTCTTTATCTGCTTGGAGCGGCGCTGATCATTCTCGCCCTGGCCCGTCCCCAAACCATTTTCTCGCGAACCCTCCGGAAATCCGACGCCATCGCCATCCAAATGATCGTGGACTGCTCGGGTTCCATGCAGGCGCTCGACTTCTCCACCCAGGACAAACAGCGCACCCGCCTCGATGTCGTCAAGGAGACGTTCGCCCAATTTGTCAAGGAACGCCCCGGCGACCTGATCGGGCTGGTTACCTTCGGCGGCTACGCCTCGAGCCGCGCCCCGCTCACCCTCGACCACGACGCCCTTCTCCACAGCCTTCAGGGCGTCGAAACTGCCCGCGAACAATTCGACAAGAACGGCCAGCTCCTCAACCAGGAGGAGATGCTGACGGCTATCGGCGACGCCCTCGCCACGGGGTGCAGCCGCCTGGAAAACGCGGAGGTGAAATCCAAGATCATCGTGTTGCTGTCCGATGGAGATTCCAACACCGGACTCATCAAACCCGATGAGGCCGCCAAGGCCGCCAAAACCGGCGGCCCGATCGGTGCCGAAGTGTCGATCAACGCCCAGGGCGCCGGCCCTGGCTTCGGCGCGCATATCTGCGACGTCGAAGTGGACCGTGAAACCGGCCAGACCACCATCCTGCGCTACACCGCGGTGCAGGATGTCGGCCGCGCCATTCACCCGTCCTATGTCGAAGGGCAGATCCAGGGCGGCGCCGTGCAAGGCATCGGCTGGGCGCTGAACGAGGAATACATC
>Ga0118677_10014913_pt1 | contig 10870 bp, 7 predicted proteins | sample AliMusrvi5mmetaG_FD_86154 | JGI IMG/M metagenome (GOLD analysis project Ga0118677, IMG submission 86154)
CATCGATTCCGAACAACTCGAATCCGGCGACGCCCTCGACGACAACTTCCGCGGCATGGCCGCCGATGAGATCGAGAAATTCCGCCGTGAGATCGTCGAACGCACCGGCGACTCCACCGCCGGCCAGAACCTGACCGACCAGGAATTGCTGCGGGAGGTCATGAACACCGTGGGCAAATACGGCAGCCTCGGCGGTTCTATCCGCTGCGTGGTGTCCGTCTCCATGCTCACGGAGGGTTGGGACGCCAATACCGTCACCCATGTCCTTGGCGTCCGCGCCTTCGGCACCCAGCTTCTTTGCGAGCAGGTCATCGGCCGCGCCCTGCGCCGGCAGTCCTACGACCTCAATGAGGAAAACCTCTTCAACGTCGAGTATGCCGACGTGCTTGGCATTCCCTTCGATTTCACCGCCAAACCCGTCATCGCCCCGCCGCAACCACCGCGCGAAACCATCCAGGTCAAGGCGGTGCGCCCGGAACGCGATGCGCTGGAAATCCGCTTTCCCCGCGTCGAGGGCTACCGGGTCGAACTCCCCGAGGAACGGCTCACGGCCGAGTTCACCGACGATTCCATCCTGGAACTTACCCCCAAACTCACCGGACCCACCAAGAACCGCAACGAGGGCATCATCGGCCAGGGTGTCGATCTAACTGTCGAGCACCTCGGCGACATGCGTCCCTCCACCCTCCTCTTCCACCTCACCCAGCGCCTGCTCTATACCAAGTGGCGCGATCCGGGCGAGGCACCCAAGCTCCACCTCTTCGGCCAGCTCAAGCGCGTCACCAAGCAGTGGCTCGATACCTGTCTCGTCTGCAAGGGCGGCACCTATCCCGCGCAGCTCATGTATCAGGAGTTCGCGGATATGGCGTGTGAGCGCATCACCAAGGGCATAACTGCCGCCTTTGCCGGCACCCGCCCCATCAAGGCCCTGCTCGATCCCTACAACCCCACAGGATCCACCAGGCACGTCCGCTTCACCACCTCGAAAACTCTGCGCTGGGAAACCAACGCTGACCGTTGCCACATCAACTGGACCATCCTCGACAGCGAGTGGGAAGCCGAACTCTGTCGCGTGGCGGAAGCCCACCCGCAGGTCCGCTCCTATGTGAAAAACCAGAACCTCGGCTTGGAAGTCCCATATCGCTACGGCTCGGAAAATCGCCGCTACATCCCGGACTTCATCGTCCTCGTCGATGATGGCCACGGCCCGGATGACCTGCTCCACCTCATTGTCGAAATCAAAGGCTACCGCGGTGAGGACGCCAAGGAGAAGAAATCCACCATGCAGACCTATTGGGTGCCCGGCGTGAACCACCTCGGCACTCACGGTCGCTGGGCCTTCGCCGAGTTCTGCGACATCTGGGAAATCGAAGCCGACTTCGAGGCCAAGGTGGAATCCCACTTCGCGCAAATGATCCGGCGGGCTGCCGCCGCACCCGCAGTGCCATGAAATCGATACTCATCATCGCTCTGCCCGAAACCCTCGAACCCCTCACCCCGGAAACGATCTGACAATGGCATGGTTTCTTTTCATGGACGAGAGTGGGCACGATCACAAGCAGACGCCCTATGAAGTGCGTGGTGGCTTCGCCATCGCCGAGCACAAACTCTGGCCGCTTCTCCAGGACGCGAACCGGCTGGAACTCGATTGCTTCGGTGCTCGGTTGGCCGATTACAAATCCGAAGTCAAAGGATCCAAACTCCTGAAGGTCGACCGCTTCAAATACGCAGCACAGGCCGATGCGTTCTCCGACTCGCTCCGTCGGCAACATTCCCGGGCCTTCCTCCAGGCCGGCCTCGAAAAGAAACCGCCGAAGCGGGACCAATTCACCGCTTTTGGCCAGGCATGCCTCCTCATGGCGGACGGCATTTTCGATATTTTCGAACGTTACCAAGTACGGGCTTTTGCCTCGGCGGTTCCCCGTGGTGCGGGGAAACCTGGCCCGGATGACGCGCCGCCCCCCGACATCCTGAGAAAAGACCATGTCTTTCTCTTGGAACGCTTCTTCTACTTCCTCGAAAAACATCGCCAACGCGGCATTCTGGTCATGGACGAGGTCGAAGAGCAGGCGGACCGCCAGTTCGTCCGAAGGCTCGAAAGATATTTTACCGGCACCTTCAACGGAAGACAGAGGGCAACATGGATCGTCCCATCGCCATTCTTTGTCGCCTCGAATATGACCCTGCCCGTGCAAATGGCGGATCTGCTCATCTACGCGATCAACTGGGGCTACCGCCGTCCCGGCGAAATGGAGGCCGCCGTCCGCCCTGAGATCGCTGATCGTTACGGCCGCCGCATCAACAATCTGAAATGGAAAGGTGACGGCTACGACGGCCAACGCACCTACAAGTCCTTTGGCATTTTCTGCGTTCCCGACCTCTATGAACCACGCCGCTGAAACAAAAAAAGGAGGCAATGTCCTCGAGTCCCCCGATCCCCTTCGGAATGCGGTATTCTCTCGGCCGAGCCTCCGGCGCAAAGAAAACACCGCCACCCACCCCGCGCAAGTACAAAAATCACCAGCACATAAATCGCGCCTCCGGTACTGACTGCCCCCACTGATTACTGATCACTGATTACCGATCACTTCCACACCATGCCCGCCAAGAAAAAGCCAGCCGCCTACAAATCCGTCGTGACCATCAAGCACGACGAGGCCAAGCGAAAGAACATCCCCACCGCCGAGCACCAGTCGGTCGTACGCGAGGACGATGCCGCCCCCCGCCCGTTGCGTTACCCTCGCAACACCGACCTCGATCCCCAACTCGTCTGGCGCGGCAAGGATGAACAGGACTGGAGCGATCTCGTCGCACACGCCCCGCCGCTCTACATCCAGGAAAAGGTCCATCCCAAAGTCCTGATTGACGACTTGCGTCGCCAATCAGTGGCTAGTGAGAAGTGTCTTGCGGCTAGTCACAAATCACAAGCCACTAACCGCGCCGAGCAAGTCGAATTCGACCTGTTCAGTGACTTTAACGGCATCCCCGCCGGCGCGGACAAGACCGATTTCTATCACCACGACCAGAACTGGTCCAACCGCATGATCCTCGGCGATTCCCTCCAGGTCATGGCCAGCCTAGCCGAGCGCGAGGGCCTGCGCGGCAAGGTCCAGTGCATCTATCTGGATCCGCCCTACGGTATCAAGTTCAACAGCAACTTCCAGTGGTCCACCACCAGCCGCGATGTCAAGGACGGCAACGCCGATCACATCACCCGTGAGCCAGAGCAGGTCAAAGCCTTCCGCGACACCTGGCGCGACGGCATCCACAGCTACCTCACCTACCTCCGTGACCGCCTCACCGTCGCCCGCGATCTCCTCACCGAATCCGGCTCCATCTTCGTCCAGATCGGCGATGAAAATGTCCACCGCGTGCGGGCGTTAATGGAAGAAATCTTCGGTGAACAAAACGTCGTCTCGCAGATTGCTTTCAAAACAACTACTGGTCGTGCGAGCGACTTGCTTGCCGCATCATCAAATTACATAATTTGGGCAACCCGCAACGTTTCGAAATGCAAATATCGCCCCCAATTTCAGGACAAGTCTGCGGGTGTTTCCACAGAACAAGTATACTCGCTGGTGCGTGATACATCCGGACTGAGCTGGCGGATGACTAAACCACAGAAGGCTGATCCTTCAACGTTGCCAGATGGCGCACGAATCTTTCGTCCTGACAACCTCACAAGTTCTCGGCCAGCAGGCGAAGTGGATGTGAAGAAGTTTAACTTTCGAGGCCAGACATATACTCCGGGAAAGGGAACCTTTAAGACCGAGCTAACCGGACTCACTCGATTGGGAAAATCCGACCGTCTTTGGCCGACCTCGCAAGGCACTATGCAGTATGTTCGGTTTCTTGATGACTTCCCGGTTATTCCCTTTTCCAACGTCTGGACTGATACCGGCACGGGTTCGTTCACCGAAGACAAAGTATATGTGGTTCAGACAAACACCAAGGTAATCGAGCGCTGCATATTGATGGCCACCGATCCCGGCGATCTTGTGCTCGACCCAACCTGCGGTTCCGGCACCACCGCTACCGTCGCCGAGCAATGGGGCCGCCGCTGGATCACGATTGACACCTCGCGCGTGGCGCTGGCGCTGGCCCGTGCCCGCATCATGGGCGCTCGTTATCCGTTTTATCTGCTGGCAGATTCTCGCGATGGCCAGCTCAAGGAAGCCGAAGTCACCCGCACCGCACCGAGTTCGCAACCCGTCCACGGCAACATCCGCCACGGCTTCGTTTACGAACGAGTGCCGCATATCACTCTCAAATCCATCGCCAACAACGCGGAGATCGATGTCATCTGGGACCACTGGCAGGAGAAGTTGGAACCCCTTCGTGAACAGTTGAACGCCGCGCTTGGGACGAACTGGCAGGAATGGGAGATCCCGCGGGCGCTTGACGTGGCGGCGGATTCCATCCGCCAAGCCAAAATCCCACCGAATGAATTGGCAGGGCGGATGAAATCCGCCGCCACGCCGCTTGCAGCCTGGTGGCAGGCCCGCATCGCCCGGCAGCAGGAAATTGATGCGTCCATCGCCGCCAAGGCCGAATCCGAATTCCTCTACGACAAACCCTACCCCGACAGCAAGAAGGTCCGCGTGGCCGGTCCCTTCACCGTGGAGAGTCTCAGCCCCCACCGCGTGCTCGGTGTGGATGAAGACGATGAATTGATCGACACCGTGAAGGAAGACCGCGTCGAATTCGGAGCGAAGCAATCCTTCCCCCAGATGATTCTGGAGAATCTCAAAACCGCCGGCGTCCAGCAGGCGCATAAGGAAGGCCGTATTGCGTTTACCTCCGTGACGCCGTGGCCTGGGGATCTCGTGTGCGCGGTGGGAACGTTTGAGGGAAGTGACGAGTGGCTAGTGGCTGGTGGCTTGTCACAAGTCACAAATCACTCGCCACAAACCACTGCACCCGTGGCTGGTGAGGCCGCACAAACCACAAGTCACAAACCACTAACCACCAGCCGCAGAGCGGCGATCTTCATCGGCCCCGAGTTCGGCACCGTCCAGCGCGCCGACCTCGTCTCCGCCGCCCGTGAGGCCGGCGATGCCGGCTTCGACGTCCTCATTGCCTGCGCCTTCAACTACGACGCCCACGCCACCGAGTTCAGCAAGCTCGGCCGCATCCCGGTTCTCAAGGCCCGCATGAATGCCGACCTCCACATGGCCGAGGACCTCAAGAACACCGGCAAGGGCAACCTCTTCGTCATCTTCGGCGAGCCTGATATAGAAGTGATTAGTGGCTTGTGGTTGGTGGCTAGAACGGGAAGAATGGTGGCCCATTATGAGCACGTTAAACAGCTATCGGGAGTTGGAAGTTTGGAAGAAATCAATCGACTTGGTGGAGCGGATCTACCTGGCTTCAAACGAAGTCAGCAAAATGCTGGGGGACCTGAGGCGATCATTGGAAGCCCGTCGGACAAGTCACTAGCCGCCTGCCACAAGGCACTGGCCACTCTCGCCCCCGGCGACTTCCCCCTCTCCCTAACAACCAGCCACTACGCACAAATCACTGTCCGCGGCGTGGACGTCTTCAAACCCCAGACCGGCGAAATCGTCAGCTCCGGTGCCGATGGTATCGCCTGCTGGTTCATCGACACCGACTACAACGAGGAAAGCTTCTTCGTCCGCCACGCCTACTTCCTCGGCGCCAACGATCCCTACAGCGCCCTCAAAACCACCCTCAAGGCCGAAATCAACCAGGAAGCCTGGGAATCCCTCCACAGCGACACCTCCCGCCCCTTCGACAAACCCAAACAAGGCCGCATCGCCGTTAAAGTCATCAACCACCTGGGCGATGAGGTGATGAAGGTGTTTAGGATTTAAGATGCGTCCAAGCTTGCATACCCGTCAGAATCGTTTACACAAAGTTCAAAGAAGAAAAATCATGGCACTCATTGAAGGATTTCGAGTTCAGAACTATCGGTCGTTGCAAGACGTGACGCTGGGAAAACTATCAGGGCAGAAATGTGTGGAACCTCTCACACCGCTCACGGTGGTGATCGGCAAAAACGGCGTCGGCAAAAGTACGCTGTTCGATGCCTTCGGATTTGTAGCCGATTGCCTGTCGTTCGATGTGGAGGCGGCGTGCGACATGAAGCAGCGAGGTGGTTTCGAGCGAATGCTCTCGCGCGGCAAATCGGGTCCGATCCGATTTGAGATTTACTATCGCGAAGCTCGCGGTGAGCGTCCCATCACTTACGAACTGTCTATTTCTCAAGATCTGTCGGGCCGCCCGTTTGTCGAATCGGAAGTACTGAAGCAACATCGCAAAGGGGCGAGTTATGGACAACCTTTTCCATTCCTGCGTTTGAATTATGGTAAAGGGACTGTTTGGGCAGGTGAAGACGCTGTGGAGATCGAAGGAGAAGAGGGCAGGACTCAAGAGGCAGTGGAACTGACCGACCTACGTCAACTGGGTATCGCGACCATGGGAACGCTGAAAGAGCATCCTCGCATCAAGAGATTCAGGGATTTCCTCAAGGGCTGGTATCTTTCATATTTTCATCCGGATGCTGCCCGCAGCCTTCCAAGCGCCGGACCTCAGAAGCATCTGAATGTTCACGGGGACAATATTGGAAATGTTGTCCAGTTTCTGGAACGGGAACACAAAGATCGCTTCCAGGCCATTCTCAACCGCATCGCGGCGAAGATTCCAGGGGTCCAGAAAATCGACACCAAGGTCACGGATGACAAGCGGGTGTTGCTGAGATTCAACGACGGTGCATTCGATGATCCGTTTTTCGCACAACAGATGTCCGACGGGACACTGAAAGTCTTCGCATATCTTCTGATGATGGAGAATCCCGATCCGCCGCCTTTCATTTGCATTGAAGAGCCGGAGAATGGACTTTATCACAAATTGCTTGAGGCTTTGGCGACAGAGTTTCGTTCTCATGCCACAGGCAAAAAGGGAGCCCCGCAGATATTTGTAACGACGCATCAACCCTACTTTGTTGACGCACTTGCTCCAATGGAAGTCTGGATTCTGGAGAAAGCAGCGGATGGTTACTCAACTTTACGGCGAGTTTCGGATATCGAAATCGTTCAAAATATGGTTAATGAAGGACTGCCACTCGGCGGACTTTGGTATAGCGACTACCTAGACGCCCGTTAACCAATGCACATCGAGATTCTAATTGAGGATAGTTCTGGAGAGAAATTACTCCAGACATTGCTGCCGAAGATTCTGGGCGAACAGGGAGATCCGCATTCGTGGCGGTTGCATCCATACAAGGGGATCGGGCGCATTCCCAAGGGACTCTCGAATGGGGGTGATCCAGCAAAGCGAATGCTGCTCGATCAACTGCCTGGATTGCTGCGTGGTTATGGTCGAACGCCCGGCATTGACGCAGTTGTGGTCATTCTTGATTCAGATAGACGCGACTGCCGTGGTTTTCTCACAGAACTTAAGACTATCGCTGATGGCTGTGACCCGGCACCGAGAACAATATTTCGGCTGGCTATTGAGGAAATGGAGGCCTGGTATTTCGGTGACGCGACGGCGCTCTTGCAGGCTTATCCCCGGGCAAAAAGAGACGTTTTGCACCGATATAATCAGGATTCGGTCTGTGAGACGTGGGAGACACTTGCAGACGCGGTTTATCCCGGAGGTTCGGCAACTCTCAAGAAGGCGGGCTGGCCGCTGCCTGGACAAATCAAACACGAATGGGCTGAGAAGATAGGTCCGCTGTTGGTGCTTGATCGGAACATCTCGCCAAGTTTCAACAAATTCCGAGATGGGTTGACTCGACTGATTTCGTAAGGACCTCATTCAATTCATCCTTGATGACCTTCCTCATCTCCGACACCTTCACCGACAGTCTCGCCCGTCTCACTGGCGAGGACGAGGAAACGACCGGCGTCGCCATCTGGATGGCGAACCAATCCAGGGCCGGCATCCTGCCGCACGAATTCGGCGTGTTCGTCCGCTCGGAAGCCCAACTCCCGCGCGCCGTGGCGACCGTCACGGAAGCGGGGTTGCCCTTCAAGATCCTCGATGAGCACGTCGAGACCGCCAGCGGCCATGTCTCCATCAGCACCATGCACCTCGCCAAGGACCTCGAATTCCGCGCCGTGGCCGTCATGGCCTGCGACGACGAGATCATTCCCTTGCAAGAACGCATCGAAACCGTCGGCGACGACTCCGACCTCCAGGAAGTCTACGACACCGAACGCCACCTCCTCTACGTCGCCTGCACCCGCGCCCGCGACCACCTCCTGGTCACCAGCGCCAGCCCGGCATCCGAGTTCCTGGATGATCTACAGACAGCATACCCATAGGATACCTCTCGCTACGAACCAATCATCACCGACCGCCCATGGCCCTTGACCACCGATCACTAACCACCGATCACCGATCACCGATCACCGATCACCGATCACCGATCACCGATCACCGATCACCGATCACCGATCACTGATCACTGATCACTGATTACTTTCTTCAAATGTCCACCTGGCGTCCCAACAGTCCCCCACCATTCTGGAAGCGTTGGCTTCCCGCGTGGTCGCATGGTCCGGTGCGGCTGCTGTTCCAACTTTCGGTGGTGGGTTTGCTGGTGGTTTCAGGCGTGGCGTTTGCCTATTTCACGCTCGCGATGCGGTTTGACATGAACGATGTCGCGAAGTTGCCCGTTGGCACCACGTTTCATGATCGCAAGGGGGTGGAGATCGCGGCACCCGGCAGCTCCGGCCGCAAACTCGTCAAGCGCGCGGACATCCCGGATTTTCTGGTGAAATCATTGCAAGCCCGCGAGGACGCGCGGTTTTTCCAACACCACGGCGTGGATATTCTCGGTCTGGGGCGCGCACTCTTGCGAGACCTCAAAGACCGCGACTTCACCCAGGGGGCCTCCACCCTGAGTATGCAACTCACCCGCAACACCTTCAAGATCAAACAAAAATCGCTGCATCGGAAACTGCTCGAAATCGCCCTGACCCTGCGCGTCGAATCCCGTTATACCAAGGATGAAATACTGACCTGCTATCTGAACCGTATCTATTTCGGTGCCGGCGCGGACGGCATCGAACAGGCGGCGCGCACGTACTTCGGCAAGACCACCCGCGATCTAACGGACGGCGAGTGCGCGCTCATCGTCGGCATCATCCGCGGGCCGCATATCTTCTCGCCTTTCCGTAACCTCGACGCCGCCCTCGAACAACGCAACCAAACACTCAACCGGATGGTCGTTATGGGGTTTATCAACCAGGCCCGCCGCGACACAATCGCGGCAGAACCCGTCAAATTGGTGGATGACGAGCAGCGCGAAACCCAGACCTCCTACGCGCTCCAGGCAGTCAGGCGGGAACTCGACAACCTCCTCGACGAGGGTGGGATCCAAGGCAGCGGATTGCGCGTCCACACCACGCTCGACGCCGCATGGCAACAGCGGTTGGAAACCGAACTCAACCATGCCGTGGAAGATCTGGAACGTGAGAAATCGTGGACTCACCCCGCGCACAAGGACTATGTGCCGGGATCCGATGTCCAGCCAGCCTATGTGCAATATGTGGCCGAGAGGCTCTGTAAACTACGCTCTGAGCCTCGAGAAGAGGTTCTGGCTGCCCTCTCTCAGAATGCCCTTAAACTCTTTGACATTGGCCCAAATAGCTGATAGTATAAGCCCTGTATGGATAATATGGATGAGCGAAAAATTTACGAAATCGGGTACCTCTTGGTGCCTTATTTGCCTACCGAAAATGTCTCGGCCACTGTCGAAAAGCTAATTAAATCTAAGATTGAAGCCACTGGCGGAGAAGTTACTAGCGCCCTCGAACCAGTAATGACCCGTTTGGCCTATGTTTTGACCAAGGTTCTTAGCAACAAGCACACCAAATTCTCCGATGCTTACTTTGGTGCCCTGCGCTTCAAAGCTACGCCTGAGGCCGTCGTTAAGCTCAAGACTGACTGGGACAAGGAGGACGATCTTATTCGTTTCCTCTTAATCTCAATGCCTAAGGGGTCTGAGAACATCGTTGTCCCTAAGCGCGTCTTTGCTCGTCGTGAAGAGAAATCCTTTGAGATTGAGCGCGTGATGCCTCTTAAAGAAGAAGACAAGGTGGCCATGACCACCGAAGATCTTGATAAAGAAATTGATAAAATCAGCGGTTCCCAAGGGGAAGATCTGTTGAGTGCATTAATCAAGCGAGTCATTGCACTCAGTGATAAATATTCCCGTTGTGGCACCCGTCAGTTTATTGGATGCAGAAGAAGATTTGAGGAAAAGCCTGAAGGTCACACTTGAAAATTCCACTCCACACCACTGAGTACGCGAAAGTTCAATCTTAACCGATCAAAAATATCTAAATTTCACCACACCTTCTCTTTTCAATCATTTGTTGGCGTTATCTCGGTTCCAGTTTTCCACGTAAACACAGAACTGAAAAGATGAGTAAAACAATTCCAAATGCCCCTTCTCCGATCAATGGACCACCAACGTGTAATCCTCGGACACCAAACAAAAGCATTACAATCATTATCAGAACGGCTGAATTCAGCATTCAAGAACTTCCACATAGAAACTCTGCGGCTCCTTGGGTCTTCACCCCATAGAAATGGCTCTTGAGAAAGTCCATAATGCAGGCATGAAAAAGATTTATATCCCATTGTTGATCGTCGGAATCGCCGTTCTATTTGGCTGCGTCAGTGTCTCTGAAAAAAGGGTTCCTGCTTCTACAACGACGACGACTACCCAAGGAACCGTGATACTTCCATAGTCAGATGGCGAACAGGCATTCATCCTTGCGAAAATGACCAGGAAGGTTCAGGGGAAAAATCCTCCTTGCAGCGATGCTCCGCCAAAGATGACGGTTCGTGTCGGGTGTCGCCTTGTGTATCAAACGATTAAACAAGCTCCTAT
>Ga0118677_10014914_pt1 | contig 10869 bp, 6 predicted proteins | sample AliMusrvi5mmetaG_FD_86154 | JGI IMG/M metagenome (GOLD analysis project Ga0118677, IMG submission 86154)
GAAGAATTCTTGGCAGCACTCGGGTGGGAGTCATCGCGCTTGCCACCCTCGTTCCATTGAAGCCTGCCCCCTTCCGTGCCAAACGCAACGAAAATCGGGAATCTGACGCGTCGGCAGGCGTGCCAAGAGGGAACGGACGGCCCACCCAACGATGTCCGGTTTGCGCCGCGCTGAAATTGCGGATTCGCCCTGCGTGCTTGCGCAGCGCGAATTTACTGCTAAACTGGAGTCCGCGGCCCGGCTATTCCCGCGTCCAACCCCAACCCCACGCCTCCCATCCCATGAAATCGCTCCCAACGCTTCTCACCCTCATTTTCGCCGCCACCCTGGCGCACGCCGGTGAAAAATCCCTGTTCAACGGCAAAGACCTCACCGGTTGGAAAGGCCAGCCCGAATTCTGGAGTGTCAAGGACGGTGCCATCACCGGCCAGACGAGCAAGGAAACGCCGGCGAAGGAAAACACCTTCCTCATCTGGCAGGATGGTGAACCCGGCGACTTTGAACTCACCTGCAAATTCAAGATCGTTGACGCCGATGGCAAAGCCGCGGGCTTCGGCAACTCCGGCATCCAATACCGCAGCAAGGTGGTGAACCCCGAGTACTCCGTGGTTGCCGGCTACCAGGCCGACATGGAATGCGGCAAGACATACAGCGGCATCCTATACGAGGAGAAAGGTCGCGGCATCCTCGCCCAACGCGGGCAGAAGGTCGTCATCAAGGATGGTGGCAAAATCGAGGTGACCGGGGAAGTCGGCAAGAGCGACACCATCCAGGCCGCGATCAAGCCGGCCGATTGGAACGATTACAAGATCGTCGCCAAGGGCAACCATCTGCAGCAGTTCATCAACGGCGTGCAAACGGTGGACGTGACCGATGAGTCGGCGGCTGCCGCCAAGAAAGGCGTGATTGCCTTCCAACTCCACGCGGGCGCGCCGATGATGGTGCAATTCAAGGACATCGTGCTGAAAAGCGAATAACCCCAACCGGAAATCTGACCATGGCCAAGATCGCAATGATTGGAGCGGGCAGCCTCGTGTTCTGCAAAACACTCATGTCGGATTTTCTCGCAACTCCGGCACTGGCCGGCAGCGAATACCGGCTGATGGCCCTCACCCGCACGCGGTTGGACAAGATGCACGCGTTTGTCAGCCGGATGATCCGGGACAACGGCGTCGACGCGTCGGTCACATCCACGACGGATCGGCGCGAGGCGCTGCGGGGAGCGGATTATGTGGTGGTGATGTTGCAGGCCGGCGGGGTGGAGGAATTCCGCCAGGATTACGAGATCCCGCTCAAATATGGCGTCGATCAATGCATTGGCGACACGCTGGGGCCGGGCGGGGTGTTTCGCGCGCTGCGGCACATTCCCGCGTTGTTAGAGATCGCGAACGACATGCGGGAGCTGTGCCCCAACGCGGTTCTGTTCAACTATGCCAACCCGATGGCGATGTGTTGTTGGGCGCTGGGGCGGGTGCCCGGCCTCCAGTTTGTCGGACTCTGCCATGGCGTGCAAACCACCATGGATCTGATCGCCAGTTACACCGGGGTTGCCAAGGCCGAGATCGACTTCCTCGCCGCTGGCATCAATCACATGGGCTGGTTTCTGCGGCTCGAACACAACGGCCGCAATCTCTATCCGATTCTCAAGGCGAACTTCGAGAAGCCCGGATTCTATGTCAATGAAAAGGTGCGTGGCGAGGTGCTCCGGCACTTCGGCTATTTCATGACCGAAAGCACCGGCCATCTTTCCGAGTACCTGCCGTATTTCCGCAAGAACCAAAAGGCGCTCGACCTCTACTGCGACGAGCCCTCGTTTGGCGGCGAAAGCGGCGCCTACTACCACTACTGCGCGATGCTGGCGGAGAAATTCGCCACCACCGACCCGCTTTCGATCGAGTCCACCGCGCTGGCCGAGCGCAGCGCCGAGTACTGTTCGCATATCATCGAGGCCAGGGAAACGGGCGAGGTTTTCCGCCTCAACGGCAATGTCCGCAACGACGGCTACATCACCAACTTGCCGCACGGCTGCTGCGTGGAAGTGCCCATCTATGTGGACCGGCTCGGCTTGCATCCGACCGTGGTGGGGGACCTGCCGCCGCAGTGCGCGGCGCTGAACATGAGCAACGTCCTGGTCCAGGGCCTGACCGTGGAGGCAAGCTTCAGCGGCGACCCCGAATTGGTGATGCAAGCCGTGGCCATGGACCCGCTGACCTCTGCCGTCCTTACGCTGCGGGAGATCCGCGAGATGGTGGCCGAGATGTTAGAGGCGGAGCGCTCATACCTGCCGCAATTCGCCAATCGCAGGCTGCGCTCCGTGCCGACGATCAGCGTGCCCGCGGATGTCCGGCGACAGGAAGTCCCGCTCGACCCCGCGCTGGCCATCGCCAATCGCTTCGGCACGCTGGCCAAGGCTTGAGATCACACGGATTTTTTGGTTTTGGTTTTTCAGATGCTTCCGCAAGCGGAATCGTCCGGCGGTTTCGGATCCATCAAGCAAACGTCGTTTGCCGGGTTTGGGGCCGGCATTCCAGCAGGCTCAGGCCAGGCGAGCATGTCCGGTTCAAGGGATCCGTGCTCGAAACTTCATGACAACAAACCGTGTGGGTGCCCGTATGAGGGTTTCCCACACCGATCAGGAATCACATAATTGCAACATTGAAGGACTGACCCCGGACAGACACCGATCAGGAATCACATAATTGCAACATTGAAGGACTGACCCCGGACAGACCCCGAACATGTTCAGCCCGCCGGCCAACTTCCCTCTTCCTCCCATGCGAATTGTGAACAGAAATGTCCGAACCCCACCCGCTCCTGCCACAGGTTCACAGCCAAAAACCACTCCGAATGCGGGCCACCGTTCTCTAGCAGATATTGAAATGCGAGGACTGACCCCAACCACTGACCCCAACCATCGGAAGTCCCTGCCGCTGCCGCTCGGGCATTCCCGCCCCTGCCACAGGTTCACAGGCCAAGAGACCACTCAGACTGCGGGCTGCCGCTATCTATCCGATATTGAAATTAAAGGACTGACCCCAACCATGACCCCAACCACGGGCTATTTGGCGCGATCCATTTCAACCAGGGCTTGTTTTGCGCGCCAGTCCCCCAATGCCGCTGCCTTGCGATACCACCTGGCGGCTTCCACCTTATCGGTCTTGACGCCGAGGCCGTCACTGTAACATTCGCCGATCCTTAGCATGGCGTCGGTACAACCCACGGCGGCAGCCTTGAGCAGCCATTTCATTGCTTCGCATTCATCTCTGTACATCCGAGGTCCCCAGTGGTAGAAATGGCCGAGGCAAGACATACCTTCGATATTTCCCCGGTCCGCGGCCTTGTGCCACCATTCGACGGCTGCTGACATGTCATCCTTAACCCCGGCTCCATAGTAATACCAAGTACCGATGGAAGTCATGGCATTTGCATCACCCAACTCGGCCGCCTTGCGAAACCATTGCAGTGCCGCCACATGATCCACTGGCATCGTGTGGCCCATAAGATCCCCGAGACTGAACATGGCGTTGGCATCGCCCAAGGCCGCCGCCTTGCGCCACCATCTCACGGCCTCCTCGCTGCTTTGCGGCATGCCGAACCCGTAGTGATGGGCATCCCCCAACAGGGAAAGCCACTGCCGGCCGCCTTGCTCGGCCTGTTTCACAAAGCCCGCGGCAAGGGCCTTTTCAAAGAAGGGCTTCGCCTCTTCCTCGCGCTGCGCCTTGGGCCGCATGTAGTCATGGTCACGACAACATCCCCGCAGGAATAAACCCAGCGGATGGTTCTGCCTCGCGGACCGACGCGCCCACACGTCGGCCGACTTCGGATTACAGTCCTTCCCGTCCGTGCCATAGAGAAAGGCTCGTGCCAATAGCGCCTGGGCCAGAGGGTCGCCCGCTTCGGCCATGGCGGGCCATTTCTCGGCAGGTACCTGGTCAGCCGTGACTTTGGCGGGGGGCACTTTGCCAGGTGGGAATTTTCCGGGCGTAATTATGACGGGTGGGACTTTGCCAGGTGGGACTTTGGCGGGCCATTGCCCGGCAGGTGCCTTGGAGGGCGGCTCCACGGCCGGTGCCGCCAGCGCCAGGGAGGCGAGATAGAGGGCGGCGACAGATGCTAGCAGCAGGCGAACTTTCATCGGCGTGATGGCAGAGTTGTATCTGGCCGCTGCCAGCAAGTCCAGCTCCTTGATGGCGGGACGCCGTACGCCGCGACGATTGGCAGCTTCAAGGCACCAGACACCCCTCTTGGTGCCGTGCGGGAGTCCAGCCGGCGGCACCGGTATCAAAGATGCTTTCGTGTTTCAAACTTACGCTTCAATCAATGGCGCCGGTTGACATCGACACCTTGCCAGTGCTTTGTGCGCACTGGTCGATGTTTGGCACAGGTAGTTGGGGTCAGGGTTGGGGTCAGTCCTTTAATTTCAATATCTGATAGATAGCGGCAGTCCTCAGTCGGAGTGTTCTTGGCCTGTGAACCTGTGGCAGGGGCGGGAATGACCGAGGGGCAGCCGCACGTAAGCGGGGTCCCAAGCACCGTATGAAGATTCTGGCGGTGGCGGAGCGTTTGAGCTATGGTTGTGGTTCCCATGGGCGCAACGTGTTCACGCCCTGGGGTTTTGGCTTGCCGCCGCGGGCTTTGGGACAGGCGGCGGTTGCGTGCGGTCCCTTGGTCCACGGCATGACCCGCCCGGCCGAGACCGGGAAGAAGCCTGAAGATTTCACTTCCTTGAGCCGACCGAGGCCGCTCACGGTTTGGTGTGATCCCAAGCCAAGGATCGGAATTGACGAATCATTTCCTGCCATAGAGCGGGCCGTAGGTGTTGCAGGCGCGGAAGTCGGCGGCCTCGAGGTTGGCGGTGCCGAAGGCATTCCAGGCGCTGGGGCGGAAGACGCGGGTATCGGCGACATTGTGCATGTAAACCGGGATCCGCAACATCGAGGCCAGCGTGATATAGAGGTGACCGACGTGGCCGCAGGTCATGACGCAATGGTTGGCACCCCAATGGTTCATCACATCATAGGCGCTGCGGAACGGGCCGCTGCCTGTTAGAACGGGGGCGAACCAAGTGGTCGGCCAGGTGGGGTTGGTGCGCTGGTCGAGCGCGTCGTGGATGTCGTCGGGCAGGGCGACGGTGTGGCCTTCGGCGATTTGCAGCGCCGGCCCGAGTCCATCGACCAGGTTGAGGCGGACCATGGTGGCGGGCATGCCGCCGCGGGTGCGGAAGCGGGTGCTCATGCCGCCGCCGGGAAAGTACTCGGATATCGACGGATGCCAGGTGGTGGCGGCGAGGCATTTCTGCACTTCCTCGTCGGTGATTTCCCAATGGGGTTTCATGAGCGGGTTGCCATGGGCATCGGAGCATTCGCCGGTGCCATCGAGCGCCGCCGCGCCGGAGTTGATGAGGTGAAGAATGCCGTCGCCCACCAATTCGTCGCAGAGGCGTTTGCCGGTGGCTTGCTCGATGGCATCGAGGCTCCAATAGGTTCGCAGGTCGGCGAAAATCTGCGCCGTGTTGGTTAGCAGCCAGCCGAAAAGCATGCCCGCGCCGTTGAGGGCGTCGTTTTCGGTGGCCACGATGTAGGGCGCGCGCTTGCCATTCCAGTCGAACGACGAGTTGAGCATCGCCTCGAGGAAATCGCCGTTAGGAAAGTGGTCGGTCCATTGGCGCTGGCCCTGGAACCCGGCAGCGAGGGCATTGCGGCCACGGGCTTGTTCCTGGAGGCCGGCCTCGGCGAGCTTCGGGTTGCCCACCATCAAATCGCGGGCGATGAGGGCCATCTTGACGTTGAATTCCCACTCGGAGTCGAGTTGCCCGCGGCTGCGCTTTTGCGCCTCGCCATTGTAGTCGGCGCCTTCCGGGCAGTTGGCTTTCACCCAGGCGAGGGCCTTTTGATATTCCTCGGGGTCGTATTGGCCCTTGTTGATGCGGCCGATAAATTCCGTTAGATCAATGTCCTCCACGCGCATGCCGAAGTATTTTTCCCAGAGTGAGAAATCGACCATCGAGCCGGCGATGCCCATCGAGGTGCCGCCCATCGAGAGGTAGGCCTTGCCTCGCATGAGGGCGACGGCAAGGCCGCAGCGGGCGAAGTTGAGGATTTTCCCGCTGACGTCATCCGGGATGTCAGGGTCACCCGCCGGCTGGACGTCGCGGCCGTAGATGCCAAACGCCGGCAAGCCTTTCTGGGTGTGGCCGGCCAACACGGCGGCAAGATAGACCGCTCCCGGGCGCTCGGTGCCGTTGAACCCCCACACCGCCTTGGGCAGCAACGGGTCCATGTCCATCGTTTCCGAGCCATAGCACCAGCAGGGCGTGACGGTGAGCGAAACGCCGACGTTGTCGCGGGCGAACTTCTCCGCACATGCGCTCGCTTCCGCAAGGCCGCCGATGCAGGTGTCGGCGAGCACGCAAACGACGGGCGAGCCATCCGGATAGCGCAACGAGGAGGAGATGAGCGCCGCCGCGGAACGGGCCATTTCCATGGTTTGGTCTTCGAGTGATTCGCGAACCCCGCCGTAGCGACCGTCGATCGCCGGGCGAATGCCAATCTTCGGGAAGGTGGAAAACACGCTGAAATTTTTGTGAGTCATGGCGGGTTGAGTTTGGCGCGGAGGTTGGCGTCAGGCTATGACAAATTGACAGGAATTGCGACTTTCTTGCGTCACCGGGGATTTGGGCGCCCGGCGGACCGCTGGGGAATGCCTTGCATCGCATCATCGCCGGCACGACAGAGAACGCCGAGGTCTGTTCGGAGCGCGAAGGTCAGCCCGCCAGCCCGGGCGGCAATGAGCCGTGACAGAGGGGAATCAGCCACTCTTCGACATCGCCGCGCCGCCATCCAACCGACCGGGTTGTTAGCAAATAAATCTGACGATCGTCAGATTTATTTGCTAACAGATCGTGCCGGGCGCATCTCCTTTGTGCGTCGTTCCGGCGGGTAGGGGAGCCGCACGGACTTGCGCGGGAAGGATTTCTGGCTGAGGGTGTGGGATGCACAACGGAGATCGCGTGGCCATCCTGGGAGTGACGGGCTTTGTCGGGCGCGGGCTGCCCTCGTGCCTCGCGGCCAAGGGATTGTCCGTTACCGGGGTAAGCCGATCGGGCTGTGGCGGGCTGGCCGGCATCAAGCACTGGCAATCGCCGGCAGCTCTGGATTTGTCCGGCCACCGCGCCGTGATCAATTTGGCGGGCGAGTCGGTGGCGCAACGCTGGACCCCGGACGCCCGCCGCCGCTTTCATGAAAGCCGGGTCGGGCTCACCCGCTTGGTGGTGGAGGCGATCCGGCGTTTGCCGGCCGGGGAGCGCCCCGGGGTGTTGGTCAATGCCTCGGCTGTGGGGTATTACGGCGATGGCGGGGAGGCTGTTCTAACCGAGTCGGCGGCGGCCGGCAGCGGCTATCTGGCGGATTTGTGCCGGGACTGGGAAGCCGCCGCGCGGGAGGCCGAGGCGCTCGGGGTGCGGGTGGTGTGTCTGCGGCTGGGGATGGTGTTAGGGCGCGGCGGGCTGGCGTTTGAGCGTTTGCGGCGCGTGTTCAAGTGCGGGATGGGCGGCCGCCTGGGCACGGGACGGCAGTGGATGGCTTGGATTCATCTGTGCGATCTGCGGGCGGCCATCGTGCACGTGATGATGTCCGAAAACCTGTCGGGTCCGGTCAACGGCACCGCGCCCGAACCGGTGCGCAATGCCGAGTTCACCCGCAAGTTGGCCGCGGCATTGCATCGGTCGGCGCTGCTGCCAGTGCCAGGCTTCGCGCTCAAGCTCGCGCTCGGCGGCTTCGGCGCGGCTTTGTTAGACAGCCAGCGGGCGCTGCCGGAGGCGCTGCTGGCGGACGGCTTCCAGTTCAAAGTTCCTGATCTGGCGGGGGCCTTGGCAAACCTCGTCGCGCCGTGTGCCGGATGAGGGGACATGGCCCCTGCGCAAGGGGAGATTTCTAACGAATCAATCGCAACAGCCGGGACGGCTGTTTTCCCTGACAGGCGAGGACGCCTGTCCTCCGCCACGGGACGTTTCGGAAACGGCTCCTTGGGTTGCATCCCTGAAAGCCCTCGTCGCGGATTACCGTAGGGATGTGACATGAAAACCTTGGCACTGCTCGGAGTGACGGGATGGCTGGTGACTTGTGGCGTGATCGGCGCGGCAGATCCCGCCGACCGCTTGCCCGAGCATCCCTGTGGCATCGGGCGTCCGGCGTCGGATCGAGTCTGGTGGGGTGCCTGGGCGCAGACGCCGGAAGCCGCCACGGCGACGAAGCACGCCGAAACGAGTCTCAAAGCGCCGATGACGCCATTTGATCGGGATTGCTACCTCGAATACTTCACCAACGGCGATCGCTCCCGCTATCAGGCGCAGCACTCGCAGCGCTGGGACCGGCTCAAGCGGCTGGTGATAGGTGAATGCCTCGAGGCCAAAGGCCGCTTTTTGCCGGCCATCGATGAAACGGTTAGAAGCCTGTGCTCCGATCCCTCGTGGCTGCTGCCGGCCCATGATCACGACGCGCAGGTGTGCAAGGGCGGTCACCCGTACGCGGATCTGGCAGTGGCGATGAATGGATACCAGATGGCGCTCGCGGCGTGGTTGCTAGATGGACAACTGCCGGCCGAGACCCTGGCGCTGATGCGTGAAAACGTGGCGCGGCGACTGACCGGTCCGGTGTTGCTGACCATCGACGGCACCGCGCCCAAGGAGGTGGTGGCGGGGCATTGGTGGGCGCGTTGCGACAACAACTGGAACGCGGTATGCACGGCCGGGGCGGTTGGGGCGATTCTGACTTGCGAGCCGTCGCGGGCGACGCGGGCCAAGGCGGTGGCGTGGGCGGTCAAGAACATGGAGGTTTTTCTAACGGGCTTCGCCGGGGACGGCTATTGCAGCGAGGGATTGGGATACTGGAACTACGGTTTCGGGCACTATGCGGTGCTGGCGGAAGTGTTAGGGAAGCAAACCGGCGGGCAGGTGGACCTGTTCAAGGCGCCAAGCGTGCGGCGGATCGCCGCGGCCCCGGCGCAGTTGGAGATTGCGGACGGGATCTATCCGGCATTCGCCGATTGCGCGCTCACCGCGCAACCGGAGCGGCGACTGGTAGAGCAGGTCCGTTGGCTCCTCGACAAGCAGGCGTTTTCCGGCAGCGCGGCGGGAGTGCTGGCGGAGACGCCCCTGATCTATCAAACCCTAACTGACCTGGAGTTGCGGGGCGAAGCGCAGTCGGGCGCGGTCACCAGCGGCACCGCGCTGCCGCTGCGCTCGTGGTTTGCCGAGAGCGGCGTGTGTGTGGTGCGGCCGGCGCGGGCCGGCGGGATGGCGGCGGCATGGAAAGGCGGCCACAACGCCGAACATCACAATCACAACGACGTCGGCACGACCGTGGTGGTGTGGCGGGGCCGCGCGGTGCTGGTCGATCCGGGGGCGATGGTCTATCGGGCGGAAACGTTCAGCACGGACCGCTACCGTTTGCCGGTACTGAGTTCCTTCGGCCATTCGGTGCCGGTGGTGGCGGGCACCTTGCAGGCCGAGGGGGCCAAGAGCCGCGGAAAGGTCGTGAGCACGGATTTCACCGACGCGTGCGACACCGAGGTGATTGATTTCGCCTCCGCCTATCCGAACACCGGGTTGCAAAAGCTTGAGCGGCAGTGGACCTATCAACGAGAGGGCGACGCCAGCCTGGTGATCGAGGATCGGTTCGGGTTTGCCAAGCCCGCAATGTTTGCGACGGCATGGGTGGGGCTCGGCGAGTGGTTTCTGGTTGAGGGCAACGAGCGCAACGCGCGGTTTGTGATTGATGGGGGCAAGGGCGCGGTGTTGCAGGTGGACGTCGAGTTTTCCGCGCCCGGCAAATGGGAAGTGCGCCGCCTCGATAATCCCGACAGACCCGCTGCCACTCGTCTCGGGCTGGCGCTGGTCGAACCGGCGGCGGCCGGATTTGCTAGGGTGAGCGTGCGCCCGGCGACTGGCGGCGTGCCCGCCTCCGGCACCAAACTCGCGCCCGGCAGCGTGCCTGCAAGGCTTGCCGATCCGCGGCGGGCGCCGGTAGGGTCGGACGGCCCCGGCCGACCCTGACTGCCCTGCGGGAGAGACGGTTCATGGGCAGTTCATGCGCCGCGCAGCCGCGCAGCCCGTGCGGGCGGAAGCGTGGGCGTGCCGAGACCGTCGCGCCCTACCCGGCGCAAATACTTTTTCCGAGGCTTTACCCGGCGGGGAAATCGCCTAGGTTGGGGCATCAATTCACCGTGAAGGAGGAAAGACTCGACACATTGCAGGCAGTGGAACTCGCGGAGGGAGTGGAAATCCGTTTGCGGGTGGCCGGACCGATGCTGCGGGCCGGGGCGTATGCGCTGGATGTGTTGATTCGTGGCGGGGTGATGGTCGTGGCGGGGATTGCGATGGGGTTGTTGGGGATCGTGATTGGCGGGCGCGTGGTCGGCGGGATGCTGCTGTTGATGTGGTTCTTGATGGAGTGGTTCTATCCGGTGTTGTTCGAGGCGGGCAAACGCGGTGCCACGCCCGGCAAGCGCATCGTGGGCTTGCGAGTGGTGCAGGCCACCGGTTCGCCCATCACCTTCGGCCAGGCGATTGTTAGAAACTTCCTGCGCTGGGTCGATGGCATGCCGTTTTTCACCTATGGTTTCGGCCTGGCGAGTTGTTTGGCGACCCGGCGGTTCCAGCGCCTCGGCGACCTGGCCGCAGGCACGGTGGTCATCTATGCGCACAACGCGCCGTTGCCGGTGCTGGCCGCGCCGCCGCCCATCGCGCCGGTGCCATTGCCGGTGGGCCTTGGTGCCGATGAAACGCTCGCCCTGGTGCGGTTTCGCGAACGCGCCGGGTTGTGGTCGGCGGGCCGGCGCGAGGAAATCGCCGATCAGGCGACGGCATTGAGC
>Ga0118677_10014917_pt1 | contig 10866 bp, 9 predicted proteins | sample AliMusrvi5mmetaG_FD_86154 | JGI IMG/M metagenome (GOLD analysis project Ga0118677, IMG submission 86154)
GCTTATTACAACGGTTATTGCGGGGTACATTCCTGCAAGGATTATCGTTAAGAAGAATACGCTTGATTCAATATTAGGCCGATAGTAATTACACTCCCCCAAAAAAATAAAAATCATGAACAAGAAAAATATAAACAATGAAAAAAGTGACGGCGCCAAAGAGAGTATTCTTGTGGGGGACGCTTGGAAAAAAAGATCAACCAAGCACGGGGATTTTATAATTAGCACAAGGGGTCTGACAAAAACATTTTTGGACGGAACAAAAGAGACAACCGTTTTAAAAGGTGTGGATTTGGATATAAAAAGCGGTGAATTTATTTCCATCATGGGTCGCTCAGGCGCTGGAAAAAGTACAATGTTGTATCAGATAAGTTTATTGGATCACCCAACATCGGGGCAGATTATAATTGACGGATTAGATGCACACAATTTATCAAGTGACGATAGGGTTAAATTTAGATTGCATAAGCTTGGATATGTTTTTCAAGACTACGCTCTTTTGCCTGATTTAACTGCTGGTGAAAACGTTGCCGTACCTTTGATTATGCAGGGGATAAATAAAGAGGAGGCATACAAAATTGCAGAGGAGCAATTGATAGAAGTTGGACTTGGAACAAAATTTAATAATTTACCAGCAAAACTTTCTGGTGGAGAACAACAAAGAGTTTCTATTGCCCGCGCAATTGCCCATTCGCCAACTATTTTATTTGCCGATGAACCTACCGCCAACTTGGACAATGAATCATCGGACATGATTATGGAAATATTTAAAAAACTGCACAAAGAAGGGCAAACTATTGTGATGGTTACTCACGAGGAAGAATACGGAAAGTTTACTGATAGGGTTATTAAGATGAGCGATGGGAAGATTATGTAGTTTTCTTATTTTGGATTGGAATATGAATTATGGGTTTTTTGGCATGCATGGGAGGTTTGTAAAATCTTGAAAATCTTGTATTGTTGAGAACGGCTTTGATCATTACAAACAGACTGGCCGTGAATTTTAATTTCAAACAACACAGAAACACAAACATCAAACCATACTAACTATAAATGAAACTGGAAAAAGTGGATTATATGCAGGGGCTTGGAGACCCATATCTTCTATTCGTGCAAGCCCGCGCAAGGGGGTATTTCAGTGCAGGCTCATTTGGAGTTGTACGGGGTAATAAAATACACACGTTCAATACAGGGACGCACTCATCAGTAGAAGGTGACTCACGTCACCTTCTGACGGACAAGTCGCTTTTTGACGTCGCCTCGGTAACAAAGACTATTCCAATAGCGTTACTGATTTTTTGGGCGATCACTGCTGAATATTTGTCATTGGAAACTGAAATTAGTGTTTTCTTTCCTGAGCTCAAGTTTATGGGTGACGAGTCGCCAAAAATTAAGCACTTGCTTTCCTATACCTGCAGGCTTGGGCTGGATCATGTTGAGGTACCCTATACGCAATATGGCGGTTCAGACGGATTATTGCAAAAGATCTTGTGCGCGGACATCACTGTTCGTCACTCAATGTTCTATGGGAATTACCCACCAATACTGCTCGGATTGATTCTCGAGAAGGTAACTTGCATGACTGTCCATGCTCTTGCGCAGGAGATTATTTTTGAACCGCTTGAGCTAACAGCAACATTTAATCCACCGCAGGACGAGAGCTTGGTTGTTAAAACTGAAATAAATCCTGTCACACAGAAAGCTCTGTGTGGTGAGGTTCATGATGAATTGACGCTAGCGCTCGGCAGACCTGGTTCTGCAGGTTTGTTTGCTTCCACTACGGACTTGCTTTACATCCTGCGTTTTTTGCTTGATAGGGGAATGATTGGTGGACGGATGGTAGTATCTCCAGAGTTGATTGACCAAATGGGGGTAAGTCAGACTTCACAGGGTGTTGGCTTTGGACTTGGTACCGGCATCTGGCCAGTTTTTGCATCTGGATTCAAGGAAGAAGAGAATTTTCCTAATGTTGACCCTGAAATGCTAAAGGGTGCTTATTTCAAAAATGGATATACGGGATGTAGCGTCTTTGTGTTTCCCAAGCTTGATCTTGGTATAACAATCAACACTAATCACGTTCACCCAGTAAGGTCTGGAAACTCCTTGTGGATTAACAGGTTCAGGTACGCCACTGTTATGACGATCCTCTCCGGCAAGGTTCCGTTGGCAACACGACTTCTTTGGGGAGTTTAGAGTTTAATTACTCTGGATGTTCAAATCATCCAAACTGCGCGGTCCTAAAGGGTCGCGCATTTTTCGTTCCTAAATTTTTACACATACGCGCTTGCTACTCCATAATAAAAACATAATAAATTCTAGTAGACCAGCCTTGCGCGCGGTCCTCTACTTTTGTACACTTACTAAATGTATAATGAATATTACGACGCAAAACTGCGCAAGAAACTTCATCCTGAAATGCGCTTTGTTGATTGTCCTCTCGTTGATATTGGTAGTTGTAAGAAGATACATATTATTGGAGTTTGTGGAACAGCGATGGGAACTTGCGCTCTAATGCTCCGGGATTCTGGATTTGATGTTACGGGATCAGATATTTCTTTTTGGCCACCCATGGGTCCGCTTCTAAAATTAAATGGCGTAAAAGTTTTTGAGGGATGGAATACTGAAAATATTGAGGACGATGTTGATTTGGTGGTTGTTGGAAATGCTTGTGCACCAGATCATCTTGAGGTGTTGGAAGCAATAAAGAAAAACAAGCCACTTATTTCTATGCCTGAAATTATGGGTAGGTATTATGTTGGCGATGAAAAAGAATCTTTTGTTGTTTGCGGTACGCATGGAAAAACTACAACCACGGGATTGCTTGCACATGTTTTGCGTGAGATAGGGGAGGATCCGACATTTTTGATTGGAGGAGTTATGCAGAATCATTTTTCAGCGGACAAAAAGGTGGGCGCCAAAACTGGCGAAAAGAAAGAATTGATTGTTGGCACAAGTCACGCCGTTGGAAAAGGGCGCTTCGCAGTTTTTGAGGGCGATGAATATGACACATCATTTTTTGATGCCAGACCAAAGTTTTTGCACTATCGTCCATCGTACTCAATTATCACTTCTGTCGAATGGGACCATGTTGATATTTATCCAGACATTCCAACTTACACAAAAGCCTTTGAGCACTTGATAGAAGTTACAAAGAAGGGTTTGGTTGTTGCAAACACATATCCACTGCTAAATGAGCTGATTAAAAATGCCACACATAACGCGGACAATCACATCGCGCCGGTTTTGGTTTATGGAAAAGATAGTAAGGCTGACATTTACCCAGCGCTTACTAAAATTGATCATCTTGGGCAACACTTTGAATTATTTTTAAATAATGAATCTTACGGGGATTATATTGTCCCAATGTATGGTGAATATAATTTGCTAAATACGCTTGCTGTTCTTGGCACGATGCATCAGGCGGGAATTGATATTAAGACGGAGCGAGTGAGAAATGCACTAAAATCTTTTCCTGGAATGAAGCGTCGGCAAGAAATTGTTTCGGAGAAAAATGAAATTATTATTGTCGATGATTTTGCCCATCACCCAACCGCCGTCTCTGAAACTCTCAAGGGAATTAGAAATAGATTTCCAAACAGAAGGACAGTTGCAATTTTTGAACCTCGCTCTAGTACAAGCCGTCGTAAAATATTTGAAGACACTTATCCTTCTGCATTGGCTGAGGCTGATATTGTTGGTTTAAAAGTTCCACCGTACAAGGCAGAAGTTGACGATGGGCAAGACTTGCTAAATCCTGAGAAAGTTAAAATAGAAACTGAAGCTTTGGGCAAAAAAGTTTATCTTGCAGAATCAGCACTCAATCTTGTTGAAGTAATGTCTCCAATAATTGAGAAGGGTGATATTGTGGTTATTATGAGCAACGGTTCATTTGATGGAATTCACGGGATGCTTGAGAAGGCATTGGAAAGGTAGGCTTGATAGATAGGTGGGTGTAGGGCTGGTAGGTTTTTCTCGAAACTTTTCACCCCTCTCTAGTGAAATTGACCGAAAAACGGTCAATTATACTAAATGCATCCCGTTATTTAGGAGGCAAGCACCCTCTAAACCAAAAGTTGCTACTAGGCCCGGAGTTTATCTCTAGGGCCTTTTAATTTATCAATAACACAACTTGCCATCGTTGTTATCGTTAAAAGTTTTACACGGTGTAATTATTCGAGCCACGCGTTGTACCAAACCACTCTGATATGCTAATATATAGGCATATGACATACGATTTTTCTTCATTTAAACAAAAAACAAAGGGAACGGAGGACTGGCTGAACAAAGAATTATCAAATATTAGAACGGGAAGAGCCACAGTTTCTTTTTTGGACGCCGTTAGGGTTGATTCTTATGGAAGCTCAACACCCCTTGCTGGTGTTGCAAGTGTAAATACTGAGGATCCAAGAACAATTAGAATTACTCCATGGGATAAAAGCCAAACTCAAGCAATTGAAAAGGCTATTACCGTGGCGGATCTTGGTGTTGCAGTTTCAGTTGATGATAAAGGACTCAGAGTAATTTTTCCTGAACTGACAGGGGAAAGAAGACTTCAATTGGTTAAAATTGCAAAGCAAAAGTTGGAAGAGTCAAAGGTTGCCCTAAGAAGAGAGCGTGGAGTTGTTTCTGATGATTTAAATAAAAAGAAGAAAGATGGTGATATGAGTGAGGATGAGATGATCAGATCAAAGGCGGAGATGGAGAAAATCGTAAAAGAATGCGAGGCGCATTTGGAGGAGCATTTTGCAAAGAAGGAAAAAGAGATTTTGATATAATCGGCAAAGCTTAATCTGGCGCATCAGGCAAACCAGGCATGATTTCACACTTCACACTTTAAGTTTTCGCAAAAATCAAGTTAAAAGAACGTAACGTTAAAAGAACCTAAACAAATAATTAATGATATCTACAATAATAATATTCTTACTCGTACTTACCTTGCTCATTTTTGTTCACGAGCTTGGTCACTTTTTGGCTTCTAAGCTCTTTGGAATTAGAGTTGACGAGTTTGCCATTGGCTTTCCACCAAGACTCTTTCATTTCATGCTTGGAAAGACACGTTTTGCATTGAATATTATTCCACTTGGCGGATATGTAAAAATTCACGGAGAAAACCCTGAAGATGAGATGGCACCTGACAGTATTTTGGCAAAACCAAAGTGGCAACAAATTGTTGTTCTTATTGCCGGCGTTACTTTTAATATTATACTCGCATATATTCTTCTCGTGGCAACACTTTCTATTGGTACAAAAGTTTCCGTTGATACATTCCCCGGAGAAATTGTTACAAATCCAAAATTAATTATTACGATGGTTGCACCTGGTAGCCCCGCAGATCTTTCTGGTGTTAAACCTGGAGATGAAATCCTTTCTATTTCAAATGGAAAAGATTTGTTTGCAAGTACAAGTCTTTCTGTTCTTAATGTTCAAAAAACTATTTCAACTGCCGCAACTACTGTTTCTTTAACTGTTAAAAGAACAACTGATAAAGTTGTTGTCCCAGCCACGTCTACGAGTACATTTCAGGTTGGCACAGCAGAAGGAACATCTACTGTCACTTCAACAATTGTAGAAGGCAGAGCATTCAAAATAACACCGGTTGCAGGAATCGTTCCTGGAAAAAAAGCGGCTGGAATTTCTATGGACATGATAGGGGAGGCAAAGATTGGATTCTTTAAGTCTCTATATTATGCAGGAATTCAAACATATAATCTGCTTGAAAATATTACGATAGGCCTTGGTAGCTTTATTGGAAGTATATTTGTTGGAAAAGCATCACTAAATGAAGTGGCTGGACCTGTTGGAATTGCTAGTGTTGTTGGAAATTCTGCAAGAAGTGGAATTGCTGACCTCTTGATGATTATTGCTGTGATCTCTGCAAACCTGGCAGTGATAAACATGGTGCCGTTTCCAGCTCTTGACGGAGGTAGGGTTGTTGTGGTGATTATAGAAGCAATTATAAGAAGACCGATAAACTCAAAAATCATTGGATGGGTAAATGGTATAGGTTTTATCCTCCTTATCGGCCTTATGATAGTTGTCACATTCAAAGATGTGTTTTACATGTTTAAATAAAGCCATAAAAGGGTTGATTATAGGGGTTATATTATATAGAATGGCCATAAGAACATGCTCAAGAATATCAAGAATAAATTTTTAAAGATGACGTCTAACGAGATTGGTATCGATCTTGGAACCGCAAACACTTTAGTATATGTCTCAGGAAGAGGTGTCATTATCAATGAACCTTCTGTTGTTGCATTGAATCAAAAGACAGGAAGAGTTGTTGCTGTTGGTGCTCAGGCAAAAGCGATGCTTGGAAGAACTCCAGGACATATTGTTGCGGTGCGTCCTATTGTAGATGGTGTGATTTCTGATTTTGAAATTACAGAAGAGATGCTTTCATATTTAATTAAAAAAGCAGAAGAGCTTTCTAAAAAAATGCTTGGTCCAAAAGTTGTGATTGGAGTGCCATATGGAGTAACAAATGTGGAGCGCCGAGCCGTAAGAGATGCTGCAAAAAATGCTGGAGCAAGAGAAGTTCACATTATTGAAGAGCCAATGGCTGCTGCAATTGGAATAAGATTACCTGTTAGAGAAGCAACGGGAAGTATGATAGTGGATATTGGTGGAGGTACAACTGACATTGCTGTTATTTCACTTGGGGGAATTGTTAGAGCTAAAAATCTAAAAGTTGCGGGAGATAAATTGAACACTGACATAATGTCATACATCAGAAATGAATTTAAGATTTTGATTGGAGAAAAAACAGCAGAGGAATTAAAAATTGCAATTGCATCAGTTGTAGAAAACAAACCAGCGCTTGAGGCGCCAATAAGAGGAAGAGATCTAGTTACAGGGCTTCCAAGAGAAGTGATTGTTACAGACGGAGATATAAGAGAGGCAATTGGGTCATCAATTGATACATTTTTGGAATCTGTAAAAGAGGTGTTGGAAACTACTCCTCCAGAAATACTTTCAGATGTTATGAGAAACGGAATCCATCTTTCAGGTGGAGGGGCGCTTATTAGAGGCTTGCCTCAGGTGTTATCAGATTTTGTAGGAATTCCTGTATATGTTGCGGATGATCCACTTACTGCAGTTGCTCGTGGAGCTGGTATAATATTAGAGGAGATGGATATATTTGAGGAAATGCTAATACAAAACGAAGATGAGCTACCAACAAGGAAATAAATACAATTCAAGTTCCAAAAAGGTATTTACCAAAGTACAAATTATTGGTGTCTTAGTTTTATTTATTTTTCTAGTTCTATTTTATTTTTTTGCAAATAAGTCCCTAGTTAGTTCAGTTCAAAATCTAAGAGCCTATGTTGTGAACGGCTCAAACGAGCCAAGATTCGTTCCTAGAAATTTGTCAGAGCAAGCACTCATTTCTTCACTTCAAACTGAGAATGAATACTTAAAGAATTTGCTTGGTAAGACTCCTGATAATTCTAACATGATTCTTTCTGGTGTTATTGAAAGGCCTCCAAGAACTCCCTTTGATTCTCTTGTTTTGGACGTTGGAGCTGATCAAGAGATTCTTGAGGGAGATATGGTCTTTTCAGATGGAATGTATGCAATTGGTACAATTTCATCAGTTTCAGATCACACTTCTACAGTGACACTGTTTTCATCGGCAAAAGAGAAAATTGATGCATTAATTAATGCGCCAATTGAAGGTGCAAAGGAGGTGCAAAAAACTCCAGCATCTACGTCCGATACAGCTGCTAAATCAACAAGCACTCTCACTACTGTAAGTGATCTTCCTGCTGGTAAAATGGAGGGTCAAACTGGAGCTGATGCATTAAATCCTGTTTCAGTTGAGGGAAGAGGTGGTGGAAATTTCTATATTAAATTGCCAAAAAATATAAAAGTTAAAGTTGGAGACCCTGTGATTTGGCCTTCAACTGAGACAATTCTTCTTGGCGTTGTTGAGGTAGTTGATTCAAGTGAAGGTGACGCGTATTCCCAGGTCTATTTTAAAAGCCCAATTAACATGAACTCACTTAGATATGTTCAAATCAAAAAGGCTTTACATTAATTTGGCAATTTTTCTATCGGTCTTCATATTTCCATGGTGGGTACCATTGGTGATGTCTGTTGTTGCGTCATGGTTTTATTTTTATTTTGAAGCTATCATTGTGGGGTTCTTGTTGGATTTACTTTATAGAAGTGATTTGTTTGTATCATTTTATGGCAAGCACATTCCTTTATTTTTTACTATAATGTTAACTATTGTTACGATAGCGTTTAGGGTTATTAAAAAACAGGTTAGATTTTATTCCTAATTCGGATTTTGGTTTTCAGCTCCGGCCTTTGACTCTTGACGTTTGACTTAATTCTTGATTTCACCAACCATCAAAAATGTTTAAAAGAAAAAGAAGATCATCAAAAAATTTAGAGATTTTTCCAGAAGATATATTTTTGGATTCTTCAAACTTGCCAAATTTTGATATAAATCAATTTGAAGGAAGAATAGAAAAACCTATTCCTCTGAAGAACATTGTTGTTGCGGGATCGATTTTTATAATCATTGCAGTCTTGTACGTCTATCAGATATTTAATGTGCAAATTTTGCGGGGGGCGGAGTTTAATAAGATTGCAGAAAATAATCACCTAGATCACGGACTGATTTTTGCAGAGCGTGGTGCGATAATGGATAGATATGGAAAGTTGTTGGCATGGAACAAGATTGATGATAATCAGCAGGAATTTTCACTTCGTTCATACAGAGAAAATCCAGGAACTCATAACTTGTTGGGATATGTTAAATATCCTCAAAAAGATAAGTCTGGTTTTTATTATAATACTGAACTAAAGGGCGCTGATGGGGTGGAAAAATATTATAATAGTGACCTTGTTGGGCAAAACGGTCTTAAGATTGTTGAGACTGATGTTCATGGAAACATATATCCAGGAAGCCTTATAAAGCCCATGGTGAAGGGGACAGACATGATTTTGACTATTGATGCGGATCTTCAGGAAGCGTTCTATTCCGCCATGAAAGACATAGCCGGAAGATCTGGTTTTAAAGGTGGAGCGGGAGTGATTATGGACGTTAATACAGGGGAGGTTTTGGCAAGTATTTCTTTCCCTGAATATGATAGTAACGTTATGACCGATGGGAAGGACGGTGAGAAAATTAATTCATACTTAAATAATGGATCAAATCCTTTTTTGGATAGAGTAAGTGAAGGTCTTTATACTCCCGGTTCAATTTTAAAACCAATTTTTGCGATGGGTGCACTGAATGAAAAAATAATTACACCTGATAAACAAATTGAAAGTACAGGATCACTGAAAGTTCCTAATCCATATAAGCCAGGAGAATTTACTGTTTTTAAAGATTGGAAGGCTAACGGATGGACAGACATGAAGCATGCAATTGCGGTTTCTTCTGACGTTTATTTTTATGAAATTGGAGGAGGTTTTCCTGGACAAAGAGGTTTAGGAATTGAGAGGATAGAGAAGTATGCGAGGATGTTTGGGCTAGGTGCTCCTATCGCAGATAATTATTTTACAGGAAAAGCTGGAGTTATTCCAAATCAAGAATGGAAAAAAAATAATTTCAATGGGGATATTTGGAGATTGGGAGATACTTACAACACTGCAATTGGGCAATACGGATTTCAAATTACTCCAATTCAGGCGGTTCGCGCAGTTTGTGTGATTGCAAATGGAGGCTATTTGATTAAGCCAACTTTGACGATGGCTTCAACTACATCAGAAAGTTTGGTTCAAGGCGGGCAAAAGGACGGAGGGACATTAAGTGCGATGGGTTTGGAAAATCAAAAGACAGTTGCAAATAAAGTTGGGATAGATGATTCTTCTAACTTTCAGATTGCAAGAGATGGTATGAGATTGACTGTAACAGATGGAACAATGAAGGCGCTTGATGTTCCTTATGTAAAGTTTGCGGGAAAAACTGGAACTGCACAGCTTGGTACTCTTAAGAAATATATTAACTCATGGGCAACAGGTTTCTGGCCTGCTGAAAAACCAAAATACGCATTTGCAATTATGCTAGAGCAGGGACCGAGTGATGCCAAATATGGATCAACTGCTGTAATGAGACTTCTATTAGATTGGATGAATGTATACGCAAGAGAGTATGTTTACGATTCAGCATCGGCACTACCAAAGATTGAGGACACTGTAAACTCTGAGGCAACAACGAGTGCTACGTCCAGTGTATCTAGTACAATTGATGTATTGAATAAGAACAAAAATACGGTAAAAGACACCATTGGAAGTAGTACTGCAAACTTGATAGAAATTGAAAAACCAAAAATTGAATGTGTTGAGCTTAGTCCTGAAGGCAACTATGGTAGGTTTGAGGTAGAGCCATTAGAACGTGGATATGGTATGACGCTTGGTAATTCATTGCGCCGAATACTTCTTTCATCACTACCTGGTGTTGCGGTGTCTTCTGTTAAAATAGATGGTGTGTTGCATGAATTTTCAACAATACCTGGCGTTAAAGAAGATGTTACAGAGATTATCCTTAACTTGTTTATATCGAAGCCGAGGGTGAGGGCGAAATTTGCGCTCGTCACATAAAAGCTGATGCTGATGTTGAGATTTTAAATGGTGACCTACACATTGCAACTTTAAACGAAGATGCAAAATTGTATATGGAAATCACAATCAACAGGGGCAGAGGTTATGTATCGGCAGAGAAAAACAAGGTTACCAATCAAGGCATAATCGGCACTATCCCGGTGGACTCAATCTTTTCACCGGTGCGCAAGGTGAACTATACGGTTGAAAATACTCGTGTAGGTCAAGTGACTGATTATGATAAACTAACTCTTGAAGTGTGGACTGATGCTACAATTACTCCAGACGATGCAATTTCGCTTGGTG
>Ga0118677_10014919_pt1 | contig 10865 bp, 7 predicted proteins | sample AliMusrvi5mmetaG_FD_86154 | JGI IMG/M metagenome (GOLD analysis project Ga0118677, IMG submission 86154)
TTCATAAGGGTGAATATGTGATTCCCTAGGAGGGAGTAAACAATCCTGCACTCCAGCCTTATATCAGCATGTTTGAGGTTGCAAGAAGGAATAATAGCCTTGCCAGATTAGATATGAAGCCTATGGTTCAAACTTTTACCCAGTCTGGAACATATGCTTCAGGTGGTCTGGCCGGCTCTTCTTCCGTTTCTGCGGGTCCTTCTGCTCTGGTTTTAGGTAATCCAGCCCAGTCCGCAGTTTTACAAGCCTTGGCCAACGAACTTAGGATGATGAGAACCAATGGTATCCGAGCACATATCAACAAATACGGAACTAATGGTTTAATGGAAGCGCAGGATGATATCACCCAATTCAAGTCAAAAGTCAATAAGAAATGAAACTTAACATAGCCAATCAGCCCATTTCGATACCGGTAGATGCGACAATCAGCATCGAAAAGTCTTCTCCCTTATTGGGATCCGACGCCACATCCTTTTCTTATCCATTTCCCGTTCCCAGGATCCCCAATCAGCTTGCCCTGGGAAGGCCGGGGAAACTGGAGCGTAATGGGGAGATCCCGGTAAAGACTTTTATCCTGGAAGATCAGGGAATTCAAGTGGCAGCCGGGGAAGTTGAATTTGATGATATCGACGACAAGAACATAGGTGTGATCCTTAAGTCTGGATCCACCGAATTCTGGACAAAGATCAAGGATCTAAAGATGGCCGATATCGATTTTGGATCCGAAGCCTGGGTAGGAGATATCACCACGCTGGCCGCCATCAATGCTAAAATTCAGGCATGGGACGCATACAATGCTGCAGAGAATTCTGGCGTAATTGCTGTGAAATGGGCTATGAACAATGAAGACAGTTCTGCTGAAATCATTGGGAATACCTGGCATACCTATCAATCTAACCCAGAATATATTCCTTTTATGCTGCAATTCAGGGCATGGTACCTCATTGAGAAGATCTTCGAACATTTCGGTTATACTATAGCGGCGGATTATTTAAAAACCAGCGAATTCGTCAGTTTGATCGTATTTACCCAACCATTTTATTTCTCCTTTTTAGGCGTACCCAACTCTTCTTTTCAGGTCGATCCGCCAGTGTATACCATCAATTACGCGGAGCTCATGCCGGATATCACCATTCAGGACTTTCTGGACGGAATAAAGTCTGTGCCGGGATTAGTATTCCTGATTGATGATCAGAACAAGCTGGTAACCATAACCTTTCAGCGGAGTCTGTTCGATCCGGAAAGTATCGACCTGATGCCAATCACAGAACTTAAGGGCTGGATCCACCGGGAACATGTTACCACCGATGGCTATCAACTGGCATATCAATCTCAGGATGATGAGAACGATACGAAAATTGATTACATAATTAATGAGACGGTGGCCGACACACTACCCACTGCAACCATTGAGGGGAGGATTTTTCGCGGATTTCCTCCGCTTGGATTCTCCTATTGTTTTCTGCTTCACATGCTTTACCCTATCCCATATTTCTGGGTCCGAAACCGAGCGCCGGTGTATCGGCGTGAGGTGGACCTTCATATATCCAATGATCGTGACGCGACTCCTGCTGCTGTTCGGCCTGCTTTGCGGCGGGATGGTCGTTGCGCGGGAGGTGCCGGAAAAACCGGCTGATGTCTGGGCGGCGTTGAAGAAGAACGAGGATAGCCGCCTGGTGGTGATTGCGCGCGCGATTTTGGGCAAGGACGCGGGCAACCAGTGGTTTTATTTTCCCAGCAAGGATGAGCCGTGCACTCCTGAGAGATATGGCATACCCTATGAGGATGTGAAATTCACCACTGCCGACGGTGTCAAGCTCCATGGTTGGTTTCTGACCGCCGCCAAAGGGCACAAAGCCAAGGGCACGGTTGTTTTTTCCCACGGCAATACCGGCTCGCTCGGCTATTATCTCGGCTTGGTCGATTGGATCGAGCGCGATGGCTATCAGATCATGATGTATGACTACCGCGGGTTCGGCAAATCGGAGGGCTCCCCCACCCGCGAGGGATTGGTGGAGGATGCCGAGGCCGCCTTCGCCTACACCGCCAAACGGCGCGATGTCGCCAAAGGCAATATCATATCGTTCGCTCACAGCCTGGGCGGTGCCACCTCGATCGTCGCGCTGTGCCGCAAGCCGGTGCCCGGCCTGCGCGCCGTGATCACCGACAGCGCGTTCGCCTCCTACCAGGGCATGGCCGAAGCCTGTTGCGGCAGCCTCGGCCGCAATCTGGTGACCGATGAATTGTCCCCGAAAGACGTGGTCGCCAAACTGCCCGTGCCGCTGCTCATGATTCACGGCACGGCGGACGTGGTGGTCCCCATCGCCCAAGGCAGACAACTTTATGCCGCCGCCAACGAGCACAAGACGTTCTTTGAGGTCAAAGGCGGCCGCCACTGCGACTCGCTCTGCCTCAACGACGGCGAATATCGCAAGAAAATGCTCGCGTGGATGGCACGGTTCGGGAACAAAGACTGAGCACTCCAAATGCGATGAGGAATTCTGCCATATTGTCAGTCCGGTTGTAGTTCATCTAACGGTATTGCCCGCGTTCTTTCCGGAACGTCCTTTCAGCGTGCGTTTCTAGCATGTCCGGCGGTGCAGACAAGAGGATTCTGCGGCGGGAGGTGGCGGGCTTTGGACTGCGGCGAGCCATCGCCGCTTTGGGCGGCTGATAGATTCCGCCCGAAGCGCCAATCATTACCGGCATTTCCGGGTTCCGGGCGCGACGTGATGGGACCGGCGATTGGTCCGCGACGGCGGTTTCCCCCAAAGCTAACGGAACTTCACCCCGAGCTTCTGGGTCAGGGCTGTGAGCACCTTCTGGTGGGCGGCGTCCACTTCTTCGGCGGTCAGGGTGCGGTTTTCGGCACGATAGTGGAGGCGGTAGGCGATGGACTTGCGGTCGGTGGCGAGTTTCAGCCCGGTGGGATCGGTGAAAACATCGAAGCATTCGTAGGCGACGAGCAGGGGTTCGGCGCACTTGCCTAACACGATTTCGATTTCGGCGTTGGCCAAAGAAACGGGCAGTTCCATGGCCGCGTCGCGCGAGGACCCGGGAAACTGCGGCAGGTCCACGACATGCTCAATGCCGGCGAGCAGCTTGCGCAGTTTTGTTAGATCGAGTTCCGCCACATACACCGGCGCGGTGAAATCGAGTTCGCGTTCGCGGGCCGGCAGGAGGCGGGCGAACACGCCGATGTTCTGATCGTCGGCTTTCACGTCGCAGGCGAGGGCGAAGCCGTCGCGGTCGCGCGGCGCAAAGCGGATGGTCCTGCCCGGGACGAGCGCGGCAATGAGTCCTTTCAAATCATAGAGGTCGGCGGTGCGTTCGGCTTGGTTCCAACCGGCCGGAGCGGTGCCGCCCGCCAGCAGGATGGCCAGGTTGTCGCTTTCCTGATCCCTGGCCTTGCCGCCGCCCGCATTGCGGAACACCCGACCCATCTCGAAGAACCGCAGCGATTTCGCCTGATGGCGGGTGTTTCTAACAGAAGAGGCGACGAGTCCCGGCACCAGGCTCGGGCGCATCACGGCGTGGTCCTCGCTGAGCGGCAGTTTCACCCGGATCACATCGCCATCCTGCAACGGCCGCAACGGCAAGGCATCACACAATTGGTTGTCCGCAATCAGTTTGATCGTCTGGCACTCGTAACACCCGAGCGCAGCCAGGCGACGGCGCAGCACCATGTCCGCATCATAAGCGGCATCCACCGCGCTGGCGGGCAGGATCGCCCCGAAGAAACGCGATGGCACGTTGGCCAAACCATGAACACGGGCGATTTCCTCGACCAGATCGATGTGGCGCTGGAGGTCGGCGCGGAACGACGGCACATCCCAGGTGCCGTCCGACAGCTTTGTTAGGCCGAGACGGCCGAGCATCCCTTCCGCTTCCGTTAGGGAAATCGAACCGCCCATCAGTTGATCGAGCTTGCGGGCATCGAGCGTGACCGGCCGGGTGAGCACGGGGGGCTCACCGGCGACCTGCGTGATCTCTTCCGCGATACCGCCGGCGGTTTCGAGAATAAGCTTCACCGCCATCGCCGAGGCCGACACCACACATAACGGATCGACTCCGCGCTCGAAGCGGTAAGACGAATCCGAAGCCAGCGCGGTACGCCGCGACGTGCGCCGGATCCCTTGCGGCGTGAACCAGGCGGACTCTAGCAGAATCTCCGTGGTGGCTGCGGTCACACCGCTGTGCAAGCCACCCATCACGCCGGCCAAAGCCAGCGCCGCGCCGCCATGATCGGCGATCACCAGATCGTCGGCCACCAGCAGGTGCTCGGATTCATCGAGCGCGAGGAAGGTTTCGCCCTCGCTGGCGTGGCGCACGACGATGCCGCCTGTTAGTTTGGCGGCGTCAAAGGCGTGCAGCGGCTGGCCGAGTTCGTGCAACACGAAGTTCGTGACATCGACAATGTTGTTGATCGGGCGCAGGCCGATGGCTTCGAGGCGCTCCTTGAGCCAGACCGGGCTTTCCTTGATGGTGACACCGGTGATTCTAACAGCCGTGTAGAGCGGGCAGGCGGCGGGGGCATCCAGGCGGATCAGACTCGTGGGCGAGACGCCCACGCTCCTTGATGGGATCTCCAACGGTTTGAGCGGCGTCTTGAGCAGCGCGGCGAGTTCGCGGGCCATGCCGCGGTGGCTGAGCAAATCCGGCCGGTTCGGGGTGACCTCGAGTTCCAGCAGCACATCCGAGTCGAACATTTCCCTAACAGGTTTGCCGATCACGGCATCTTCCGGCAGGATCATCAAACCATCCACATCCGGCGGCAAGCCGAGTTCCACCGCCGAGCACAGCATGCCGCGTGACTCGACCTTGCGCATCACCGCCTCGTTGATGGTGAAGCCGCCGGGCAGCACGGTGCCGGGCAATGCGCAGGGCACCTTGTCGCCCACCTTGTAGTTCTGCGCCCCGCAAACAATCTGCCGCAAGGTCCCCTCCCCCGCGTCCACCTGGGTGACTTTCAGCCGATCGGCACTCGGGTGCGGCACCGCTTCCATGATTTTGGCGACGACAATTCTCTCCGAGGCGATGCCCTTGGATTTGATACCTTCGACTTCCACGCCCGCGAAGGTCAGAAGATCGTCGATTTCCTTGATCGACTTGCCTGCCAGATCGAGATGTGTGCCGAGCCAGTTGAGTGAGATGTTCATGGGATGGGATTTTTATGAACCGCCAAGACGCCAAGAGCGCCAAGGGAGAAAAGGTTCATGTTTCTTGGAATTGGTTGGCGATTCGACGGATACCGTTCTTGATTAGTGAAACGTTGAAATTGATGAGAAACCCAAGGGATTTCTCGGAAGCTATGGCATCTATCGGGTTCATGGACTGGATGATCTGAATGACTTGGCGTTCTTGGCGTCTTGGCGGTTAGCAATCAGAACTGCCTCAGAAACCGCACGTCGTTTTCTATCAGCAAACGGATATCCTTGATACCCCAGCGGATCATGGCGAGGCGGTCGAGGCCCATGCCGAAGGCGAAGCCGGTGACTTTATCAGGATCGAAGGCGTGGTCCTTGCGGGAGCGGTTGATGGAGTCGAAGACGGCTGGATCGACCATGCCGCAGCCGGCGACTTCGATCCAGCGCGGGTCCTGGCCTTTGATCTGGAGTTTCACATCGATTTCGAAACTCGGTTCGGTGAACGGGAAGAAGTGCGGACGGAAGCGGACTTCGGTGGTGGTGCCGAACAACTCGTGCAGGAAATACTCGAGTGTGCCCTTGAGGTCGGGCAACGAGACATCCCCGGCGACGTAGAGGCCTTCGAGCTGGTTGAATGCTGATAGATGGGTGGCGTCGATCTCGTCGCGGCGGTAGGCCGAGCCCGGGGCGATGATGCGGATCGGCGGGGTTTGGGACTCCATGGTGCGGATCTGCACGCTCGACGTGTGGGTGCGCAGGAGTTTTCCGGAGTCGAAATAGAACGTGTCCTTTTCGTTGCGGGCCGGGTGATCGGCCGGGGTGTTGAGGGCGTCGAAACAATGGAACTCGTCCTCGATTTCCGGCCCCTCGGCCAGCGCGAACCCCATGCGGCGGAGAATCCCAATCGCCTGGTCGCGGATCAGCGTGAGCGGATGCAGCGCGCCGGAGGCCACCGCGCGGGCCGGCAGGGTGACGTCGATGCCAGCCAACGCGGCACGGTCGGCCAAGGCGCGAAGGACGAGTTGTTTTTCCTCGATGGCGGCGGTGATAGCGCTGCGGGCGGCATTGAGAAGCTGGCCGACGGCGGCCTTGTCTTCTTTCGGCACGTCCTTGATACCGGCGGCAACCAGGGTGAGGCTGCCCTTTTTACCGAGCACGGCAACGCGGGCGTCCTCCAACGCGCGTTCATCGGCGGCGGCGGCAATGCGGGCGAGTGCGGCGGATTGGATGGCTTCGATGGAATCCTTCATGGGAAAGACCCGCGCCATAGCCGGAAACCCGCCCCCGGTCAAAGCCAAGCTGCGGAAATTATCTCCGCTGGGACCGCGAGTCTCCCGACTCGCATGCCCATGGGAGGACCATGGAAAGCGGCTGGCCTCAGCTCATTGGCACTACATGGACGTGCGAGTCTGGAGACTCGCGGTCCAACCCCTCAGTCCGCCCCCTTCAGTGCGCCGGTTCCGGGAAGATCCACCGGCTGTCGAAACCCTCGATGGTTTCGCCGTGCTGGATTTTCCAGTAGCGGTCGACGTAGCGTTCCACGCCCATGCGGTAATTCAGGGCCGGGGAGGAATTGCGCGTCCACTTCAGTTCTAACAACCTGGCTGTGGGCGGCAGTTCAAGGACCCTATCCTTGGCGGTGGCCGGCTTGCCGTCCACAGTTGCGGCCGTAAGGTCCAGGAACCACGGAATGTGGAAACGCAGCGCCTGCGGGGCCTTGCGCCATTGCGGGTCGATCCGCACCGTGGCACCGTCGGCGGCGGACTCGATGGTGTAGGAAAGCGTCCCGAAATCGGTTGGGGCATGAGCCACCCCCACGCGGCGGCCTGCTTGCAGCCACTCCGGTGACAGGGCGGAGGCGAGGTGCAAGACGGGTTCGCCCATGTCCTCGCGCACCAGCATGTTGCGCAAGCACTCGTTGAAGCGGGCGGCGCACCAACCGTGAGGCGGATAGTTGTTATGGAAATTGCGGTCGCGCCACGCCCAGATATCATATTCGAAGCCGGTGTGGGTGCTGCCGGTGTGGACGAGGAACGAATAGAAATCAGTGATCACCTCGCGATCCATGCCGAGTGCCAGCAGGGTTTCCAACACCTGGAACGTCTCGTAGTGATGAATCACCGTGTGTTCCGGCTGCGACCAATCCGCCTTCTTCCCTTCCTTGGCCTTGCGGACCTTGAAGGCGTTGTGCTCGTAGGTCATGATCCCTTCCTGATAGGCGTAATCGCGCACGGTGCTGACGGTGTTTTTGACCATCGGATCGGAGGCGGCGATCACCCCAAACGGATAGACGCCGCCCGACGCGTTCTCCCAATCCATGCCAGCCAGCGGGTCATCCAGGCCGGGCGGGATATAACCGCCGGTGCGGCCGGTGATGTCCTTGAGGCGAACCATGAACTTCGCAAGATAGTCATCATATAACTTCCGGAAACGGCGGGCGTCGTCATCCTTGCCCACGGCGGCGGCCAACTCCGCGGCATCCTTCAAGCCACGCAACACCCAGAAACTGTGGCCGGTGTAATGACCGTCAATGCGCTCGTTGTCATAAGGACCGGAAATCGGCCACAAACCCCACGGGTCCTTGGCGGTTTCCGCCTCGAGTTTCGCGATGTGCCCGGGCACTGCCGGATAGACGCGTTCGGCAAACGCGCGGTCGCCGGTGATCCGGTAGTGCGCGGCCAGCGTCCACAGCGCCTGACCCCAGGCGTCCGGGTGGGTGGCGCGCAGCCCGATGAGTTTGCCATCCTTGTCCTTGAGCAGGACGTGTTCGATACATTGCTCGGCAACCTGCGGAAGGCCTAACATATCATAGGTGTGAATGATGAAGGCGGCGTCGCGCGAGAAAAACTGATTGTATTGCACGTCGCTGACCGTCTGGATATAAGTCTTGCGGTCCTCCTGCAGGTCGCGGGCCATCAGGTCATACATCAACGAGGACTTGTGCATGTCCATCACCTTCTGCTCGGGCACCTCGAACACCGCGCCCTGGCCCAGGCGCTGCCGCCAGAAATCGCTGCTGCGTTCCAGATAATCGTCGAAGCGCGCGTCGGCCACCGCCTTGACATTCCCGGCACGCTCGTCGGCCACCGGCACCCAGGGCATGGTCACATCCACCGACGCCGACTGCCCCGCTGCCAGTTGGATCACGAACTCGAACGGTTCGACGTTGGCCTCCGCCTCAAGCACCTTCCATCCCGAATGATCCGGCTGATAGCGGAAAATCAGGTGCTTGGCATCCGTCCGGTGGACCTCGCCCTGGTTGCGTACGCTGGTGGGTTCCCATAACTTCCACGGCTGCCATGTCGTTTCGTCGATATAACATTCGGTCCACCACTTCGGGTTGGTGTGATCGAAAAACGGATGGCGCCACGCCCCTTCGTGATCGAACACCCGGGCACCCACTGCGGCTCGCTGCGGCGCCTTGCCCGGGTTGGTCGCGGTCAGCCGGACAAACCCTAACAGGTTGCCGTGCGGGTCGAGTCCGACCGGCGCGGCGAAGGCCTTGACGCGGTATTCGATGCCATCGACCAGCGACGCATAGTTGATCACCGGCAGGCAACCGGCGTCGAGCGTCCGCACGCGGCTGTTGAGGCGTTTGAGCGGTGTGCCGGCCCACAGCGTCAGTTCGCTCCAGTAAGCGCTGAGGGCACCGTCGCCGGTGAGTTGGAACGCCTTGGGCGAGTCCATGAATCCCAGCGCGTCACTGGGCATGAGGAAATAATTGAAAGGACCTTGCAGATCGTGGACGCGCTCGTCGAGCCGCGGGTCGTTGACATATGTCTGGGCATGCATGACGGATGGATAGCAGGTCAAAGCGAGTATCGCCTGACATGTGAGATGGATGATTGAAGTGCGGTGGTTCATGATGGTGCTAGAATCCTGAAAAAGCGAATATGTTGTCGTTAGATCAAGTTTCCTATCTGGATTCTGGTTTCTGGTCTCTGGGGTCTGAGGCTCAGCCTCGCTAGATTTTCAATGCGGGTTTGATGTTTTTGACCATTGCGGCTTGCCGCGCAAGTCTCTCGCTTGCGGCGAGTTTGCGGACCCACCGACCGTAGGCCCAGATCAATCCGGCGGAGACCACGCCGACCAGGGCGAAGATATACCAGGTGGTGCCGATGTGGTGCGTTTGATAGAGCGTGCGGGTCAGGGCCTCCGGAGTCTCGCCGGTGAAGGCGACGAGCTTCTTGAACGCCTCGCCGACGGGCAGTGCGGCCTCGGTGGCCTGGGATGCGTCCATGCCCCGGGCGACCAGCATCTCCCGGGCGAACACGTCCTTGTCGGAAAGTATCTGATAGAGCTGCGGGCCGACCTTGCCCTCGATCGTCCAACCGATCAGGATCGGTGCCTGGGAGAAGCCAATCCACATCGCCTTTTTGTCGGGCGGCGCGATGTTGCCGAGAAACTCGCTGAATTTCGGGCTGGCGAGCATTTCGCCCACGCTGAAGACGGCCATGGCCAGAACGCAGAGCCAAGCGAGGTTGAACAGGCCGAACAGGATGAGCGAGGCCACCACGAAGAGGGTGCCTATCAGCAGGCTGGTGGTGGCGCGCATTCTGGCGCTGAGCCCGGCAAACAGGAAGCAGGTGAGCATGATCAGGCCCGCATTGATGTTCACCAGTCCTTCGGGTTCGATCCTCAGGCCGTCCTTGCTCATGCCCATCAGGAAATGAATCACATCGTTGGGGGGGGCTCCGCCGTGGCCAAACAGGGTCCGCACGATGGCACCGGTATCAACCCAGTCATCGATGTATTTCGGCAGCACATCCCAGAGCATCGGGAACATGAACCACCACAGCGAGAAGATGAGCAGATAGAGATAGAGGTGGGGTTTTCCGAGTTCCCGCAGTGACTCCACCATCAAACTCGACTCGCGGAGTTGCCCGGACTTCACCAGGGCGCGGCGCTCGAGCCGCTCGTCCTTGCCGGGTTCCTTATAGACGAGGAGCAGGAGGAAGTTGACACAAATGACCGCGGCGTTGATATAGAAAACCCAGATCCAACCTTTCTGACGCATGTGCAGGGCGATCAACGGCCCGATCCAGCCGCCGATGTTGACCGTCTGATAGAACACCCCCCAGGCGACGGAACTGTTACGGCGGCTGCTGACCTTGATCAGCGTGCCCTGAATGCCGGGCTTGAAGATGGCGGTTCCCAAGGCGAGGAACACCGCCCCGCAGAAGAACCCCCAATAACTGTGAAACCATGCCATCACCAGATAGCCGAAGCACTTGATCACCGTGGCGGTGAAGATGGTTTCCTTGTAGCCGTGGCGATCCGCCAACCCGCCGATGAAAACCGGCACCAGCGATTGAACCAGATTCCAGGTCAGCAACACCCAACCCAAATCCGCCATGGTCACCCCCAGGCTACCCTCGGATTTGGCGCGGGTCGCATAGAGGGTGGAAACCGCCCGCACGCCATAGAAGGCAAGACGTTCGATCATTTCCATGCCGCCGACCACCCAGAACACATAGCCAAGACTGCCCAGCGCAGCCCACAACCCGAGTTGTTTGACGTCCTCGAGAGTCGTTTCGTGGTGGAGTTTCTCCGGCTCAGGCGCTTGGCTCATGGGCGAGGGATCGGGAAAACGCGGGTGTTAGACAAGCGGGAAAACCGGTTATTTCGGTGACCAGCAATCGGCGGGCTTGAGGTCGAGTTGTTCGATGGCCTCAAACCAGCGGGCGTGGTACTTGGTTTTATGGTCGAAGTTGTTGG
>Ga0118677_10014921_pt1 | contig 10865 bp, 12 predicted proteins | sample AliMusrvi5mmetaG_FD_86154 | JGI IMG/M metagenome (GOLD analysis project Ga0118677, IMG submission 86154)
GCTTGGGATTGCTCGGCATGCGCGAACGTGTGGAGATGGTCGGTGGTAGCTTTAGCGTCGAATCGGTACCGGGTGACGGCACACTCATCCGCGCCGAAATCCCCCTCACCAACGGCCACCGGGTTTAGAATTTCTGGCCGGCAGCACCACCGCCGCGCCGGATTCATGCCGGGTTGGATTTCTGAAACCTGACATGGGGGAAACACCCCATAGCGCCGCCCGGCCGGACTGCGTAACGTCACTTCATAATATGACAGCAAATAAATTGCCATCATAAACCCGAGGTTACAAAATGAAGCGAAGTAATGCAGAATTGCAACAGGATGTTCAGAATGCCATCAAATGGCAACCGTTGTTAAACGCGGCCGAAATTGGTGTCACAGCCAAGAATGGAGTTGTCTCCCTGACAGGTGTCGTTGACAGCTACGGCAAAAAGTCCGAAGCGGAAGATGCGGCGAAAAATGTCGCCGGTGTAACGGCCGTGGTCGAGAAGATTGAGGTCAAGTTTCCGAATTCGTGGAGTAAAACCAACGCTGAAATTGCGACCGAAGTATTGAATGCGTTGAAGGCTCGTTGGGACGTTCCGAACGATAAAATCAAAGTCAAAGTTGAAGACGGATGGATTACCCTCAGTGGTGAATTAACCTGGAATTATCAAAAGGAAGCGGCGAAAGACGCCATCAGATATCTGACGGGCGTAACCGGGGTCACAAACAAGATCACAATCAAATCCGAAACAGAAAATGCCGTTGAAAAAGCGGCGATTGAAAGTGCGCTGAAACGCAACTGGTCGATCAATGACCAGGATATTCGTGTGAAGGCATCCGGTCATAACGCAACGCTGACCGGCACGGTCAGTTCATGGTATCAAAAGGAAGAGGCCGGACGGATTGCGTGGGATGCCCCGGGCGTTTGGACAGTTGATAATCAATTGGTTGTTGACTGGAATTGATTATGAATTAGTGGCTTGCTGAAAGAAGCGGGAGGCGATCCCTCCCGCTTTTTCCATGAGATTTTAGGGTGCAAAAGAAAGATCGATGGTGCTTATGAAAACAGTTTACCGATTGCCAACAGAGGCGGAAATCCGCCAGCGCGCTAAGGAAATTTATGTGGCACGCGGCCAGCAACCCGGGCATGAGATTGATGACTGGCTGCAAGCGGAATATGAGTTGGCAAAATTGCCGGTGGAACATCTCGCCCAATTAGCCGCGCCAAAATCCAAACGCTCGAAGCTCGCAGTGGCGGAGATGGTGTCCGTGGCCATGCTTATCGGCGGGTTTATTTAATTCCCCTTTGGATAATGCGGCCGCCCGATTTGAGAGATGCCGCCGGTGTTCGTCATCAGGGTCAACACCTGAAACTTGAAACTGGCTCCGGCGCGCAACGCAAGCCGGCACTGATCCCGCCGGCCAATACACCCGCCAAGCCGGCTGCGACCCCACCGCGACGGCCGCTTGCTTCTGTCTTTACATCACCTGACTGGAGAGCGAATCTCACGTGATCGAAATGAAATCGCATGGATAAGAAAATGACCGCCTCTGATGTGGTGGAGTTGCTTCGTCTGTTTCAAAGCGCAGGGATTATTGTGTGGCTTGACGGTGGCTGGGGTATTGATGCGCTGCTTCAGATGCAGACGCGACCACACAAAGATGTCGATATTATCCCGCGTGTTGCTGACGTTCCAAAGCTCCTCGCGATCTTGGAGCGCAGGGGATTCGCAGTTAAGGAAGGAACTCCGCCAAATGCTTTTGTTCTCGCTGATGGCGAGGGATTGGAAGTCGACATTCATGCTGTCACTTTTGATACTGCCGGCAACGGAATTCATCGCATGGACAATGGCGGCGATTGGATTTTCAAACCGGAGGCATTTACCGGACAAGGAATGATTGATGGGCTAAATGTCCACTGCCTCTCGCCACTGGCTCAGGTGCAGTGTCATGCGCAAGGCTATACTCCGACCGAAAAGGATCTTCACGATATGGAACTCTTACAACAGCGTTTTAACATTGAGTTGCCATTAGTGTTGCGAAAAGGGAATTGCTCCGCACCGGGCTGACCGGTAAGATGCCCGCGTGCATCCTGACCTTGCCGAGATTTTGTTGACCGAGGCGCAAATCCAACGCCGGCTCGATGAATTGGCTGTCACCATCCAGCGCGATTATGCCGGGCGGGAGTTGACGATGATTGGCGTGTTGACCGGCAGTGTGATTTTTGTGGCGGATTTGTTGCGGCGGTTGCCGATTCAAGTCAGGTTGGACTGCGTGGGCGTGGCCAGTTATTTCGGCGGGACGGCTTCGACCGGCACGGTGACGTGGACGAAACTGTTGCAGCTCGATGTGCGCGACCGCGATGTGTTGGTGGTGGATGATATTCTCGATACCGGGCTGACAATCTTGCATGTCCGGGAAGCGATTCAGAAAATGCAGCCGCGCAGTTTGAAGGTCGCCGCGTTTCTGGAGAAAGACGTGCCGCACCAGGCCGGGTGCCAGGCGGATTACGTGGCGTTCAAGATTCCAAACAAGTTCGTCGTCGGCTACGGGCTGGATTACCGGGAGCGGTACCGGAATCTGCCGTACGTCGGCGTGCTCAAGCCACAAGTTGCCGGAGCGTAGCGGCGTCGCGCAGGAAATTTTCCGGTAAATCGCCGGCCACAAACTCCAGCAGCGCGCAGTGGTTCCGGCCCGAGGACTTCACGACTGCGAAGTATTGCCGCCAAATGTCCGCGCCTTCGGCCAATGGCCGGCGCTCATTCTTTACCCATTGATAACAGTGAACATTAGTCAGTTGCGGCAGGATGGCGCGCAGGCCGGCCAGGTTGGTTTCGATTGTTTCGTCGTTGTGCGGCTGCCAGAGCGTGTGGAAATTCGGGTGCTGAATCTCTTTCAGCATGGTTTGCGCGGAAGTGTTGGTGTCGGTCAATGTGCCACAGTGATACTCGCTGGAAATTGTGACGCCGGCTCCTTGCGCGATGGCGGCAATGCGCCGGGCTTCGGCAGCGGTGGCGGCCCGGTAAGCGGCGTCGGCTTTGGCGGAAGCAAGCGCGCCGGCCCAGACGCGGATCGTCGGCGCGCCGAGCGCGACGGCGGTTTCAAGGACGGACTCGAAGCGCAAGCCGGCGGCTTCGCTCTGGTTGATTTTGTAATACGAGCCGTAGGCGGCGACGGTGAGGCCGGCGTCGAGCGTCAGTTGCCGGACTTCGCGGGCGCGGACGAAGTCGCCATGCGGCACGTGGATGTCGCCGCCCCATTCAATGCCGTTCAGACCGGCTTGCCGGACGAGTGCGACGATTTCGACGGGTGACAGTTTGCGGAACGAGACGGAGACGAGGCCGGTGGTGATCATGATGTTAGGCGAGTTTGGCGGCGAGTTCTTGGTTGATTTGCCATTTCAAGGGTTGGCCGGCGAGATACCGGCCGAGTTCTTCGACCATGTAATGGCCCATGCGCCGGCACTCGTTGTTCTGCGAGCCGGCAATGTGCGGGGTGAGGACGACGTTGGGTAAGGTGTAGAGCGGTGATTCCGGTTTGGGCGGCTCGGGATCGGTCACATCGAGGACGGCTTGAAGATCGGGCCGGTGGGTGAGGACTTCGATCATTTCGGTTTCGCGGACGACGGCGCCACGGGCGGTGTTGATGAAGGTGGCGTTGGGTTTCATCGCGGCAAAATGCGCGCCGGTAATCATGCCTTTTGTTGCCGGCAACGATGGCGTGTGCAGCGAAATGACGTCAGATTCGCGGAACAACTGGTCGAGCGAAACAGATTCCACGCCAAGCTTGGCCGCAGCGGCGGGCGTCAAGCTTGTGCTGTACACCACCTGACGCACATCAAACGTGCGCAAGCGATCCAGCACCAGCTTGCCAATCTGGCCAAGCGAGATCAAACCGACTGTGCTCCGGTAAGCGCCCGGCACGACTTGGCGGACGAATTTGTGTTGTTGCCGGGTTTCACGGGCATGCGACCAGCCGCGTTTCAGACTGAAGAGCGTTGTCGCCAAAATGTATTCGGCGACCGGGATGGCGTTGGCCGCGTAGGCGCTGGTGACGACGATGCCGCGTTTCCAGAATGCGTCGGTCACGAAACCGCGAATTGTGCCGGAACCATAAAACACCGCCTTCAGCTTTGGAGCAGCGGCGAGAAACTTTTCGTCCATTACCGGCGCGAACCAGCCGGAGAAAATAAATTCCACTTCCCGGAGTTGGTCCAGATGCTCGGCGCACTGGTGCCGGGCAAATGGTTTATCAAGCAACTGCACTTGGCTGGCAATGGCGGCTTGGTCGTCGGGACCATAAATCGTCTCGAAGCTGGTGGCATCTAAAATATACAAGGCTTTGGGTTTCATACCGGCGCGCATCATGGCGCATCGGGTAAATGTGTCAAGCCCTTCATTTCTGCGCTTGCCGGATGGCGCACTTTCCATAAACATATCGGCATGAGCAAAAACCTTTTTGATTTGACCGGTGAAACAGCAGTTGTGATCGGCGGGACCGGCGTGCTGGGCGGTGCGATGGCGCACGGCTTGGCCGAGGCCGGCGCGCGCGTCACGGTCATCGGTCGCACGAAACGCAGTGACCGGGTGGCGTTTGTCGCCGCTGATGTGACCGACGCCGGCAGTCTGCGCCGGGCCCACGAAAAAACCGGCACGCCGACCATTCTCATTAATGCGGCTGGTGGCAATGATCCGAAAGCCACGGTCACGCCGGAGATGCCGTTCGCCAATATTCCCCGCGAAAATTGGGATGCGGTTTTTGATTTGAACCTGGTCGGCGGCGTATTGCTGCCGTGCCAGATTTTTGGCGCAGCGATGGTTGCCGCCGGCAAGGGCAGCATCATCAACATCGCCAGCGTCAGCGCGCACCTGCCATTGTCGCGCGTCGTCGCCTACTCTGCGGCGAAAGCGGCGGTCCTGAATCTGACCAAATTCCTTGCCCACGAATGGGCCGGCCAAGGTGTGCGCGTAAACTCCATTACGCCCGGCTTTTTCCCGGCCGAACAAAACCGCAAGTTGCTGTTCAAGGACGATGGCACGCCGACACCGCGCGCGCAGTCAATCCTTGGGCACACGTTGGTTCACCGGTTTGGCGAACCTCAGGAACTTGTCGGGGCGGTGTTGTTTCTGGCCAGCCCGCGCGCCAGCAGCTTCGTGACCGGTGCCGACATTGCCGTCGATGGCGGCTTCAACGCCTTCAGCGGCGTGTAATCGCCATTGCTGTTGCGCGAAACTTTTCGAGACGTTGCGTGGATTGCAGCGGGATCTTGATCTTGGCCAGCGCTTCGTGAGCGGCGAGGATCTTTTCGGGGGTGTGGCAGACGAGCACCATGTCGGCCCCGGCTTGAATCGCGCCGGTGATTGCGCCGGCAAAATCGCCCACTTGGCTAATCGCGCCCATTTCCATGTCGTCGGTCACCACCAGCCCGGTAAACCCGAGTTGCCGGCGTAACAGCTCGCCGACGATGACCGGTGATAGTGAAGCCGGTATTGGTTTCTGGCCGTCAAACGCGACATAGTGCCCGTGGCCGACCATTAGTGCCGATAAGCGCGGCATGAGTTCGCTGAATGGCTGGACATCTTCCGCAAGCAATTGATCTCGCCGGCGCGTGATTGCCGGCAAATGCTCGTGTGAATCTTTGAGCGCCGCGCCCAAGCCGGGAAAATGTTTCGGGCACGCCACGACGCCGGCACTTTCCAAGCCGGTAATGAACGCGCCGGCTAGCCGCACAACATCGCCGGCCGTCCGGCCCCAGCACCGGTCGCGCAGCGCATTGTCAATCGTCGCGTCGAACAACTCCAAGTCCAGCACCGGTGCGAAATCCATGTCGATGCCCAATTCGCGTAAAGTGCGACCGATGGTGCGGCCGAATTCTTCCGCATTACCGGTGGCTTTTATATCGGCAATCGCCGGTAACTCGCCGACAATTTCCCGAAGCCGATTAACGCGCCGGCATTCCTGGTCGATAGCAATAAGTGGACACACCGGTAACTCGTCACGCAGTGACTGGATCAAAATGCGGAGCTGGTCGGCGCTGTCCACGTTGCGCGCGAAGAGGACAATCCCACCCGGCTGGATGGTTTTGAGGAGCCGGCGCGTGGCCGGCGTCAGTTCACCGCCGGGAATGCCGATACACAGGTGTTGGCCGGCATTAGTTTGCATTGCAGTGTTGCAGTCCGGCAAAAACGGCGTCGGCATATTCGCGAAAAATACTCCGGTAAGATGTGCCGTCCACAATTTGCTCGCCGGCGTAATCGCCGAGTTGGATGCGCTGGTACACGATCCGGTTGTTCATGTAGTACGGCTCCAGAAAGATTACCGGACTGTCAACCAGCCGGTTAGCGGCGAGGTTGCGGGCGTAAACATAGGCGTTCGTCCCGACGTGGACGGCCGGACTGCCGGCACCATATTCCGCCGCCGGCAACTTTGTCGCTTGCGCCAACGCATCAGCCAATGACTCTGCGACCGACAACTCCTTCGCCAGTGATCGCGAGAGCAATTTATAAAACAGCCGCAACTTCTGCGCATCATCGGCCACTTCGCCCGGCAGGTAATCACCGTGGACGAAGACGATGAGCCGGTTATCGTCCACGAGGTCGTTGTGCTCGTTCCAGTCGACGGCATTGAAGTGGAGGCAGAGTGTCAGATCGGGCCGGTAGGTTTCGTTGACGAGCTTGGCGCGCGCGGCGATCTCGGCGTTCCGGTAAAAGAGTTGCTCCATCCGCTTGCGCAGCAAATCGCTCAGGAATGCTGTGCGTTCGAGTTCGCTGCCCCAAGCTTGTTCCGGTAATGTGCGTGCGGCTTCTACTCGGAAATCTTCCGGCCGCTTGTCGGTGACCGGCACGAAACTGTTTTTCGTCAGCGCAACTTCGTAACCGGCGGCGGTGAGTTGGTCACGCAGCCGGCAGGCAACCATTAAGTTCAAGACGGCTTCCTGTACCGGCCGGGCTTTGCCGCGCACAAACCAGCGCTCTTCCATCCGCGCCCATTCGCCGCCGATGTGGCCGGGATCAAGTACGATGCGGCGAATGGTTTTGGGATGCGGGACGCTGGTCGCGCCAAACCGCAACGTGAACAGCACATTCGTTTTTTCGGGTGTGGAAAATATCGTCACAGAATTGCTGGCGTAGGCAAGACAACTGGTCAGCACGGCGCTCGGGCAGTAAACATTCGTCAACAGCGAATCGAACTCGCTGCGCGGCATTGTTTCTTGGAATGGTTCAAGCGTCGACCAGTCCGCCCGGCAGAGGCTGGCCAGTACCGTGAGGATGAGAATTATTCGGCGGGTTGCCATTCGAGGATTTCGTTGAGTTGCTCGAAGCAGTGGATCACCTCGTCGCTGAAATAGCGATCGGTATCGAGTGTGTCGAGTTCGGTGAACATTTCGTCTTCCGTGCATTGCTGGGTGTATTGGTGCGTCGCGTTCAGTTTCCGAATGCGCGCGGCGGCTAGCGCGTCGAGGAAGTCGAAGAACGGCCCGTCGCTGTCGTCGCCCAGCACCGGTAACGCGAACATCTCACTGCCGTTACCGCGTCGGAGCCGGACCTGACCTTCTTCAAGTTCCGCGTCGAGTGTATAGAACACGAACGCGGCGTCGAACAGTTCCCGTCGCAAGCCATGCGGCCGGTATTCGTCGAGCGCTTCCTGGAGATGCGCGACTTGCCGTGGATCAAGGACGCTGTCGCGCCGGGGAATGTCGGTGGTCTGCTCCAGCCACCAGTTGAAGTCTTCGTCTAGGCGGACCACAATTTCTTCAGGCATTTTCATTTCCCTTTTAATTTGACGGCGAATGCGGACAAAATCAATCGTAATGAGTGCATTCCTAATAATCACGGCAAACACCAGTTACCGGTGATTAGGCGTGCGGAGGTTTGACTTTGTCCGGCATGCAATTTAGTGTGTGGCAATCGTGATGAGGTTTGATAGATATCTGTTCCCACTGACGGTTAATTTATGAGCGACACTCCGGTAACTCCTCGTTCCAATGGCCCAGGCATACGGCAACTGGTAATTCTCATCAGCATTGTGGTTGCCGGAATTGTACTAACGGCGTTGACGGCAGATGTTCGGCGCTCATCTGAACCTGGGATCCGTTTGGTGAATGACCGGCCTTTCCTGCCGGACACGGTCGGTTCGTGGACGGCCGGCTCACAGGAGCGGCTGTCCGAAGACGAGCGCAGTGTGTTGCCGCCGGACACAGATGGCGCGCGCCGCACTTATACGAATGCGGTTGGCCGGTCAATCTTCTGCACGGTGGTGCTGGCGGGTCGCGATGTCACCAGCATTCACCGGCCTGAGGTGTGTCTGACTGGCCAAGGCTGGAAACTTGATGCGGCACAAACCGAGCGCATCGACACACCGGCCGGGCCGAATGGCGTTTTGCGGGTGGCGCGGATGAATGCCGGCAAAACAATGCAATTGAAGGACGGGCATCAAGCGCAGATGTATGTGGTATTTGCGTACTGGTTTGTTGGCAAGGGACGCACAACGCCGTATCATTGGCAGCGAATTTGGTGGACGACGGTGGATCGGGTTTTGCACGGTCGCAATCAGCGCTGGGCGTATTTTCTATTTGATATTGTTGCTCCGTCAGACCCGACTGATCCGCATGTCGGTCAAGATGAAGCCATGCAACATTTGAGCCGGTTCATCCATGATTTCTATCCACAGGTGGTTCCAAATTAATTAGTCAGTCTTTCCATGACAAAATCAACGCCAACTTCCGTTGTAACCGGCGGTGCCGGTTTTTTGGGTTCGCATCTCAGTGACCGGTTGCTGGCCGAAGGTCACCGTGTAGTCGTTCTCGACAATCTGCTGACCGGCAACACCGACAACATTGCCCATCTCGCCGGCAACTCCAAGTTCGAGTTCATCAAGCACAACGTAACCAACTTCATCTATCTTGCCGGGCCGGTGGATTACGTTTTTCATTTTGCTTCACCTGCCAGTCCGATTGATTATCTCGAACTGCCGATTCAAACTCTGAAAGTCGGCTCGCTCGGGACACTCAACAGTCTCGGTCTCGCTAAAACCAAAGGTGCCAAGTTCCTTCTCGCCTCCACAAGTGAATGTTATGGCGACCCGCTCCAGCATCCGCAGACCGAAGATTATTGGGGCAACGTCAATCCAATCGGCCCGCGTGGTGTGTACGATGAAGCCAAGCGGTTTGCTGAAGCGTTGACGATGGCTTATCACCGGTATCACAAAGTGGACACGAAGATTGTGCGCATTTTCAACACCTATGGTCCGCGGATGCGCCTGCGCGATGGGCGCGTCGTGCCGGCATTCATCGGGCAGGCGTTGAAAGGGGACCCGCTCACAGTTTTTGGCGAAGGCCAACAAACCCGTAGTTTCTGTTATTGCAGTGACCTGATTGACGGTATCTTCCGGCTTTCGCAAAGCGCCTGCCACGAGCCGGTCAACATTGGCAACCCAACCGAATTCACTATCCTCGAATTTGCCAAGCTGATTATCAAGCTAACCGGCAGCCAGAGTCAGATTGCTTATCGGCCGCTGCCGCAAGATGATCCCAAGCAACGCCGGCCCGACATTACCCGCGCCCGGCAATTACTTGGTTGGGAGCCGCAAGTGCAGTTGGCGGCTGGTTTGGCCAAGACGATTGATTTTTTCCGTGATAAAATCTGAACCGGTGCGTTGCGAGTCTTGACTGGCGTTATTGCGCCGAGTAAAGTGACGGAAGCCATCGCAAGAAGGATATGCCAGCCCAAGACGAATATGTAGTCCAAATACTTCACGACGTCGGCCTTGCCACTCAGGACGATATCCTCAAGGCTCGTGAGTTGACGAAGCTTGGTGGGGTGACACTGTTGGGGGCTCTGCTCAAAAGTGGCAAGATTACTGATGCAGACGTGTCAAAAGCCCTTGCCGGCCAGTTCGGTATGGATTTTATCCAGCTGGCGGATTACCGGGTTCCCGATGAAGTGATTGCGATGGTGCCACGGCATATTGCCCGCCGGTACAAGATCGTGCCGGTTTATAAACACGACAACACGCTAACCGTTGCAGTCAGCGATCCGATGGATGTAGATACGGTCGACAGCCTGCGATATATCCTCAAGATCAATGTTGAGCCGGTCGTGGCTACTTTACCGGAAATCGAGGCATCGCTATCCCGGTATTATGGCACAACGGATGACACCGTTGAAAACATGTTGCAGGACATCACCGAGGGTGAGATTGACATAACTGCACAGGCTAAGCAGGCCACCGAAGCTAAAATCGAGGAATCCACCGATACCGAATCCGATGCCCCCATCATCAAGCTAGTGCAGTTGATTATCATGCAGGCGTACCGGGACCGGGCGAGCGACATTCACATAGAGCCGCTGGAAAAACGACTGCGCGTTCGGTATCGTATTGACGGCGTATTGCATGAGGTGGACAGTCCGCCCAAGCGGTTGCAGCCGGCAATTATCAGCCGATTGAAAATCATGTCCAACATGAGCATTGCTGAGAAACGCGTGCCACAAGATGGACGCATCCAAATTCCAGTCATGGGACGGACTCTCGACTTGCGCGTGTCGGCACTGCCTACAAATCATGGCGAGAGCGTCGTGATGCGTATTCTCGATAAAAGCAGCTTGCTCCTTGGCTTGGGTGATCTGGGCTTTTTCTCCGATCAGCAAGAGTTGATGAACAAAATTATCACCTCGGCGGACGGGATTTTCCTGGTGACCGGCCCGACCGGTTCCGGCAAGACAACGACGCTGTACTCCTGCCTAAATTCTATTAATAAGCCCGACCGAAAAATCATCACTGTAGAAGACCCGGTTGAGTATCAATTGGCCGGCATCAATCAGGTGCAAGTCAATGCCGACATCAATCTGACTTTCGCTGCGGCATTGCGTTCGATTCTCC
>Ga0118677_10014923_pt1 | contig 10864 bp, 18 predicted proteins | sample AliMusrvi5mmetaG_FD_86154 | JGI IMG/M metagenome (GOLD analysis project Ga0118677, IMG submission 86154)
ATTTTACTCACAAATAATTTTTAAATTAAATTAATTTCAGCTTTAACTAATCCGGTTTTATGTCCAGATTTTTACGTCACCTTTTTGAACGTCGGCAGCGGTAGCAGACGCCTGGGTGCTCCCGGGTGTAGCCTTTTCAACTACATCGATACGGGCAATAACAGGCTCTAAGGCCTTGGTAATTTTTTCAGTGATGTCAGCTTTTTCAAGAGCATCAAGGCGGGTTATTACAGGATCTAAAGAATCTTCAATAGCTTTTTTAAGTTCTTCTGTTATCATTTGGATATCTCCATTTTTATTTTTTTGAACTGGTTCTTTACAATCTGCGCTTTTAATAACATCAGCAAGATGTTGGTGAGCGGCTTTAATTTTTTCCATATTGTCAGCCGACAAAACTTTCCCAGATTTCATAACGATCGTTCCCATGGCTGTTTGAAACTGAGTTATCGATGCATTGATAGCAGTATTTTTATCAGTGCAAGTGTCGTCGTTGAGAATATCTCTAACAGCATTTTCAAGCGCGTAGATATAATCCCAAATATTTCTTTCATTGAGTTCGCTGTTAAAATCTTTTTCGATATGAAGGGCTTTTTTTAATTTGCTCCAAAAGCTTTTTTCAATCGGCTCTACTTCAGCCAAACCAGCTAAACTTAAACCAGAGATCTCACCTGACTTAATCAATGCCCAGGTATCGTCCTTTGCAACCTTGATTGCAACGACCCAGCTGTTAATCTTTGTGTCAGGAAACATGGGATCTGCAGAACGGAGTATGAAGGATTCAACAACGGCACCATCATCAGCTACAAAGTCATGTTGGGTATCAACGTTAGTATTTTTAAGCTTGGCAAGAAAAGTATGAGCTGATTTTTCGATTACGCTGGCATTAGCGATATCACCCTGAGAGTCCGCAACTTCCGGCTCGTAGACAGTACCATAAACTAGGCGTTTTTCTTCGTCGGTTTTTATGATGGTGATAGTTTTTCCGATATTTGGAGTGGTGTTGCCTGCCGATTTAAAAATTATCTGCTTTCCGTTAGCACCCTTGCCAACTAAAGAGATGAAAGAAACATCAATGCTGTTTAATCTACGAACTGCCTCTGCCATTATCATTAACTCCTAAATTTATGACCTGTTTTACAAATTGTGCTACAAAACATAATTTCAACAGCTTAAAGGTAAATGATGCAAGTGAGTTAAATCAAGCGTTTGCTTGGATGACTTCCCTCCAAACTGGCTCCAAGCACAAAGAGCGTGCCATATTGAGTGTAATACTGTGAATATTGAGTGAAAGTGAGATTTTTAGTTTTCGGGGATTTTTTGGCTTGAAATAATTATTTGACTCAACTTAAGTTTTATTATTTTTTTTGTGTCCTGGTGGTTGATATTTTCCAACCAAACCTCGAACATAATTTGAACTAAAACATTGTAAGAAATGTTCATCTCATTCCCGATTTTTCTGATTGCTTCCTCCGGTGTCCCATTGATGTCAATTCTCATTCAATCTCCAAAAGATAAATAGCGATTAACGAAAGTATAACTCCGCAAACTTGATAAGCGCTTAAATGTTCGTGAAACAAAATTATCCCGATAAAAATTACGCCGATATCGCTAATTAAAGTCCAATTAAACGAGGTTACTATCAACCCTCTTCTTAGAAGAACTGGAATATATGTAATTGAGTATAATGCATAAATTAATATGGTCAAAATGAATAAAGAAAGAGTTGGATTTCTCGACCACAACTTCCCAGTATAATCGCCGAATATTACAAATATAGCCGCGAATAAAAGTAAAATTTGTGGGTGTACTTTATTGAAAATACTAATTATTGCCTTCATTCAATCACCGGTAATAATATCGTTCTGCAGTGGAAATGATAGGGCGGCATGCCTATGCCTTTGGGGAGATCATCTTTTTTTAATCCGATCAATGTTTTAACTTTTTCCTTTAATGCCTGGAATGCTTTGGTAACGGATCCGAAAGAATCTTCTGTCATTTTATCAGACCAAAATGGCGCAATCTCTTTAACAGCCTCAGGATCCTTAGCTGCCATTAGTTTATCACGCTGTGCTTTCAAAACAGAGACTTCAATTATTTTTCCGTTCAATGCTTTGCATATCTCTGAGGTATGATCATCCATAATCGCGTGGATCTCTGCCTTGGTTATACCAGCCTCTTCAAAAGCTTCAACATGCCCGAACTCCCGGGCCCGGGTAACGATATGGTTAGACAATCCTTCCCAATAGGATTTATTTCCCTTGTAGGTATCTGACAGCAACGCTTCAAAATTTTTACCCTGCTGTTCCAAACTTTGTCCTTCCTGGATTATATCTTTTGCACCGTCAAGCAACTTCGCTCGTAGTTCATCATCATATCGATTCTTAACCCAATATATTTGATCCTGACCCAACCAGGCCAATGCTTTCTGATTCGGTTCATTAAATTCAAACTTCAAACTAAGATCTTTGTAGGATTGCTTATAGGCAAGTAGCTGAGTTGACGTGATAGCAGATCCCACTTCCTCAACAGCAGCTGTGCCTAGATCATCCTGAAGCTTATTTATGATGTCCTTGATTTTGACATCAGTTAAAGCATCGCCAAGTTTTACAACTTCATCAATCGCGTCCTGAATATGTTCTTTTTGGATTTCGTTAGTTTTAGATTGAAGTTGTCTCTGCAGCCGCGCGGCCAAGATCTGCCACTTATCAGCTTTCAGTAACAGGAATGCAACCTTGTCAATTTCTTTTATCAGCGATTGAATAATATCGGGTTTCATTACTTCGCTTTCTTTTCTTCAGCGATCTTCTTCTCAAGCTCGATAACAAGCGCATCTATTTCTTTTTGGCTTTTCTTAGAGCCATCAGGATTAAAGAGATATTTATAAATCTCATGCTCTTTTGAAACGCACCTAATTACTTTCGGCGTGCCTTTCGGTGTGGAACCATGATGTGTAAATTTGAAACGACCGATTTTAACAGTATCGGAATACGAAGCTTCTGGATGCCCGATTAAACCAATAGGATCTTTACCTTCACTCAATTTTCTTCCTCCAATGATTTTTCTAACATTTTACGAACTTTGACCAGCGCATTAATTGCGCCTTGCCCCATTCTTTCCTGATAAATTTTAAGTTGATCTTTGTCCATTGCGGCATAACCAAGTTCTTCGCGGATTTCATCCGGGAATAAAATATTAGCGGCTGCCATTGCTGCATAGAACTGACCGTCTGACTTGGGATCTTCAACGTATAGCTGATTAAGTTTTATTTCGTACTTGGTTATCTTGAGTCCTTCCCGGATCATGTTATTAAACATTTGTTCGAAACGTTCCTGCTTTGGTTCTATCACGCATTCCTGGAAGATCTTGAGTTGTGACTTACCTTCAGAAGAGCCACCAAGTGAACCGGCTTCGGCTAATCCAAGCAACCGTTTGGGAACCCCGTGTGTTGTTATTATTTCGTCACGGGCATCGATCCTCATCTTCTGGAATGATGCATCCTTAACTTCCGGCTCTACCGATTTGATATCAACCTTAACTTGATCCGGGTTTGAACCTGAAAATATTAATAATAAATTACGGCCAACGTTTTTAAGCCCTTTGAATTTATTTGTAAAGAAACTGTGAACTTCTTTTTTTGACTCAGCTGACAGATCGCCACCAACGATCGTCGTAACATGCGCGGGAATTCCCATGTTGTCAAATTTGTTGATATTGTACTCGACAGCAGATCTGTCAAGGAGAATCGATCCTAAGCAGCCAAGATATTCAGGCAACCCGTAAAACCTTGTTTTGGGGTTATAGTTCTTCATGCGGATATATTCGTTCAAGCCGGTTTTGTCACCTTGCAACTGGCCGGTGGTTGTAAGGTTTAAGGTACCTAGTGGGTTTAATGTTGCCCAGGCTAACCCGACCATTTGGATAAGCTGAATAACTGGCGGTTTTAGTGCAACATATTTTGCAACGGCCTCTATCCCGGGGAAGTGGTAGAACTCAGCAACCTCGCCTTTCATGTTGCGCGCAATTTCAAATTGAGCGGACCCGAAGATCTCGAAATCAGTAGCGAAGTTAGCGAAGGACTCTGCTACTGTTTGTTTAGCATATCCTGAGTGAGCATCAAGAAAAGCTTTAAGCTTAACATATTCAGGGTCTTTTATATTTTTTTCAGCTCCCCCTTCCGTTGGGTGGATATCATAACCAAGGCCAGCCGTAATAATAGCTTTCAAGTTAATGCACCTGGTATGATAACCGGAGTACGTGTATATCTCCGCTAGTTGGGTCGGATTGAAAGGTGGATATTGTATGCCTGCTATTTGATCGGCGGGTAATTGCTTTTGTGCTGTCTCCTTTGTAATAGGGTCAAAATATTTTCTTATCGACTGAGTTGAAATTGAGTCTGTGTCGATATCAGCCTGTTTCAATATCGAAACTTGGCCCATTGGCTTGTCGATTGCATCTATTGCCATAATAATTTTCCTTTATAAAATACTTGCTGTGCCCAATGCGGGCTTGTAAAATCCTTGTCTAATCCAGTTCCAATAAATAGCCGCATCCCCTTTGTTCGGTGAATGACCTAAATGTTTTTTGATGTCCTCTTTTTTCTCTACACATATCTTGCCACTCTGTATGCTCCATTTTGGGGTTACAAGATCGGCGAATAGTTCTTCGTCATTCGGCAGTATTATTTTCCCTAGTCGTAGATCTTCGCGCATCTGCCAATGCATCTGAGAACGAAGATTATTAAACTTCTCTTCCTGGCCTTTAATGAAAATTGGGGAGTCTCCGCCACCCAAAGCGACCACTTTATGATTAAGATCCTTCAAAGCGTTTACGGTACCAGCGCCAACACCAACAGAGTCAATACCGACATATTCGTCTCTGACTTTATCCTCCTTCATTTGTGTAAGCACATCACGGGATCCTAACTGGTTGCTGTTCGGACATTGAAAATCTTTAACGCCATAAAGTACCGCGCCTTTACCCCTCGCAATAGCTGCTTTGTCACCGGCCTCTGAATTTGCAACGTCAACACCTAATGCTGCAGGACCGTCAATTAATTTTTCTCTATCACGGTCCTTGGCGTCACGCGCATCGATACACCATTTCAGTTGGATCAAACTGTCAGCTGATTGCCCCGGAGATAGTCCGCGTACACGCGAAAGATAAAAAGGATTTTCTTCGCCATAGCGATTAAGCATTGAGGTAACACCTTCGCGTGACGTAGCACCCGGAATAAACGAGGCATTATTTGTAACATAGTTCGGATGATCAAGACAAGAGATCCGGATATGCTTTGTCCCTGGTGTTGTACAGTATTTGTGAAGCGTATCGAGTTGATGATCGGGATTACCAAAGGCCAGGATAATATTATGAGGTGCAACTGATGTATTTTGAAGGGCTGTTATAACCGCACTATTTACGCCTGGGGTTTCCTCGATAATAATTAGCATATGTTCCGCATGGAACCCCTGTGCCTTAGTTGCTGAATCCTCTGCAGCGCCAACGCCCGCAACAAATCCAACGGCGATCCAATCATCTTGCATTTCGTTCATGCGAAGCTTTAAGGTTGTCAGTGTACCGCGTCCGAATTTGTTATGAAGCTTGCCGATCTCCTTCCAAATGTGAAGCTGCAGTTGTGGCTCTTTAGGGGCTGTGGTCACTACGAGTGAATTCTTAAAGCATTCCAGGAACCAGTAAACGATTCCGGCACCGATAAAAGTCTTACCAGTACCGGTACCGGATTCAGCGCCTATGTTTCTTTCACCTCTAGCCAAACAATCAAGAATTTCCATTAATGGGTTTGGTGTGCCATCCCAGATATGTGTGCGGTAAGCAGGAAGTAAAGTCCAGTCGATAGATTCGGGTTTATAATCAAGACGTTCAACCAGGTAGTCAAACGGATTGGTTTGATAATGCGCATTCCGTAAGGAGTAGTTTCTATTCCTTTCAGCATCACGCTTTCTGAGTTCCAGCTCAGCTCTGGCTCTTATCTGTACTGTCGTTAGGGTTACCATTATCAGTATCAACAAGCACCGCACGGATATCTTCGCCTGCAGCAAGTCTCTGTAATTGCCTTGAATTAAGTTTTGAATAATCGATGTTTAGATTTAAGTTCGCTTCCCCTGGTGTTTTTTCTTTTTTCTCATACAGCCCTAGAATTTCGTCGCGATCTTTGTAAGCGGTTTGAAGGAGCTGAAAAAATCTTGCTTTCTCCGCTGGTTTTTTTGCATCAGCAAGTTGCAATTTCAATGAGCGTATTTGATCTTCCCGGTCCCTGAGTGCTTTCCTGATTTTCTTGTCAACATTTTTAGTGTAGAGTAATTTTATTTCCTTACGTGCTTCGGCGATATATGTCATAGCCATGCGCTCTTCACAGCCTAGTTCATCCATAACAACACGCGCTAAATGCTTCCCGCGTTTACATTCTAAAAATTCTTGGTTAGTCAGCAAGAAGGAAGAAACGACCTTAACGTTTAACCAATATTTTTCGGTATGACCGTTTTCAGTCTTAGGCATGGTAATGTTTTGAATGTAGGATCATGTGACAAACTCTTTGATTCGTAGCACAATTTATAAATCGGTCATGTGAATGTAACTTGTTTTTAATTAATTATCAAGAAGGGAATTTAAATAGGCGCCGTGGGGATTCAAGCAGATTCGTAGTCGTTGTTAAATTATGGAGTCTGAAATATTCATCTAATTCATCGTTTCATTTCTTTGCTTTCTGCTAATCCCCGATCAAGCGGGATAAAACAAAAGACTCAGCGGTCTCATCGTCCGTTGTCTTTTACGGCGCTAACAAATGGTGAATCTCCTAAAAGTAATATCGGCGGTTGGGTATATCCGGAGTGAACGGATATCCAAACTTTTTTATTTTCAACTATTGATTTGATCTCTTCCTCCGTAGGTTCCCAACAGGAAATGCATTGTTTCCCGTCAGTGTAGATATGAAGTGAGCCGCATTCTTCATCCGTCATAGATGATGGCTTTAGCAATGTTTTGTTTGACTCTGAAAATGGTATTGGTTTCATAACTGTTCCTTTTGTTGTTTTATAAATCGTTCTATCTCCCCCGCGATCTTGTATTCCCACAGATCCCCTGTCGTGTCAGCTGTCGTGTAGGTGAATAACTTCCAACCGTGCATGACCGCTAGGTTAGCTTTCTTCGCATCCCTGATTATTCCTTTGCCTGATGAATGCCCGGAATTCCCTTTCTTGAAACTTCCTCCGTTTACCTCGATTGCAATCTTCAAAGCAGGTATGGCTAGATCAAAGCGGAATCGACGTTCGTGACAGAATCGATACTCGGACACGGCTTCGATGCCTAACTGCCTTAAAGCTTCTTTAATCGCTTTGGGATAGTCGGGAATATTTTTGGAATATTTTTTAACGGGTTTTACAGGTTGGTGTAAAATTACGCCACTTCGTTTCTCATACCTTTCCAGATCGGCAGCGGTCCAACGGATTGAGTTACTCATATTCGTCATACTCCGAATCATCATACTCGATATCGTCGCTTTCTTCCTCTTCAACATTCGGCCAGCCGCAACAATCGCACTCCTGAAATGATATCTCTTCAATTCCCCACGATGTACCGCAATCAGGATTAGGACACCTAACGTAGTTTGTCATTTTATATTCTCCCCGTTTGTGTATGAAACATTTCGGTATCAAGGTTAATCTGCTCAACTTCCCTTTCCTGTTCTCTGAATTCCTTAACGTTTACTTTGGTTTGCTTGGCTGTATCATAATACCAAATCCCTTGAGAGCCTGAAAATTTGGGAGTTTCAATTTTGGTGATACTCTTGAGGAATAAACCATAACGAGCTGACCACATGCAATTTATCATAGCGCTCTTTGAGTCATCGCCACATAGCCAGCCAGTAGCGTCAACATTTGCAGTACAAATAATTTGACCGATCCGTTTATCCTTGATCATTTCGAATATAGTATCAAGTTTTGAAATTGAACCAACATATTTCTTTGATGCTTCGATAACATTCGGATCCCATTGTTTGCCAACGTGAATACCTACTGTTTTATGGATCAAGCATGCTAACTTTTCGTGAAGCCTAGTTTCGATTGACTTCCATAGTCCTGGTTCCTCCGCTTCTTTCTCGATCATGAAACACCACGGACGCCAAAGTGTAATAACGGGAATTATCATAGCAGCTCCATTTGGTTTTTAGGTTTACGGAATGACTTCGCACCAGGGCAATTACTGAAGTGGCTGATATGGCGCGTGTGGTTGAAGCGAACGGTAAGATGCTTCGAAAGGTCAGCAAGATCATCGGCCGACAGAGAGCCGGCATTAACCGGCTCGTATTTCATCTTACCATCAAGCTTCAAATTGCCGGTAGGTAGGAAGACAATTTCTTGAGTGCAGGCTTTACATTTCATCCTTTTAAATCTCCGCTTAATCTGGAATCCTTTAGATATAATTTCCTTTGATATTCATAACAGCCAAAAGAATGACCAACGATATCTGAAATGGCTTTACAAGAAGCACAAGGCCGTTTGCTCCAAAGGTGTGGATCATCCTGTAAGATTCGTAATATGGCATTAGTTAATTTCTCGTATGCTACCTCTGCTTCTGTTTTCATACCGCAACTGGTTCCTTTAGTAAGCTGATTCCGTATTGCAGTATTTTGATCTGCATTTCTTTTCTTGCAGCATCAGCGGCATCAGCATAAGCAGCATAAGCAGCATCAGCAGCAGCAGCAGCAGCAGCAGCAGCAGCATCAGCGGCTCTTGCTTTACGAGCCGCTTGTTTATTTTCTTCGCTAGGATCCTCGATGCATTTCTTGGCCGCTTCAATTGCCAATCTTGGTCGTTTATCTTCTGGGTATTTCTTTTCGAAAATATCAAGTACCTGTTCAGCTGCAAATACTGCGTATTGAACACGCTGTTTGTAATCCATCATCCTGGTAATAAACCAGTTGGCCCAATTAACGTGCCCCGTTTCAATAAGCTTGTTTATGACCGCTTCGTGCTCCAAGCCTAGAAGGTTCTCGCATGCAAACTCGTAACCTTCGCGACATGCTTCTTTTTCTTTCAAGAACTGTTTTGTTAATATCATGCTCCGTGCTCCTTAAATTATTTGTTTATGTTTCTTTGTTGCAGACGAGCTGCATTTTTTTGCAAAATCAATGTTTTTTAGTGTTCAAATGTTTACTATAGGACATTACTCAGATCCTCCTCTTCCTCCGGCATATCTTTCAGCGCCGCTTCCAAGTTCTCAAGTCCTTGTTTCAGCGATTCCTTATCGTTTTTGGCCTTTTTCTCCCTGTCTTGGATTTCTTTGTCGAGTAATTTACCATCGATAGCGCCACATAAAAACTTGGTGTTTTTCTTTTCTGGCTCAAGATCATCATACCCCTTAAAGCAGTTACGAATTATGTTAAAAGCCTTATTTTTCTCGATAATTGTTCGATTTAGTGCATTAACTACCCTCGAAACGATAGCTTTTTCATCAGTATTCTTGGTTGTTATGCTAAAATTCAGATTGCAGTAAAGGTTAAACATTGAGATAATGGAAGCTCTTACGTTTTCAGGGTTTTCAAAGTCGGGGTTAATTGCGAAGGTGTTTTCTTCATTCCTTATTTCCGAAGTAGAAGAATTCGAAGAGCAAGATTCATCCGGTGTAACCGGATTCTCGCTCTTAGTCTTACTCTTTATCTTATTCTCTATCTTAGTCTTACTCTTAATCTTACTCTGTGGCGTTACATCAGCGTTACGTAACCGTTGCGTAACCGTTACATCATTATTAAAAAGGTCATTTTTGTTTAATTTTGCAATCTTATTCTCCCTGAATCTTTTCTGTCTTTCACGGTTCGCATCCAAACCTTTCACAATTTTCTCAAGTTCCTGATGTTTTTCGAAATTTTTTATCAAAATATTTTCAGAAATCACTTCAATCATCTTCAGATTTTCAAAAAGTTCGAGTCCTTTTTTTATAATTTCCAGTTTAATATTGAGCTCATTGGACAATGTTTCCGGAGTATGAGGGATCCCGTCACCTAGTTCAAGTTGGCCTGGTTCCCCCGATTTCATAGCCAAGCAAAGAATGCCGATCCACATCCGGAAATATGTATCTCCGTGTTTCTCCCTGAGTATGATTTTTATCTTTGAATCGCCGAGAATATTAATGTCAACTTTAACGAAAGAAAGATTCATTGCAGCCCCCTCAAAAGTATAGCAATCATGAGTGGATGCATGCCTAAAATTTCAAGGGCAATTAAGTAAGCAGTGAGCTGTTTTATTTCCCCTGGCGTGCAATTGTTGTCTGTAAAAAACTGTGTTAATGTCATTTGAATTCCTGTATTATCTGTAATATTTCATCAACATTTTCCTTCCCCTGAATTCTTTTTAATAGCTCTACTTTACCGTGCTCCCAACCCATTAACATGATACGAATTGCCGTATCTGTTTTCTCCGGGTATTTCTCCCGGAGCATAGTTTCTAAATCTTTAATCTTTGCTTTCATCGTGCTCCCTTAAATTATATACGGTTTTGCAGCATACCCCCTCAAAGTATCTGGCCTGACATTTTACGGCTATTTGACGGAGTAGTTTATTAGATAAATCGAGCTTCTCTTTTGTGAGCATCGTTGAGCAAATAAATATAATCAGCATCGCCACCTTTATCAGGATGATGCTCCTGACAAAGTCTTTTCCAAGCTTTATCAGCCTCCCAGAGTGTACAGTTTTCAGATACTTCAAGAATCATCCACCACGCTTGGTTGGATGGGCCGGCATTCTCTGAAATTTGGGTAAACCCGGTAAATGCACGCTCAAGAAAATCTGAGACGCCATCACGCTCTATTTGTCTCAGAGACATTACCGTCCTTTCAATAGCGTGAATATTAT